>FWPU01003279.1_pt1 | contig 41370 bp, 34 predicted proteins | sample 2228361 | NCBI WGS metagenome assembly FWPU01 (sample SAMEA103939777, study PRJEB20133) | metagenome | reverse complement strand
TATCAAAGAACGAGAAAAAGGGCATAATCTCAAATGAATTAGGCCAAAACTATGCCTATATTTAAAAAATGTCTTATTTCAGAACAACTCTATTGTTTCTCGTCTTTGACTCATAAAATTGTCATTGGTTTAATGAGGTTCTGTTTTTTAGGCTTGCAGGTAACTCTTAAATATACGAAACTTTTGTCGTGCTTTTTGTATTGTTGGTACCAACAATACAAAAAGTACGACAGCATATCTTGCTCACATGCGTGTAGCTCGGCAAAAGAACTTTTTTCTTAGGCCGAGGCTTTGTCGCATGGCTCAAGGCATTCACGGAAGTGTCACCCATATACCGAAGCAACTGAGCGAATTCGTTGCAGTAAGTGCGGATGGTATGGGGGCTATATGCTTTTAGTTGCAACGCAGAAACGAGTGCACTCATGGCCGATTGGTTGGTTTTGCAGATACCCGTTAGCACAGCTTCTTCTGATTTTTCGTGGGGAGCCGATATGCCAAACTTCTCTTTACTTGTAGCTGTGTCCGGGATATACCACGCCTTTTGCGATCGACTCCACCGGACAGCGGGCTGCTTTTTGATGTCCTCGATCAAGTCCTTATCATGCGGAAACTGGATAAAGATGACCGCCTGGAACATGTGAGCGCCTAATCTACATGAGACTGACTTATTTTTTACCGAGGTCATGCTTTAGTTAAGCACTTAAAGAAGACGCCCAAAGTTAATGCATCGATAGCTTCTAGACCAAATAATTCTAAGGCATTAACATTTTAAAGACCTGGGAGAAATCAACCACACCTCCTAGTAGCTTACGGTAAAAGTAGATACTCCGACGAAAAAGCACAAGCCCAAAAACCACTGCAAAATGCGGACAGGTGGCCAATCGAAAGAGGCGGAAAGAGCAATCAAAGCCACCACCGGCCGAGCCTGGGTGAAAGCGCCTTTTTTCGTTGGAAAACCATTTTCGGGAAAGGTATGTATGCCATAGGTAGAATACCAAAAAACCGAGGCCGCCATCAAGGCCGCTGTATTGAGCCGGCTCGTTCAGATTGCAGCGCCCAAGGCTGTAAAGATCGCCTGACTTTTGAGGGGAAAAGGATAAGTGGAATTCAAACGGCGGGCCATGCAATCCAGACCTGGCGAAGACGAGCTTTGTAGCGGCCGTCTCGAGCTGTCAGCGACGCGGGGCGTCGAGTGGCCATGAGTTAATTCCTCTGGCCTTTCCGTTCTTTGCGCAGCTATGGTCGTTGGATAGTTCCGGACAAATCACTTACTCTTCGTTGTAAAAGGCAAAACAGTATGATGAGAATGGTTCTAAGGCCCACGCTTTGGGCGGTTGCATGTGCGTGCGTAGGCTCGGGCTGTGTTTCCAACAAAGTGCACCAGGCGGAGGTGCAAAAGCGCGCCGCATGTGAGGCGCGGGAGGGAGTGCTGTTGCAGGAGTTGCTGGAGCGGCGGCGCGAGTCAGAAGTGTGGGCGAAGCGCTTGGCCGAATTAGGCCGAGAGGTAGGGCAATTGGAGCGAGAGCGAGAGCAGTTGCGCCAGGAGTTGAGTGAGCGTACGGCTGCGCTGGGCGAGTCGGCCTCGCAGCTACTGGCCGACAAGCGCGCGTTGGAGGAAGCGCTGGCGGGTTCAAAGGCTCGGGAGGCGCAATTGGCGGCGCGCTTGGCGGCTATTAGGGAGGCTCAGGCGGCGCGCTTGGCGGCGTTGGAGCGGCTGCGTCAGGAGGTGGCGGAGCGGTACGCTGGGGTGAAGGGAGTCTCTGTGGAGGCAGCGGAAATGGCAGTGCTCCTGACGCTGCCCGATGGTCAGCTGTTCGACAAGAGCGGAGTGCTCATAAGCGCGGAGGGGCGCCAATTGCTCAAGCCGTTGGCGGAATTGTTAGCTCAGCGGCCGGAGGTAGGGGCGGAGGTTCTGGCGTACACAGACAATGCGCTGCCGAAAACCTTGAAGCAGGCGGAGGACACGTGGGGCTGGAGCCTGATGCGGGCAACGCAAGTGGTTCGGGTGCTCATACAGCAGTTCAACGTGAATGCGAACCAACTGACGCCCATCGGGAAGGGAGAGTACTATCCGGTAGCCTCTAACGAGACGCCTGAGGGGCGGCAGCGCAATCGGCGCACAGTGGTTGCGCTGTATCCGCCGTTGGTGAAGGTGCCACCTGCAGGGCAGGTAGAGTGAGTGGTTCAGGCGGTTGCTTCGACTTGTCCCCAGTGCTTGCGCTCGGCCTCACTCCACAAGGAGGGGAAGAAGATGCGCTTTTGGTACTTGGGATGCAAGTATTTCTCCCAGTGGGAGCCGCCGGTGGCTGCCGTCTGTTCGTGGCCGCTGCCCAAGTAGGTGTGGGCGGTCTGGAGGTGCACTAAGGGCCAAGAGACGTTGAAGGTGTAGTCGAAAAGGCGCAGGGCGGCGCGCAAGGTATCGGTGTCTTTGCCTTGTTGGGCGAGTGCGAGGTAGCGCAGGTAGAGGTTGTCGCGCTCCATGCGCCGGGCCATTTCGATGAAGGAATGGAGGTAATGCTCTTCGAACATTTGGAGCGTGAGGGTCTTGGTGCCGCTTTCGCGGTCATAGCCCGCATCTTGCCAATAAATGAGCTGGAACTTTTCGGCTAAGCTCATATGCGGGTGTAGTTGGTCGCGCCGATGTGGCGGGATGAGGTGCTCTATGGGCGTGCATTGCAGCTCGATGTAGCGAAACTGGGCGGATTGGAAGCCGCTAGCCGGCGCTAGGGCCAGGCGGAACTGGCTGTATTCCTCAGGGCGCATGCCTTGGTTCATGATGCTGAAAGACATGCTCAGCAGGCGGGTATAGCGCACCAGTCGGTGGGTCTTTTCTTCGAAGACTTCAGGAGTGGGCAGCGGGCCAGTAGTGAGTTGGTCTAGTTCGTGCCGCACCAACTTGAGGAGCAGCTCGGTAATCTGATGATAGACGATGAAGACCATTTCGTCGGGGAAATGAGTGCGCGGGTGTTGAAGCGACAGGAGGGTATCTACCTGGATGTAATCCCAGTAAGTAAGTGGTCGTGTGTGGAGCAGACCCTGAAGGTATGTTTCCGGGTCTTGGCCCAGGCTCCGATACTTGTGCTCAATTTGTTGAAGGAGTGCTTCCATGTGTTTTGAATGATGTGTATTTAGTCAGGGATAGTTTGGCAAGGCGTCAAAGATAGATGGAATGGTGGGGTGATTGGACAATGATTGTTGTCATTCTGCAAGGCGCTTATGCCTGCGCATTGTGGATTACCTTTGCCTGAAATACGACTTGGTATGTGGCAAGAAAAAGACAATCGCCTGCAGGCGACGTTTCGCTTTCGGGACTTTGCAGAGGCCTTTGCTTTTATGACGGAAGTGGCCTTTGCGGCAGAGAAACAGAACCACCATCCGAATTGGAGCAATGTGTGGAATACGGTGGAAATTCACCTGACCACGCACGATGCTGGCAATGTAGTAACGGACAAAGACCGGCAGCTGGCCCGATCCATTGAGCAGATATACCAGAAATATCGCACTGCCTGAAACACCCCGCGCGATGAGAGCACACCTACCTAATGCCCTTACGCTGGCCAACTTGTTCTGCGGCTGCTGCGCGGTGTTGCTGTGGCTCGATGGTCAGCCCGATGCTGCGGTGTTTTTTACTGCGGCCTCTATGGTTTTTGACTACGCAGACGGTTTAGTTGCCCGCGCCTTGGGGGTTTCTTCCGCTTTAGGGCGCGAGTTGGACTCCTTGGCCGATGTGGTGAGTTTTGGAGTAGCACCTGCCACGATGCTGTATGGCCTGCTGTTGGAAGCCCAGTGTGCAGATGGCGCGTTTCTGTGGTGTTGGTGGGCAGCGCCGGCATTTTTGTTAGCGGTCTTTGCCGCCTATCGGCTGGGGCGGTTCAACCTGGAGGCGTCGGTGCGACCTTACTTCATCGGCTTGAGCACGCCGGCATGCACGCTTTTAGTGCTGGGGGTGGCCATGGCTGCGCATCGAGATGATTTCGGCCTTGGTGCTTTCCTCCAAAGGCAGGGGTGGGTAGTATATGTGCTCATCGCACTGCTTTCCTACCTGATGGTAAGCCACATCCCAATGCACGGACTGAAGATGGGCAGTGTCGACCCCTGCGCGCCGTGGCGGGCGTTGGCCTTTGCTGCGGTGGGGGGGCTGCTGGTGCTGTTGATAGGGCCGCTAGGGCTGACAGTAGCCATAGTACTTTACATTTTGTATTCGATATATCGCAATCCGGCCAAGGGCCTGAGCTAGAATTCATGCACATGCGTCATCGTAGCTGCGCTTATTCGCTGTTTATCGCGGTGTTGTGGGTAGCTTGTTCGCTCAATGCACCGGAGCCAGAGGCTGGGGCACCTCTCAAGAGACACGTTGAGCAAGCGGACACTGGGCGGATTTTTTCCATAGCCGAGTTAATGGGGCAATTCAATCCGGCCACCCATGCGGACTTTGAGCGCGTAGAGGCGGCTTTTGCGGGTCAGCCCAACCTTTATCTGCGCCGCGAGGCTGTAGTAGCCTTCGCCCAAATGGCGCGCGCTGCACAGGCGGATGGTATTGTGCTGAAAGCCATTTCGGCTACTCGCACCTTTAACCATCAAAAGGGCATCTGGGAGCGCAAATGGCGTGAGCGAGCAGCGGACATCCCCGACCCCGTGGAGCGCGCCCGCTCTATTCTCGAATACTCGGCCATGCCCGGCACTTCGCGGCACCATTGGGGTACAGATGTAGACCTGAATGCCATAGAGAACGAGGACTTCGAACCCGGTGGCCGCTATGAGAGGGTGTACCACTGGCTGTGCCAACACGCGCACCGCTTCGGCTTTTGTCAGCCTTATACGCCGTATAGCCCAGAGCGCCCTCACGGCTATCGGGAGGAGAAATGGCATTGGTCGTATCAGCCGCTAGCCGGCCCCATGCTGCGCCAATATGCGGCACGTGTTGCAGATGCTCATCTGACGGGCTTTGCCGGCAGCGAAACAGTGGCCTCTTTGCAGGTGGTGCATCGCTACGTGCTCGGCATTGACAAGGTTTGCCAATAGGAAGCGGCGCGGAAAAGAGTGCGCCAGAAATACGGTCTTTCTACTTTTGCCTCAAAAGAAGACACCATGCGCGCGTTTTTCTGGTTCGGCTTGTGCGGCCTCTGGGTCGTTTCTTTCTCTTATTGCTTGGCGCCAGAGCAGGTGAACAATGAGCAAACTATTCAGCTGGACTGGACCCATCCGAACGTGCAGCGCTTATACATGCTGCGCGATGAGAGGCGCACCGACAGCCTCATTGCCTACCTAAGCCACTTGGACCCAACACTGCGTTACGTGGCTGCACTGTCGTTCGCTTCCCTGCGCGACTCGAACGCGGTAGAGCCGCTGGTGCCATTGCTGCGCGACCCCCTGGAAGAAGTGCGTATCATGGCAGCCTTCGCCCTGGGTCAAATCGGCTCGCCACGCGCAGAGCAGCCGCTGGTGGAAGCCTTCCGCCAAGACGACTCGCTGTCGCAACACCAGCGCTTCAACGCGGCCGTACTAGAAGCCGTGGGCAGATGCGGCAGCACCCAAAGCCTGAATTACATCGCTACCGTGAGCACCTACGAACCTTCAGACACGTTGCTCTTAGAAGGGCAATGCCGCGCCCTGTATCGGTATGCGCTGCGCGGTATGACGACTCGCGAAGGCACCGCACTCATGATCAAGTACGTGGCCAACGAGCGCTTGGCGCCTTCTGTGCGGCTGATGGCAGCGCATTACCTAGCGCGCTCCCCAGAGGTCATCCCAGACAGCGACCAAGCCATAGAACTGTCTGCCGCTTTCGTGCGCTCCACAGACCCAGACATTCGCATGGCACTGGCAAAAGCCTTGGGCAAGTCGCGGACGCGCCCAGCTTTTGGCATCCTGTCAAAAGCCATTAAGAACGAGCAGGACTGGCGCGTGCGCTGCAATGTCATTTCAGCTTTGGCGCTTTTCGAGGCGGATACGGTGTTTGCCTTGGTATCGCCCTTGGTGCAAGACCCTAACCCACACGTGTCGCGTGTGGCTGCGGAGTTTTTTGTAGCACACGGGCGCCCTCAAGAGGCAGACTACTACTGGCGCATCGCACGCGACAACCCCGACCTGCCGTGGCCCACGCGTATTGCTCTGTATCGGGCTTCGTACAAATGGCTCAGTAGCAGCCAAACAGAGCGGCGGGAATACATTGGTTACCGGCTGCGCGACTTTTTCCTCAAATCTCAAAACCCTTATGAGCGGGCTGCCTGCCTTAAGGCTCTTAGTGAACTAGGCTGGCAATTCCGGTGGATACGCGACAAGGGCTTTGCCGACCCTGCCCCCGTGGTCAGGACGGGCGCCGTAGAAGCCCTTTCTGAAATAGCGCGCCGCCCCGACTTCTTCCGGCATTTTGGAGAAAATGGCCGCTATGTGAAGCGCGACCTGTTCGAGTATTTCGCAGAAGCCATCCGCTCGGGCGATGTGGGCATGATAGCTGCCGCTGCAGAAGGACTGCAATCGCCCGTGCTCCAATACCGCGGCTTTGCCGACTCGACCCAGCTGACCGAGATGCGCAGCACCTTAAAGCGTCTGCAAATCCCCCGCGACTATGAAGCTTATCTGGCTTTGGAAAAAGCGCTGGCATCTTTGGAAGGCCGACCTGAGCCTGCTTATCGCACGCCGCCCTTCAACCACCCCATTGAGTGGTCAGTGCTCAATAGCATCAATTCGAACACGCGCGTTGTTATCCAAACAAACTTAGGGGCAATATCCATTCAACTTTATTCCGTCTGGGCTCCCGGCTCGGTGGCCAATTTTGTGCAGTTGGCCCGAAGTGGTTTTTACAACGACAAGACCTTCCACCGCGTGGTACCCAATTTTGTAGTGCAGGCGGGCTGCCCGCGTGGCGACGGCTACGGGGCGCTCGACTTCTCGCTGCGCACGGAAATTGGCCCGCTGTACTATGATGACGAGGGGTATGTGGGCATGGCCTCCGCAGGACCTGACACTGAGGGTACACAGTTCTTCATCACTCATTCTCCCACTCCACACCTAGACGGGCGCTACACCATCTTTGGCAAGGTGGTGCAGGGCATGGATGTGGTGCATAGGCTGCAACCCGGCGACCGTATCCAGCAGATAACCATTCAGTAACCTGAACCTCTTCGGACTCATGCAATTGCCGCCATTACCACCGGTACTGGAACCTTTCCGCGAAAAATGGCTGTCCACTCGACAAACCTTCATCCGCGTACGCGCACAGGCTCAGCGCCCTACAAACCCTTACGAAAGTAAGGTGGGGGGGGGGCCTTATTTGCCCAAAGAGGTGTCTTACCCTACCAATCCGGAAGGGCGGCCGCTTTATTTCTTGGCTCAACTCAACTTCAAAGAGATGCCTTCGCTGCCACCATTCCCTTCCTCAGGCATCGTCCAGTTTTACATCGCCGACGATGAACTGTACGGCATGGACTTTGACAACGGCGAGAGTCAAGCGAATTTTAGGGTGCTCTACTTCCCAGATCCGCTGCTGGCGGAAGAAGACCTCAAAACACGCTTATCACTGCCTAGCGACTACGATACGCTACCCCATCACCCTGAGCACTCCCACCCACTTAGTTTCGAACTCGCTGAAGAGGTGGCGCCCATCACAGACTACCGATTTTGGCAAACCTTTGGGGCCGACTTCTTTCTGCAGTTTGGCGATGCTGAATGGGAATTGCAGGATGCGGTGGGGCGCCTCATCCGCAGCGATGGGCACAAGGTCGGTGGTTATGCGTACTTCACCCAGGACGACCCGCGGCGAGCAGACGACCCCATGCTGCTGCTACTGCAGTTAGATTCTGATGAGCTGATGGACTTAATGTGGGGCGACATGGGAGTAGGGCACTTCTTCATTCGCGAGCAAGACTTAGTGCAGCGCCGCTTTGACCGCGTGCTCTACGATTGGGACTGTCTCTGAAAAGCGCTGGTCAAGGCGCGTTATCAGTATTGCTCGGCCTCATTAGGGAAGCGGCGCTCTTTGACGTCCTGGATATACTGCTCTGTGGCGGTCTTCATCAGGCCAAAGAGTTCGAGGTATCGGCGCAAGAAGCGCGGGTGAAAGCCCTTGGTGATGCCGAGCATGTCGTGAGTAACAAGCACCTGGCCGTCGGTGTGTTGCCCAGCGCCAATACCGATGGTTGGGATATCAATACTTTCAGATACCTCTTTGGCTAATTGGGCAGGTATTTTCTCCAAGACGAGGGCAAAGCAGCCCAAGGAGTCGAGCAAGCGGGCGTCGTCGCGGAGTTTTTGGGCCTCGGCCTCTTCGCGGGCGCGGACGGTATAGGTGCCGAATTTGTAGATGCTTTGGGGCGTCAGGCCAAGGTGCCCCATGACCGGAATGCCCGCCATGAGAATGCGGCGGATAGAGTCCTCTACTTCTGCGCCACCTTCCAGCTTGACGGCATGAGCACCCGACTCTTTCATGATGCGGATGGCGCTCTTGAGGGCAATTTCAGAGTTGGCCTGATAGGAGCCAAAGGGCATATCTACCACCACCATAGCGCGGCGTACAGCCCGCACGACAGACTGGGCGTGATAAATCATTTGGTCTAACGTGATGGGTAAGGTAGTTTCATGCCCCGCCATGACATTAGAAGCCGAGTCTCCAACCAAAAGAATGTCAATGCCGGCCTCGTCGAGAATGCGGGCCATAGAATAGTCGTAGGCCGTGAGCATAGCAATTTTTTCGCCGCGCTCTTTCATGGCCTGAATGGTGTGAGTGGTAACGCGCTTGGTATCGCCGCTGGTAACAGACATGGGTAGCAAAAGCCGTCAATTTGATGACTGCAGGCGGCGAAAGTAAAGCATAAATTGCAAAGGGTATATTTTCCAGAGCGCCCGCAGTGTCTACTATTTTGAAGTGAAAAGTGATGAATGATGAATGATGAATGATATTTTTCGGAGCGTCCGCAGAGCCTGTTATTTTGAAGTGAAAAGTGAAGAGTAGAACCGGCCACTTGCTACCATAGTCGCCTTTCTCACCTCCATTTTTTGGGGTGAAAAAACGGCTGCCGGCTTCGGAGCCGCTCTGTGGGCGTAGTGGCTGAGCGCACGGCTCCTGTTTGGCCCCGTGCGTGTTTTCGTCCCGCTTTTGGGCCTTAATAATGGCGAAACAGCAGCCTACTGCCTACGCGCCTGCAAGCACGGCGACCCTGCGGTGCCACTCGCGCCGTTATTAAGCCCCCGGGGCGAGACGGGCACATGCTCAGGCCCAAGCCGGAGCTCCGCAGGTGCAGGTGCGCCAAAAAGCCAGGCCTAAGCACTGGAGCCGTTTTTCCCCAAAAAACGGCATCGGCAAGGGAGGTGTAGGCGGCAGCAGACGCAGCACGGGTGGTTTGGGAAACAGCCCTCATCGAAAAATGTGTACCCTTTCAATAAGCACAAAAACAAAAAGCCACGCCTCTTGTGGCGTGGCCGTAAAACAACAAATTATAATCCCATGAACATTGTTCGAATTCGCAGCCTTCGGCGGTGGTTTTCGAGGCATGGGAAGAACTTGCCCTATTAACGGCGTCTGCTAACAGATTGTTGCACGAGCGAAAGTGTTAACAAAAGGTTTGCACATTACTGGAAATTGAGGTCGCGCTCTGGCGATTGTTCGTTCATGCTGTTGATGGTTTCGGGCGTTATGGTAACGTTGGGCAAGGTAACGGCGTTCTTGCCTGTGAAAATTCCAAAACCCTCTGAAAGGTTGGTGTACAAAGAAATCAGTTCAGCCCCAGTGATACCGGCGTTGGCGGCAGCTGTTTCCAAATAGCGCTCAATTTCGCGCCCGCCGCCTTCTACGGTGATGTCAATGCCTTCGAAGCGGCGGAAGGTGGTGGTGGTAGGAGATAAGTTCTCTACGAGAAAGCGGTAGAACGACTCTGAAAGGATCCTCTCGGTGCTGATAAAGCCATTGCCTGTAAGCACTTCTGAGCGGCGTGTGCTGGGCACAGGCGTCCAGTAGAGCGTGTCGCGCTTAAGCAAGGTGCCATTGAGGTTGTTTTCGCGGATGCGAATGCGGAAGCGTATGGTAAAGTAAACGCCGTTGGAGTCCGACAGCCAAGTAACGTTAGAAGAACTGCCGCGCAAGAAAGTCATCCGCACGGGCAGGAGACTAGGGTTGGGCGCTTGGATGATGAAGTTACCCGGGATAGTCGTCTCCGCTGTAATGTCAGGGCGCCCATCATTGCGCACAATGCGCAGGCGATAGCGGCGCCCGGGCACAAGGGTCTCTTTGGTCTTGTACAGCCAGTTGGGCGAGGTGGCAAAAATGCCCTCTTGACGCGGATATCCCTCCAGCCGACCATCCACACGGGTGAGGGGAAAGCGCTTACCCGTATTCACCTCTTCTATGAAGGCCTGAAAGGTACCTTCAGGGTAGTAAATGGAGTCCGGAATTTGGGCAATTTGCAGGGCGCTGGCGTTGGGGTCGAGAAAGGCTTTCTCTATACGCACATAGTGGGCCGTGTCCTGCGGAGAGAGAATGGCATACACAATGGGCACCTCTTTCCAGGGTGCAGTAAGTTCAAAATCGTTGGAGCACGATTGAAGCACAGCAATGGCCGCCAAAAGGGCTACAAGGACTCGGGTCATACGAAGAATTTGCGTTTACTGATTGTTGGCGGCAAATATAGGGCAGCGCTACCGAGCCTTGTGTGCGCAACCAGACGAGCCTTGCGAGCAAAGGCGCAGGCGATAACATTATTCCGGTTGCTCTTGCACCCCGGAGACGAGAAGAGACACCTCGTTATTGAGCATCTCCACAAAGCCTCCCGCTATTCGGAAGGTCTTTTTTTCGCCATCGGGCAGGGTGATGCGCACTTCGCCCGCCTCCAAAGAGGACACAATAGGCGCGTGATTTTCCAGCATCTCGAAAGAACCAGCACTGCCGGGTACGTGCACGGCCTTGACAGGGCCAGAGAAGATTTCTTGCTCAGGAGAGAGGATGACGATGTTCATAGTTCCTCCAAGAATTCGGGAGCGAGGCGGCCACACCATTGGGCACCGCCTCGCTCCTGCAAAGGGTGAAGTTATCTGCCTGCTTCAGCAAGCAGTTTTTTGCCTTTTTCGATGGCTTCGTCAATGGTGCCAACGAGGTTGAAAGCTGCCTCAGGCAGTTCGTCCAGTTCTCCGTTAAGAATCATGTCGAAGCCGCGGATGGTCTCATCAATGGGCACGAATTTGCCGGGTAGGCCCGTGAACTGCTCGGCTACGAAGAAAGGCTGAGACAGGAAGCGCTGCACCCGACGGGCGCGACTAACGACGAGTTTGTCCTCATCGGAGAGTTCTTCCATGCCAAGGATGGCGATGATATCCTGCAATTCATTGTATCGCTGCAGGATGGCCTTTACGCGCTGGGCGCAGCGGTAGTGCTCTTCGCCAATAACGTGTGGGTCGAGGATGCGGGAGGTCGAATCGAGCGGGTCTACGGCCGGATAGATGCCCAAAGAAGCAATTTTACGGCTCAACACCGTGGTGGCGTCGAGGTGAGCGAAGGTGGTGGCCGGTGCCGGGTCGGTGAGGTCGTCGGCGGGCACATATACTGCTTGCACCGAGGTGATGGAGCCGCGTTTGGTCGAAGTGATGCGCTCTTGCATCAGGCCCATTTCCGTGGCCAGCGTAGGCTGATAGCCCACTGCCGAAGGCATACGGCCCAGCAGAGCGGACACCTCTGAGCCAGCTTGGGTGAAGCGGAAGATATTGTCAATGAAGAAAAGAATGTCGCGGCCACCTGCCGGGTCGTTGAGGTCTCCATCCCGGAAGTATTCGGCCAGCGTAAGGCCCGATAGGGCCACGCGGGCGCGCGCACCAGGCGGCTCGTTCATCTGGCCAAAAACTAGGGTAGCTTGACTCTTGCGCAACTCGTCGCGGTTCACCTTGCTCAGATCCCAGCCTCCAGCCTCCATGGACTCCTTGAAAGCCTCGCCGTACTTGATAACGTTGGACTCGATCATCTCCCGCAGCAGGTCATTGCCCTCGCGCGTGCGCTCGCCCACGCCGGCAAACACCGACATGCCCTCATATGCCTTGGCGATGTTGTTGATGAGCTCCATAATGAGTACCGTCTTACCCACGCCGGCGCCGCCGAAGAGGCCGATTTTGCCGCCCTTGGCATAAGGCTCGATGAGGTCAATGACTTTGATACCCGTGTAGAGGATCTCGCGCTCGGTGGACAGCTCCTCGTACGCCGGCGGCTTGCGATGGATGACATAGGCGTTTTTGCCTTTGGGTACAGGGCCAATACCGTCAATCGCTTCGCCTACGACGTTGAACAGACGCCCGCGCACCTCATCGCCCGTAGGCATGGAAATAGGTGCTCCGGTGTCAACGCACTCCATGCCGCGCATGAGGCCGTCCGTGGAGTCCATGGCAATAGTGCGCACACTGTCTTCTCCCAAGTGGCGCTGCACTTCCAGGACGAGCACCGAGCCGTCGGGGCGCTTCAGTTCCAATGCATTGAGAATTTCCGGCAATTTGCTGTCGGGGCCGCTGAACTCTACGTCCACCACAGCGCCGATAATTTGTTTGATGCGACCGATGTTTGCCATAAAAAGAGAAATGATGTTTGGTGCCCGGCGTGCTTAATAACGGCAGCGACCACCGGAAATCTGCTGCCGGGTTAAAAAGCCGCGCAAAGGTACGTCATCAGAAAAAAAATGCTACTGACGGCTAATTTTGTTTTCCTCAAAAAAACAAACAGGCGCCGCCTGGGTGTCGGTAAATGTTAAATTTGGAAGGAAAAGAGCACTCGTTTTCAAAAGATAAACGACTTTTGCCCTCACCTCCCGCCGATTTATGCCATTCCCAACCAGGGTGAAAATGTTCAGGGCATACTTTTCAGACCGTGTCAGTGCTCTTCTGCCCTGTTTTAATCCGCCTTTCCTACAAGGTTTGCATTTTTCACCTAAAAGCATTCTCGTTCCATAGCCGCATGGTACTACAACAAGTAGCCTTATCCCGGTTAGCGTGGCTTTTCGTCGGCGTTTCGCTCTCCTTCTCCTCACTACTCTTTGCCCAACAACAAGACGACACGGAGCTGCCCGACGTGGAAGACTCCACGGCGATGGCCTTGGTGCCTAAAACGCCTTACGCTTACCCCTTGCCCACGGAGGCCGAGCTGCGCCAGCGCTTGGGTAAGCTGCGCGGCTGTCTGGACCTAAAGGTAACGCCCGCCGTGCAGGGTTATGTCCGCACCTACCTGCACTATCGCCCGGAAAAGGCGCGCCAAATACTGGGCCGCCGCCTGACTTATTTCCCTATTTTTGAGGAAAAACTCAAGGAGCATGGCCTACCCACCGACCTGAAATATCTGGCAGTGGTCGAGTCGGCCCTTAACCCCAGGGCGGTTTCGCGCGCAGGGGCAGTGGGGCTGTGGCAGTTTATGCCCTACACGGGCGCCCGCTACGACCTGCGCCGAAATGGCGCTGTGGATGAGCGCAGCGATGCCGTGAAAAGCACTGAGGCGGCCGTGCGCTACTTGAAAGACCTCTACCAGCAGTACGACGACTGGGCGCTGGCCTTAGCCGCTTACAATAGCGGCCCAGGGCGCGTCAATGCCGCCATTAAGCGCGCACATAGCCGCAACTTCTGGGTCATTCAGCGCTATTTGCCCAGAGAAACCCGCAACTACGTGCCGGCGTTCATTGCAGCCACTTACCTGTGCAACTACTTCTACGTACACGGCGTAGAGCCTATCGAACCCGACCCGGATGAGCAGCTCACAACTTACCTGCGCGTCCATGAGGCCATCACATTTCAGGACATCGTGGATGCGACGGGTGCCTCTTACGCCACCGTAGCAGAGCTCAATGCGGGCTTCAAGCGCTTTTATATCCCGGAAGACGAAACTGGGCATTATGTGCTGCTGCCCTTGCGCGTCATGCCGGCCTTCCTTCGCTATCTGAATGGCCTGGGCGGGCGCAAATACACCCTGGAGTCGCTCAAGGCCAGCCCTAATACCAACATCGGCGATGGGCGCTATTGGCAACTGACCGTTACCATCAATCAGGCAGATCACGTGGACCGCATCGCCGCCATGTTGGGCTGTCACCCAGAACACCTTAAGGCCTGGAACCGCCTCACCGAAGATGTGGTGCCCGCTGGCCAGCGCTTGGTGGCTTGGCGCCCCGTGTACGTGTTCAAACACACTCCGCTGCGCATCGAAGCGCCCAAGGCAGAAGGCCCCTCCATGGCTTCAGCCACAGGCGGTAGCGAAACGACGAGCACCGTCGTGCAGCGCGAAGATGCCGACAAGTACAAGCGCTATCTGTACCACACCGTCCAGCGCAACGAGTGCCTGGAAGACATCTCACGCCAGTACGGCACCCCCGTAGAAACCCTCCGCCGCCTCAACAACTGCGAAGGCGGTGTGTGCGTGGGCATGCGCATCAAGGTTAAGGAATTGTAGTAGGGGCACCTCACAGCCGCCATTATTGAACTCCTTTCAGGTTCATCTGAGGAGAAGCCTACGGACGCTACAATGTTTTTTAGCGCCGCCAAAACGGGCTTTTTGCGACCTTTGCCCGTGTGCGGTGCCTACTCATAGGGCTAAACCGCACCGCCGTGCCATCATCCTAAGTGATCCTTTAAATTCTCCTCCCACATGACAAGAGCACTACTCATCGAAGACGAACCCGAAGGTTTGGCCAACCTGACCAATCTGCTTCACAAACACTGCCCGGAAGTAGAGATCTTCGCCACGGGCGGCTCTAATGCAGACCTGCTGCGCCTGACCGAAGGCGAACTGGCCCAACAGTACGACGTTGCTTTCCTCGACATTAACCTGCCCGATGGCTTGGTGTTTCGGGGCTTAGAGCGCATGCAGGACATTCCCTTCGACATTGTTTTCGTAACCGCCTACGACCAGTACGCCCTGACGGCCTTCGACTTTGCCGCTATTGACTACGTACTCAAGCCCATTGAGGCTGAGGACCTGCGCCGCGCTGTCAGCCGCTCGCGCATCAATCGCAGCAGCGGCAATACGAAGGCTCGCGTCGAATTGCTCCAGCAGAGCTACACCGGCCCATCGCTCAACGCCTTGGAAAAGATCGGCATCTCAGGCCTGGATGGCGTGCACTTCGTGCGACTGGGCGACATCGTGCGCCTCGAAGCGGAAGATAACTACACCCATTTTATCTTGCGGAATGGGCAGCGCATTACGGCCAGCAAAACCATCAAGGCCTACGAGGAGCTGCTCAAGCGGCTCAACTTTGTGCGCGTGCACAAAAAGCACATCGTCAACATGAACTTCGTGCAGACCTACATCAAGGGCGAAGGCGGTTACCTGAAGCTCGAAAATGGCGAGGTCATCGAGGTGTCGCGCCGCAAAAAGCCGCCCTTGCTTGAAGCCGTCCGCCGCATTTACAGCGAGGTGTAATATTGGTAAACACGCTGTCTCATGCCCGCAATTGCTGCCCTGCGCCGACAAATGGCCGAACATGGGCTGGATGCCTACATCATTCCGGCTACAGACCCCCATCAGAGTGAATACGTGCCCGACCATTGGCGCGTGTTGCGATGGGCTTCTGGCTTTACGGGGTCTGCCGGCACGTTGGTCATTACGCGTGACTTTGCTGGCCTCTGGACGGACAGCCGCTATTTTGTTCAGGCCGAGCAGCAACTCGCCGGCAGCGGCATCGAACTGATGCGCATGCGCGCGCCACACACTCCCGAATTTGCCCAGTGGGTAGTACGGCATTTGCCTGAGGGAGCCGTCATTGGGTTGGATGGCCTGCTCTTTTCGCGTGCCTGGTATCAACAATTGGAAGCCCTTACCCAACAGCACGGCATCCGACTGAACCCACACGCCGATTTGGCCGAGGTGTTGTGGCACCCGCGCCCACCCATGCCCGATGCGACCCTGTGGGAGCATCCGTTGCGCTATTCCATCGTTCCGCGTACCCAAAAGATAGAGCGCTTGAAGCGTGCCTTGGCCGAGCAGCACCTGACGCACACCGTCTTAGCCAGCTTAGACGACATCGCCTGGCTTTTCAACCTGCGTGGTAATGATGTGCCCTACAATCCGGTTTTCGTCGCGTATGCTGTAGTAGGCCCCGGCGAAGCGGCCCTCTTCGTTGCACCCTCGAAGGTGCCCCCATCGCTCAAGCGCCGCCTGCAGCAAGAGGGCGTCCGCGTGCTGCCCTACGAAGCCTGGAGCAGCTACCTGCGCCAGCTACCCCCTGGGAGCAGCGTCCTGCTCGACCCTCGCCGCGTCAGCCAAAGCCTCGTAGAAGCCCTGCCGCCGGGCATCACGGTGCGCGAGGGCACCAACCTGACCACCCAGCACAAAGCCATCAAAAGCGCCAAAGAACTCGAGCACGTGCGCCACACCATGGTGCGCGATGGCATTGCTTTAGTCAAATTTTTCTACTGGCTTTCTCAAACCGTCGGGCAGCAGCACCTTACCGAACGCATGGCTCAGGAAAAACTCCACGCCCTGCGTCTGCAGCAGCCCCACTGCTGCGGAGAAAGCTTCGGCACCATCTCGGCTTATGGCCCCCATGCTGCCCTACCACACTATAGCACTACTCCCGAAAGCGATGCAGAGCTGCGCCCCGAAGGCATCTATTTGCTCGACTCCGGCGGCCAATACCTCGGTGGTACTACGGACACGACGCGCGTCATCGCCCTCGGCTCTTGCTCCGACGAAGTAAGAGAAGACTATACGCTGGTGCTCAAAGGACTTATCGCCGTCTCGACCCTTCGCTTCCCCGTCGGCACGCGAGGCTATCAGATAGACACGCTGGCGCGATACCCCCAGTGGATGCGTGGCATCAATTACGGCCACGGTACTGGGCATGGTATAGGCTACTTCCTCTGCGTCCACGAAGGACCACAAGGCATCAGCCCAGGCCCGGTGGATGTGCCCTTCCAGCCCGGCATGATCACCTCCGTGGAGCCTGGCATCTACCGCCCAGGCAAACACGGCATCCGCATTGAAAACTTGGTGTGTTGCATCCCCGCTGAGAGCACCGAATTCGGCGACTTCCTCACCTTCGAAACCCTCACCGTGGCACCCATCTTTACCTCGCTGGTGGACAAAAGACTACTCACCCCGGCAGAGCGCGCCTGGCTACGAGAGTACAATCGCTGGGTTTTCAGAAAAATCAGCCGATACCTCACCGCTGAAGAGCGCGCTTGGCTCAAAAGCGCCACAGCGCCTGTCTAAGCCGGTGTTGCTTCCTAATGCGCCAGATGGCGCAGGGTGGGCCAAAAGCATCAGCCAATCTTCACCGAAGTCATAGTGAGCGAGCCGCCCAAGGGGCGGTCGTTGAACAGCTCGATCGGCTCGTCCTTCTGGCGCAAGGCCAAGGCATAGAGCAGGGGCAGGTAATGTTCTGGGGTGGGGATAGCCAGCTGGAAAGCCGTGCCTTGGGTGGCGTAGTGAATGAGTGGCTGATGGTTACCCTCGCGGATCCAGGCCTTCATCTTCTCGCTGGCTTCGGTGGCCCAGTCGTAGGCATAGCCAACGTCGTTGAGGCGATCCCAGGCCACCATACGCAGGTTGTGTACCATATTGCCACTGCCGATGATCAGCACACCCTTGCGCCGCAGGGCAGCCAGTTCCTGGCCCAGTTCGTAGTGCCATTGCGGGGGCTGGGTGTAGTCTAGGCTCATCTGCACCACCGGCACATCGGCCTCGGGGAAGAGGTGCATGATAACCGTCCAAGCGCCGTGGTCGAGGCCCCACTGCTGCTGGTCAAGCCCTATGTGGGTTTTCTTGACCAGTTGGGCGGTCTCTTGGGCCAATGCAGGGCTTCCTGGAGCAGGGTACTGCACCTCGTAAAGGGCCTTGGGAAAGCCTCCAAAATCGTGAATGGTGCGAGGTTTTTCCATGGCCGTTATCCACGTGCCGCGCGTTTCCCAATGTGCCGAGATGCACAGCACGGCGCGGGGGCGCGGTAGGCGCTGGCCAATGCGGCGGAAGCCTGCGACGAATTCGTTCTCCTCGATGGCATTCATGGGGCTGCCGTGGCCGATGAAGAGCACCGGCATGCGTTCTGAAGTTTCATGAGGCCCGAGCAGGGCATCCAAATCGCGCAGTTTCATGATAGCAGCACTTAGCGGCAGCGTGGCCAATAGTTGGAGAAAGCGTTTCCTTGTCATGGGTGTCAGGTATTAGGCGGGCTATAGCCTCAGAAGAACACTTCCTGGGCCATGCGGAAAGTATTGGCATGGGCCTCGACGATGTCGCTCAGGCGGGGAGAGTACCCTCCGCCCATGCTGACGGCCACAGGTATGCGGTGCTTGCGGCACTGCTCGAAGACGAAGCGGTCGCGTTCGCGGCATCCATTACGGCTAATGCGCAGGCGGCCCAAGCGGTCGGTTTCGAGGATGTCCACCCCACTTTGGTAGAAAATGAAGTCGGGCTGCACTTCGTCAATGAGACGCGGCAGGGTGTTGCGCAGCAAGGTCAGGTAGGGTTTGTCCTCCAAGCCATCGGGCAGCGGGATATCTAAGTCGGACTGTTCCTTGCGCAGCGGGTAGTTTCGGGCGCCGTGCATGGAGAAGGTGAAGACGCGCGGCTCGTTGCGAAAGATATGCGCAGTGCCATTGCCTTGGTGCACATCGAGGTCAACAATAAGGATTTGGCGCGCCAGCCCGTGGTGGAGCAAGTATGCCGCTGCCACGGCCTGGTCGTTGAAGCAGCAGTACCCTTCGCCGTGGTCGGCGTAAGCGTGATGCGTGCCACCTGCTACATTCATGGCCACGCCGTACTGCTGGGCAAAAAGGGCGCATTGGATAGTGCCCTGGGCAATATGGCGCCCGCGCACGACGAATTGTTCCGTTATCGGGAAGCCAATGGCCCGCACTTCGCGCTCGCTGAGCGTTGCGGTGTTGAGCTTACCCCAGTACGTCTCCGTATGTACGCGCAGGCCGTCGGCCCTATCGAGCAGGGTAGGGTGGAAGAAGTTGCTCTCGCCGACGGTACCCTCGTAGAGCAGCTGCTCGGGCACCAGCTCATACTTGGCCATTGGGAAGCGGTGCCCCTCAGGCAATGGGTACTTGTACACAGGTGAGTAGGCAATCTTGAGCATATGCCAAAGGTAATGCAGCGCTACTATACAAAAAAAACGGCCTAATGGTTTGCTTCCTGAAGAAGAAGGACGTACACAGCCCCCTAATGGCCAGGCAAAACGCCCTTTCTTTGCGCCCGAATAAAACAACATTACTTGGCTTTCAATTAACAACTCTCATGAGCAAGACATTACTCGGCGTTGGCTCGCGCGTGAAGCATCCTGCCTACGGAGATGGCGTAGTCGTTCGGCTCCATGTAGCCGCCTACGAGGTCTGCTTCATACAGTTTGGCCTGAAGATGGTCAGCAAGGACTATTCTGCCTGGCAAGTCGTGGAGGCCATTCCGGCAGAGGAGCCGGTAACCTTCACAGAGGCTGAGCAGTCTTTGGTGCGCATCCTGCGCGCCTGGGCGGGCACAAGTCTGGAAACAGTGCCCTTGGGCGAGCGTTGGAAAGGCGGCAAGCTCATCCTGCAGGCAGAGGGCATCCAGCCTAAAGAGGTACCCATCGAGACCTTTTTCCACAAAATCGTGATGATGCGCGACCGCTTGCGCGTGCTGGAGCAGCAAATCAACGCCCACAAAAAACTGGACGAAGAAGACAAGATCAACCTCCAGCAATACATCACGCGCTGCTACGGCAGCATGACCACCTTCAACCTGCTGTTTAAAAACCGCGAGGACTACTTCGTAGGCGAAAGCTCCAAAGACCGCGATTAAAGCGGCAAGGCCTCGCTGCAAATAATGCTGCTGCCACGGCCACCAGTTTTTTGGGAAAAAAACGGACTTGGAGCAGTTGTTTGACTAACTCGCGCACAGGCGGCCCTTGCGCCTTGGCCTGGGCTTGGCGCGTGCCCGTCGCGCTTTTGGGCTTTAATAATGGCGCAGCTGTGCGTTGGCCGCTCCGCCTTGGCATGTGCGGAGACGCGCCGCTGCCGTCTCGCCATTATTAAGCGAGGCAAGCAAGCGGGCCGAAAACACGCCCGGGGCCAAACAGAAGACGCCCACGCCGGGTGAGGCCCCCGAAGATGCAGGCTATAGGAGAGGCCTTTTTCATCCCAAAAAACAGGGGTGGGAAAAGGCTATCTTTCGCACCGCTCTTTAGAAAAAATAAGGGGGCTTATTTGCCCCCTCCTTTTTTAGGTGGTGTTCCACCTGTTGTTTCTCCTTGGAGTATCTTTAGAATTTCCAAACCTGTCGGGTTCTCCTGGTCTAATTCGAGTAGTTTGGTGATATACTCTTTAGCAGTGGCGTCCTGCTTCTTAATGAAGTAGAAGAAGCTCAGGTATTCGTAGGCGGTAATCAGGTCTTTCTTATTCTTAGCCGGTTCTTCTGAGGCCAACTTCACATATTCGGCGAAGAAGGGCTGCGCTACGCCGTATTGCTCGACGAGGGTGCTGTCCTCCGGATTTGCGGCCAGGTCGGGTTCTAGCTTAGAGGCGGATTTGGCGCGCCAAATCCAGCCGATAGTAGCATCGGGAGCCAGCTCGGTGATGACGGCGAAGTACTGCTCTGCCTTTTGGTAGTGCTCCGGGTCGTCTGGGCAATAGTAGTAGCAGATGCCTACTTGGTAGGCCGTGTTGACGCGCTCCTGCGCGCCTTCCAATTGTGCGAAGTACTTCTCGTAGCTGCGGGCGGCGCCGCAGTAGTTCTTCTTGCTGTAATAGAGCTTGGCGACGTCACTGTAGAGCGTCCATCTGCTCGTGTCCATTTCGATGGCTTTCTCATAGTTGCGGATGGCCTTGAGTGTGTCTCGCCCCATTTTGATCTGGAGTTTGGCCAGATACTCATAGTCAGAAGCAAGGATTTTCTCGGGCGTTACCATTTTGAAGAATTCCTCCAAGATCTTGAGGCCTTCCTCGTAGCGCTCGTTGTCATAGTCGCAGTACGCTTGCAGGCGGCGCAGATAGTTTCGGGAAGGGTCTTTTTTGAGGATTTTTTCCACCAGGGCGCTACAAGCGATGCAGTCCTTGTTGATGTACAGCAGGTTGGCCAGTAGCATTTCGTCCTCAATGGTTACTTCGGCGGCGTTGTTGACTAAAGCTTTGGCAGCCTCAAGGGCCTTGGGCCATTGCTTTTCGAAGTAGAGGAACTCGGCCTTTGCGCGCAGCGCATCCGAATAGTTAGGCTTCAGGCTGATGGCTTTGTCCAAGTTAGCCAAGTATCGGTCATTCAATTTGGCGTAGTAATACACCTTGGCCAGCATGTAAACGGGTACCGGGTTGTTTGGCTCGATAGTGGAGGCGATTTCGTAGTGTACTGCGGCCGGCCCACCGGTTCCTCTTTCCAAGAAGGAATAGCCCAGAGCCATTTGTGTGGCAAAATCCTTGGAGGAGATTTCCACGGCTTTTTTCAGCTCTTCCTCCGCCCGGGCGTAGTTGGGCTTTATATCGCCAATAGGATAGAGGAAGGTTTCGCCTACTATACGGCGCGCGGCTACGTCTTTTTTGGCGTACTTGTCCACTTTTTTGAGGACGGTTTCGGCCTCGTCCTTCCGCCCTTGCAGCAGGAGGATGCGCGCATTGGCCACCAGAGCATAGGCGCCGTCGGGCTTGGCATTGTAAGCCGCTTCAAAGGCTTCTTTGGCCTTATTGGCATCGCCTTTAGCGGCGTAAGCGCTGCCCAAAGACAGCCATGCTATCACATCTGTAGGGTCTTTTTGTGTCAGTTGGGTGTACACCTGAATGGCCCTGTCCCAGCGGTTCATTTGCATGGCGGCGATGCCGTCACTGTGCGTTTGAGCGATAGCCGAAAGGGCCAAGAACAGGACACAGAAAAATGCAACAGATTTTCTCAGAAGGTAAGTCATCGGATAAACTTTTAGTTTGTTAACAACGACAGAATAGGTCCAAGTACGTTCATACGGAGCGCAAAGGTTTGATTTTTTCGACGCTTGCTAAAGCCTTATGTCATGAGATAAAGCCAGAAGGGTGAGCTTTTGCCCGATATTTAATTCCCCTTTAACGAAAGGCCCCGATAGTTGGACGCAAACGCCTGTTGAGGCGTTGCCTAAAGCTTGCCTTATTCGCGCTTCAGTTGGATAAGCCTGATGGGCGCATTGGCTGCCAGCAAGCCGTCCTTCTGAATGATACGCTGACCGGGGTCAGAAGCTAAGAAAGCTGCCACACCCAGTCCCAGTCCTGTGCGGGCCTGGGCGTTGATAACATATACTTGCCGACGGTAGGGGTATTGCCCAGTAGCCAAGTAGGCTTGGTAAGGTCCAAAGCCTTCTTTACCTGTCTCAGGGGCGATGTCCACCAGTTTGATTTCTTGGAGAAAGGACTGTACGCCCTTGTCATCCGTATCTGATATCCAGTTAGCCCCGATGATGCCTAAAGCGTTCTTGTTTTTGGCTACGTATTCGATAACCTCTGCGTTTTTCTTCAGGGCAAAGGCATTGTCGGGCAAGGGTTGACCGCCACCAATGGTATCGCGTACGTATCGGACTGTGCCCGACAGGGGATGGTCAAAGACCAGTGTAATGTCGCCTAAAGAGGAGCGGGGGTTGATGTCGCGCCAACGCTTCTTTTGGCCAGTAACGATTTGGCGCACTTGCTCGTGGGTGAGGAGGGTGTCTTTGTTTTCAGGGTGTACGATGAAGGCCACGGCGTCGTAGGCGATAAGTGTCATGGCGGGCCGAAAGCCGCGCGGTTTGAAATGGGTGTCAATTTCCTCTTCCGTCAGGGCACGACCAATGATGATGACCTGGACGGAGTCGCGCACAAGGGCCATCAGCGCCTCGCCCTCGGCTACATACTCTGCCTGTACGTTGGTGCGCGGATAAAGCGTATCGAAGACGTCTAAGGCGCTTGCGATGACGGGTTGATAGGCCTCGTCCACCCAGATCCGCAACTCGCCACTGGTGGGTGTGTCCAAAACACGGCCGTCCTTGCTGCGCTGTTCGCAGGAGACAAAGGCAAGTGCAAAAGTCAACAAAAGGGAGAGCGGTACTCTTCTCATGGCTACGTTGAATTGTGATTGTTAGGAGTAATGTGGGCAAAAATAAGGTCTCGCCCCTGTGCACGGTGGCGCCTTATCCGAAACAAAGCACTGACAGCCCATGCCCTAAGGAGAGGTTTAATGGCGATAGTAGTCCCAGTATACGCGCCACCCTCTATACAAGCCATAAACAATAAGCAGCACGGCAAAGATGTTGCGAAACTCCATGGGTATGCCCTCAAAGAAGGTCTTATCGGCCAATAAGGAGATGCCTAAGCCCAAGTAAACAAAGGTCATGACGGTGCCTAAGATCATAATCGGCCCCCTCACGGTGCGGCGGCGGTGTTCGCGGTGATTTTCTTGTATGGACATGTTTTTTAAGTAAGAATGTGAAGGATTGGATATCAAATCAGATGACGTCAGCAGCAAAAAAGGTGTGTAGAGCTGTGGTTGGAGCTCACACGTCTATGAGTTGGATGCCGTTCTTGAGTAAGCGCACCTTACCAGCTTCTGAGAGTTTTTTCATCAAGCGAGAAATCACCTCGCGTGAAGAGTTCAACTCTTGGGCAATTTCGGTGTTGGTCAGCGTCAGCACATCAGTACCAAGTGTTTTCTGATGGCGCTTCAAATAAAATAGTAGCCGCTCGTCTAGATTTTTAAAAGCGATGCTGTCAATCGTATCGAGCAACTCCTCAAAACGGCTGCGGTAGGTGCGTACGACGAAATGGAACCAAGTGCGATAGCGGCGCATCCATTCTTCTGTGTATTCTAAGGGTATCAGCAACAGTTGGGCATCGCTTACGGCCTTGGCAGTTACGGCGCTGCTGCGGTGCGTGCGGTCGCATATCATGGATAGGGCACAGGCATCGCCTGGCTTAAGGTAGTAAATGAAGAACTCGTTGCCCTCATCATCTTCCCGGTACAGCTTGACCAAGCCGCTGACGATTATCATCGTATTCCGAATGTTTTGGCCGGATTGGAGCAGGGTTTGGCCCGCCGAGACTTCCACCATCCGGCCTTTCTCCTCCAATTCGCGGCGGAGGTCTTCTTCCAAGTCAGGGAAAAGCGAACGCATGGACAGGGTATTCATAAGCACAGAAGTATGTGAGCATAGAGATGTGGGCAAAAATCCTGCTTTTACCCCAAAGGGCCGTCATAGGCCGCTGGAAAAATGCGGAGCATTCTCAGTGAGTTATCTCCTTCGCCCTTGCGAATTTGGCTTGCACGCAGCCCATTGCAACATATAAATACTGGCTCTCCTCGATGGTCGAATTCGGCATTTCATGCCCTGAAGTGCGCGATACCTTTGCCCTAATTATTGTGTTTTCAATACGTCGTCTCAATGATTAGAGTATCTTCTTTTTTATTAGCGCTGCTGGCTCTGGCCGGATGCTCCCGCGAGGGAGAGAACAATAACTCTACCGCCACTTCTGCAAGTCCCTTAGAAATCCTGATGGCAGGTAATCAAAGGTACACCTCCCAGCATGCCATCCATCCGCACCAAGGTTCAGAGCGAATGCGCGAACTCAAAAGCGGACAGCATCCCTTTGCCGTGGTGGTTTGCTGCTCCGACTCACGCGTCTCTCCCGAAATCCTCTTCGACCAAGGGCTGGGCGACATCTTCGTCGTTCGCACCGCCGGTAACATCATCGGAGACTACGAGATGGGCAGCATTGAATACGCCGTTGAGCACTTGCATGCTTCTTTGGTCGTCGTCATGGGTCACGAAAATTGCGGCGCCATCTCGGCCTTCTTAGAACACCGGCACGACAAGCGCCCCCTCTACAACCATATTCAAAACATCATAGACTACATCAAGGAAGAAGAAGAGGAGCGCGGCATTGATGAAAACGCACCCAACGCATTGATGAAAGCCGTCCAGGCGAATGTCTTGCATGGTGTCAACCTCCTCAAAACCAGCGAACCTGTGCTGCGAGAAAAGGTGGAAAAAGGCGAGCTAGAAGTAGTAGGAGCCATTTGCTCTCTGGATAATGGAAAGGTGGATCTGATAAAATGAAGATACCCGCCCAATTCCGCCCCCAGATCATTTCCGTCTGGCAAGAGGGCATCCTCTGAGAACAACTGAGAAAAGGCATTTCAGCAGGCATCATTGTGGGCATTGTAGCCTTGCTATTAGCCATTGCCCATCGGCATGCCTCCGAAAAAAGGGCCTGACTACGGCTATAGTGGTGGTTTTTATTCATTCTTTTTGAAAGGGTACACTTTTTCCCGCAAGAAGCCCAGCGGCTGTTTGCCAAACCACCCGCTCTTCGGCTGCTGCCACCTACACCGCCCTCACTGAGGCTGTTTTTTTGGGAAAAACGGCTCCAGTGCTTAGGCTTGGCTTTTTCGCGCACCTGCACCCACAGAGTTCCAGCTTGGGCCTGAGCATGTGTCCGTCTCGCCCTGGGGGCTTAATAACGGCGCAGCGGCATGGGAGAGACGCCGTGTTTGCAGGCGCGGAGGCGAGATGCCGCTGTTTCGCCATTATTAAGGCCAGAAAGCGGGACGAAAGCACGCGCAGGGCCAAACAGGAGCCGCACACCCAGCCCTACGCCCACAGCAGCGGCTCCGAAGCCGGCAGCCGTTTTTCACCCCAAAAAATGGAGGTGAGAAAGGCGACTATGGTAGCAAGTGGCCGGTTCTACTCATCACTTTTCACTCTTCACTTCAAAATAGCAGACTCTGAGGGCGCTTTGGAAAATATCATTCATCATTCATCACTTCAAAAATGTACTAAGAAACCATCTCCCTTGACCGCTTACGCATCCTTACGCTCGCGCACCTACCTTTGCGGCCCAATAATTTTGAAGCAAAACATGTGTGGATTTGTAGGCATTTTTGGCAGCAAGGGCGCTGACCCTGCCGCCCTGCGCGAGCGCGCCTTGGGCATGTCGCGCAAATTGCGTCACCGTGGGCCAGACTGGAGCGGCGTCTTCTCCTGCCCGCAGGCTGTTTTGGCCCACGAGCGGCTGGCTATTGTAGATCCTATTTCCGGCGGCCAGCCCCTCTATTCGCCCGACAGGAAACAGGTCTTGGCTGTTAATGGCGAGATTTACAACCATCGCGCGCTGCGCAAGCAATTTGAGGGACGCTACGAGTATCAGACGGAGTCGGATTGCGAGGTCATATTGTCGCTGTATCGCGATAAGGGGCCGAACTTTCTGGAAGACCTCAACGGTATCTTCGCTTTTGCCCTGTATGATACCGAAACAGGCGCCTACCTCATCGGGCGCGATCACATCGGCATCATCCCGCTATATATGGGCTGGGACGCCTACGGCAACCTGTACGTGGCCTCCGAGCTCAAGGCGTTGGAAGGCATCTGCCGCCAGATCAAGGAGTTTCCGCCTGGTCATTACCTGTACAGCGCTGAAGGCCCAGAGCCGCGCCGGTGGTATGAGCGAGAGTGGTTCGATTACGAAGCTGTGAAGGACAACCCCACCGACCTGACGGCATTGCGCCACGCCTTGGAACACGCTGTAGAACGCCAACTGATGTCGGACGTACCCTATGGCGTACTGCTGTCCGGCGGCTTGGACTCTTCCATCATCGCCGCCATCGCCAAGAAGTACGCGCCGCGGCGCATCGAAACGGGCAGCATCAGCGAGGCATGGTGGCCTCAGCTGCACTCCTTTGCCGTAGGGCTGAAAGGCTCACCCGATCTGGCGGCAGCGCGCAAGATGGCCGACTTCCTCAAGACAGTGCACCACGAGGTGCATTTCACCATCCAGGAAGGCCTGGATGCCCTGCGCGACGTCATCTATCACTTGGAGACGTACGATGTAACGACTGTGCGCGCCTCTACGCCTATGTATCTGATGGCGCGCGCCATCAAGGCCATGGGCATCAAGATGGTGCTCTCGGGCGAAGGCTCTGACGAGATCTTCGGCGGCTACTTGTACTTCCACAAAGCGCCTAACGCGCGCGCCTTCCACGAAGAGACGGTGCGCAAATTGGGCAAACTGCACTTGTACGATTGCTTGCGCGCCAACAAGTCATTGGCAGCCTGGGGTGTTGAAGGGCGCGTGCCCTTCTTGGACAAGGAATTCATGGACGTCGCCATGCGCCTCAACCCCGAAGACAAGCGGCCAGCCCAGGGGCGCATCGAAAAATGGGTCTTGCGCAAGGCTTTTGAAGACATCCTGCACCCCGACATCGCCTGGCGGCAAAAGGAGCAGTTTTCGGATGGCGTAGGCTACAGCTGGATTGACACACTGAAAGAATTCACGGCAAAGGCCGTTTCAGACGAAGAACTGGCCAGCGCTCATTACCGCTTCCCGATAAACCCGCCGCAGACGAAGGAGGAGTACTACTACCGCAGCATCTTCGCCGAGCACTTTCCCTCCGATGCCGCCGCGGCGTGTGTGCCCTCGGTGCCTTCGGTGGCGTGCTCAACGCCCGAAGCCTTGGCCTGGGACGAGTCTTTCCGCAACCTCAACGACCCTTCGGGGCGAGCAGTCAGATCGGTGCACCAGAGCGCTCAATAAGTGCCTATGACTACCGATCTGAGTTTTTGCGAAAACGGTAGGAGTACAGGTCTGGTTCGCCTTCGTAGTAGCCTTCCAGAACGACGAGGTTATACGCATTGCGGATGCAGTCCACCGTTTCGGCCAGGTTGGAGACGCGGTTGCCGTTGACGCTGGTAATGATGTAGCCAGGCACCATGTTGGTTTCGTAAACGATGCTGCCCTTGCGCACGCTGACGACCATGGCTCCCTTGATGCGCATGCGCTGCTGCTCTTCAGAGGTGAGTTCGCGCAATTCGAAGCCCAAGGTCTGGCTGAACTCCAGCCCTGTAGCCCGTGGGATAGAGGCGGTGGAATTGTTGCGGTCTTTGAGGGTGACGTCGGCGCGGCGGCGGATGCCGTGGCGCCAATACTCAATGCTTACGCGGTCGCCGGGCCGTTTTCGACCGATGAACTCTTGCAACTCGGGGGTGCGCCGGGTGAGGGCATCGCCTATGCGCAGGATGACATCGCCCGCCTGTAGCCCAGCGTCGGCGGCGGCGCTGTTGGGGTTTACGCGCGTAATGCGCACGCCATCCGCGTTAGGCAGGCCCAGATCGCGGGCGGTCTCGGCATCTAAGTCTTCGATGCTGACGCCCAGAAAGGCGCGATGCACTTCGCCAAACTCGCGCAGGTCACTCACGACCTTTTGCACCAGATTGGACGGCACTGCAAAGGAGTATCCCTCGTAGCTGCCAGACTCCGTAACGATGGCGGTGTTGATGCCGATGAGCTCGCCCAAGGTGTTCACTAACGCACCGCCGCTATTGCCCGGGTTTACGGCTGCATCGGTCTGGATGAAGGACTCAATGCTGGTGGCACCACCCAAGATGTTGATATTGCGCCCTTTGGCGCTGACGATGCCGGCCGTAACGGTGCTCTCCAGATTGAACGGATTGCCCACGGCCAACACCCACTCGCCTATACGCACCGAGTCGCTGTTGCCAAAGACCAAGAAGGGCAGGCCGTCGGCTGCTATCTTCAGCAGGGCGATGTCGGTGGAGGGGTCAGAGCCGACGACTTTGGCCGGAAAGACGCGCTTGTCGGCCAGGGTAACCTTGACGTCGCGGCTGTTCTCGATGACGTGGTGATTGGTAGCGATGTAGCCATCAGGCGAGAGAATGACGCCCGAGCCGGAAGAATTGGTCAGCGAACGCCCCCACAGCCCGCGCTCGACGGAGATAACCGCTCGAACGTTGACAACCGCCGGTGTGGCGATCTCTGCCGCTTCTGTGAAGTGGGTGGGCGCCGCAGAAAGGAAAGGCTGGCTCGAGCGCGTGTGGAAGAGCCTGTCCACTAATCGCGCATAGCGCGCCTCTCCGCTTTCTCCGGTGTTCCAAAAGCGCTGGGTGGGCTGGTTTTCCGTGTGGCGATACAAGAAGACAGCGGCCCAGGCGCTGAGCAAGGCGACGATGAGCATCTGAATGACGGTGCGCATAGTGTCTTTGAGCTATTTTTTCCCTTCAGAACAAAGATTTGACCAGAAAGGTCGCTGGCGCATTAACGCGCCCAAAGCGGTGGGTTTGCATGCAGTGCGCCCCCTATGGCTGCCTTGAGGTTCGGCTGTTGCGGTTTCCGCGAGTATTAACTTTTTGTAAAAATGCCGACTTTTGCCACAGCTAAGATATGGGTGCCGGGAATGGCGCTTATCTGCGGAATAGAAACTGTTCACCAAACTTTTTATAGTATGAAGCAACTGTTCACATTACTGTGCTTTCTTTTTGGCACGGCGACACTGCTAGTAGCACAGAGCTACACCATCAGTGGCCAAGTCAAGGATGAGGCTGGAGAGCCTCTTGCGGGTGTTACCATTGTGGTGAAGAACACCGTTTTGGGCACCATGAGCGGGAGGGATGGCCGTTTTGCCCTTCAAGTTCCTGGGCCGAATGCGGTGCTGGTGTTTTCCTACACGGGCTATACGCAACAGGAGGTACCTGTCAATGCCCAGCGCGAGCTGGATGTTACGTTAGTAGAGAGTGGCTCTGCCTTGGGCGAAGTGGTGGTGGTGGGTTTTGGTACGGCCTACCGCCAGGATTTGACAGGCTCCATTGCCAAACTGGCCTCAAAGGAGTTTGAATTTCAGCCTGTTCAGACGTTTGAGAATGCCATTCAGGGCCGTGCTGCTGGGGTGTTCATCAACTCGGGCAGCGGCAAATTGGGCCAAGGGTTGAACATCCGCGTTAGGGGCATTTCGTCAGTATCGGCCGGCAACCAACCGCTGTTTGTCATTGATGGTATTCCGGTCGTTTCGGAGCGTATCGGCAGTGCCACGGAGCCAGACAACCCGTTGGCTACTATCGCACCGGAAGACATTGAGTCTATCGAAATACTGAAGGATGCTGCTGCGGCGGCTATCTTCGGTGCGCGTGGTTCCAATGGCGTGGTGCTGGTAACCACCAAGAGCGGCCGAGCAGGGCGTACTAAGGTAACTTTCGGCTATTATGGCGGGTGGTCAAGCCCTACGCGCAAGCGTGAGTGGCTGAACGCCGCCGAGTATCGCGAGCTGTTCACGTACGCGGCCAAGCACTCCGATTTTGGTGAGTTAGACGCCGCTGAGGAATTTGCCGGAGAAACGGGCACTGATGACTGGGAGAAGGACTACGATACTAACTGGGCCGATGAAGCCTTTCAGCCCGGCGGTGTGCGCAATGCCTCATTGAGCATCTCTGGCGGTGATGCGCGCACGACCTTCTTAGTTAGTGGCACCTGGAACGACCAGACGGGTATCCTGCGCGGCAATGCGCTCGACCGCCTCACTGGGCGCCTCAACCTCGAGCACAGGGCATCCAACCGCTTGCGTTTTGGCACTAACCTGAGCCTCATCAAGAGCCTCAACCAGCGCGTGCCCAGCGACAACGCTTTCTCCAACCCGCTGCAGCTGAACGCACTACCACCCATTCAGCCTAAGATTGACCCCAACACGGGCAAACTTAACCAGAATACGCTGTATTACAACAACCTCATTGACCTGGAGAATGGCTTCAACAATGCTACTACCTATCGCTCTATTAGCAACGTGTATGGCCAATGGGACATCACCAACCGCCTTTCGTTCCGCACGGAGTACGGTATTGACTGGGTCAACTTGCAAGAGGAACAATTTCGCGGACGCGAAACGCTCGACGGGGCTCCCACAGGCGAAAGCTACAGCAACCAGGTAAACGTCATCAACCAGAACGTCAACAGCTTCTTCCAGTACGTGCAGAAGTTTGGTCAGAACATTGACCTGAACGCTACGCTCGGCATGCAGTATCAAAGCGGCAACACGCGCGAAACGAGCGCCACCGGCCAAGGTTTGCCCAACGACCGCTTCACCAAAATTGCCTCCGCAGCCCAAATCGTGGCGGCGAACTCCAGCGAAACGGCTTACGCTTTTACCTCGTATTTTGCCCGGGCTAACCTGAAACTCTTCGACCGCTTTCTCATCGGCGCCAGTGGCCGCGTGGATGGTTCTTCGCGCTTCGGTAAAAACAACCGCTTTGGCTTCTTCCCCGCTGGCTCGGTGGGCTACGTTATGAGCAACGAGTCGTTCTTGCGCGACAACAAGACCATCAACTTCCTGAAACTGCGCGCCAGCTATGGCCGAACGGGTAATGCTGAAATCGGAAACTTTGCTTGGCGAACGCTCTGGGGCGCTCAGTTCGTAGGCGACCTGTCTGGTATCGTGCCCACGCGTATCGGCGACGAAAACCTGACATGGGAGACCACCGACCAATTTAACGCAGGTATAGATTTCGGTCTCTTCAATGACCGCATCTCGGCTAGCATTGACTACTTCGACAAGCAGACCAAAGGGCTGTTGCTCAATCTGCCGTTGCCCGCATCTAATGGTTTCACCACCATCACCAAAAACATCGGCGACATGAGCAACAAGGGCTGGGAGTTCGTGCTGACGACCCAAAACCTGGTGGGCAAGTTCCGCTGGACGACGAGCTTCAACATCAGCACCTATCGCAACAAGGTCATTAACCTGAACGGATCTACCATTGACGGCGGCGCACGCCAGCTAGGCCGCGTCTCTGAGGGCCAACCCTTCGGCTACTTCTGGGGACCCAAGTACGCCGGCGTTAACCCCGACAACGGCAACGCCCAATACTTCGACGTCAACGGCAACATCTTAGACCAAGACGATTTTCTGGCCCTGCCCGACTCGTTGCGCAACCAAATAGTGGGCAACCCGCACCCGGAATTCTTCGGCGGCATGAACAACCGCTTCAGCTACAAGGGCTTCTCTCTGGATGTTCAACTGCAGTTCGTGTACGGCAATGACCTGTACAACATCGCCGGCTTCTTCCAGTCCGTCAATGGCGACTATTTCGACAACCAGTCAAAAGACCAACTCGACTACTGGCGCGAGCCTGGGCAGATTACGAAGATACCTGAACCGCGCCTATACAGCGGCAACGGTGCCATCAAATCGAGCCGCTGGGTACAAGATGGCTCCTATTTGCGCGTGCGCGCCCTGACATTTGGCTACACAGTGCCGCGCAGCATCTCCTCACGCGTGCGCATGGAGAACCTCTTCGTTTATCTCTCTGCCCAAAACCTGTTCACCTTCACCAAGTACGAGGGCTACGACCCCGAAGTGAACGCCACTTACATCAGCGCTGTCAACATCGGGCACGACTTCTACACGCCGCCGCAGGCGCGCATCATCACCCTCGGCTTCAACGCCTCGTTCTAAACACTTAAAAAGCAATCTGCTATGAAAAAAATAGCCCTTCTCATCAGCACCACTATTGTGTTGTTTTTCGCTGGCTGCATCAAGGAATTGGACATTCAGCCCGTTACCCAAATTGACGCCAGTGTGGCGCTCGAGACTGCAGAAGACCTCGAGTCTGCCCTCATAGGCGCCTACAGCATCATGCACAGCGGTGCCTTGTACGGCACTAACCTCAACTTGGTGCCAGAGCTGCTCGGCTCTGAGAACTATTGCCAATGGCGCGGTACCTTCCAGAGCTATCGGCAGATCATGAACAAGAACATGACCATTGACAACGCCGAAGCTTCGCGCACTTGGATAGCTGCCTACCAAGCCATCAACGTAGCCAATAATGTGCTGGCCAATCTCGACAAAGTGAGCGATGCCGCCCAACGGCCCGCCCTCGAGGCAGAGGCCAAGTTTATCCGCGGCATTTTGCACTTCGAACTGGTGCGTCTCTACGCTCGGCCTTGGAATGCGCGCAACGTCAACCCCATCGGGGTACCCATCATGTTAAGAGCCGTCAGCGACGAGGCCGGGGCCAGCGTCAAGGTGCCGCGCAACACCATCGAGGAGGTGTATGCCCAGGTCATCCAAGACCTCAAGGACGCTGAGGCGGGCTTGCCCGAGGCGCGCTCGGGCAACAACCGCTTCCGCGCCACTACCTACACGGCCAAGGCCTTCCTCTCGAGGGTGTACCTCCAACAACAAGACTACGCCAACGCGTTGCAGAAGGCCAACGAGGTCATCGAAAGCGGCGAATATCGCCTCAACGCATCCGTAGCCAGCGCCTTCCGCAACAAGTTCACCAGCGAGACCATCTTCGAACTGTACATGAACGACCAGAATAACGCCGGCACCGCCAACGACGGCCTCACTACCTTCTACGCCAGCTTGCCCGGCATTGGTCGCTCTGATGTGCGTATCCTGGCGCCGTTTGCCAGCCTGTACGAACCCACCGACGAGCGCCTTACCGAACTCATCTACATCGGCACCGGTCGCCGCCCAGGCTCGCGCCAAACGGGCAAGTGGACACAGTTTGGCCAGAACATCCCGGTCATCCGACTGGCCGAAATGTACCTCACCCGCGCCGAGTGCAACTTCCGCTTGGGTTCGGCGGTAGGCAGCACGCCCTTGGACGACGTCAACCTCATCCGCCGCCGCGCCCGTGCCTCCGAATTGAGCAGCGTTACGCTCGATGACATCATCCTGGAGCGCAGCCTCGAACTCTGCTTTGAAGGACTGCGCATCCACGACCTCAAACGCCTGGAATTGGGCACGGGCAGCTTCTCCTATGACCACCCTAAACTGGTCTTCCCCATCCCAGAGCGTGAAATCCGCGCCAATACGGCCTTAGTGCAAAACGACGGCTACTAAGCCAACAAGGGCTTGAGAACGCTCAAGCCAACGGGGCAGCTGCGCTCAGCAGTTGCCCCGTTTTTCATGCCGCCACAAGAAATTTAAAAGTCAGGTTTTCTATTTGGAACAATGGCCATACCTTTGCCCACCTTTTTGAGAAAAAACAACTGTAGCATTTGTCATGGAAATTGTTGCAATAACAGCCCGGCCCCGGGAAGCCGGCGGCAAAGAAGCAGCCAAACGTCTGCGCCGCGAAGGTCTCGTGCCGGCCGTAATGTATCAGAGTGGTGGGGGGAATCCCATTCACTTTGCCGTATCGCCCTCCGCTTTGCGCCCTTTGGTGTATACTTCTAAGTTCAAATTGGGTGAAATAGAACTGGAAGGTGCCAAGTATCGCTGCATCGTTAAGGACATCCAGTTCCACCCAGTTACTGACCGGATCCTCCACATTGACTTCCTGCGCCTGATGCCAGGCGTTCCCTTCAAGGCTACCGTGCCACTGCGTTTTGAAGGTCAGGCGCCTGGTGTGAAAGCCGGAGGCAAGTTCATCGCCACTATGCGCAAGATTAACATCCTCACTACACCCGAATACGTCGTAGATGAGGTAGTAGCCGATATCTCGGGTATGGAGTTAGGCTCCACCATCCGCGTGCGCGACATCCGCCTGCCCCAAGGCGTGAGCATCATCAATAATGGCGCTATCCCGGTGGCCCTCATCGAGATCCCGCGCGCCCTGCGCAGTGGCAAATAAACCGAAAGTACTCTTTACACCTCTAACGGCAGCCTGACACCAGCAGGCTGCCGTTAGCCTTTGTGTCTGTGTTTTGCTTATGGCTGCATCAGTCCTCTACGTCTGTCCCAACTTCACAGCCAACGCCGTGCGCTTTATTGATGCCATCAGTGCCCAACCCGATGTGCGTCTGGGGGTGGTGTCGCAAGAGCACATCTCTCTACTGCCCTCGACCCTTCAGCAGCGCATTGCCGCTTTTCGCCAAGTGGCCGACGTCTTTCACCCCGACAACCTTACGCGCGCTGCCCTGTCCATTGAAAAGGAACTGGGTGATGCGCTCCACCGCATCATGGGCGCTGTGGAGTCGCTCCAAATACCCATTGCCATTGTGCGTGAGCGCATGGGCATACCTGGCATGCTGCCCGAAACGGCCCTCAACTTTCGCGACAAACAGCGCATGAAAGACCTCTTTCGGCAGGCCGGTATCCCCTGTGCGCGCTCGCAGGTAGTGCACACCCGCGGGGAAGCCCACGACTTCGCCGCACAATGCCACTACGCCGTCGTCGTCAAGCCACCCGATGGCGCCGGCTCTCTGACCACCTTCCTCGTCAGAACGCCCGAAGAACTCGACGCCGCCCTATCCCAAATGCCGCGCAGCGAGGCCATGCTCGAAGAGCTCATCATCGGCCAAGAACATGCCTTCGACACCTTCTCGCTCCAGGGAAAACCGCTGTACCACTCCATCGCTTGTTACTACCCTAACCCCCTGGAAGTCATGCGCGAGCCCTGGATACAGTGGCAAGTCATCACTCCGCGCGAGGTGGATGCCCCCCAATACGACGACATCCGCGCCTTAGCCTTCCGCTCCCTCGAAGTACTCGGCATGCAGACCGGCGTCAGCCACCTGGAGTGGTTTCGCCGCCTTGATGGCAGCATCGCCATCTCCGAAGTAGCCGCCCGCCCCCCGGGCGCACAATTCATGACCCTCACCGGAAGGGCTGCCGACTTCGATGCCGTGCAAGCGTGGGTGCGCTTAGTCATTTTCGAGGAGTTTACACCGCCTCAGCGCCAGTATGCCGCCGGAGCCGCCTACCTGCGCGGGCAAGGACGCGGCCGCATACAGGCTGTTCACGGCCTCGACATCGTCGAGCGCGAACTAGGGCACCTCATCACGGACTTCAGACTGCCGCAAACAGGCCAAGAAGCCACCGGCCACTACGAGGGCGAGGGCTTCATCATCGTGCGCCACTCCGACACTGAAGTGGTGCGCCAAGCCCTCCTCCGCATCGTATCTGTCGTGCGCGTCCAACTGGGTTGAGCGCCGCCCTATCTTTAAGCCCAAAACTCACACCCTTGAGCGCGATAACGCAACAAACACTGCTGCAGAAAGTCCGCCCTCTGCTGGAACAACACGGCCGCACCTACCAAAAGATTGGCCGAGTACTGGCTCGGCCCGCCCAAGCTGGCGAAGTCATCCACACCATTACCGCCGACGGCTTAGAGACCACCAACACCGCCAAACCCGGCGATTGGCTGGTGCAAAACCCCACCCATGCTGCCGAACAATACCTCGTACCCTCCGATGCCTTTGAGCAGCGCTACCAATACCTCCGGCCAGCAAGCAACGATTGGGCCGAATACCAAGCTATAGGGCGCATCCGTGCCTTACCTCTCACCGACCAATGGCTCCAAGCCCTCCAACTACCGGAGGCATTCGAATTCATCGCCGCCTGGGGTAGCCCTATGAAGGCACAAAAAGGCGACTTCCTCGCCAGCCCCGAAGACTTCTCCGAGGTGTACCGCATCGCCCAAGCAGAATTTTGGGAGACCTATGCCCCGCTGGACTAGGAGATGCATTCCTTTGGAGGGAATGACCACCTTGAAAAGCGCCAGCTTCTGCACTTTCTTTCCATTATTTTTTGGAGAAAAACGGCCTTAGTGCTTTGGCTTGGCTTTTTTGCGCTCCCGCTCCCTTAGCGCCTTGGGCTTGGGCTGGGCGTGTGCCCGTCTCGCCCTCGGGTCTTAATAATGGGGCACCTGCACTTAGGCGTCGCCGTGTTTGCAGGCGCGGAGACGGGAGGCTGGCGTTGGGCGATTATTAAGGCCCGAAAGCGGGACGAAAACATGCTCTGGACCAGACCAAAGCTACCCTCGCCCACCATACGCACGGCCGCTGCCTCGAAGCGGTCAGCCGTTTTCTCCCCAAAAAACGGGGAAAGGAAAGGGGGAGTGGTCGTAGGGTTGTCTGTTCAGTTTTCTATCGAGGCCACTATCAGGTTAGGTACTATCCGCTCAATGCAGCCTTGTGCCTACGAGCCGTAAGAATTCGCCGCGCGTTTCGGCTTTCTGAAATTCGCCGGTGAAGGCGGAGGTAGTGGTTACGCTGTTTTGCTTTTGTACGCCGCGCATCATCATGCACATGTGTTGGGCCTCGATGACCACGGCCACGCCAAGCGGTCGGAGGGTTTCCTGGATGACGTCGCGGATTTCGATGGTGAGGCGCTCTTGTACCTGAAGACGACGCGCGAAGACGTCCACGACGCGCGGGATTTTGCTCAGCCCAACGATATAGCCATTCGGGATGTAGGCCACGTGTGCCTTGCCAAAGAAGGGGAGCATGTGATGTTCGCACAGGGAGTAAACCTCGATGTCTTTGACGAGCACCATTTCGCTGTAGTCCTCTTGAAACATGGCCGAGCGGAGGATGGCTACGGGGTCTTGCCGGTAGCCTTGGGTGAGGAATTGCATGGCTTTGGCGGCGCGTTCGGGTGTTTTGAGCAGGCCCTCTCGCAGGGGGTCTTCACCGATATGTTCGATGATGGCTTCGAAGTGGCGCCGCAGGATGTCGGTGATTGAACTCATGAGCAAGGAATGTGTGAGGGCTGAAACGGAGGCTGGGCTGGGTGGTTCATTCGCCGTAGTATTCGGCATAGATGTTTTCCGTTTCCCACAGTTTGATAGCGTGCAGTTGGCAGGGATGGTCCTGAAGCGCCTGTTCTAACCGCTGCCAAATGACTATAGCGAGGTTCTCCGTGGTGGGCTGCATGCCTTTAGGTATGAAAGGCACATCGAGGTTGAGGTTGCTGTGGTCGAGGTGGTCTACCACACATTCCTTGATGATGGTGCTGAGTTTCTTCACGTCAATGATGAAGCCGGTAACGGGGTCGGGCTTGCCCTTGACCGTTACGTGCAGGGTATAGTTGTGGCCATGCCAATTCTTATTGGAGCATTTGCCAAAGACAGCGCGGTTTTGCTCTTCTGTCCAGTCGTCCACCCACAGTTTGTGGGCGGCGTTGAAGCGTTCGATGCGCGTGATGTAAACCATAGTTGTACAGGCCTCTGCAACAGGGGCGATGCTCTTGTTTGAGGCTGCAAAAGTACGGGCGAAGTGGGCGTATGTGGGCACTGACATGCGTCAGTGTTGCACGAGCAGGCGCAATGTTTGGGCGTGAGGGCCACACTGTACTTGGAGGGTGTACCAGCCGGCAGGCAAGTCGCTCAGGGGTATGGGCAACGTCAGGGCGGTACCTTCAGCCGTTACTTGGGCTTCTTGTTGGCGCACTATGCGGCCCAGCGCATTGCTAAGGCGCAGGGTGCAGGTGCCGGCGGGAGCGCCCTCTATTGCTAAGGTAGCCCATGTGGTAGTGGGGTTTGGGTTCAGGTAAGCCCGCCATGCTATCTTGTCAGCAGCGCTGGTACTGACCACAGGTTGCCCGACGATAGTGATGTTGTCTAGTAGGACGCGGTCGCCGAGGCTGTTGGTGAAGGTGTCCAAATCGGCGCTGACACAAGTGAGTGCTTCAAAACACAGTTCTACTGGTCGGCCGAGTACATCTTTGAGGTTGACGCTCTGATTTCTCCACGGGTCGGCGCTGGGAGTATTGGCCCTGAAAGTATTGCTGATGGGCACTCCATCGGCTATGATTCGGAGCGCGCTGCCAAATTGGGCGTGCTGCCCCAAGACCCGCAGGTAGTAGAAAGAAAAGTTCTGCCGGAGGTCGAAGCGGAGTTCTGCGGCAGCCATGTCCGTCAGGTCAGCGCATAGGCAGAGCCGAGAGCGAAACTGCGGGTTGGTGCTCCAGACCGTTTCCAAGCGCGGGGGTGTGGCTTTGCCCTGGAGCCGTTCTGCGTCAAAATCGCCACCGGTGATGCGCAGGCCAAGCGCTCCGGTGCGGGCCGCTTGGGGCGAGAGGGCTATCTGGCTGTGGCTGCCGGGCAGAAGATACACCGAGTCCAAGGAGGCTTGTGCTGCCTCAAAAGTGAGCACGTCGGAGCGGCTCAAAGCCGGAGGGTGGGCGATGCTCAGGCGGAAAAGGGTGTCATTTTCTGTAAGTGGGTCGTTGCTCAGGCGCACCCATGTGTCGTAAGCATAGCGGCCTGGGGCGGAGAGGTCGGCCGGTTGGCTGAAGGTATGCTCAAAAGTATCGCCCGTAGCCAGGGCATATGGTGTCTGGATGGTTTCTGAAAATTCGGCCTCGCCCTCGTTGAGGCGGTAACCGACCTGGAGCTCCGTCCCTTTGGGCAGCGGCTCGCATCCGAAATAACCAATGCGCACGGACAATGGCTCCTGGCCCAGAAAGCACTGGAAGGCAGGCCATTGGCTTGCTTTGAGGCGCACGTCGGGCACATCTGGCAGGCTTTCTATCACCCACGTGAGCGTATCGTTAGCGGCGTTGGCGTCGGCCCCTGTAACCGCCCAGATGCGTACAGGGTGAAGACCTGGTTCAGCGAGCACTGCGGGTATTTCCTCAAAGACAAACGCCACCGCGTCGCCGTATCGCAGCGGCGCATCGAGGACGAGCGTGTCCCATACCACTGGGCCATCCTCTACCTGATAAGCCAGCGCGATGGCCTCGCCCGCCTGAAGGTCGGCATTGCAGCCCCAGTAGCGCAGTTGGACGACTAAAGGCTCTTGGCCCGTGAGGCCGCAAGAGAGCGCTGCAGGTGCCAGCACTTGCGTCGTCTGAACATCGCCGTCGAAGAGTGGCTCGCCCACGCCCACTGCATACCAAGCATTGATGACCTGCACAAAAGGCACCGAGCAGGTGCCAAACAAGTCCTCGGCGGCCTGTATGGCGCCCTCACGGGCATCGGCAAAGGTGGACAGGGCAGTCAGATAGTACTTCAGGCTCCGCAAGGCTATTTGCGCAGCCGCCTCCATACCAATAGCCTGCACATCATAGGCCGCGCCGTTGTCATTGACACCACTGCCACCCTCCGAGAGCAAGTAGAACCAATAGTTTTTCACTCCGCTGTTGGTGTGCACGCCGCCATTGTCGGCCGAGCCTGTCATCCAGAACTGGCCCTTGTACGTGGCAGGATGGCTCTGATTTTTGGGCCAGGACATGTCGCGAAAGGGCTGCCCTGATGGAGTAATCTCATTGCCAATGAGCCAGCTGCCGCCCTCGGGTTTGGCCCAAAAGCGCACTACGGCGCCGAAAATGTCGCTGAAGCCCTCGTTGAGCGCACCGCTCTCATTGCGGTAGCGCAAGCGCGCGGAGAACTCCGTGATGCCGTGCATGAACTCGTGGGCCACAATGTCTAAGGAAGTGAAAGGGCCGCGCGGGCCACTTCCGTCGCCATAGCTGGCCCAGGCACCATTCCAAAAGGCATTGTCGTAGGCGCTGCCGTAATGCACAAAGCTCAGCAGCGGGAAGTCGCGATTGTCTAAACCTGCGTGGTCGTGCAGATGCAAGAAGTAGTCGTAGGTTACCTCTGCGCCCCAGTGGGCGTCAGTGGCGGCGTCATCCTTGAAGATGTTGGCGTTATCCCAGTAGTTGTCGTCGTCGGTGAAGTCCACGGCTGCGTCGAAGTTAGTGCCGCGTTGCATGTTGTATGTTTCTACGCCGTTGCCGCGCGTCGTCTCGAAGAGGCGATAGCGTTGGTCGGGCATGCGCTCGGTCATGATGACGCGCTCTCCGCTGTAGCGGGTCTTGGCGATACCTGGCACGTTTTGGGTACACAGCAGGTTAGCCTTATCGAGCACTTCACCGCTGTGGGCGTCAATGTACACTTCGTGGCGTCCTGCAGGTTCCTCCGCATGTATCTCGACACGCCAAGCCAGGCGCAGGCTCGCCGCTTCCAAACTCAGCATGGGAGAGGCAATGACCAGCTGCGGCTTAGGATAGAAGGTGGCGCGCGCATCTTTCCTAATGCGCTTCAGCAAGGCCTCGGCACGGGCAGACTCCCACAGATATCGCCGAGCAGGAGCAGCCTGCAGGGCGCGCTGCAGTGCCTCCTGATCGCTTAGCGCGGGTTGCACGTTGCTGATGTCTAAGCCGCGCACCCATTTTCCATTTAGCGTGTGCACGCGACCACTTCGCTCGTGTATGAGGAGCTCGGCTCCGTCCACCGGCACACCGCGGTGGTACTGCTGATAGCGGTAGTGCACCATGCCCAGCGCGTCCGCTTCGCGGCGCACCAACACCCACTCATCAGCCGCGGTAAGGCCCAGGGTGCCCTTGTGGCGGCGCACCACATCTGCCGCAGAAAGCACCACATCTGTACGCACCGTCAGCCAATCGGGATGGCCATTTTTGGGAAAAAACAGCGGAGTACCCGCCTGAGAAAATGCCGCCATGGCATGGAAGAAGAGCACAACAGAACAGAGCAGCCATTTCATGAGTACAGGAATTTGCAAGTGCAAGACAACTGAACCTCACTTTGTGTTTGGGTAAAGCCGAGGAATGCTTGCGCCTTCGCCTTTGTTTGGCAAGGGTCGAGATATTCTTTCAGCCGTGAAGGTCTTTTCTCCTAACGACAGTGATATACGTGCAGAATGCGGAAAATAGTGCTGCAAGGCAGCTGCATCTCCAGCCTCGCGGGCGCTTGTTTTGGGTTATTTGCAAGGGTACATTTTCCCTAGAACGTCCGCAGGGCCTCCCATTTTTTTGAAGTGATGAATGATGAATGATGAATGATATTTTCCAGAGTGCTCTCAGAGCCTGCCATTTTGAAGTGAAAAGTTAAAAGTGATAAGTGAAAAGTAGAACCGGCCACTTTCCCGCCGCCTTTCTCACCTCCATTTTTTTGGGGTGATTGAAAAGGGTACACATTTTTTAAGTGAAAGTTTTGGCGAAGTTCTTTGACAAGTTGGAAAAAAATATAAGAGTAGCCTCACGCCTTCGCT
>FWPU01001114.1_pt1 | contig 41402 bp, 37 predicted proteins | sample 2228361 | NCBI WGS metagenome assembly FWPU01 (sample SAMEA103939777, study PRJEB20133) | metagenome | reverse complement strand
AAGTAAGAATGAAGCATTCTCTTGCTAAAAATGTTTTTGCCCTTTTCGTTTTCTTACTCATAAGCCCATCCTTATTCGCTGGCATTTATCCGCTCTATATCCCGCAGGATAAGGATTCTTCTTATGTTAACCCGAACTATCTCATTGAGAATGCAATTGAGGTTCGTATTACTGATTATAGAAATACCTTTGAGACGCTACCGTCTATCCCTTATCCACAGACCATTCAGGAGGATGGCTGTATCTTCCTGCAGAACACATTATTCAATCTCATTACGGGCCAGGTGTGCAGTAATTCCTGCGGGAATATGTGCTACTCCTCATGCAGTGGTGGTTGTGGAGAGAGTTGCGGGGGTCCGGTGAAGTGGTATGCTGCGCAGGCAGTAGAGGGTATGTATATAACCGGCACGGGTGATGCAGCCAATATCAGTGATTGTCACTTCCCCTATGTATACAGAGTAAAGGTGCGTGGATGCAGTGATGGCTGGTATAATGAGTCCAATTGTGGAAACCCTGCTGACTGCACAGGGATTTCATTTCTGAATACTGGTCTGGCACTCTCAAGTTCAAACCCGGGTGGTTTCCCGGGCGGTCATGATCCCGCAATGTATACAACCATTGATTTATTTAATTTTGAGATTGATGTGAATGCCTATGGCAGGATATATGGTGACTGGCGCGGCTGTGGATGTGTATGGTACAGACCATGGTGTTGCGCTGCGGAAGCGATTTGCGAAGCAATCAGTATAAGTGATACAATGATGAACAGACAGATTACTGCAGACCCAGTTGATGAAAGGTTGATTTTAAAGGCATATTCCCAGGACATGGGGAATGGTCAGACAAAGATTGGATTCACAATTCCATGGTCTCAGACAACCTTAAACAATTTTAATGTCAATATCTTTAACTGGTCCTGTGATATATGGGGCTGGAATCCCTGCAGGGACCTTGCAAACTGGCTAAATGGATTGATTTCTGACTGGATTCGCGGGACAGTAGAGAATGCAGTTGATGATGCAATAAGGAATGAATTAGGTTCTGGCTTTGAATACATCCTTGATATTCCTTCTCAAGGCACAAATCCCTTTGACATTGTTCTTGCGCCACCTGTAAAGGGTGGGCTTGATTTTGTGAGCGATCAGTTAAGAGAGGGGCTTGAGGGTGATTTAAAGACAACCCTTGTTGGATCCTTTGAGGGCTTCCATTTTGCAGAGAACAATTACTATGTCACAGACCTGGCTGGCTGTGCTGTCTATGCAGACATAGATGTCACTGTCCGGGGTTGCTATGACGAATCCGGGAATATCAAACCCATTGATTCTCCACCTGTTGGCTGCTACTGGCTTTCGGATGGTTTAAGTCAATTACATCCCGGAGGGGACCCGGCTGATTCTGATGGACTAACATATCAGCGTGTTGGTGTTAATCTCACCGCAGACCCAGCAGGATTTTCGCAGATGGATAATGCTTTATATACCACACTTCAACTCTATGACCTTGAACTTGATGTTGATGCATCCTTTACTATAAGATTTCAACCCGGTGATCCATTCTGCAACTGGGTTGGAAACTATTTCTTCCCCCAGAGGACAGGGGTTGTGAATGCAACTGCGAAGGGGACTGCTCAGACCATTTTCAATGGTTCATCAGTTGCCCTTGATTTCTCAAACTTTACACTAAATGTAAATGACCTCTACATTGCTGCAGTAAACTGGTCCTGCTGTGCACCGAGCCAGGCAAACTGTCAGTGGGATATCTGCCAGGACATCTCCGGGGCAGCAAATCTATTCCTCTCCAGTTATGCGGTAACGCTACTTGGTGATATGATTAATCAAGAGATTGATTCCCTGCTTGACAGTTTCTTTGATAAAGATGGTGATGGCAACCCTGATCCGCTCTTTGACCTGAATGATCTTCTCTCTGAGCTCCCCCTCGGAGATATTGGTTTTCGTCTTGGTCTTTCAATGAATCTCAATACATCGCCAGCACCTCCCTTTGGCGCAACCCTTTCTCTAAATGCAGGGCTATTCCCTGTTTCTTACCATCCATGCGTGCCATACGCTCTTTCCCAGGGTCTTGAATACACTGAGTCGCCTCCACCTGTTTTTTCTGATTATGTTCCAGAGAGCGCAGATACACCATTTATGATTGGAGCAGAAATCTCTGACGACTTTGTAAATCAGGCACTCTTCTCTCTATATGCTGCTGGATTCCTCTGTATTGATATTGACCCTGAGTCAAAGGGATTGATTTCTATTGCAGGGAAATCCCTTAATGATTTTTTGAGTTCTCTTGGATTCTCTGAAGATATAATCTCTGAGGATATCACCTCAATTGCTGAAACATTTTTAAATACCAACTCCTTTGCCTTTATTCTACCTTCTCTCTGGGAATATGCTCCGGATTCACCTATAAAAATAGTCCTGCGGCCTGATAGGGCACCTGTGGTGCGCTTCGGAGTGAATGGGGATACAATGAGAATTACTCTGGATGACTTCAATATTGATATTTATACCTACATGGATGGGCGGAAAATTCGTGCGATGAGTTTCAAATCAAGCGCTTCTCTGGGCTTTACCATCAATTCACTTACATTAATGTCTGCGAATCCATCTGCAAATCTCATTGACATAACTGTAAGTGAACCAGAAATTGTCAGCATTCTCGCTTTTAACGAAATAATACCTGTTAATAAAGCAGACCTTGAGGCAGTAATAGTAAATGTAATGCGGCTTTTTGCTCCTGTCCTTGCTGGCTTTATCAGTGGCATTCCCCCCCTTCTCACGCCACCAGGGGTAAACCCGGAGAAAATAGAGGGAGACCTCTTTGGTCTCACCATTGATAATACCTATGTTGTAACTGATGTGCCTGATTCATCTCAGCGTTATGACAATTATCTCGGGCTCTTTTTTAACCTCGGTGGAACACTCTGTTGGTCCTGTCTCCTTGAGGGATTTTCTTTTTCTTTTCCATCTCTTTCATCGCGCACTGTTTCAGGTCAATCTCCGCCTCCACTATTCACATATTCAAAGGATAGAAAAAGTATAAAGCCTCTGGGGGGAGACCTTGCATATGCCATATTTACAGATCCGCAAGGAGTGATAGGCGTAACTTCGCCAGATGGAGAAAATTATGAATATTCATACCGGATTGATAATGGTCTGTGGTCAAATTATTCTGATTTAAAAGAACTCTTTCTTTCAAATCTCCTTGAAGGCACCCACCTTATTGAGGTAAGGGCAAGGACGAGAGATGGGGGCAAGAGTGATAAGTCCTCAATTATAGTGCGTGTGGACTCTCTTCCGCCATCTATCAGTATAAGGAGAGGAGGATGGGGCAATGACCTCATTATAGAGGTCTCTGACCTCCAGACAGAGGAGGGGGCAATCATGACATCCTGGCGATGGGATGAGGGCAACTGGAGCGATTTCTCTCTACAAAGGAAGATACCATTAGATTCATTATCTCCTGGAAGGCATAGCCTGGAGGTCAGGGCGGTTGATGATGCAGAAAATATCTCTTCAATCAGCACAGTGGTTGAGATTTCTGATCCGGAGGGCTGCGGATGTAATGCCCGGACGGGCAGGGGCAATATTTATTCCTTCCTCCTCATTATAGCGGGATTTATTCTCTTTAGATTGAGATGGTCTTCTTCTAAAACCATCTGAGCATACCAAATTTTCTGTTACGTAAAAATCATTTGTGGACATTATGGAAACTATTTCTGAACATGGTTGTGTTTTTACAAATGAAATTCCCATATCTTTTTATCACCATTATAGACTATAAACTTTTGAGAGGGGATAAGGCATATAGTAAGTTCTGTACCATCAGGACATCCTACAGACCATTTTCCCCCATAAACATTATTGTGCCATCTTTCCTTGCTGTTCTCTTGAGATGAATGGAGAAGACCGCCTAAAGGTCTATGGATGTATCTGCCTCATAACGGGTATACTTAAGTTCCTTATCAAGCCATTCTTTTACTTGAAGTGAGATTACATGAAAGGCACTCTCAGTCCTCTGCCAGAGACTGAAAGGCTTCTTCCAGTTGCTTCTTAGCCATCTCTTCCTCAGTTGGTGGAGGCGACTCCTCTTTATCCCTCAAAAATTCCATCGCCTCCTTCTCAGATATCCTATGTCTGTTGAATGCCTCCAAGACTTCCTTAACAAACTCTACAGGTAATCTTTTCCATAAACCACCCCGTTGAGATTTAATAATTCTCTCAAGGATAGCTTAACTTTAACAGACAGAAAACACTAAAGAAAGGCTTTCTTAAATATCTATTCTATTAATGTCCACAAATGATATTTCCGGAACAGTGTTATAGAATTTTCTTGCCATAATTTTTAATTTAAAATAAAATAAATAATTTAATTGAGCCGCTAGCTCAGTCGGTAGAGCACCGGCCTTTTAAGCCGGGTGTCCCGGGTTCGAATCCCGGGCGGCTCAAAAAATCTGTCCCCGTCGTCTAGCCTGGCCAAGGACATAGGTCTTTCAAGCCTGTAACACGGGTTCAAATCCCGTCGGGGACGCTTTTTAATTTGACAATACATAATCAATATGATAAAGAAATAGATGTGCCGGTTTTTAATTTATTTATAGTTATATTATTTTTTTCAGTTCCAGTTTTTTCACAGCAACCACCTCTGGGAGAAGTTGATCCTGGCAAATGCCTTCCATGTCATAAGGAAATAACGCCGCAGATCGTAAAAGAATACACCCAGGGGGCAATGGGGAAATTGCTGCGCCAGAATAAGAATATACCAAAGGATATAAAGGAACCAGGTTGTGCGGACTGTCACGGAACAGACCATACTCAAATTACAAAGTCAAAAGGCATTGTATCAGAGGAGGTATGCGGTAGATGTCATATAGATGAATATCAAGGACACATTAATGGTGGGCATTCAGGGGGTCAGAATCCAACCTCCTGGGAGAACTTGATTCAATCAACAAATTATTTCTTGATATCTCCTGAGATTCGCCAGAGTTCCTGTGAGCCATGTCATTCAATTTCCGGTGCCACAGACAGAAAATATCTGGATAAGACAGGACTTTTTTATAATGATAAAGGAATGCTGCTCAAGAGAAATGGTTGTGATTCTTGCCACGGAAGGCACGATTTCAGTGCTGAAAGGGCTCGCCAGCCGGAGAGTTGCATGGAATGTCATTCAGGAGGGCATTCTCCAGATTATGAGAGTTACATAAGGTCGCCCCACGGTTCAATTTATAAAAATGAGTCCTCTCTGTGGGATTTTACAATTTCTGCGGCAGCCTTTAATTATTCCGCTCCCACATGTGTAACATGCCATATGGTAAAAATTACTGAGGAAGGACTTGAAATAAAACACAAAATGGCTATCTCAGGAGATGCTGAATTTATGGCACTATGCTCAAAGTGTCATGATACAGTGGATGTTGAAAGGGTCTGGTCAGATTTGAATATTTATAAAAAATATTTGGGGGATTTAATTTTAAACAATAAAAGCATAAATGAATTTTTGAAAAAGAATAAATTGATTGGTAGAGGACATTCGGACCTGAGTTTTATACTTAGTGCGCTTCAGAATGAGGGAACTTTAAAAAATATTCCCTGTTTAACAGATGTAGTATCATCATTTAATACTGCTCTTTCAGGAATCTCACACTCATCTGTTTCAGTTTATTCTTCCGGAATTGACAGATTAAATCAATCGCTATCATGCTTTGAAGGATGGTATTATTCAAAAAAGATTTTTCGGAAATTAAATCTTTATGTCAAACTCGCTCTTCTCCTTGGAGTGATTTCATTATTGCTAATTGTAGTCCTTCCACGGAGAAGACTGCGAAAAACCACCATAGAATTATAAATTAAAAAATTTTTCTTGACAAACACAATATATTGTATTATCCTTTTTTCATAATACAATATATGCACAATTTATTAACAAATTATCTACAGGTTATTCACATATATTTCTTAATTAAGGAGAGGTATTAATGAACGGATTTACAGATTCACAGGATTTTTTGTGGAAGGAAATGGTTTTTGATGCGCTTGTAAAGAACGCCTCCGTTGAGACAACATCAGCAAGAAAGGTGGTGGACGATATTGAACAGGCAGTGAAGACCGCCACATTTTCCAGTCCGAATGAGATTTACAACTTTGTTAAGACCCAACTCCTTGAGCGCGGCTTTAATTTTGCGCTTCCCAGGATACGATTCAAGAAGGAGATTAAGTTAATTGAACCATCCATCACCCATAATGCAATGGAAGTTTTAAAAAGGAGGTATCTTAAAAAGAATGAAGAGGGTAAAGTCATTGAGACACCCAAAGAACTTTTCTGGCGGGTTGCAAGAGCAATTGCTGAGTCAGAGACGCTCTATGACAGTGACGCAGATGTAGATGCAGTTGCTATGGAATTTTATAATGCGATGGCAACGATGAAATTTATGCCTAATTCCCCCACCTTGATGAATGCTGGAAGTGAACTGGGGCAGCTGTCTGCGTGCTTTGTGCTTCCTGTGGGTGATTCAATGGATAGCATTTTTGAGGCAATAAAAAATACTGCGCTTATTCATAAATCCGGGGGCGGCACTGGCTTTTCATTTTCTAGAATCAGACCAAAAAATGATGTCGTTCGCTCTACCCATGGTGTAAGTTCCGGGCCGGTCTCCTTCATGCAGGTCTTTGATGTAGCAACAGAGACAATAAAACAGGGAGGCACGAGAAGGGGGGCAAATATGGGGATTCTGCGCGTTGACCACCCAGACATTATGGAATTTATCACCTGCAAGCAGGATAAAAAGCGACTGAACAACTTTAATATATCGGTTGGCATTACCGAGGACTTTATGAAGGCGGTTGAGAATGATGAAGAATACGATCTCATTAATCCAAGGACAAAAAAGTCAGTGGAAAAACTGAGAGCAAGGGATGTCTTCAATAAGATTGTGGAGATGGCATGGCTCAATGGCGAGCCAGGCATCATTTTTCTGGACCGACTGAACAGAGATAATCCAACACCAAAAGTTGGTGAAATTGAAAGCACAAATCCCTGTGGTGAACAGCCGCTCCTGCCCTTTGAGTCCTGCAATCTGGGTTCCATAAATCTCGCAAAGTTTGTTGATGGCAATGAAATTGATTATGATTCGTTGAGAGAGACAGTTAGAACAGCGGTTCGCTTTTTGGACAATGTAATTGATGTTAATAAATATCCCTTAAAACAGATTGAGGAGATGACAAAGGCAAACAGGAAGATAGGGCTGGGCGTGATGGGCTTTGCGGATATGCTTGTGAATCTGGGGATTCCTTATAATTCTGAGAGGGCCCTGGAGGTTGCAGAGGATGTGATGAGTTTTATTCAGAGAGAGGGAAGAGAGATGTCCCGACAACTTGCTGAGATCAGAGGCGAATTTCCGAATTTCAGGGAAAGCATTTACAATACAAACGGGAAAAAATTGAGAAATGCCACAATCACCACAATTGCCCCAACTGGAACAATCTCCATGATTGCCGGATGTTCAAGCGGCATAGAACCGCTTTTCGCCATTACATACATAAAGAATGTCCTTGATAATACACAATTGATTGAATGCAATCAATTATTTATTGATATTGCAAAAAGAGAAGGATTCTATTCAGATAAACTTATAGAGAGAATTTCAAAGATAGGAAGAGTGAGCAACATGCCAGAGGTTCCCGAGCGATGGAGAAAGGTGTTTGTTACTGCCCATGAGATCACTCCTGAATGGCATGTAAAGATGCAGGCGGCCTTTCAAAAATACACAGATAATGCTGTGTCAAAGACAGTAAACTTTCCAAAAGATGCAACAAAAGAGGATATTGCAAAGGTTTATATTCAGGCATACAAACTTGGTTGTAAAGGTATTACTGTTTATCGCGATGGCAGCAGGGATGAACAGGTTTTGAATATTAATAAAGTTAATAAGGAAGAAACCCAGAAGGAAGAGGTGAAAGTTAATACGAAATTGACCCCGAGACCACGGCCTGAAGCGATACATGGTGTTACGAGAAGGATGACGACCGGATGCGGTAACCTTTATGTGACAATCAATTGTGATGAGATAGGACCCTTTGAGCTCTTTACCTCAATGGGTAAGGCAGGCGGATGCGCAACATCACAGGCAGAGGCAATCGGTCGGCTCATATCCCTTGCACTTCGCGCGGGCGTTGACCCGGAACATATAGTCAAACAACTTGCAGGCGTCCGATGCCCGGTTCCCGCCTGGGAAAAGGGGAATATGGTTCTCTCCTGCGCAGACGCAATTTCCAAGGCGCTAAAATTATTTTTAGATGGGCATAATAATGGCGCACCCGCAGGGGAGAGTGGCGGTGAAATTAAATTAAATCCAGAGAAAAAGACACTGGGACTGCCTGTTACAACAGATGGATTCAGACCCTGTCCGCATTGCGGGTCTCCGCTTGTTTTTGAAGAGGGTTGCTATAACTGTAAATCCTGCGGATACTCCAAGTGCGCCTGAGGAACTTCTGATTTAGTTAAATAAGGTTATTATAGAAAAATTTACAAAAAACAGATTGCTCGATGAAGAAAAAAACAAACTTATCCGGTTTGAAATCTCTTCCAATAATTGATTTTGAAAGAGAGAAAAAATTGAAAGATTATATTGATGTCCTGGTTTTTGTATTTTAATACCACGATTTCGTCTGTTAGTTTAGATAACGCTCAGGTCATCAAGGGTATGTGTAAAAAGAATAAGTTTTATAACTTAATATGTGAATCTAAATCAATAGAATAAGCAACAGGGTCCATTAGCCCCGATTCTTTAAATGCTTTCAACCGGAACCTGCATGAATCACACCTCCCGCATGCAGGGATCTTACCCCTGTAACAGGACCAGGTAAATTGATAGGGGACTCCGAGTTTTAATCCAATCTTAATGATCTCGCTCTTTTTCTTTTTTAAAAATGGTGTAATGATTCTTATTCTTTTACTCTTTTCAACATATTGTTTTGATGCGAGATTCGCTGCTTTTTCAAAGGCTCGCAAAAACTCAGGTCTACAATCAGGATAGCCACTGTAATCAATAATATTCATTCCTGCAATGATTACCTCACATTTTTCCTCTTCAGCAATTGCAAAGGCGTACGAAAGAAATATAGTGTTCCTCTGCGGAACCCATGTGGGAGGGACGCCATGGATCCTTTTTTTTGGCACGCTTATTCTTACGTCTGTGAGGGCGGATTTTATCTGTGAGAAATCAAGATTGATGATTTTATGTTCAACCCCGACTATTTTAGCAATCCTTTTAGCACAGGTAAGTTCTATTGAGTGCCGCTGTCCATAATTAAATGAAAGGGCTATAATCTTTTTAAATCTCTTCCTTGCCCAGAAGAGTGCTGTTGTTGAATCAATTCCACCGGATAGGAGACAGAGGGCTTTCATTGTATTCAGGAAAAATCAAAGAACCCGGGAAATAATTTAATACCAAAATACAACACAGCGAGTATTAGATAAAATCCACCGGAAACGATTAATGTTGTTAAGGCAAATCGTCCTGGCTTCTCAAAGGTATTTGCAGTTTTTGGAAGATAAGAATAATTTAGAAAGAATAATAAAAAGGGGAATAGAATTGTTCCCAGGAAACCAATTACAGCACTTATCTGTATCAATACACCAGGCTCATCTATCGGCATGGTTACGAGAGAAATAATGGTAATCCCTGTAAGGAAGATGTAATACCATGTTCTTATGGAAAATTTTCTGGAGGATGGGAAATAAGCATAAACGAAGTCCGTATGAACCCTTGATACAGCATCTGCTGTTGTGAGCCATGTGTCGGCAAGAAATGATGCAGCAATAATTAAGAAAAGGATTCTGCCTACTGCGCCCCAGGAGGATTCAAAAAATTTTGCCTGAACAACAGCAATTTCATAATGTTCTGGCAGCAGACCCTTCGGAAAAAGGAGGGCATAAGCGAGCAGACAGGTTATAAGCGTTGTGAAGAGGTTGCCAACTATACCAATTCCACTGTCAAGGACAATGTATCTCTCCCACAACTTTTTGTTTGATGACGACTCTATTGAATCGTCAGGGCAAAAACCGGTATCCGGTATAACTTCTGGTTTGCCTGTTATAGGGCTTGTAATGTGACCGAAATATTTTGCCATTCCTGCGCCCTTTTCCCTTAACCAGTAGGAGTAAAATAGAATCCAGAATCCGCCAAGTCCTGCAAATGTTATTGCTGTGAGCAGTTTTGTTGTGTCCTGATTGTCCCATTTTTTTGAAATGGTAAAATCAGGTATGAACAGTCCCTTTAGAAATGATGGGATGGCATCCACAACGTCTTTCTGAAAACATGAAAAAAGAAGCCCGAAAGTTGTGACGATGGCAAATAAGAACATAATCTTCTCAATTGTTTTATATACTACTTTGCTGAAGAGAAGGGCAAAGACAAAGAGGGGGATTGTGACATAGGACCAAAAAAGTGTCTGAGCTCTTGGTGTCCAGCCCTGCGGAAAGTTTGTCAGTGCTGATATTGCTGTCCCGCCTGCTGAAACAAAGGCGCCAAGCCATAAAAAAGAGACAATCATAAGAACCCAGAGGAAAAGGGCAGAATAGCGATTCAGTCTAATGAATCCCTGAAATATGCTCTCGCCGGTCAGGATTGTGTATCTTGCAATATGATAATTCAGCGGATACTGAAGGAAACAAGCCGGAATTAGTAAAAATAAAAAGCCGAGGCCGTACTTTGCCACGATATAGGGCCACCATATCAGTTCGCCGCTCCCCTGGGCAAGTGCCATCCATACAATCCCTGGGCCCATAGCAGCAAGAATACCTGGAAATTTTGGAAAAGTTGCTCTTTTTAATTTGGGTAAATCTTCTGACATGTCAGATTTATTCTCAATGGATAAGGCTATCCTTTTTTAATCAGCATTTGCCATTTCTTACCTTTTTCAAGTTCTTTTATCTCAAAGGTATACCCTTTCTTTTCGCACATTGACGGAATTGTTGAATGTACAGCAGGCTCGTAGTCGCTCAGGACCTCTAAAACATCGCCTTTTTTCATTTTCTTCAGTGCCCTGTCTGTATCAACAAGGGTAAAGGGGCAAACCTTGCCGGAGATGTCAATGGTCTTTGATGGTTTTGTTTTTATCTTACTCATTTTTTTCTGACAATAATCTGCCAGTCCGTTGAATTTATCTTGCTTACATCAAGAACTTCATGTCCTTCGTTCCGCATGCTCTTCGGGACATTATCCGTTGCTGGCTCGTGGTCAACGATTACCTTCAGAACCTCTCCAGACTGCATCTCCTCAATAGCAAGTTTTGATTTAACAAAGGTATACGGACAGACCTCGCCCTTGATATTAAGTTCTTTATCAATTTTAAATTTATTCTCCATGTGTTTTATTATAATTCAAGGGGGAGTCCATGTCAAAGCAAACTTAACTCGGATAATTACTATGCTGACTTAAAGAGTTGTTTTCGCCTTTTCACAAGGTTCTCAAAGACCTGTGGAACCCTTTGGGCGAGGATCATAATTTCCCCAATGTCCGTTGAAACATACTCGTCAGGTCCATTGTCGCCATAAATCATCAACACCAGATTGCCCTTAAACATTACCGGCATTAAAAGTGCGCTGGCAGGCCTGCCCTTTCCGAGGCGTCGTAAAAATTCGTCATTTATAATTGTATTCGGGACCGGGCCAATGAAATGGCATCTCGTATCATAGGTTAGTTTAAATACTGATGGCTGTGTAAGGGGCAAAACAAATTTTAAAATCTTCTCCCGTTCAATATTCTGACCGAGACAGTCCCAGGGAAGAACTCTGTTTTTTTGTACTGTAAAGAGGACAGAACGCGTGAATTTGTTCATGCAGAATCCGAGGAGGATCTTGCCAATTTCTTCTCTGTTCGCTGCTTTTTCAAGAAGTGTGATGGCGTCAGAGAAATTTAGCGCTACGACCCTCTCCTCTTCAATGACCTCATCTGTCAATTCAATAATTTCCTCAGTTTCTCTATGTATCTCCTCCGGAGGCGCCTCATAAACAACCTCATCAAGGACCAGGGGTTCCTCTGCGGAGGCAAGTTCCTCATTTCCCTCAAGGGGTTTAAGTTCGGAAGGAAGTTCAGATGGCATCTTTTCCCTTTTCTCAGGTTTGATGACTTCCGGTCTCCTTTCCTGTAGGATTTGTGTCTTATGTTCTTTTATAAACTCTTCAGTATCTCTCCTTGAAAGGGTTATGAATCTAATGTCTCTTTTTATTCCGTATATCTTCTCAAGGGCAGCGTAAATTCTTACCTCAGGCGCCACATAGAGTTTTAAATTCTTTCCTGTTGAGAATTTGACTTCATCAACCCCTGCTAAATCAGAAGGGTCTAGACAGACAAGATGAAGGGTCCTCCCTTCAAGTTTGATAGGAAAGACCTTGTGTTTTGCAGCAATTCGTTTCGGAACGAGTTTAATTGCCTCCGGGTCAACCGGAATTTTTCCTCTCAGGTCAATATAAGGGACGCCGTGTCTATCAGAAAGAAATTTACATAAAGTTGGTTCATCAATGTATCCAAGTTCAAGGAGATTCGTGCCGAGCCGCCCCCCAAAAATTACCTGCGAGTTAATTGCCTCTTCAAGTTGTGCCTCGTTAATTATTTTTGCCCTGACGAGCAATTCACCTAACAATGGACTCATATTTAATAGAATACTGGAATTGCGATCTATTGTCAAATTAACGAAATTCTTTTATACTTATTTTTCTTGACTTTAATTTCAAATTCACTAAAATAATACCAGTATTACTTTTTTTAAAAAAGTATTACCATGAAAAACATAAGAAGATTTTCATACACTGCAGAAAAGAAACTTTCCGACAGGTTTGAGCATCTTATTAAGAAGATTGGCTATCCCTCCAGATCTGAGGCAATTCAGGACCTGATGCGGGAGTTCATCATAAAGGAGAAGTGGCAGGCAGGAAATGAAATGGTAACTGCTGTAATATCAATTGTTTATGACCATGATGCTCGGTTGCTGCCGGACAGATTGATTGATATTCAGCACAGGCGGATGGCAAATATTATCTCATCCATGCATGTTCATCTTGATAAAAGAAACTGTCTTGAGATTATTGTGCTTAATGGAAGGGCAGGAAAACTAAAGAAAATCGCCGATGAGATAAGAGCCCTTAAAAGCGTCAAACATGCAAACCTGCTTATGACAGGTGTGAGCGATTGATAAAGATGAACACAGATGCAGTAATTGTTATAAGGTTGTCGTGGCTGGGTAGTAGTTGTTGTGTAGTAAGTGATTATGAGGCAAAGAGGAGGTGAACCATGCACATACCTGACGGGTATCTTGGACCAAAGACATATCTGCCTCTGTGGCTTGTCGCATTTGTTATATGGGTTTTTTGCTTTTTCAGAGTGAGGAAGGAGGGGAAGACGGAGCACCTTCTTCTCGCAGGAATCTTTTCTGCCTTCTCTTTCGTCCTCCAGATGTTTAATATACCGCTTCCGGGTGGAACAAGTGCACATATATGTGGAGCAGGATTAATTGCAATTATTCTCGGTCCATCCCTTGCTACTGTTGCATTATCCCTTGTTCTGGTAATACAGGCACTGCTCTTCGCCGATGGCGGAATTACCGCAATAGGGGCAAATGTCTTTAACATGGCGTTTCTCTTTCCCCTCTCATCATGGTTTATCTTTAGAATCTCTGGCTCTGCTTTTCTCTCTGGGTACACTGGAATTAACATTGCTAGCCTTGCCACTGCGATAGAGATTGGTCTTCAGCCAGTACTTGAGAGAAGCCCCGATGGTCAGCCCCTCTATTCTCCATATTCTATTAATATTGCCCTTCCAGCCATGCTAATTCCTCATTTACTTATAGTCGGAGTAATTGAGGGACTATTCACAGCCCTGTTTATCAAATACCTGAGAAGAAACTATCCCGAGGTTTTTAAATGAAGCGATTTATCTCAAAATATAAAGGATTGATAATTCTACTTTTAATTTTAATTATCATGACCCCTGCTGCTTATTATATAGCGGAAAGATTTGAATTTGGCGATGCCTGGGGCGAATGGGAATTAGAAGTTGTAAAGGAGATGACCGGGGTTGCACCAGAAGGAATGAAAAAACTTGAGAATCTATATAAATGGGCGCCACTGCCAGATTACTCATCTGGCGGGCTTTTATGGGGACCCATTGAATACCTTGTTTCCGCTATTATCGGCGTGTTGCTATCATTTGCGGTTTTCTACCTCATCTACAGGATAGATAGTATAAATGCAAAGAAATAATCTTTATCCAGCGCTCAAACTTATTATATTTTTAATATCCATCTTCATCATTTCACTACTTAAAGTGATCCCCGTCTTTATAATTATTCTTATCGTGGCAAATCTCTATGCCCTGCTGGTGCTGAGAAAATACAGAAGTTACATCAAATTTATACTTCCTGTTTTCGTGATTACATTTTTTATTGGCTTGCCATCAGTATTGAGTGTAATAAGTCCGGGCAAATCAATTATTACTATTAATGGATCTGGAATAACAGAGGAGGGGGTAAATATTTTCCTCAGGTTTTTTTTAAGGACTGCGAGTATAGTTTCTATTGCTGGAATTTATGTTCTAATACAAGAAATCGGCGAATTTATAAGGGCTATGAAATTCTTAAAGGTTCCTGACGAGGTTATATTTGTCTTTCTGGTAATGATGAGATATATGAAGATTTTTGAGGAAGAGTTGAATGAGTTTCTTGTTGCAAAGAGGTTAAGGGTGCTTGGAAAACATAGAACCTATGATGAGTTGAAATGGACTGCGGTGAGGTCAGGCCTGTTATTTAAGAAGTTGCTTAATGCTGTGAATGAAATGAAAATGGCACTTAATCTGAGATTTGCAGGGAAAAGAATTGTGCTCCCGCTAATTTTTATGGGAATCTTTTTATGATTTACGAACTTGACAATGTCTCATTTTCCTACGATGGTTCTCCGGCAATTTCCGAAATCTCTTTTTCTGTGAAGGAACAGGAGTCTATCGCAATTCTTGGAGCGAACGGTTCCGGTAAATCTACGCTCGTATTTCTTCTCGCAGGACTTATTTTTCCACAGAAAAATTTTATCAGATTCAAGGGAGTGGAACTCTCTCCGTCCTCTTTAAAAGATAGGTCCTTTTCATTATCTTTGAGACAGGAGGTGGGTGTCCTTCTTCAGAATCCTGATGCCATGCTCTTCTGCGATACAGTCATGGATGAGATTGCCTTTGGTCCTTTGCAACTTGGATGGGATAAGAGAAGAATTCAGGAGCGAGTCCAGGAATTAAGTGAATTATTCGGCATAAGCCATCTTCTTGAAAAATCATCGCTCCGGCTCAGTTCCGGTGAGAAGAAAAAGGTCTGCTTTGCAGCGATTCTCTCGGTCAATCCCGACATTCTGATCCTTGACGAGCCACTTTCAGGTCTTGACCCAAGGTCTCAGGCATGGACTGTGGAGATTCTAATAAAGTTAAAGGAGCAGAAGAAGACACTTATTGTTACCACTCATGACCTTGAGAGCGTGGAGGACTATGCTGACCGGACAATTGTGCTCGGCGAGGACCATTCAATTCTGAGAGATGGCCCTGCTCACGAAATTCTTGATGATGTTCAATTGCTTCTCAGAGCAAATCTGATTCACGAGCATGCACACCGACACGGCAGATATGCCCACATCCACCCTCATGCCTTCAGGCATGAGCACGAGGAGGAATGAGAAGATATAGAAATGGCAATTTTCATGGGCAACAAAAAATTTATCATTGTTTAAAGTTCAACTATAGAATCTACATAGAATAATCAAAACTTATACCCCACATCCACTCCAGCGTTGAAGAGGGCGCCCTTACTTTCGTAACCGGGATATCCTGGATTCTGAACCCCTGGTTCATCCGGGTCAGCGTCGTACTCACTATCTTTGATTGTTTTTCTCTTGTTAAATTGATGATACTGAAAGTGAACTGATGCCTCACAGTTTCGTGTGTCTATCTTAAATGGAAAGCCAGCGCCGATGGAGAGAATTTCGCGGTCATTGTCCACAAAATTCTGTCTTCCTTTCTGAGGAGGAACAGGTGATGCCTCAAAGGAGAACCCGCCTCGCAGGATAACATGCTCCATTAGTTGATATTCAATGCCTGCTCTTGGAACGAGTGTATTTCTCCACTTCGGATCGGGCTTTTTTCCGTGATTGTCATGAAAATTTGACCATCCCCACCAGACAAGGTCAAAGGACGCAGTCAGGAGATCCCTTACCCTGTACCCAGCGCCGAAAGAGATCCGCGGCGGTGTGTAAAACACATACTGGTCAATAATCTGAACAAACTCCTGGTTTAGTTGTGGCACCTGTACATAACTGTTGCCAATGATAGGAAAATCATCGGAGCCCATGTATGACAGCCCAATCCAGAGTTTATCCAATGGCGAGAATAGTATTCCAATGTCAGGCACGTAAGTATACCTCTGTTTGTTGTTTATATTTATGTATGCCTTTGACTGGTCAAATATATCAGGAAGATAAACATAGGAATCTGTGCGTGAATATATGAATAAACTTACACCTGCGCCTATTGAGAGCCAGTCAAAAATTTTGTAAGCAGCCACGGGGAGAATCACCTGTCTCTGTGTTCTTTCACCATATAGTTCAAAGTGCAATTGATTTGAGAAAAATGCCTCTCGCTCGTCAACAAAGTGCGTCCGCTGTAACTGCACGCGGTCAAGTGGTGTGTAGATTCCTACGCCAAAGCGAAAACGTTTCGTACCGAAACTATTTGTTACACCAACAGTAAGCCCAAAGGTATTTTCTATGTTATCAGTTGGTCTTGCATTTCCGTAAGGGATAATTTTCACTGAGTCAAGTGCATAAAGTACTCCTCCACCGAGAGTATTTTCTCTCTTTGTTATCCCAGCAGGGTTGTAATATGGTGCGCACCAGTCGTCAGAGAGAGATGTGAGTGCATTTCCCATTGCAATACCTCTTGAGCCACAGCCGAAAACATCAAAGGTGCTTGAGTAAAGTTGAACTGGTGAAATAAATAGAAGTAACAGTAACAGGATAGCAAGGCAAGTCCTGAATAGAGACGATGAGACACTCAAAATCAAATTTATTACATCCTTCTGAAAAACAATGTAGTATACAAACCAACCCAGGAAAGCACCGGCAAGGATGTCAACAAAATAGTGCTGTTTTACAAACATGGTGGATATAGAGATGAGAATAGTGAGGAATAGAAGAAACCTTGCCCAGAATTTGGAGTATTCATAGAAGATGAATACAATCATTACAAGATTTGCTACATGCAAACTGGGGAAAACATTAAACCCAGGGTCAAAGTCATAGAATGCCTTTAGTGCCCTGGCGCTTAAGGTTGACTCAGTTATTACGCCCTGAACCATTCGAACAGGGATTAAGATAAAGATTACAAAGGATATTCCAAACTGGAGAACAAAGGCAAGAGCAACCCTTCTGAATGTTTGTATATCCTTTAATATAGCGATTGGTGCAAAGCAGAGTGGATAGTAGAGTATGTAAATCCAGTAGAACTCCGGGACAATGGGGATCAAGCGGTCAATAAAGGTTTCAAGATTATAAAATTTGTAGCCAGAGTTATATAGATAGTAATTATAGTAGTCAAGATAATAAAAAATTCCGCCCAGGAGAATAAACAATCCTGGAGGTATAATAATCCTTTCGTATTTAAGATAAAAATCCGTCACAGTAATTCAAAAATAGATTACCAAAAAAATTCAGAATTGTAAATTAAATTTATTGTGGTTATTTTCTTAATGTAATTGTTGTGGTTGAAAAGAAAGTTATGGTGAACGAAGTGAAACAATCCCCTCATACGGATTCATAAGATGTGATTTAACTCCGCAGTGCCCTCTGGAGGTCGTTTCGTTACGGAGTTTACCCCCTCAGATGAGCGAGCTCCTAACAATGAGACATTCGCTCCTATAACTTTAATGGATGTGGTTCAAAATTTTGAAGCCTACAATTACCCCATCAGATACTTATGGATATTTTCTGCCGCTATCTTTGCGTCGCCCATTGCAAGAATTACTGTTGAACCGCCGCGCACTATATCTCCACCTGCGAAAATCCCGGGTATATTTGTCATCTTTGTATTTTCATCAACTACAATTGCTCCCCATTTATTGACTTTAAGTTCTTTGAGTGTCTGGGGTATTAATGGATTTGGACTCGTGCCTATCGCATTAATTACCAGGTCAACATCAATCGTAAATTCGGACCCCTCTATAGGAATCGGGCGCCTCCGTCCGCTTGAATCTGGTTCACCAAGCTGAATCCTGAGACACTCTATTGCTTTGACCCACCCCTTTTCGTCCGGGATGAATCGCTTTGGCAATGTAAGGGGGATTAATTCAACACCTTCCTCAAGAGCATGTTCAATCTCTTCCTCCCTCGCAGGCATTTCATCGCGGGAGCGCCTGTAGATAATCATAGCTCTTTCTGCACCGAGTCGCTTTGATGTTCTTACTGCATCCATTGCTGTATTACCACCACCGATGACAGCTACATTCGTTGCCCTTTTTACAGGCGTATCATAGGAAGGGAAGAGATATGCCTTCATAAGGTTTACCCTTGTTAGATATTCATTTGCCGACATGACGCCATTGAGGTTTTCGCCCTCTATATTCATAAAAGTTGGGAGCCCAGCCCCGGTCCCGATGAAGAATGCCTGATAACCCTCAGCCCTGAGGTCATCAAGCGTTGCGGTCTTACCTACAATAAAATTCGTCACAATCTCAACGCCGAGGTTCATTACATAATCAACCTCAGCAGCGAGAACGCTCTTTGGCAGACGGAACTCAGGGATTCCATAGGCGAGGACTCCACCTGGAACATGAAGTGCCTCAAATATTGTCACCGAATGCCCCTTCTGCGCCAGAATTCCTGCAGCAGTTAAACCAGCGGGTCCAGAGCCAATGATTGCCACCTTTTTTCCGGTTGGTGGCGGAACTTCAGGAATAATGACCTCTCCGGCCATCCGTTCATAATCAGCAGCAAATCTTTCCAGGTGACCGATAGCAACAGGTGCTCCACCACTTAAGCCCCTGGTACAAACCATTTCACACTGTTCTTCCTGAGGACAGACACGGCCGCATATTGCCGGAAGGGCGTTCGTTTCCTTCAATTTTCTCGCTGCGCTAATAAAATCGCCATATTCTATCAATTTTATAAAAGATGGTATATCAATACCGACAGGACAGCCAGCAATGCAATACGGCTTTTTACAATCAAGACAGCGCCTTGCTTCTTCCCGTGCGAGTTCCGGAGTGAAACCAAAATTTACCTCGTTGAAGTTACTATTTCTTGCCTCCGGTTCCTGTTGAGGCATTCTCTGGCGTGGAATTTTATTCCTATCCTGAGTTGTCAGGTTTTTTGCAAGAATCTTCCTGTATTCCTTTTCACGCTCTCTTTTTAAATTCTCCTCATCAGGAATCTTTAGTGTCTTTATAAGTTCTTTTGCCTTGCTTTTATCTATCTTCATGTAAATAATTTACAGTGTTCCTCTTTGAATAGTTCCATTGATTTTTTTTCTTCCTCAATATACATCCTCTGTCGTTTTGCCAGCAGGTCAAAATCCACTATATGCCCATCAAATTCCGGTCCGTCAACGCATACGAATCTATCCTTTCCCCCTATGCTGACCCTGCATCCTCCACACATACCGGTTCCGTCAAGCATAATGGAATTTAGACTGATGAGCGTGCGAATTCCTGGATTTTTCGTGGTATTTGCAACCGCCTTCATCATAGGAACAGGACCAACAGCGAGGACAATATCAATCTTCTCTCCTGTATCCAGGACCTTTTTTAGTGTATCAGTCACAAATCCCTTTTCACCATAGGAGCCATCATCCGTTGTAATGTATACAGCGTCGCAGAACTGGCGCATCTCGTCTTCAAAAATTACGAGTTCCTTTGTCCTGGCGCCAATGATTGCAATTACCTTATTCCCTGCCCTTTTAAAGGCCTTTGCAATGGGATGTGCCTCTGCAGTTCCTACTCCACCACCTATTACAAGAACTGTGCCATAATTCTCAATGTGGGTTGCATTTCCAAGGGGACCAACGAGGTCAAGGATTTCATCGCCTTCCTTCAGTGTATTAAGCATTGTACTTGTTTTTCCTACACTCTGACAGACAATAGTTATTGTCCCATTCTCAGGGTCAGAGTCCGCAATCGTTAGAGGAATTCTTTCGCCATTTTCATTGATGCGCAGTATTACGAACTGTCCTGCTTTGTGCTTTTCTGCAATGCGCGGAGCAGAAATGACAAAAAGTCCCGTCTGGGGATTGAGCATCCTTTTCTTTATTATTTTGAAGTATTTTCCTTTTAATGAACTCATTATTTTAAGATAACAATGAAATCCTTTAATCGTCAAACAAAAAATGAGTTAATGATCTCATTGAATTGAGGATAGACTTTCACTTTGTTTGACTCCTGCGAGGAAGGGAAGTATAATTTATCAGTGAATATAAAGGTCCAATTTTTTGCAGTTTTGAAGGAGAGAGCAGGTGCTGAATCAGTGCAATTTCAGATGGAAGAAGGCGCAACATTGAATGATTTGAAGAAGGAACTGAGAGAGAGGTATGGCAACGCATTAAAACTTAATAGCAGTATTGTCTTTGCAGTGAATGGCGTAGTAGTTCAGAATAATATAAAACTTAAACATAACGATAGAGTTGCACTTTTACCTCCGGTAAGTGGAGGATAATTTGATTAAGATCGTTGAAAAGAGGATAAATATCAAGAGGGTAATAGAAGATGCAATGGGAGATGAATGTGGTGCTGTAAGCGTTTTCGTTGGAACGGTGAGGAACAGAAATGAGGGGAGAAGGGTCAGGGGCATATTGTACGAAGCATACAAAAAGATGGCACAAAAGCATCTGAAAGATATAGTAAGTGAGATAAAAAAGAAGTGGAAGACAAGTCGTATAAGTATTGTCCACAGAATAGGTAAACTTAAAGTAGGAGAGATAAGCGTGGTAGTTGCGGTGGGGACGCCACATAGAGCGGATTCCTTTGAGGCATGCAGGTATGGGATAGAAAGAATCAAGGAATACCTGCCTGTATGGAAGCAGGAGTTTTATAAATCCGGCAAGGGGTGGGTGAAAGGAAAAACCATCAGAGGATAAAGGGATAAGTTAGTATTAAAATATGGAAATAATATCTTCAAGACATGCACAGAGGAGAATAAAACTCTATAAAATAGCAAAGGAAGATGTTATTGAAATAATAAAATAGTGTATTGCAAATAAGGTAATGCTTTCAGGAAAGCAAGAGATTGTAAGATAAGACTTATCTAAAAAGTATAGATATCCGTTAAAAGTTGTATTTTCGCAAGAAAATGATAATAATAACAGCTTATCCTATGAAGAAGGAGAGTAGAAGATGAAGATTTCTTATGATAAGGAAGTTGATGCTGCGTATATAAAATTATCAAACCTCCAGCCCTCCAGGGTAATAGAGATGTCAGAGGGTATTAATAGGGAAAGATAATCAATTATAGTTTAAGCAATGTTTTAGTTTTTTTATTTAATTTATAAACTCCCGCACCTTTTCTGCCACTTCACCTGCATTTTTGATACAATCACTTATCCCAATTCCCCTGTATGAACTCCCTGTCAGGAACAGTCCAGGAAATCTTTGTAATTCCTTTTCTATAAGTTGCAAATTTTTCTCGTGCCCGATGATATATTGTGGCATTGCCCTATGCCACTTATAGATCTTTGTAAAATAGGGCTCTGACTGGATTCCCATAATGGTCTTAAGTTCCTCCAGTATAATTTTTATTAATTCACTATCCTCTAAATCAAGGAGATGGGAATTCCTTACTCCACCGACGAAGCATCTGAGCATGACGAAGCCATCGGGCACACGGAACTTGAACTTACTGGATGTCCATGTGACTGCCATGATTTTTCTTTTTTCCTTTGATGGAATCACAAAGCCGTAACCGTTTAGAGGATGAGCGAAGTTATCGGTTTTATACACAAGAGTTACTGTTGCTGTTGATACAAAGGGTATATTCCGAAGCAGATTGCTCAATTCAGGAGAGGTATTTTTTAGAAGATTTGCAGAAATATACGACGGGACAGCAAGGACTAGAGCATCAAACCTTTCATCCTCATTTTTTGAATATGTGATTATAAATCCATCAGCTCTCTTTCGAATATCTGTTATCTCGCGGTTTAATACAATTGTCTCTTTTCCAATTAATTCCTCAAGTTTTTCAATCATTTCACCAAGTCCACTCACAAAGGTCATAAACATGCTCTTCTCTTCAAATCTACCATATTTTCTTTTAAACTCCCTTCGCATTTTCAGCGTTCCCAGTATTAAACTCCTGTATTTTTTCTCCATTTCTACAAATCTTGAGAAACTGCTCTTTACGCTCATGTTTCCTGGTTCACCAGCATGCACTCCAGCAACAAGGGGTTCCGCAATCTTTTCCAGCGCCTCCCGGCCGAAGCGTCTTATGATAAATTCTGCAAGGGATTCATCTCTGGTGTCCTTTTTGCGCGAGATAAAGAGCTCAAGCCCCATCCGGAGCTTCCCTTGAATAGTGAACAATGTGCTTGTTATGAGGGGAAGAATTTTTGTTGGAATCATTAGAATTAAACCCTCTGGAATTGGGTGCAAGGTCCCCTCCGAAAGCACATAGGTTATCCTCTTTTCCGGTATGGTCCCGATGAGGCGACTGCCGAGCCCTATTTCACTTGCGAGTTCCAGAGCCCAGGGCTTTTCAGTTATAAAGCAGTCAGGTCCTGCCTCTATTATAAAGCCCGAATACTTTTCCGTCAGGATAGTGCCGCCTGCTCTGGTATTTTTCTCAAAGACCTTTATTTCAACGTCCTTCAGTCCCATTTTTTTTAATTTATAGGCAACGGTCAATCCCGAGATTCCTGCCCCTATGATTGCAACCCTTTTCATATATTGTTCATTTTCATAGAGTCAATAATAATGATTTTAAGAAGATTCACGAATGCATCGCTTGTGTTGAAGGCAGGAACCCTCTTTAAATTTATACCTCTTGCCTCTGCCTGCTTTTTCAAAATAATATCAATATCATAGAGTGTCTCAAGATGGTCAGAAACAAAGCTCAGAGGAACGACGATGACATCCCTTATTCCATCGGCGTAAATGGCTTCAAGTTCTGAATTAACATCTGGCTCGAGCCAGCGGTCCTTTCCAGGCCTTCTGCTTTGATAAGCTAGACGGAAGATGAGGTCCTTTCTCGTAATATTCTCTTTGACCAGAGTCACGGTTTCATTCAACTGGCTTACATAGGGGTCATCAGGAGGAATTTTTTCAATTGGCAGGCTGTGGGCGGTGAATAGAATACAACCCCTCCTTAAAGGGAATTCCTTTAGTGATTCCATTATACTTTTAACCAGCAGATTTATATATTCGGGATGGTTGTGCCATGATGCAATAGAATAATTTTTAATTCCGGATTTTTTTTGAAGGGTCTCTTCAACCCTTTTAGTATAATCGCCGGAACTGAAACAGGAATAGTGAGGAGTGAGAGGAAGGCTCAAGATTCTTTTAATCCCGTCAGCAATCAGTTTATTGACTGCATCACTTATAGTTGGTGATGAGTGTCTTAATCCGCAAATGACATAATAATTCTCGCCCAATAAGTTCTGCAGTTTATCTGTAAGTTCTGATATTATCTTCTTGAATGGTGAACTTCCTCCTATAGCAATGTATTTCTCTATCACAGGGTTTAAATAATTTTCAGGGACTCTGTCAGCGCCGGTAATGCTTTTAAGAAAGCCCTCAATTTCATCAATGCTTGACGGTGTGCCAAAGGCAAGGAGAAGTATGCCAGTTCTCTCTGTGTTAGAATTCATGAACCGTATCAATAAGGAGTTTTACATTATCTATGGGTGTGGTGGGAAGAATGCCGTGTCCCAGATTGAAAATATGCCCCCTTCTCCTGTTCGCCCTTTTCAGGATATCCCTCGCCTCCCTTTTTAGAACTTCAGGATGTGCCAGGAGAATTGCAGGGTCAAGATTTCCCTGGATTGCTCTGTCATAACCTATTCTCTTCCAGATAGAATCAATCATTGACTTCCAGTCAACGCCTATAACATCACCTCCTGCCTCCCTTATTAACTCTATCATACCTGATGTGCCTGTTGAGAAGTGTATAACAGGCACATTTCTTGCTTTGAGTTCATTAAATAGTTTTTTCATAAAAGGGAAGACAAAGGTTCTATATTCCGAAGGTGAAAGGCATCCGACCCAGGAATCAAAGACCTGAAGCGCTTCTGCCCCGGCATCCACCTGTGCCATTAAATAATTAAGTACAGTCATCGTCAATATCTCCATCAGGTCCTTCCAGATCCCAGGCTGAGTGAACATCAGTCTTTTTGTTTGGAGATAATTCTGTGAATGTCCTCCCTCAATGAGGTAACTTGCCAGGGTAAAGGGTGCCCCAGAGAATCCAATCAGCGGGACCTTTCCATTGAGCTCTCTTTTCACAATTTTTATTGCCTCAAAGAGATAGGGGGTGCTCTCATCTGACGGAATGACCTTAAGTTTCTTTACATCTTGTTTTGTTCTTATGGGCTTTTTTATTTTAGGACCGTCATCCTCTGTGAAATGGAGACCTACATTAAGTTTTTCAAGGGGGAGAAGAATATCTGCAAAGATAATCGCTGCATCCAGTTCAAACCGTTTTAATGGTTGTAGTGTCACTTGAGCAGCAATCTCTGGATTCTTGCACATTTCAATAAAAGGAACCTTCTTCCGAATTTTTCTGTATTCCGGAAGATACCTCCCTGCCTGCCGCATAAGCCATAGAGGCGTGCAGTCAACGGGTTTTCTTCTGCAGGCATTTAAGAATCTACTCTCCATTGCTAAGGATGTCTACTTCATTACCTCTGCGTCAAATTTGCAGGGTCCACCGCCCGGGCATGTCTGGTAAATCAAGCCGTCAGGATGGAAAAACAGGTCAAGTTGTTCAATCAGTTCAGGTAATCTCCTGATTGCTTCATGGGCATCATTTGGTTCTGGAGGGACATTTCGGGTCTCATCTGGGAATGGAACAGCGTCCGGAACAACAAACCACTGGGTATAAGCAGAGCCATCTATTGGACCGGTTTGTTCCGTGATTCCGTAAACAGGATAGACCATTGGTGCAAGCCCGTTAAGCCCCATGGTTCGCGCGAGGATGTGACTTGAAGTATTTGGAACCTGGGCATCGCCCTTTGATTCCTGAAGGATTATTTTCTTTTTTGGTGTATCCGGAAGTGGGTCCTTTATTATATGCGCTCCGTAAGTCACAGGGTCAGTGAAGTCCCACAATCCCTGAGTAATTGCAATCAAAAGTTGCTGGTCAAGTTTATCAGGATAGTATCTCTCTATAAATTCCATAAATGGCGGGAAGTTTGAACTCCGGAACATCATGTATGACCATGGACCGCCACCCACATTAAGCACTCCCCGTTCAATATCAGGCGTGAGTGTCATAAAGGTTGTCCCCTGGATTGCTCCGTCAGAAATCCCATAATAATAAATTTCAGGATTATCCGGGTTAGCAAGGGGTGTGCATGATGCCTGAGAGCATGACTTGTCAGGATTTGGCCCCTCTTTACTGAGGATTGGTTCCTTTACAAGTGTTCCCTTTACCAGCCGCGCAAGCATTAATGCATTTCCATGTGCTTGCTGGAGCCGATCAGTGATTATGTTAAAATTATTTATATCGCTGACAACATGGACAATTATATCAGGGACATCGTATTCTGCGAGTCCCACCCAGTCAGTTCCGATCTGGATCATACATAATTCATTAATCAACTCCTTCTCGTATCCGCTATCCATCTCTCCCTCTGCAGTTCCGAAGAGACCGTGGCCGAAAATCATGATCCTGAGTTGTAATGGTGCTGTTTTTGCACAATGGGGAATATGGACAACAAAGGGTGCCTTGAGTGTTTTTCCTGTATAGACCGGCATTCCATTCTCATCCTTATTGAGGATGACCGGCTCGATCTCTGTCAAAAAGGAAGGGACATCAAATTCACCAATTATTTCTCTCCAGAGGTTTGGGTCTTCACTTTCAGCGTATTCTGTAATTTGCTTGATATTATAACCCAGTCCTGTGTTTCCTGCTTGTTTTAGAACCTCCTCGCGAATCTTCAGCATGTGGCTCAGTATATAATCATCACTTGCAGTCACAAAATCCCATGCAAGCACAATGTTTTCTTTTGATATTCCCTGCGCCCCCAGAAATTCAAATATCTCACTGTATTTTTTCTTGAGGTCGTTAAGGATTCCAGTATTAGTGGAGAGATTATCCCTTATAATCCTGAAGGGCTCCGGGGTTGTCAATGGTGCGCCGTCCATGTTCAGAACAGAGTCCTTTATCACAACCACATACCTCGTTGCGGGATTGAGCCGTATCATGGGCCGAATAATCAGAACCTGACGGTCTCCTTCAAGTGCGTTTGCATCAAGTTCTGCGAACAGTGGAACGCGCTCTCCGCTTCCCCACTTAAGCAATTGAACAGAACTTGTATCTGTAACAGAATTTGAGATATCACCTATTGGGGGAAGGGTTGAAGGGTCAATGCCTTCCTTAAAGTAGGCAAGAAGGGCAGTTGCAGGGCTGAAGCCATCTGCAAGGTTGAAGTTATCTGGCCTCAGGGCTGTTCCGTTAATGTTAACCGGCAGGACGCCCTCAGGGATGTTTACCCTTAATCCTGTAGCAGTATTCGGGTCTTCTTTCAAATAATAAGATGATGGAAATGGCAGGAAGCAATCATCAAGGGATACAGGATTACAGCCAGGTGGAATGCTTACATTATGCTCGTCTTTTGAGCAGGCAAGAAAGAGTGTCAGAAGAAAAAGGACTCCTTTTATAATCTTCATATCTTCACCTCGCTTAAATTTTCTTAATTATATAAATTATCTATGAAATATGCAAGGAATTATTCCTGCTGATTTATATTTATTTTTATTTTAAAACCAATTACAATAATCAGAAAGGAGGTTGAGATATGGCTCTGCTGAAGATGAAAGAGAAGATTTATTCTGTAGGGGCTGTTGACTGGAACCGCAGGGTCTTTGATGAACTGATTCATCTTCCTGAGGGAACGAGTTATAATTCATATTTAATCTATGGGAGTGAAAAGACAGCTCTCATTGATACGGTTTATCCTCCGAAGACAGGAGAGCTGATTGAGAATTTAAAAAAATTAAAAATAAATAAAATTGATTATATAATTTCAAATCACGCAGAACAGGACCATTCCGGCGCAATTCCAGAACTTTTAAAAATATATCCGGAATCACGGATTGTCTGTAATGCAAAATGTAAGGAAATGCTTATTGATCTTCTGCTAATTCCTGAGGATAGATTTATTGTAATTAAGGATGGAGAGACGCTTTCGCTCGGTGGTAAGACCCTTCAGTTTATCTTTGCACCATGGGTTCACTGGCCGGAGACAATGTTCACATATATCCCTGAAGATAAAGTTCTTTTCACATGTGATTTTCTGGGTTCACATTTTGCTACATCTGAACTCTTTGCAAATGATGAGAAGAGGGTCTATATGCTCGCAAAGAGATATTATGCTGAGGTAATGATGCCCTTTCGTATGAATATAAGAAAGCACCTGGAAAAAATTGGTTCCCTTGCCGTTGAATTTATTGCACCAAGCCACGGTCCGGTTTACGACAGACCAAAGTTTATCCTTGAGGCGCAGGCGGACTGGGCTTCTGAGGATGTCAAAAACATTGTAATCATCCCCTACACTTCAATGTATGGGAGCACCTCAAAGATGGTTTCTTATCTTATTGATGCCCTCAAAGAGAGGGGGGTTGAGGTCAGACCCTTTGATATGACTGGTGAGGATGCGGGCAACCTTGCGATTGCCCTTGTTGATGCAGCGACTGTTATTTTTGCAACGCCCACTGTTCTCTCCGGCGCACACCCCAATGTGGTCTATGCTGCTTTCCTTACGAATGCATTGAGGCCTAAGACAAAATTCGCAGGCATAATTGGCTCCTACTCCTGGGGTGGGAAGGCAGTGGAGCAAATAAGGGGAATCTTAAACAATGTAAAACTTGATTTATTTGAGCCACTCCTTGTAAAGGGGTATCCAAAGGAACAGGATCTCAGAGACCTTGATAATCTATCAGAGGCAATTAAGGATAAACATCAGAGTGTATGTAAAGGTTAGGAAAAAAATTAAAATTTTTCTTATCACATAATATAAACCTTAAGTAAAATTGAACAATTATATTTATTCTTAATAGAGTTTAAGTAGGTAAAACATATGTGGGCGCTGAAGACGGTATATGGACTGACGCTTTCAATCACTGAAGTGAGTGGAAGCAATCCATGTGGAATTATTTCCCTTGTTCCTGGTAAAAAGTGTTCTGGGTCTCATTGTAGCAGTAGGGCTTGCAAAGTGGGTGTTGAATAAAGATACTGATTTTCATACTTTATGGCTTTGTCAGAAGTCATCATGATTTTGACCCGGTTCCCCCTGCCCTTGAACTTGCCTTCTGGGTTGCGGTTTCCTTTATATTTGGCGCTGGATGCTCATTAATTGCTGGTTATATGGAATGTGGGTCTCAATCAGAGCCAATATAAGAACTGCCTCTGCAGCCCTCAGGGGAATGGTTGCGCCAGGACTTCTTGCTGTGTTGATGCCAGTTGCTGTTGGAATCATCTTCAGAATTTTTATAACCGATCATGATCCACTCATTGCTGCAGACTCAGTGGCTGCACTACTTATGGTTTGGACAATCGGTGGAATTTTAATGGCGACATTCCTCAACAATGGCGGAGGTGCCTGGGGTAATGCAAAAAATTCATTGAGGCAGGGAACTATGGAGGCAAAAAGTCTGATACGCACAAGGCAGCAGTGGTTGGTGATACTGTCTCCGCTGTTTATTTAATAGAAAAGATATGTGAGCGATTCATTTTTCTTATCATTCCAGGATCAGGAAGAGGACCTTGTATATTATTTTTCTGGTATTACTTAAAAATGTCACATATTTGGTATTTATCAGTAGCCTGCGCAAATGACTTTTTTACCATTTGCTTCTCATTGGATAACTTCAAGACTTCAGTTCTTCAGATCTCATAAGAAGGATAATTTTACATCAACTCTTCCTGTGTGTCATTTCAAAATAGTAACACTTTATATATATTTATTTTCTTTATTCAACGGATAATATTAAATATAATTTTAAAGTATAAACAAGGTAGCGTTCATGTATAATCCAATTATAGTAAATGAAGTTGAAAAAGGAGAATTTGTTGAGAGGGTGAACAGGTTTACGCTCCGTTGCAAGGTTGATGGAAGGAGTGTTTTTGCATATCTGCCAAATCCAGGAAGGTTATGGGAACTCCTCCTCTATGGGAGAACCGTTGTTCTTTTGAGAAATAAGGAGACGGGAAAATTACCATATACAGTGATAGCTGTGGAAAGGGATGGTCTGCCAATATTGCTCCACACCCATCTAACCAACTACATTGTTGAGAAACTTCTCTCAGAAAGGAGGATACCAGGATTAAGGAACCTTGTAGTGACGAAAAGGGAGATTTGGTCATGCGATTCAAGATATGACTTTCTGCTTACAGATGGGAAGGAGGAGCATTTCTTGGAGGTCAAGACCTGCACCCTTTTTGAAGGAAGAATATCAATGTTCCCAGATGCAATAACAGAAAGGGGGACCAGACATATTGAAGGGCTTATAGAATTGAGTATGAAGGGATATAAAACCCACATCCTCTTTGTTGTTATGTACCCCCGAGCAAGATATTTTCTGCCTGCATATCACATTGATCTTAATTTCACAGATAAATTGCTATGGTGTAAAGATATTGTTGATGTAAGGGCAATAAGTATAAAACTTAAGGGCAATCTATATGATGTGGTTAAGGTAAAAGAACTTGATATTCCCTGGGAGTTAATTAAAAAGGAAGCAACTGATGGCGGAAGTTACATAATTATCTATCAACTCAAGAAGAATGTCCGGATGGAGGTCGGAGAAGCGGGGATGATTTACTTCAGGAGTGGTTTTTACCTTTATGTTGGTTCTGCAAAAAAGGGATTGAAGGAGCGCCTCTCCCGGCATAGACGGAAGATAAAAAAACTGCACTGGCACATTGATTATCTTGCTCAAAAGGCAAGTTTTTTCAGGGAAATACCCATAAGAACAAGGGATGATATTGAATGTGAAATTGCAAAGGAACTCAGAAGTATTTCCCGGGAGGTTGATAATTTTGGCTCCTCTGATTGTGAGTGTACAAGTCATCTCTTTTATATGGATAAAAATCCTATTTTCTCTCCCGAATTTATACAACTCATCCAGCACTTCAGGTTGAAACGCCTTGAGGAGAAACTCCCCTGAAGGTCATTTTATCAGGAACTCGCTGATTGCCTTATCTCTTAGGAATACTGAAAAGGACCCACGGGATTAAAAAGCCTTCTAAAGTATTTAACTTATACAATCTCTTGATTTTTAATATATTAAACAATATAATATAAGCCCATGGCATTTCCTGTTCAGAGATTGAGGCGGCTTCGGTTTAAGCCGGTCCTCAGAGAGATTGTATCTGAGACAAAACTCTCTGTTGAATCCCTTGTCTATCCTGTGTTTGTTGAGTTTGGCAGGAAAAAGAAGACAGAGGTATCATCAATGCCAGGTGTTTTTCGCTATTCAATAGATGAATTGGTGAAGGAGGTAAAGGAAATAAAGGGACTTGGTATCCGTGCAATTCTCTTATTCGGAATACCTGAGAAGAAGGATAAGGTTGCAAGTGGGGCCTATGCAGAAAATGGCGTTGTTCAAGAGGCATTGCGTGCGCTGAAGAGCGAGTCAGAGGATTTGCTCTTGATTACAGATGTGTGTCTATGTGAATACATGGAACACGGTCACTGCGGACTCGTAAATGCGAAGGGTGAAATTGAGAACGATTCAACTCTTGAACTCCTTGCAAAGACAGCGGTTTCGCATGTCTCTGCAGGTGCGGACATGGTTGCTCCTTCGGATATGATGGATGGCAGAGTCAGGGCAATCAGAGACGCGCTGGATCGGGCTGGATTTGTGAATTATCCCATAATGTCATATTCCGCAAAATATGCCAGCAGTTTTTATGGTCCCTTCCGGGAAGCAGCAGACTCCACTCCAAAGTTCGGTGATAGAAAGAGTCACCAGATGAACCCTGCAAATGTGCGCGAGGCACTTCGTGAGGTTGAACTTGACATAAAGGAGGGGGCTGATATTGTAATGGTCAAACCAGCGCTGGCATATCTTGATGTAATTTACAGGGTAAAGAAGAAATTTAATATTCCTGTGGCAGCATACAATGTCAGTGGTGAATACTCTCTTGTGAAGGCAGCGGGGAGGAATAACTGGGTTGATGAAAAGAGCATAATGATGGAGATCCTCCTCTCAATCAAAAGGGCGGGCGCAGATATAATTATAACCTATTTTGCAAAGGAGATAGCAAAACTTCTGGAGTAAAACATGTTACTGAAAATCTTTAAGATTCTGGTAATTATGAGCATGTCTCTTAATTTCCTTTATTCTGCTGATGCAGAATCGGTCCAGCAGCATATTTACAGGGGTTATGAGTTGCTCACCAATGGACAGCCGCAGGAAGCAATTGAAGAGTTTAAGATTGTAATAAAACTTGATTCAAGAAATCCTGATGGATATGCAGGGGTTGGCGATTCATACTTTGCAATGGCTGAGTTTAAGCAAGCGATTGAGTATTACAAGAAGGCGCTGGATCGTGCACCGAAGAGCGCGATTATCTACAGGAATCTGGGAATGGCTTACAGTTATGAAGGGGATAACGAGAGCGCTGTTCAGATGTGGAAAATGGCGAGTAAGATTGATCCGCGTATGACATTGCTTCATTATAACATAGGATATTATTATTATCTGAAGGAGGAATATGAAAAGGCAATAGATGAATTTAATAAAGAGATAAAAATCAACCCCGCAGATGCACCATCCTATTTTTATCTCGCGCGCTCCTATGCAGCGCTGAACGATAAAAAGAACACTTTAAAATATTTTGATGAATATATTAAATATGAAACAGACACGGTGAGATTGAGGGAGAATAAAGAAAAGATAGAATTAATAAAAAAAATCCTTGAAGAGGTAGAGAAAAAAGAAGCAGAGGAAAAGAAATTAAAGGAAGAAAAATCAGGGAAAAGCGAGAAGGATAAATAGTATGCTTCAGTATAAGGTGGTGGAGGTTGCTCCGGTTACGGATGAGGAACTGGAGAGAGTGATTAACGAATGGGTTCAGAGGGGCTGGAATTTTGACGGGATTCAGTTTGCAATACGCGATGCATCAAGACGCCCAAGTATGGCATTTGTGCTCTTTACAAAGAAAGAGAACGAGTCACGCAAGAGCGATATTGTTTCTTCCTGATTCCTTGACCCTGTACATTGCCATATCCGCATTTCGTATGAGGTCAAGTTTTGTTATTGCATCTTCCGGGAAATTAGCAACACCAAAACTTGCAGTGAGTTTGATGTTCAATTCCGCGTTAATGAAAACATGTTCATTAAGTGCTTGATGCAGGCGTTTTGCTACTTCGTAGGCAAGCATCTTTGGTGTCTCAGGCAGGATTATAACAAATTCATCACCCCCATACCTTATCGCAATATCTGATTCGCGCAGGTTTGCCTTTAAGACCCTTGCTGTCTCCTGTAAAACCTGACTTCCTATGAGATGGCCATAATTATCATTAACCTTTTTAAAATAATCAATGTCAAGGAATATTATTGAAAAAGTAAGATTGTATTTTTGAGCCCTTACAATCTCAGAATCTATTGTCTGGTGGAGATACCTTGGATTGTATAGTCCAGTTACATCATCAGTAATGGTTAGTTGCTGGACCTTCTTAAAGTATAGTGCATTTTCAATTGCAATTGCTGCATAATCAGCAATTGTCTGGAGGAAGATAATATCGTTTTCTTCAAAGGGTCCTTCCTCTATTGTATTTATCAATTCAATGACACCTAACACCTTACCCTTACTTTTTAGCGGAACACATATTATTGAACGGGTATTATAATGTGATGTCTCGTCAACCCTTCTTGCGAATCTGGGGTCTTCCTGGGCATTTGTTATAAAGAGTGGCTCGCCCCTTTCGGCAACCCAGCCGGCAATTCCCTCTCCAACTGAGAGTTGAATATCTTTAAGTTTTTCAGAGCGTTCTCCTACTGCCACTTCAAAACGGAGTTTTTTTGACTCTTCGTCAATAAGAAGTAATGCCCAATCCTTTGGCTGCAAAATTTCTGTAATTTTTTGCATTATAATGGAAAGGACTTCCTTTACATCAAGGGATGATGTGATGGTTTTTCCGATCTCGTTAAAAAGATGGATATCATCCCACTTTTTTACTTTTTTTCTGTCAACATTCAGTTCTTTCAAATTTTAAAATATATACCAGAATTTTAAGAAATTGTCAAGTTTTTGTATAATCCTGATGATTCTATTTGAAATGTCACATAGGAAGAGTTGATGTAAATTATCCTTCTTATGGGATCTGAAGAACTGAAGCCCTGAAGGTATCCAATGAGAAGCAAATGGTAAAAAAAGTCATTTGCATTTACCAAATTATCCTCACTCTTATTTTACCTCACCTCCACTTTTCTTACCTCCCCTCCCTTGATGGGAGGGGATACAGGGGGGGTGAGGGTAGAGTCATTTGCGCAGGCTAAAGCCAGCGATTACCTGATAAATACCAAATATGTGACATTTTTAGGTAGTAATAACAGTATTTCCTGAAACGATCTTAAGTTCTTCAAATCTATAATATAAATCTATAATATCAAATCCAATTCTAAGGGGTATCTAATATATTTCTGATATTTTGCAGATTTTTGGATTTATCCCTGATCCGTAAATAATTTTCAAGAGGAGTATGAAAAGATTTGAGTAGTAGGAGGTGATACCTTAAAAAATCCTTTAGAAATGCCATAGAAATGAGGAAAAGTTTGGCACAGAATTTGTGGTATATCTTTCTTAGGTAAAACAAAATATTCACCGAGGAGGTGAAAGATGAAGGGTTATCAGCCACTTTCCCTCCATTTTCCTGAACCTTATTTACGGATTACGGTATAAATAAAAGTAATAAAATTTACTCAAGCAAACTCAAAAAGCTTCTGCCGGCACCAAGAAGTTTCCTGCCCAGAAAGTTCTCCACTATTGTCTGTCCCACATCAGCAAATGTTTTCCGTATGCCAATTGATTTCTGTGACTTAAAGACAGGAGAATATACAAGAAGGGGGACATACTCGCGCGAATGGTCTGTGCTCGGCGTTGTCGGGTCGTTTCCGTGGTCAGCAGTGATTATAAGAAGGTCATCTTTTTCTATTTTCTTTAACGCAGACATGAGCCATTCATCAAATTCCTCAAGTGCCCTTCTATAACCTTGAGGGTTATTCCTGTGGCCATAAAGCATGTCAAAATCAACAAGATTTGCAAAGATTAAACCATTGTGTATCTTATACATGATTTGAATAATTGCATCCATTGTATCAGCATTACCTCTGGTATGAATTACCTCTGTAAAACCGCAAAATGCAAAAATTTCGCCAACCTTACCTACTCCATAAACCCTGTAACCTGCTTTAAGTATAAATTCAAGAGCGCTCCCTGACGGCGGAGGAATTGAATAATCTTTGCGGTCCGGAGTTCTCTGGAACTCACCTGTCTTACCAGAAAAGGGCCTTGCAATTACCCGCGCCACACGGTACTTATTTAGAATCTCCCGGGCGACTTTACATATTGAATATAATCTCTCAAGTGGAATCACATCCACATGGGCTGCCACCTGGAAAACGCTGTCTGCCGATGTGTATAATATCGGTTTCTTCGTTTTTATGTGCTCTACACCTAATTTTTTAATAATCTCAGTCCCGGAGGCAGGATAGTTACCAATAAATTCAACTCCAGTCCTGTTCTTTATCTCCGATAAAATCTCCTCTGGAAAGCCTTGCGGGAATGTGGGAAATGGCTCATCCGTAATTATTCCCATCAACTCCCAGTGACCCACTGTCGTATCCTTGCCCTTTGATAGTTCAGCCATCTTCCCATAATAGGACTTAGGGTGTGTCACTGGTGATACACCTTTTATCTCAGTAATACATCCAAGTCCCAGGGACTCAAGAACAGGCAGGCACAGTCCTCCTGTTACACTTGCAGTATTTGCGAGCGTATTACTTCCCTCGTCTCCAAACTCCTTCGCGTCCGGAAGTTCACCTATTCCAGCGCTATCAAGAACTATAAGAAAAATTCTTTTAAACCTCACTAAATTTAGTTTACCACAAATCAACTGGACATTTTTACAATTTTAACTTAATATAAATTTTATGCTGAAATCAAGGACTCTGTTCTTTTATTTTCTGCAGGAATGCATCCCGCCGTTTTTCCTTGGCATTACTGTATTCTCCTTGATTCTTATTACTGGCAATTTATTAAAGATTTTGCAAATTTTAATAACAAAGGGTGTAGAGATTTTAGATTTTTTACGTCTCCTGTTCTATACATTTATACCCCTTTTCAGCTTCGTAATCCCTATGTCCGTGATGCTCAGCATATTGATAGCCCTCAGCAGGTTTTCTATTGATAACGAAATTACTGCCTTCAAATCCCTTGGAATAAGCCCCTATAAATTCATCCCTCCTGCATTGACAATCGGTATTCTTGCAACAATTGTGACCGGCTCAATAACCCTCTACTTTTCTCCCCGTGCCTTTGGTGAGGTCCGAAAAATAACAACAAGAATGCTTGAATCAGGTGTTGCATCTACACTTCGTGAAGGCGCCTTTACTGAAATAATTGATGGTATTACTCTTTATGCAAAGGAGATCGGAAAAGAAAAGAGTCATTTTTATGATGTCTTTATCCATGATTCCAGGGGGAAGGTGAATAGCTATATTGCTTATGCAAAAGAGGGGCTTATAAAATCAGCCTCACAGGGTTATTTCCTTACCATTCATCTTAAAAACGGAAGTATTCACCTCAGCTCTGATGACTATGAATTGCTAAAAATTCTTGATTTTAAGTCTTACGAATTGAATATTCCTGTCAATATCTCTAAGGAAATTCCTGGAGAATTCAGGTCACCGAAAGAAATGCCAACCCCCTATCTTATAAAATACATTCGCAGTGGCAAGAAAAGTCAGAGGGACATTATTAAGGCATCCATACAACTTAGCAGACGCCTTTCCTTTCCTCTGGCATGCCTTATCTTCGTCGTTATAAGCATCCCGGTGGGATTCATTGCCCCACGGGAGGGAAAGCTCTGGGGATTTACATTCAGTATAATACTGTTTACGCTCTATTACATCCTTCTCGTTGGTGGTGAAAATCTCGCATACAGAGGCATTATTTCTGGAGGCGTAGCATCAATGCTTCCTAACCTTTTATTTTTAATTGCAGGAACTTATATGAATAGATTACTTTCAAGACCGGGATAAACTGCAGGAGATGAAGGTAATATATTTATACATTGTCCGGGAATATATAAAGATGTTTTTCATCACACTGATTACATTTCTCGGAGTTTTTACAATCATTAACTATTTTGAAAAAATGGAAATGCTCTCCCGTTTTCAGGCATCCTTTACGGACTCAATTGAATACATAGTGTTACGACTTCCATCAATTGCAATAGAGGTTATTCCTTTTTGTGCTCTCTTAACCTCGCTCGTTCTTCTCGGGATTATGAAGAACAAAAACGAATTGACTGCACTCAGGTGCGGAGGAATAGGGCTTTCAGCCATTATTATCCCACTGGCATCCATAGGACTTCTAATCTCTGTTCTTGAATTTTATCTTAATGAAAATATTGTCCCTCTCTCAAACAGAAGGGTGAAATTTATTGAGCGCGTTAAGATTAAAAAGGAGAATCCATTCCAGTTGCTTCATAACAATGAAATATGGTTCCGTGACGAAGCATCATTTTATAGGATAGACCTTTATCTTCCAGAAAAGATGGTAGCAAATGGACTTACTATCTTCACCTTTGATGAAAAATTCAATCTGTTGAAACGCGTGGATGCCAGAGAAATTATCTGGATTCACCAAAAATGGATCGCAAAAGATAAGATTACCAGAATATTCTATGAAAATAAATCAACCTACAGTTATGAAAAGGAAGGCGTGATTAATCTCCCTTATACACCCGATGAATTGAAAAACGAAGAGGTAAAACCAGATGAAATGAACTTCTACCAGTTACGAGCATATCTCAAAAAGATGGAGTTTTATGGTCATCATCTTCCATCTTATTCAACAGACCTTTATTATAAAATCTCATTCCCACTGGGTGTGCTTATCGTAACACTCCTTGGGATACCAATTTCACTCCGGCGGTTTGAAAAACAGGGGTTGGGGACAAATATACTTATTGCCCTTACCCTATCTTTTTTTTACTGGCTCATCGGATCGCTATCCAGGATTGCCGGCGGAAATGGAATTATATCACCCCTTCTTGCGGCATGGGTCCCGGATATCGTATTTATTATAATTTGCTCTTATCTGTTAATCAAAACCGATTGGTGAATTCAACTATGCACTTCCGTAACTATGAAGTCCTGAAAGCAAAAGGTTAACCCCGAGGTAACAGAAGAGTGTTACAAAAAATCCGAGGACAGCAAGTATTGCAAGATTGCTTCCCTTCCATCCCCATGTATATCTTGCGTGGAGAAAACCCACATAGAAAAGCCAGGTAATTAATGACCATGTCTCCTTTGGATCCCAGGACCAGTAACTTCCCCAGGCATAATTAGCCCAAGCAGCTCCAAGGACAATTCCAAGCGTAAGAAATATCACCCCGAAGAGAACAACCCGATAGGTAATATTATCAAGGACCGAAAGTTCTGGTAAGAAATTTAAAAATGTCTTCCACCCTTCCTTTCCATTGTATTTATCTTTAAGTAAATACAGCGCTCCTCCTCCGAAGGCGACTGCAAAGGCAGCGTATGCAAGGAAGGAGGTGATAACATGAGCGGTTAACCAGTTGGACTGGAGTGCCGGAACCAGCGGTTCTGCATGCCCTGCATACCTTGATGCAAATAGCATCGTTACAGTTGCAATGAGCGTCGTAAGCAATCCAAGGGCAGAAATTCTGTAAATTGCCTCCAGAACAAAATATACTATAAGTATTGACCAGACAAAGAATACCAACGATTCATATAAATTCGTAACCGGGAAAAGTATGTAGAGTTTTGACAATGTTAGGACCCTTTCGCTTTCAGGGACTGTGTTGTATGCCTCTATGCCTCTCAAAAATATGCCTGCAGTCATGAGTATGAAGCCCGCTGTTACAATTATTATTGCGCCAATCCGTGAGGCAACTCCCTTTGTGATAACATGCCAGAGAAAAATGGCAAAGCCAGCAAGAAAAACAAATGTGGCTATATTAAATGCCTGAATGCTACTCATTTTTTAACCTCCATTAATGATCTTTCAAGAGTGGTGACAAATCTATTGAATTCATTTTCAAAGCCAAGTTTGTTCTTGAACGGAAAGCCCCCAATCAAAATTTTCGTTCTGCCGTTTTTCTCCTCAAGTTTAACCCACATCCGGCGATGATAAATAAGAAAAGCAAGCAGTAATCCAATGCTCATTATAAAACTGCCAAGCCATACGATATTAACGCCGGGATCCTTTGTAACCTGCAGGCCAGTGTAATACAATCTTGGTTCAAGAATTCTGTTCAGCACAACCTTGTAAATTCCGGTTGAATGAACTTCGTCAAAATCCCTATAATTCTGAAAAATTGGGAAGCGTTTCACATTGTCATCCCCATTGCGTAATTCCACCAGCGCAGCAGGACCAAATCCGGAGTAATTCTCTGCATAATCAAGAATTGCAATTGAAACCTTATCCATAACCTTCTCTTCTTTCTCAAGATAGAGTATTAGATTTTGAGAAATGCCATTCTTTTTATTATATACAGTAACATCAAATGAGGGTGGAGATGCTGGTCCGTAAGAGGATTGATAGAAGGTCAGTCCCTTGTAACTCAATGGTGTATTAACCTCAATGGTTTTCTGAGCTGTGACCTCTCCATTCTCAATTATCTTAAGGGCGCTTGTATATCTTTTGGGTCTGTTTGTTCCTGGGTAAAACTCCACATTAAAATCATCGCATTTTACATCAAATCCGAGGGGAATTTCTTGTGCCCGTCTGAAGTCATAAACCTTGTTCACTGTCTCCCCTTCCACTATGTTTACATTCGCCCTGAAGCCATATAAAGAGCCAATCAATGCACCTATCAGTATAATTATAATTCCAAGATGAGTTATGTAGGGGCCCAATCGGGAAATTATCCCCTTTTCCAGGAAAAAGAAGAATGACTGCGGACTTTCATTAATAATTTCTGCCCGCCCTCCAATTGTTGAGAAGCATTCTTTCAGTTTCTTCACAATCTCTTCCAGTTTACCCTCAATTCTTATTTCCCGATAAAACGGCAGGGTTTTGAATTGTGCATCAGTGATGTCACTTCTTTTATACTTTATACTCTTATAGACACCTGGGAGACGTTCAATGGAACAGACGAGCAAATTAACCGCAAGAAGAACCATGATTCCATTGAACCACCAGGTATGATATATATCAAAAATTCCGAAAAAATTTAGGAGCCGGTAAAGGGGAAATCCGAATCTCCGCACATATTCAACCTGCTGAAGGTTCTGAGGAATCAGCGTGCCTATAATGGAGACCCCTGCGAGGACAAAAAGAAGCGTCACTGTCAGTTTAATGGATGAAAGTTGCTTCATCACTACCCTTGTTGTGGTATCCTTTGCCGAAGTATTCATAGTAATTTTAGAATAACATTTAAATAAAATATGTTCAAGGAATTTCGAAGGAAAAATTCTTGATTTTTATCCGGTATAATAGAATAATAATTCATATGAAAATTACATCAAAGACATCACTTGTGGGAATAATTGGGCATCCGGTAGAGCACTCGCTCTCTCCTGTGATTCACAATGCCTGCTTCAAAGCATTGGAACTTCCCTTTGTATATCTTGCCTTTGATGTCACTGATGTGGAGAATGCTATTCATGGAATAAGGGCGCTTGGCATTAGAGGTGTAAGCGTAACAATTCCACACAAAATCTCTGTAATCAAATACCTTGATAAAATAGAGGATATTGCACAAAAGATTGGAGCAGTGAATACAATTATCAATGACCAGAGTAAACTCCTGGGATATAATACGGACGCCTATGGAATATCAATGGCATTCAAGGAAGCGGGAGTAAATCTTACAGGGAAAAGATGCCTTGTGCTCGGCTCGGGCGGTGCTGCCCGCGCTGCCTCCTTTGTCCTCTGCGAAGCAGGTCCTGAATCGCTTGATATTGCAAGCATTGAGAATGACCAGTTGAATATACTGATAAATGACCTGCGGAAAAACTACAAACATAATATTAATGGCATTACCTGGACAGATGAGTCAATAAAAAAACTGATAGAATCCGCAGAAATAATAATAAATGCAACTCCTGTTGGTATGTGGCCCAATACAGATGCCAGTCCCATTAATCCTGACCTCCTAAAAAAAGGAAAGACCGTATTTGATGTGATTTATACCCCACCGGAAACAGTACTTCTCAAATCAGCACAGAAACGAGGATGCATAACTATAAGCGGCGTTGAAATGTTTATCCACCAGGCGGCGGAGCAGTTCCGTCTCTTCACTGGAGTGGACGCACCACTTCAAATCATAAGAAGATCTCTCAGAGAAAATAAGAAAAAATGAATATAGTATTAATAGGATACCGCGGGTCAGGGAAATCAACAGTTGCAGGTATTCTCACCAATTTGACAGGGATGAGAAAGATTTCTACCGATGCCATGATTGAAGAAAGGGTTGGTATGAGGATCAACGAATTCGTTAAAAAGAATGGATGGAAGGAATTCAGAAATGTGGAAGAGGATGTAATTAAAGAGGTCTCCAGAATGGATGAATCAATTATAGATACCGGTGGCGGAGTTGTAATGAGAGAGTCAAATATTACTGCCCTCAGGAAAAATGGAAAGATTTTCTTTCTGAAGGCAGATGCAAAAATACTTGCAGAAAGAATAAAACAAGAAAATACGAGACCGCCTTTGATTGAAGGCAAAAAGCCCTGGGAGGAGATAGAGGAGGTTCTGAAGGAACGAATGCCTCTATATAAAAAGGCAGCGGACCATATAATTGACACAGGTAAATTATCACCAGAAAAGGTTGCTGACAAAATTATTAAAATATTTAATAATTATGCAATATAACAATAAGCCCGTAATCCGTAAATAAGGTTCAGGAAAATGGAGGGAAAGTGGCTGATAACCCTTCATCTTTCACCTCCTCGGTGAATATTTTG
>FWPU01003278.1_pt1 | contig 41444 bp, 31 predicted proteins | sample 2228361 | NCBI WGS metagenome assembly FWPU01 (sample SAMEA103939777, study PRJEB20133) | metagenome | reverse complement strand
GCCCTGTACTCGTACAGGCGACCTCGCGCGTCCATCCCTTCCCACAACACCCCTACGCTACAGCCCTTCCTTCCACCAAGCAAGCATTTTCTCCCAAAACTGCGGATAAGGAACCGCAAGCGAGCGGCCGAGCCCCTTGGTGCCGGCTTGAGGGATCGTCTTGCGGTGTCACGCAGCGCGGGATGGCGGGGGATCTCGGCAGGGAACCGGACTGTCGCCCACAGGTCGACCAAAGTGCCGTCCGCGCGAACTACCGTTCGCGCGCGACTCGCAAATCGGGGTTTTTCATTTCTGCCTCGTCACCGGAATGTGTGGGCGAACGGCGGTTCGGGCCGGCTGCCAAGCTGATGGAGTACAGCGACTTTTAGCACATCGACGCTGCGGAAACCAAAGACTTGTCTAAGGGTCCGTTTGTTGTTGGAGGCCAGCCCAGAAGGCCGCTTGGTAGGGCCCAAAGAGCGGAAACGGCTCCGTGACCGGTAGGCCCTTGTCGTACACCGATTCCGGCGCAACAGGTCGCTCCGCCGTGCCCGCGACCCAGGTCCCCTCGTGTCTTGGTCAGCAGGGGGCAGTCGTGTCCGTTGCGCCAGGCCAACGCGTCGAGACCCAGCGCTCTCACGTCGCTCCGATCGCGGTGTTCCCCGCCATACCCGACCCCGTACAGGACCGAACGGAACACCGTCTGCCAGCAGGTCCGAAACCGCCGACGGACCTCAGGCCATGAAAGACCCTTCGCCCTACGGGCCAAGAAACACCGGTATCGGTCCGTCCCGCCAGCCCCCCAGCGGGACGTGCTCGAACCCGCGCGCCTGGTTCGGGGTCATAGGACGGACCCGGCGTCCCGCCCCGGCACCGCTTCCGTGGCCGGATCGAAAGCACCAACGCCTCGCCTTCAAATCGGCTTCCGTGTGATGCCATCCTCGATTCCGTATCGTCTCAACCAACATCGCTCCTCTTTTTTCGTCCAGGCCGTTCGCATGGTATGCGCACAGGAGCGATGCTTCTGTTTCCTATTGGCTCCGCTACCCACACATTCTGGCGACGAGCAAAAAAATTTTTCTTGCAGGTTCCAGGACATTCCGGTATTGAAGGGGCGATCTTTGACAGTCGGGTAGTCCGGATGCGGGAAGAGTACGGAAGTCCGTGTGAATCGGACGCGGTCGCGCCGCTGTGATCCTGGCCGTCGCGTAAACGACGGCTTTGATCGGCGTTGCACACGCCACTGTCCCTAGGGGATGGGAAGGCCGCCGATCAGTTTTAGGTCAGCCAGAAGACGTTTCTCCCCGCGCTCATCGGAAGAGCACGGAAGGTGTATGTTCTTCGACTCCTTCGCGGCAAAGGAGGATGAGAAGCTGGGTACGGTTTGTGCTGGAGCCTTCTCTCCTTACGCCGGTCGTGGGGAGCGAAGGCTTTTTTGCTTTCCGGTGGTTCCTCCGAATGGGCTGCCCGTTGGATCGCTTGCCTCGCGGAAGGGCAGCGGTCCCGGTAAGGATTCCGCAACGCTGGAGGAACCCGTCATGTCTGAACGTAGGATTCTTGCTTCATTCGCCTCTGCGGTGGTAGGGGTAACCTGCATCGTCACGGCAGGTGAATCAACGCCCGTCGCCGGGGCAGTAGTGGCCGAGGACCTTGTCGTCACCCCGAGCCGAGAGGAGCGTCCCGAATACACGGAGCCGGCGAGCGTGAGTGTCGTGACCGCCGATGATATACGACGGGCCGGATATTCGAGCGTGCCCGATGCGTTGGCCCATGTGGGCGGCCTGGTGATGCGCTCCGTGACCGCCAGTCCCGCCACAGCAGAGGTCAGCCTCAGGGGTTTCGGAGAGAACGCGCATGGCCGTGTGTTGGTTCTTATGGACGGGCGTCGGCTGAATCGCCCGGACATGGCCACTGTGAACTGGCTGCAGATTCCGATCAGTCAAATTGAACGGATTGAGATTCTGCGCGGTGGAGCCAGCGCGCTTTATGGAGATCATGCGGTAGGCGGCGTGATTAACATCATTACCCGCGCAGGCGCGCCGCGCCCCACGGGAGAGCTCGCTGTGGATGTAGGTTCCGACGGGCTGAATATCCAACGAGGCGGGGTAGCAGGCACGGTGCACGGTTTTTCTTTTGCCGCTAATGCGGAGCGGCAGGAAACGGACGGGTATCGCGAACGTTCGGCCGTTAGGGCCTGGGGCAGCGGAGGCCGAATGGGATATGCCTTCGCAGGCGGCCTGAAGGTTGATGCCGGGCTGTCCTATCAGAACGTGTACTACGAAATTCCAGGCTGGCTCACCCGTACTCACATGCGGGAAGACCGACGTCAGAGCCTGAATCCCGATGATGCAAGTGAGAATGAATACGTCAGCGCTACCGCCGGTCTGGTCATTCCCCTGGGGGATGACCATCGCGTGGACACCGGATTGCTGTTTTGCCGAAAGGATATGCGCAGCGACATAATGAGCTGGTTCAGTTTCGTGAATCAAACGGTGGATACGATTGGTGTGACGCCTCGTTACACCTGGCAGGGGCACGTGGCCAGGCTCACCAATCGTATCACGATCGGCGTGGACTACTACTACGATACGCTCGATTTGCAGCGTTTTCTGGACGAGGATCGCATTTTGTCCACAACCGAGGCCTCGGTCACCCGCGAAACGGCGGGGTTGTATCTGCGCGATGCGTTGGAGTTTGCTCCATCCTGGACGCTGAGTGTTGTGGGGCGCCGAGAATCAGCCCGGATTTCCGCGGATTTGACTTCAGCCGGTTCCTTGGTCTATGACGATGATGTCATGCATCACGCCACCGCAGGCGAAGCCTCGCTCATTCGAACCTTTGATCATCATTCCAAACTGTTTGTTCGTGCCGGAACCGTTTACCGCTACCCGTTTGTCGACGAGCAGGTCAGCTATTTCGGATTTGGGGCCGATCACTTCAATCGTTCCCTGGATCCGGAGCGCGGGTGGACAGCCGAAGTGGGCGGTGGGATTCGTCTGGGCCGCGAATTCCGCGGGGACCTAACGCTTTTCCGGCTGGACATGAGCGACGAAATCGCCTGGGATCCGCTGACTATGCAGAATCAAAATCTCGACGCAACGAGTCGCCATGGCATTGAGCTTGAGGGCATCTGGGAGCCTGTAGAACAAGTGTGTATGCGCGGAAGCTATGCCTACACAGACGCCACGTTTCGCCGAGGCGTCCACAAGGGAAACGAGGTTCCGCTTGTTCCCCAACACAAGGCCACGCTTGAAGCATGGGCCTTTTCTCCTCCCTCCGTGGGGATTACGGTAGGGGTTATCGCGACCTATGTCGGGTCCTGCCGGCTGGGTGGAGACGTGGCCAATGAGCACGACCGCTTGGAGGATTATGTCACGACAGACTGCGTCCTTCGCTACGTGGTCCCCCGCCTAGATGGGCTGGAGGCCTTTCTGCGCGTGGACAACGTCGCGGACGTCCGCTACGCGACCTCCGGCTATATCGGTGTGATGGAGGACGGATACTACCCGGCTCCAGGCCGGACCTTCCGTGGCGGGATCAGCTACCGGTTCTGAGTCGGGCAAAGGGGAAGAGGAACGATCAGGGCGATCCGCGGCGGGTTGTTCCTGCGTCATCCTATATACATGTGCTTTTGATCCGGCATACGTGCATACTTAAGCGCTGAGCGGTCGTTGCGCGAAGGTGCTTTTGGGGTCGGCCTGTGGGGAGAAAATAGGGTCCCAAAAGGGAAGGTTGTTCATGCCTCGCGTGTGTCTGGTTACGGGCGGTGCCCGCAGCGGTAAGAGCCAATACGCCCGCGAACGGGCCACACACTACACGCGCCCGGTATATCTTGCTACGGGTGTGCCGATAGACGACGAAATGCGTGAGCGCATTGCGCGCCATCGCGTCGAACGAGGGGATCAATTCCTGACCATCGAGGAACCACTGGATGTGGCACGCGCACTTTGTGCTCTGCCACCAGGGACGGATGTGGTCCTTGTGGAGTGCCTGACAACATGGTTGGGAAACCTTCTGTACCAGAACCCACTCGCATTCCCTCGCTGCCGGCAGATTGACGATCTGCTGAAGCTTTTGGGAACACCACCGTGCGACCTTATAGTCGTCACGAATGAAGTTGGGTGGGGCATCGTTGCGGAAAGCGCTCTTAGTCGGCGGTTTCGCGATGCTGCCGGCTGGGTCAATCAATGCATAGCAAAGGTAGCCGACGAGGTTATTCTGATGGTGTGCGGGATACCCATGTGGCTCAAAGGCAACAGAGGATGATGCGCGTGTGGTGTGCACCAGAACATCATATCAGAGCCAGCGGTGATGATTCTGCCCTGCGAGGAGGGCACACGCGAAGGATGAGCGTCATGTGAGGGAACGAGTCGTTTAGCCATTTTGTCTAACTTTAAAGCCGTGACATGCCTTTCGCCGCGTCTCAAAGGGTCGCACCGCCAGCAACCTCATCCTTGCGTCCAGCTAGGTACAGAGGTTTCACGACAGGGTAAAGGGAAGGCTTTCGGTTACTCCGGAACATAAAAAGTCGTTTTCTGACACATAGACATCGTGCTGCTTGTGACGTTCGAGGTTAGCCACGGGGAAAGTGTGTAGCCCCAATCTTCATGTTGAGAGGTGCCAGATTTGTCCATGGCGACACCTTTTTGTATATAGTTACAAGGAAGAGCAACTTATTCTTTGATACCATTCGGCAGCGTTTTAGCGTTTATAAGACAAATTGACACATTTCTGCACGATATCGTCGATAAAGATTTTGCTTATGCGTCATATTGACGCGTATACAAACCTATGAATTTTTGCAAAAAATAGACATAACCTGTTTTTGTTTAGTAGATAACGTAAATTGAAAAATATAGATTTCATATGGCACGAGTGATGCTGAAATTTGACGTGAAAAGAAAGGAGGTGTAGCCATGATGGAAGATCGATGGTTTGATACGAGGACATCGCTGTTTGACGATCTACGTGAAGCGCACGACATGTTAAACAGCGTTCTGGAAGATTGGATTCGCGCGGCACCGTCTCCGGTGGCCTACCCGTCTATCAGGGTCTGGCAATCCGATGGCGGCGTGATCGTGGATTTTGACCTTCCAGGCATTGACCCTAAAAAAGTCGATGTTACCGTTGAGCCCGGCACGTTGACGGTGCGTGGCAAGCGGTCGAAGGAAGAATCCGGAATGACCCGGATCAAGGAGGAACGATACCAAGGTGAATACTCGCGAACGATTCGTCTTCCGTTCCGGGTGGAAGTGGAGCAAATTGTCGCCCGGTACAAGGACGGTGTGCTTCGGGTGACTCTTCCACGGGCAGAGGCGGAAAAGCCCAGAGTCGTTACGATTGAAACGGCTTGACCAACACCAGCCCCTGAAGGGAGGTGAAACGCCATGAGCACGAAGGATCGAACTCTGCAGCGATATGCCGAAACCGGGCTGGATCGGCCTCGTCGGCGGCATGAACGAACGGCTGTCCCGGCCACGGATATCGAGGAAAACAGTGATCAGGTTGTTCTCCGCGTAGACCTGCCCGGCGTCTCCGAGCAGTCGGCGCGGGTGACCGTGGAGAATCGGGTCCTCACGATCCATGGCGAGCCTCAAGTTCAGGCGCCGGATGGGTATTCCCTGGTGCGCGCCGATCAGAGGTTTGCAGCCTATTGGCGGTCGTTTGAGCTGTCTGAGGATCTAGATACGTCCGGCATGAAGGCATCGATGAAGAACGGTGTCTTGACCATCACCATACCCCGGCGGGCGGAAGCCCGCGCGCGGAAAATTGACGTGACAACGGAGTGATGCCCATGATGAAAACCGTTCTGCGCGGAACGGAAAAGAAAGGAGGAACGCCATGCCTATAAAGGACTTGATACCGTGGAAAGCGCGTCGGACATCTGTGCCGTCTCCCTATCGGGAACCGCCTAGCCTTTTCACCCTGCATCGGGAGATGAATCGGGTGTTTGACGATTTGTTCCAGATGATGGATCGGTTCTTCTCGGACCGGGAGCTCCCTTCGCCGTTCGTGGGTCGCGGGGGATTCCTCCGGGAGGAGACGTTTGTCCCCCGTGTCAACGTCTCGGAGACCGAGGAGGAATTCCGTGTGTCCGCCGAACTCCCTGGACTGACGGAGAAGGACGTCCGCGTGGAACTCGAGGACAACGTTCTCACAATTCAGGGGGAACGGAAGGAAGAGCATGATGAAAAAGGTTGCAATTGGCACAGGGTTGAACAGTGCTACGGACACTTCTACCGGCAAATCCCGCTGTCGGGACAGGTCAACCCCGATAAGGTCCGGGCGAAGTTCAAAAATGGTGTGTTGACCGTGACGATCCCTAAGCTCGAACCCGACACGCGAAACCGGCGGACGGTTGAAATTGTAGCCGAGTAAGAGCGGTTTCGAGCGGAATGGAGGCGTACAAACGGTCCGGGCTACATCCGCGTCGCCCGGACCGTTTCATTTTTCCATTCGTCGTGGGATGGCAGCATGCCGTGCATTGGAAGCGGGGTCCTGTCCAACAGCCCAACTGGCATGGCGATTCGCGAGGCGGCGGGTCCGCGCGCAAACTCCTTGTAAATTTTCACAACTCGAGAATTCCTCGCACCGTTTTCGATCACGGTAGGAGCGAGTCTGCCTTCAGACTTCATAGCGTTTCGGGCCCCTGCTTGGTCTTCTGCCCCCATCGGGAACATAGTGTGGGGGCTCCTCTCAGGAGACCGAAGCGGTGGCCGGTGAGCGGGAAAGGGGCGTGTTTTCCGTTCACGCAGAGGCGGGTGAGGGTTTAAGGGAAGCCATGTGTGTCGATTTCGCCGGGGGCTAGACCGGATTTGGAGTTGCCCGACACACAGAATGAGAGTACCCTCCCTCCGTGTTATCCTGCGCCCGTCGTTGTGGAGGTACTTATGAGTGTATCGAAGCCCGTTCGCATCGGGATCATCGGAGTGGGGGGAATGGGAAGTTCTCACGCCCGCAGTATCCTGAGGGGTGACGTGCGGCGGTGCGTGCTGACCGCCGTGTGCGACGTGAATCCAGCGATGCTGAAATTGTATGATGAGCCGGTGCGGAAGTTTACCGACAGCGCTGCGTTGATCCGTTCGGGCTGCGTGGATGCCGTACTGATTGCAACGCCGCATTACGCGCATACCACCGTGGGGATTGACGCTCTGCGCCACGGTCTGCATGTCCTAGTGGAGAAACCCATTTCCGTGCACAAAGCGGACGCGGAACGCTTGCTGGCCGCTCACCGAAACAAGAAGCAAGTCTTTGCCGCCATGTTTAATCAGCGCACCGAAGAGCCGTTCCGACGCATCAAAAACCTGATCGTGACCGGCGAACTCGGCGATCTGATGCGTGTGGTATGGATCATAACAGCTTGGTTCCGGACTGATTACTATTACGCGATGGGCGCGTGGAGAGGTACCTGGGGCGGAGAAGGGGGGGGCGTTCTGCTCAACCAATGCCCTCACCAGTTGGACATGTTGCAATGGCTTCTGGGCATGCCGAAGCGGGTGCGGGCGTTTTGCGCGCTGGGCAAGTGGCATCCCATCGAAGTAGAGGATGACGTGACGGCTTACTTGGAATATCCGAACAGTGCCACCGGGGTGTTCATTGCCAGCACAGGGGAAGCGCCTGGGACGAATCGGCTGGAAATCGTCGGGGACCGGGGGAAACTGGTCTACGAGGGTGAACGTCTAATGTTCTCCCGTACGGAAATGCCCGTGAGCACGTACCGTCGGACAGCCCGAGAGGCCTTTGGCCGACCCTATGTGTGGAATGTAGAACTTCCCATCCAACGCCGCGGGGGGGAGCACGCACTCATCATGCAGAATTTTGTGGACGCAATTCTTGATGGCATCCCGCTCATTGCTCCGGCACGGGAGGGACTAGCCTCTGTGGAACTGGGCAATGCGATGCTTTTTTCCTCTCTCACCGGCCAAACGGTGGAATTGCCGTTAGACGCGCGGGCCTTCGAACGGACGCTGCGGACGTTGATCCGCCGTTCGCGGAACCGCAAGAAAACGATGCAGACGGAACCGCAAGACCTGGAAAAATCTTTTCTGTAAGAAGCGTCTCTGAGGTATTCTCCCCGTTCGTGTTAGCCAGTAGGAGGCAAACACCGTCATGAATAATAAGCCCCTTGTCGGAGCCCAACTGTTCACGGTGCGAGCTTTTACACAGGATTCTCATGGGCTGGCCGAAACGCTGCGTAAGATTGCGCAGACGGGTTATACGGCCGTCCAATTGTCGGGGCACGGGCCCATACCTCCCGAGGACGTGGCGCGGATGGCCCGCGACGCGGGACTTGCCATTGTCTCCACCCACGAGCCCTGGAAACGATTTCTCACCGATCTCGATCGCCTTATCGAAGTGCATCATATCTACGGCTGTCGTCATCTGGCCATCGGCGGACTTCCGGCCGAGTATTTTGTGGAAGGCGGGGCTGACCGGTTTGTGGCGGAACTTCGCCCGGTGGCAGAGCGCCTGGCCCGCGAAGGGATGGATTTTTCTTATCATAACCACAACCACGAGTTAGCCCGATACGGAGCGCAGCGCTGGCTTGACCGCCTGTACGAGCTGTCCGATTCGCGCATTCTGAAAGCGGAACTGGATACCTATTGGATTGCCGCAGCTGGCGGTGACCCTGCGGAATGGATTTTGCGTTGTGCGGGACGCGAGCCTTTACTCCACCTGAAGGACATGCGGGTAACGCCCAAACGCGACACACAGTTTGCCGAAATTGGCGAAGGGAACCTCAACTGGCCGGCCATTCTTTCTGCGGCCGAAGCGGGTGGCGTGGAGTATCTTCTGGTGGAGCAGGACCAATGCTACGACCGAGATCCCTTTGAGTCGTTGGCCATCAGCTACCGCCACCTGCGGGCCATGGGGTATGCATGAAACCCGGCCTGCGGGTGAGCGGGCCAGACGCTTCCAGGAAAGGGGAACATATGTATTGGACCGGATTCGCGGATGAGGCGGCTCACGACATAGACGGACAGATTCGGGCGACCTTGGAGCTTGGGTGGAGACATATGGAAGCGCGTACCATCCACAAGATCAATATCCACGACCTTCCGGACCCCGTATTCGATGCTGTTTGCGGAAAATTACAGGATGCGGGGATCTCCGTGAACTGTTTCGGCTCGGCCATTGCCAATTGGGCCAAGTCCATTCTGGACCCTCCCGATACCTCCGTGGCCGAGGCGAAGCGGGCGATCCCCCGGATGAAGCGGCTCGGTACTCGAATGATCCGCATCATGAGTTTTGCCGTATTGAAAGGTCGCGGACCCGAGGACCAGATGGAAACCGAACGTTTCCGAAGGCTCCGCGAGCTTGTCCGCATGTTTCGCGACGAGGGGCTGGAACCCGTGCACGAAAACTGTATGAACTACGGCGGCATGGGGTGGGTGTATACGCTGCGTCTACTGGAGAATGTCCCCGGCCTACGACTCGTCTTCGATACGGGAAATCCCGTCTGTTCTGAAGATATGACGAAGCCCGAACCACGCCCGCGGCAGTCGTCCTGGGAGTTTTACTCACACGTCAAGCCCTATATCGCGTATGTTCACATCAAAGACGGAATCTGGGATCCGGAAACACGGAAGACGCGGTTTACCTACCCCGGAGAGGGGCAGGGCGCCGTGCGGCGCATCGTGGCTGATCTACTTTCCAGTGGTTACGACGGCGGATTTTCCATCGAGCCGCACATGGAGATCGTCTTTCACGATGCCTCCGTCACGAACCGGGAGGAGGCCATGTTCCGGACCTATGTGGAATACGGCCGGCGGATGATGGCTATTGTGGAGGAGGCCAGACGGACTCTTCCGAGAAGCGTGTGACCGGCTTGGTTTTCGCTTCCTCCGTCGCAGACGCGCCTCCTTGGGGATGCCATGCAGGATGCTCTGACTCCCATGATGCGGCAGTACCGCCGCATCAAAAAGGAACTGCCTCCTGACGTGATTCTATTTTTCCGACTCGGCGATTTCTACGAAATGTTTTTCGAGGACGCGCGCGAAGCGGCGCCGATTTTAAACGTGGCACTGACGCAGCGTCACGGCGCGCCCATGTGCGGCGTGCCGTACCACGCGGTCGAAACCTATCTGGCCCGATTGATTCGCGCCGGGCGAAAGGTGGCGATCTGCGATCAGATGGAGGATCCGGCCACGGCCAAGGGGATCGTCCGCCGTGAAGTCATTCGCATTGTGACGCCGGGCACGGTTACGGAGGACCAGATTCTGGCTTCTTCTCAGAATAACTTTCTGGCTGGGATATGCCGAAACGGAACCGCCGTGGGACTGGCGCTTCTTGACTTGTCCACGGGATTTTTTTGTGGAGAAACGCTCGCCGATGCAACGGCAACACGCGACATCCTCCGTCGCCACGGACCCAGCGAGTGCGTGATGCCGGAGTCCCTGGCCCATGACCCGGAAATCCGCGCCGTCCTTTCTGCTTGTGCCCTTCCGACCACCTGGGCGGACGATTGGATGTTTGCTTCCGATACAGGAGCCGAAACCCTACGGCGTCACTTCGGCGTGCACTCCCTGGCCGGATTCGGATGCGAAGGCGAACCGGCTATCGTCGGCGCAGCCGGCGGCGTCCTGGCGTATGTGCGGGACACGCTCCATCATCCCGTCGGCCATGTTCGATCCCTACAGGTTCGCCGATCCTCCGATTCCCTCATTCTGGATGAGGCGACCTGTCTCCATTTGGATGTGGTGCCCCGGCGTGGGCGGTCGAGCAGTCCGACGCTTCGGGATGTGCTCGACGTAACACGGACAGCCATGGGCACGCGAACGCTGAACGATTGGTTGCTTCGACCGTTGACGTCGGTGGAGGCGATCCATCGGCGGCAGGACGCCGTGGAAGCGTTGATGCGGGAGCGGACGGTGCTCCAGGATATTCGAACTGAGTTAGGAGGCGTTCGGGATCTGGAGCGGTTGATCACGCGTATCGGTTCTGGGATTGGAAACGCGCGGGATGTCGTAGCGCTCAGCACCTCGCTGGCCCGGATTCCCGTGCTGAAAAAACAGGTGGCGGTATTTCGCGTTTCCGATTTGGAAACAATCGCCAAAGCCCTGCAGGAAGAATCCGAATTGGTGGATCGGGTGCGACGCGCTGTGGTGGACGAGCCCCCGGCTACGGTTCGCGAAGGGGGCATCATTCGGCCCGGATACCATGCCGAGCTTGACGCACTCCGCCGGATGGCGCATGAGGCACGAGATTGGCTGGCGCGATATCAGGAGGCGGAACAACGTCGCACCGGTATCAAGACCCTCAAGGTCCGCCACAACAAGGTGTTCGGCTATTATATTGAAGTTTCCCGGGGGCAGGTGGCCCATGTCCCGGCTGAGTATGTGCGGAAACAGACTCTTGTCAACGCCGAGCGATTTGTGACACCGGAGCTAAAGGAATACGAAAGCCAGATTGTGACGGCACAAGAGCGGGCTCACCATCTGGAATATGAGCTTTTTCAGGAGCTCTGCACGGCGATTGTGCAGCGGACGGACGCCATTCAAGGTGCGGCGCGCGCGATCGGCCTTCTGGATGCCCTAGCCGCCCTGGCAGATCGAGCGTTGGCACTCGGCTATACCCGACCCGTTGTCACCGACGGTGACGTCATCCGCATCCAAGCCGGCCGGCATCCCGTCGTGGAGCAGATGCCCGAGGCAGAACGCTTTGTTCCCAATGACACCCTGTTGGATAGGCAAAACAATCAGCTGATCATTCTTACCGGTCCCAACATGGCGGGGAAATCAACCTACATTCGTCAAGTGGCCCTTATTGTGATCCTTGCGCAGATGGGTTCCTTTGTGCCCGCCGATGCGGCCGAGATCGGATGGGTGGACAGGATTTTTACGCGGGTGGGAGCCAGCGATGATCTGGCGCGCGGCAGGAGCACGTTCATGGTCGAAATGGAAGAGACCGCCAATATCCTGCACAATGCCACTCCGCGAAGCCTTATTGTGCTGGACGAAATCGGCCGCGGGACCAGCACGTTCGACGGGATCAGCATTGCCTGGGCGGTGGCGGAATTCCTCCACAACACTCCCCGCGTCAAGGCCAAAACCCTCTTTGCGACGCACTACCATGAACTCACGGAACTCGCACGGACGCTTCCCGGCGCGAAAAATTACACGGTCCTCGTCCGCGAGAAGAACGACCGAATCGTTTTTTTGCGCAAAATTGTGCCGGGTGCTTCGGAGCGAAGTTACGGTATCCAGGTTGCCAGGCTGGCCGGATTGCCTCCGGACGTCGTGGAGCGGGCAAAAGAGATCCTAGCCAACCTGGAAGAGGGGGAGATTGGAGAGTCCGGCCCGCCTCGGTTGGCCCAACGGCGTCGTCGTTGCGAGAAGGACGGCCCGGACGGACAGATGCGCCTGTTTTCATTTCCGACACCTGGCGGCGTCACCTAGCTTTTCAGCGTCGGGCCGGGCAGCGCCTCCGAACCACGTGCCGATTCTGAAGCGTTTGTTTTGTGGGAAGGGTGGCTTCCGGCGCGGTGTTTGAACCCGACGTCTTGAATCGTCCGCTCACACCACCCCCGTAGCGCATACCTCCCCTTGGGCGTTCTTCCTTCGGCATACGGCCATTCATTAGGCCTGCTGTGCGCCTTCGCTCTTATTCCCTTCGCCATGCGCCCATGGCCAACATGCATAGCCCTTGCGCCTTTTTCTTTACGCGTTTTCACCGCCTTCCCCTTTTCTGCCTCGTGAGCCGATGGCGGAACACATTCCTATCGTTTTGAGGCGATCGATTGTAAAAAGACGTTTTGCGCCACGTAACACCCCACCGGGGGGAAACGGGAACGGAGTCGCAGGGGAAAAGGTGTGTTAACCGTGATTCTACAAGCGAATTTGTCCGGTTCCGCGGATGCTGTATTTGTAGGTGGTCAGTTCCTCCAGGCCCATGGGTCCCCGGGCGTGCAGCTTGTCCGTGCTGATGCCGATTTCAGCGCCCATTCCGAACTCGCCTCCATCGGTGAAACGTGTGGAGGCGTTGACATAAACGGCGGCAGAATCCACATCGCGTGTGAAAATGCGAGCCGCCTCCTCCGAGTTGGTCACAATGGCGTCGGAGTGTCGTGAACCGTAACGGTTGATATGGGCAATGGCCGCCTCGAGAGAGGGAACGATTTTCACTGCTAGAATGAGGTCGAGGTACTCTTCATGCCAATCCTGTTCGGTTGCCTCTTTCATCCAGGGCACAAGGACGCGAGCGGCTGCATCACCCCGAAGCTCAACGCCCCGTTCGCGGAATCGCGCCGCCATGCGGGGGAGGAAAGCAGGGGCAATTTTTTCATGGACAAGCATTTTTTCCATGGCGTTACAGACTCCCGGTCTCTGGCACTTGGCGTTTTCACAAATGGCCATGGCCATATCGATGGACGCGGTCTCATCCACGTACGTGTGACAGACTCCTTTGTAATGCTTGATGACGGGCACGCGCGCGTGCTCCATCACCGCACGGATGAGCGCCTCCCCCCCGCGCGGGATAACCACATCCACTCGCCCTTCCATCTGGACTAATATCCGGACCGCGTCGTGATCCGTGGAGGTGACAAGCTGAATGGCGTGCTCGGGGAGGCCTTTTTTCCGTCCGCCGGCCGTGAGAGCGTCGACAATAACCTGGTTACTGCGCATGGCTTCCTTGCCACCCCGGAGAATGACGGCGTTGGCGGTTTTGACACACAGGGATGCGGTGTCCGCCGTCACGTTGGGACGGGATTCGTAGATGACCGCAATGACACCTATCGGCACGCGTTCCTTGACAATAACCAGGCCGTTGGGGCGCATCCAGCGGCTGATGCGCATCCCCACAGGGTCCCGCAACGTGGCTACAGCGCGGATGCCTTTAACCATGGCAGCCACACGGCTTTCATTGAGCACAAGGCGATCGAGTAGCGCGGGAGACATCCCGGCATTCTGTGCTTCCTCCACATCGCGTCGATTGGCGGCCAGAATATCCGCTTTGCGGAGCTCGATTTCGGCGGCCATGGCCTCCAAGCAGACTTTTTTCCGGCGGGGACTCAGCCGCAGAAGTTCGCGCGAAGCGGCAACCGCCCGATCGCCGATGGTGAGCCATTCGTCATGGAGCGTCGTCATGTTGTATCCTTCTCCCGCCTCCGCTCTGGCCCTACCACCGGCCGCCGGTCGTGCTCCCCATGGCGCCTAGTCCCACAGCGAGGACAAAGGTCCCTTCATCGCGTCCTGCCATGATTCGCTCCAGCACGCCTGGTTTGCGTCCGTTGGCAATCACCGAGCAACACCCCGCACGCGCGGCGGCCTCCGCGGCTCGTAGTTTGCTGCGCATACCTCCTCGGGCCAGGGGGGATCCGTCGTTCGAAACCCATCGATACGTTTGCGGCGTAATGCTTTCCAGGTATCGCACGCGGTGTGTATGGCTGTGGGCGTCTCGTTCGAGGAGTCCCTCCACGGTGGTCAGCAGGATGAGGAGATCCGCGCGCACCAGCGGCACGACAAGCGAAGCCAGCAAGTCATTGTCGCCCAAAGCGAGATCCGCGCGAATCTCCTCGTCTGCGACGACATCGTTTTCGTTGATGACGGGGATGACTTTGTGGCGGAGAAGGTTCTCCAGGGTACGGCGGGCATTGGTGTAACGGATTTTGTGATGGAAATCAGCGTGCGTGAGCAGCACTTGGCCCACGCGACAGCCGTATTGCGAAAAAAAGTCATAGTAACGCGACATGAGGCGGCCTTGTCCCACGGCTGCCGCCATTTGGAGATCCGGCAGCGTCGTGGGCCGGCGCTTCATTCCTAATTCCTCCATGCCCGTGCCGACTGCCCCTGAGGTGACGATCAACACATCGCGGCCGGCGTGATGGATGGCCGCCAGATCCCGAACCAACCGGCGCATGCGTCGGAGATCCGGCCGGCCGTTGTTTTGCACCAGGACACCCGTGCCGATCTTCACAATGACGCGGCGGGAATCCGCGATACAGGCACGATATCGAAGTGACTTCTTCATGGTGGTGCATTACTTTATCGAAAACTCTCAGCGGACACAACCGGAAACGTGAACGGAGCAGAAGGCGGTGGGGGCGTGAGCCTCCCCGTCACCACTCAGGCCAACGCATCGCCCCTCACGAGAGCTTGAATCGCAGAGGCGGACGGGGAAACAGGGCATGAGCCGGGGGACACCGAACGGCGGCATAGCGGGACGGACCTGGATGCGCACCGTACAGGCGGGAATGCTCGGCTTGGCGGCCGTGCTGGCGGTAAAAAGCGCGTTGCTCAGCGGCGAGCGTGAGTATCCGAACACGCCCCCTCCCGTGGAGTGTGCGTTCGGGGGCGATTGTGAACGGCTTGTTTTGCAGACAATCCAAAATGCGCGAACCAATATTTTGGTCGCTATGTATACGTTTACTTGGCGACGCGTGAGTCACGCTTTGGTGGATGCAAAACAGCGCGGCATCGAGGTGACGGTGAAGTATGATGCCCGCGTGTTCGAGGAACTTCCCGCGATGCGCCATGTGATCGGCTTCCTGCGAAACCGAGGGGTGTCGTGTGTGCCCATTCACATGAGTGGGGATGTGGCCAAAATGCACCACAAGTTTCTCGTCGTGGATGGGCAGCGGGTGCTCACCGGATCGTGGAATTTTTCTGGGGCGGCGTCCCGGGGCAGTTACGAAAATGTCGTGCGTATCGATTCGGCCGACGTGGCACGGGCCTTCACGGAAGAATTTGAGCGCATTCGATAGGGTGGAGCGCAGGAAGGATACCCCGGACACGATTCGAACGTGCGACCTGCGGTTTAGGAAACCGCTGCTCTGTCCAGCTGAGCTACCGGGGTGCGTATTACCGAACCGATGGCGGGTGCCGGTCTATTTTTCGCATGGTGACGCTTTTTTCTCAGATTCCCATCATCATAGAGTGCCACGAGAGGACTCGGCAAGTGGGATTTGTGTGCCCCGTGGACTGACTCAAAAGGCAAAAACGCTTGTTTTTGGCATGTGCGCGCCAATAATGACGCCATGGATTTCGGAGACGCAGGGCCGTGCGTTTTTTCTGTGAACGACACGAGGTACCGGGGTGAGGCGCGTGGCAAACGCTCCGCCGATTGCGCTATGGCCGAAAACATGCGGATTGCGTAAGGGTCCGGCCAGACGGGTTCTGAGCGCGCGTGCAGACCCCACCCGTGGCGTCTTCAGAAGTAGGAACGTTTACGGGAGAAAGCCACCGCAACCATGATGTCGTGTTCCCAACGTTTCCTCGCTGGCCGACGATTTTACCAGGCGATCGGGTTGACGTCGCTTCTAGTGTGCGGAGTGGCCTGGGGACATCAGCCTCCGGCTCTGAGGCCACCCCCACATTACGCGCAGATCGCCAAACGGTTGGCGGCCACCCTGCCCAGCGAGCACTTGATTCGTCAGCCCTTTGATGACACGGTGTCACGTGCGGCCTGGAGCAACTACCTTGCTTCGCTGGACTACAACCGCATGTTTTTCCTTGCTTCAGACATTAAAGAATTTCAATCGAGCCTGACGGCGTTGGACGACCAGGTGTGTGCGGGCGATCTGACGTTCGGGTATCGCGTGTTTGAGGTGTACAGGCAACGGGTGAGTAACCGATGCGTCTACGTTTCGCAGCTCCTGCGTGCGGGCTTCGAGTTCACCACGCCGGAATCGTTCCGATGGAAACGGGAGGATGCGCCCTGGCCAGCGGATCAAAGGGAGTGGGATGACCTTTGGCGTCGCCGCATCAAAAATGACTACCTTCGCGTCATATTGACCCGGGAACAACGCGCGGCCGCAGAGACCAACGCCGCCTCGACGTCCGTGTCGCCGGAGGCGGAAGGGGGTGAGGGGAGAGCCTTTTCGGAGGAGGCGGCGCGGCTGCCGCCGGAGGATTTGATCCTCAAACAGTATGAACAATTCCGGATGGCTCTGCAGGATGCGGACGCCGAGTGGGTACTGGAACGGTACCTGTCGTCCTTTGCTCGGGCGTACGACCCCCATTCGGACTATCTCACGCCTTCGGCCGCCGAGGATTTCGATATCGAAATGAAACTATCCCTCGAGGGAATCGGCGCTGTGTTGCGCGCGGAGGACGGAGCGGCCAAGGTCATCCGGCTGATTCCCGGCGGCCCCGCTGCTCGGGACACGCGTGACATTCGACTGCGCCCTGGGGACAAGATCGTTGCGGTCGGGCAAGGGGATCGGCCGCCGGAAAGCATTCTGCATCGCCCCCTTTACAAGGCGGTACGCCTGATTCGAGGAGCCAAGAACACGCGCGTCGTTCTTGTCGTCATACCGGCTTCGGATCCCGGCGGGCGCAAGATTGTGGACCTTGTGCGGGAAGAGGTAAAATTAGAGGAACAGGCGGCGCGGCTAAACATGTATCCGTGTTTGTCCCGGGACGGCCAGGCGTGTACCGTGGGCGTGATCACGGTCCCGACCTTCTACGCCAACCCGCGGTCCGAGGATTCAGAGAAGGGCGAGCGGAGCCGCGGCGCGGCAGCGGATGTGCGTCGCCTTCTGCAGCAGGCGCGTGATCAGGGCGCGGCGGGTATCGTTCTGGATCTGCGCGGCAACGGAGGCGGCGTTTTGTCCGAGGCCGTGGCTTTGAGCGGGCTTTTCATCGGGTGTCAGCCGGTTGTGCTTGTACGGGAGCGAGGAGGCGTCAAGCCCGTGCTGGACCCCGATGCCGTGCCGGTGTATGAGGGACCCCTTATGGTCCTTGTGGACCGAACCAGTGCCTCCGCTTCTGAAATTGTCGCGGCGGCACTTCAGGATTATGGCCGGGCGGTCATCGTGGGCGATTCCCGCACGCATGGCAAGGGAACCGTCCAGACGCTGGCTTCGCTTGGGATGGATCCCAAACTGGGAAAGATAAAAATCACCCGTTGGGTGTATTATCGTGTTACGGGGCTTCCCACACAGGTCCGCGGAGTGGCACCCGACTTGATTCTACCGTCGCCGTTCGAGACCATGGATCTGGGGGAAGAGGAGCTTTCCCACGCGATCCGGAAGGAATGGGATCCTGTGCCGCCTGCCTCGTTCGTGCCCGTAAGCGATCTGAAGCCTGCGATTCGACGACTCGAGGCGTTTCTCCGCGACGATAGACTCCATAACCCCCGTCTGGCTGCTTACCAAAACCTTCTTCGCCGGCTGGATGGAATCAACACACGCGCGGAATGGCCGCTGACCATCAACGAACGCCGGGAACTGATACGCCTGGAACGCGATATGGCGGAACTTCAGCGTACGTTTGCAGCCGAAGAGGATGATGACGAACAGCCTCCGCCTCGCGCAGAGGCGCCGGATATTGTTCTAGAAGAAACCCTGCGGCTGATGGCTGATTTTGTGGCGATGGGCACTCCGCCGCTTCGCTGGCCGACAATCCCGGACCACCCGAAGGGCTTTTGGGATATTATCCATGAATGGTGGAGGACGTGGCGATGAGGATCGATTTTTGGAAAATGCACGGAGCAGGGAATGACTTTATCCTGGTGGATGATCGGGGGCAGACTTTTCCCGCTCAGGATGAGAAGTGGTTGGCGGCCGTTGCGGCCCGACGGACGGGAGTGGGAGCGGATGGGATTATCCTTCTGCGGCCGTCGCGCGATGCCGATTTCGCCATGTGCTTTTTTAACCCGGACGGACGTGAGGCGGAGATGTGCGGGAACGGAGCGCGTTGCGTTGCCCGGTTGGCCCATGACCTCCATATCGCTCCTGCGCAGATGCGGATCGAAACACGCGCGGGCGTTATCGAGGCGGACATTGTCGGTTCGCAGGTGCGGATCCGGATGCCGAATCCGTGTGACTGGCGACGAGGGCGTGTCTTGGAGTGGAACGGGCAACACGTCCGGTACGATTTTGTCAACACCGGAGTGCCGCACGTGGTCCTCGAGGTCACGGATCTTCCACACCATGATGTTCGGGCATGGGGAGCCGGGATTCGTCACCACCCGGAATTCCAGCCGGATGGCACGAATGTAAATTTTATCGCCGTGGCGGGTCCTCATGACCTCCGCGTGCGAACCTATGAACGCGGCGTTGAGGGGGAGACGCTGGCATGCGGAACCGGCATCACGGCGTGTGCGCTTGTGGCCGCCCGGCGCGGGCACGTATGCCCTCCCGTGGACGTGACCACACGGCGGGGCGATAGACTCACGGTGGATTTCATTCTGACATCGGCGGGTGCGGAAAGGGTCACACTGCTCGGGCCGGCCGTTTACGTGTTTCGGGGAAGCGTTTGCTATGAACCAGAACGCTCTCCGGATTCCCCCGCCCCTTGTAACGTAGGGAGCTAGCGCTGATCAAGAAAGAGCCGTCTACGGTTGTCCGTCACAGGGGGGCGGTTGCGTCTGTCGTTTAACCTTGAGGGCCAGATCCACCCGATGGCTGGGAATCGGCAGACGGCGTTGACCGGAACGGATTTCCACGAACTCCGTGCCCAGCACGCTCCCTTCAAACGTGTTCCAGTACTCAATGTTATAGACGCCGTCGGCCAGCTCCTCGGGGGCTTCCATCCAACCCTGACCGGAAAGAGGGAAAGCGGGGTCGTCAAACCCGCGGGCAGGTTGGGCCTTGTGCAGGCGATTGGCTTCTTTGCAGAATACGTAGGCCTGGAGGGCATCTTCCCCTCCAAAGGTCAGTCCCTGGCGAATTCGAAAATCGTTGGTGCCCTGTGCCTCGGGGAAAAACAACCGGGCTCGGCGTGATACCCAGGGGCGTCCGCGTCGATCGTCCCCGTGCAGGAATGCCGCCAGCGCGCGAAAGTGCGGGTAAAGGTCATAGCCATCCACGAAATTCCACCACCAGAATCCGGCTACTCCCGCGCATCGTGTCATAGCCATGGTCCAAAGACCCGTGTGCAGTTCAGCCGTCAGATGGTCGGCGGGGCTTCCATGCGGGTTACCACCCCACTCGCCGACCATCAGCGGTTTATGCCGCGCCAGCCGGTCATATTCCTGTGCAAACACAAATATCACGTCCGCCAAACCGTCATCCGGGCGGAAAGCCGGGAGGCGCCACCATTGCACGCACTGGGTGTATGTATTGTTGTGTACAATGTCGACGTCTGGGCGGCTCCAGAGTTCTTGACCGTGAAAAGGCATTGAAAAGTGGGCCGATACGGGGTGTGGATGGGCGTCCATTGTGCGGACAAAGGCGCAGGTCTGAGCGATCCAGTCAATCACCTTGTGTCGGTGGACATGGGAGGGGTAGGGACGGGGGATCCAGTCGGCGTTGGGAAGTTCACGCTCGACTTGTGTGCCGCGCACGGAGCGAAAATAGGCTTCCACCCACTCCGCCTCTGTCAAAACGCCCCACCAGGCGATGGCGCGGGAATATCCCCAGCGGGCCAGTGTATAGCGCAGCCGTCGCCGGTGTAGCTCCTGCGCCTGGCGACTGTCGAAAAACTCTGTGGCGTGACGGAGGAAACCGCCCGGTTGGGTACACACGTTGAGGGGATTGGCCGCCCAGTCGGCGTCCACCCGCGTGCTCAGCGCGCCGTGGTTTTGCGTTTCCAGGTTCAGAAAGATGCCATAGCGAGTGGCCAACTCCACGATACGGTCCAAGCGGGCCGCGTTAGCCTGGTTGTAATAGCCCAGTCCGTGGTATCCCTTGGCGCTTGCGTTCCATTCCAAGCCACACCACCAGGGACACATCCACACCCTGGAGAAGTTTTCTCCATGAGCGTGCATACGGGCAAACCAGCGTTCATACGCGCGCGTTCCTGACCGCAAGGCCCACGTGGCGTTCTTCATTGCCTGGGAGCCCTGTCGTGCGGCTCGATTGTCGCCGGGGGACCGTAGGTTATGGCCGATGGGGAAATAGAAAGAACCGTCGGAAAACTCAAAGTACCGCGGATCACGGGGTGAAATGCGTACGAAGCCGCGGGATGTTCCTGGGACGCAGGTGAAGCGCCCGTTCACCTCTGCCTTTTCCGTGACGGTTTTCGCCACGAGACGCCAGGTATGCACGCCGGTTTCTTGGGGGCTGATCCGCACGCACCACAGCGGTTTGCCGGTGTGCACGGCGACCTCCTCTTCGCCTCTCCATATCAATTCCCAGGGCTCAAGGAAGAAGCCCGGGTGCCGCATCCGCTGGCCGTTGGGGGTTACCCATTCCAGGCTGACGTCAATTTCGTACGGATCGTACGGATTATGGAAAACGCGGTTAAGCTGGAATCGCAGTTCGAATTTTTCATACTGGGGAACGTTTTCCCCTGCGCCCGCCAGGTCACAGATGGCGAGTGGAGGATAGGCTTTCTCCTCGAATTGGTAAGGGCCGACGAGACGAGAGTTCCGGAGCGTCACCGTGATCGGACCCCGACGCGAGGCGAAAAACCGTAAGCCGACCTCGCGAACAGTCAGTAACTCGTAGGGGCTCAGCGTGGCCTCCGGTTTCTGCAGGCACGTCCACCATTCGGGTCGATCGAACGGAAAATGAAGCCGATTCCATCGGCCGCCCTCTACAGGAAGCAAACGGCATTGAAACACACGCAGGGGATCGGTCCGCAGAAAACAGAGGGCTTGAACATGTTGACCAGGAACCTCAGGAGTAAAGACGTCGCACTGGAAAGCCGCTTCACCGGCCCAGTGCTGGCAGACTCGCGCGGTCACAGCAACGGTTTCCTCGTCTTCCGCCATCACGAGGGTTTCACCAGTCAGGGGCTGAGGCGCAACCGTTGTGTTGCGTGACAATCTCGCATCGGCCTGCCAATGACGTTCCAGCTCGAGTGGACGTAGACGTGTTCGCGCCGGGAGTTCGCCGTTGTTGCAAAAAATACGCAAAGTCGGAAACTCCTCTTGCAGGGCCTGTGCAAGACTCCTCAGCCATTCGACCGGTTGCGGTTCCAGGCGTGTACTCAGAAACAGCAACCCTTGGACGCCCGGTTGATGGCCGTATCGAGCAACCAGATAGCGGCACCGGTCGAGGATCAGCTCTGTGGCTTGTTCGTCCTCATAAAACTGATGGGGACGATCCAGCCAGCCTCCGTTGCGTTGGTTGATGGGATGGTCGACCCAGTTGTAGGTCCCCTGATCATCCAATTCGTCTTCGTCGAAGGCGAGGATGGGAAGAGGCCCTACTTTGTTCTGAGGAACCGACACCCTTTCCTCTAGCTGCCAGGCTTCCTGCATGTCGAATTCCCCTAGCCCCGTGAAGCGGCCCCAGGTTGGCGTCCAGTCCAAGCGTGGTGCCCAATATCGGTGAGGGAAAGCGGATGACGCGGCTGGCTGCCACTCTCCGTCCCGCCATTCCCAAAGAGCGCCCTCATACTGTGCAATCAGTCTGGAATGCGCCTCCGACGTGTCGGTGGGAAAGGGGGAAGGAGGGGAGGGATCGCGCGGGGACATCCCAGACGATGCTGGATGCACGTGGCAGACACCCAGGTTTTCTTCTAACCGCACCTCGCGCATCTGAACCACTATCCCGACACGGTGTACCCCTTCCCGCTCGGGGCGCCAGTACGCGCGCCATTCTGGAGCGCCCAACGGGACAAGCCTCCACTGGCCTGAGCCAGGGTGACGCACCCGTGTATAGGCTTGGTAGTAGAACGCAGGACAAGAGGTCTCTTCCTCGTCGCTACGAACGACAAGCTTGGCGCACACCTCGCTGGTGCGGAACGGGTTGCCGGAGAAGCCGGTCAGGTAAAAACGAACGAGACAGACGTGACCGGCTACGGCGAGTTCGGGGAGACGGGCATCAACAATGGCGAGGGCGCGGTTACGGGCCGGAAGGAATCGCGGCAACCCGATGCGGAGGCAAGCGTGTGTTTTCTGCGTCGAAAAAACCATCAGGCCCCACGAACGAACCCAGCGCAGCGTGTCGGTGGAAAACGGACACCGTCCGTTCAGACAAACGAGCTGTGCGTTTTCTTCATTAAGGTTCACACGCAACAGGTGTGTCGCTTCGCGCAGGATCAACGGTTCGGCCGTTTGGAACCACAGGTCGTGTTTGTTTTGGAAAAAGAAAAAGCATTCCAGATTTTCTCCCGGTCGCTGCTCCCGTCGTTCGATTTCGATGGGGATTTCTATACTGTCGACATGCCTCCAGTCTGGCGACGAGGGAACGGCGCTCCAAATGGCTGCCGGCGGGACAGAAACATGCCACATCTCGTCGCCGAGACTGGGGGTGAGGCTTAGACAAGCGAGTGTTGCTAGAAACGTCAGCACCATCTTGGGCGCGGGCGGGTATTCTTCTGTCCGATGCCACAGCGTGCTCATGGGAAATAGGCTAGCATAAGCCGCTTTCCGGTGTCCAGCAGGGGACACGGGAACGGGGTCTTCTGGTTTGTGTTACGGGAGAGAGATCGTTTTGAGCGTGGGGGTGCAAAAGGCCGAGAAAAGGGGATCCGACAGGGATCGGGGTGTGCGCAGGAGGCGGCGGAAAGACTCTATGTCTCGGGTGCGGCCGTCACCGGACAGCGAAGCGAATTTCCTCCAAGAGTTCGCGGGCAGCAGCGGCGGGATCCGGGGCCGCTGTCACGGCGGAAATCACGGCAAAGATTCGCGCGCCCACTCCTGCCAGTTCCGCTATCCGATCCTTTCGGATTCCCCCCATAACGGTGAACGGCACGGTGACACCCCGAGCTATGCGCCGCACGCCTTCCACTCCCAGCCAGGCGGTTGTGGCGCTTTTGGTGGCGGTAGGGAAGACTGGTCCGATGTTCACATAGGACGCTCCAGCCCGCTGAGCGGACTGCGCTTCCTCTTCGCTATGCGTGGAGACGCCGATGAGGAGGTTCGGGGCGATGCGACGAGCGGCATCGGGTGGGAAATCGTCCTGGCCAAGGTGGACGCCGTCCGCGTCAAGCGCTAAGGCCACATCCACATGGTCGTTGACGATAAGCAAGGCCCCGGCGTCGCGTGTCAGCGCACGGATCGTGAGCCCTAGGGTAAAAAGCTCTCGCTTGGACAGGGACTTTTCGCGAAGTTGGATGAGGCGAACGCCCGCTTCCACCGCAGCACGAACGATGGTGACACTGGATCGGCCTGCGGAATATTCCTGGGATGTCACCAGATAAAGGCCCGCTTGCTGAAGACGTCGTATCCGTTCCTCGTGCCGCAGGCTCATAAACATCAGCGAAGGGGTACGGCGCCCGATTCCTACGGCCGCATGTCAGAAGACCGGGGTCCGGCGCTGCGGATTGCTGTGCATGTCATCGGACAAAAGGCGACTGAGTTCAGAAACGATGGGCCCTGGCCGGGCGGTTCCAATGGGATATCCATCGAAAACACGAATCCGGGTGATGTCCCTTGTGGTTCCCACCAGCATGGCCTCCGCGGCACGGCGGACGTGGACCGCGCGAAAATCCGCAAATCTCACCCGTGTCAGCCGCCCCTCGCGCACCAACCGACGGGCAAGCTCCATCACGCGGATCATCGTCGTGCCGCGGAGCACATGGGCAAGACGGGGGAAAAGCAATTCTCGCGTGCGGGTCACGATGCCGATATTTTCCGTAGGGCCCTCGGCAATGCAGCCGTTAGGGCGGAGAGAGACGACACAATCGAGATGTGCATCCACGGCCTCTTTTTTCATCAGGACATTGGCCAAATAGTTGCAGCTTTTCACCCGGGCATAGAACGGCGGTTTGGCAGGAATCCGGCTGAGGCCTACCCGGACACCCTTCCGCTTCTCGGCGGGCGAGGGTTCCCGCAGACGGGTGACGATAATATAGTACTGTGGTTCGGGACTTTCGTAGGGATCTACCCCGAACCCGCCGGGCCCGCGCGAAACCAACACGCGGATGAGGCATTCTGGCTCCTGGCCGGCGCGCACGGTTGCGACGATCGTGTCTGCCAGGCGTTGCACGGAGACAGGGAACCGCAAGGAAATCGAGTCTGCGGAACGGCGGAGTCGTTCCAGATGCGCCCACATATTGTACAGAGCGCCGCGCGTGCACTTGAGCGTCTCAAACACACCGTCGCCTCGATGAACCAGGTGATCGTCCACCGGGACAAGCATGAGCGCGGGGTCGGTGACGATTCGATCCCACACGCTGGAATACATGGCCAGGTAGTTTGCGTGGAACGGACGTCGCCAGCGGGAAGCACAGCGCACATAATCGCATAGTCGCATCGGTTTCATGGCGTTGGGCAGCTCCTTTTTCCCGGCGAGCAATATCCCGAAAAACGGCCTGAACGCTGCTTGAGCAGAAATGTCCGCTGCGCCTCCGATCGGCAGGAACTGCGCACAAACGGACCGGCCTCAACCACAGCGAATCCCATCTGCCGGGCAACCTGGCGGTAGGCCTCAAACTCGCGCGGGGGAACATACCGATGCACGGGGATTTGCTGTTTCGTTGGCTGAAGATATTGTCCGATATAGAGAATGTGACATCCGGCACACCGCGCGTCCTCCAGGAGCCCTGTGACCTCTTCCTGGCTTTCTCCTGCTCCGAGCATGAATGCGGTCTTGGTGGTGCAACCTTCCTCCGCAGCCCATCGCAAGACGGCCAACGAACGGTCATAATCCGCCCCGCATCGCAGCGTAGGATAAAGAGAACGCACGGTTTCCAGGTTGTGCCCGAAGATATCCGGTCCCGCACGCGCCACTGTGCGCACAGACGTTTCCGTACCACAAAAATCAGGAACCAAAACCTCGATTACGATGTTGGGCTCGGCCTGCCGGATGCGGCGAATGGTTTCCGCCCACTGTGCGGCCCCACCGTCGGGCAAATCGTCGCGGGTGACTGACGTTACGACAACATGGTCCGTGTTAATCTCGGTCATGGCTTCCGCAACGTGTTGGGGTTCTTTGGGATCAGGCATCGTGGGCTGGTCGTGCCGGACCGCGCAGAATCGGCAATTCCGTGTGCATGTGTTGCCGAGGATCATAAGGGTCACGTGCCGGGCAGCCCAGCATGTGTATCGGTTGGGGCACAGGGCTTCCTCACAAACGGTGTGAAGCCTATGCGACCGGAGCACCCTGCGGAGTCGGGTTGCATCCGGACGTCCCGGCTGTAGTCGAACGTGAAGCCAAGATGGCTTGGGAAGCGGGCGATCATCCGGCGAGGAGGAAAGGGCACTCATGGGCGGTTGCACAAGACGATGGAGACCGAACGGCATGTGGCGGGTTTGCCGGACGCTTCGTTTTCCACATGATCGTACCCGAACTCTTCCGCAAACGCTCGGATCACCTCGGCTTTTATGGCGTCTATCTGAACTTGCGGGACCCACACGTGCAGGGAGGTGACCCGACGGTCATGGAGGCCACAGGGGACAATTCCCCGGAAAGCGGCGAGGTCGACCCGGACATTCAGCGAGAAACCATGCATGGTGATGCGTCCGCAAATCCGGACGCCGATGGCGCCGATTTTCTCTTGCCCCAGCCAGACCCCGCGGTGGCGCAGGTCCCGTTCGGCGGGAAGGCCATATTGCCGAAGCACCCGAATAAGTAAGGACTCCAGACGGCTCACATAGCCGAACACGCGACGGCACGAGGCGCCGAGATACAAAATCGGATACCCGACCAGTTGACCGGGTCCGTGGTAGGTCACGTCACCTCCGCGGTTAGTCTGCACCAGGTCAATCCCCCAACGGGCCCGTTCTTCGGCGGAGAGAAGCACATGGTCATGGCGAGCCGTCCGCCCCACGGTGTACACGGGGTCATGTTCCACCAGAAGAAGCGTGTCCGGAATCGCCCCACGACGGCGTTGGTCCACGAGACGTTCTTGCAATTCGTAGACAGGCCGGTACGGTTGACGGCCGAGATCGCGGACGCAGAGCACAGAACCAGCTTTCGTGACGCCTGTTGTCATGATTTGCTGCCACGCGGCATGCTTACCGGAAGTCGTACGGTGTGGGTAGGACGCGTAGCCGTTCGAGGCTGCCTATTCTTCTCGCCAGCAAGCGAGGCCTGACCTTTCACCGGTACTCCTTGGCCAAAGGCCGGCGCATCATAGGTGGAGATATCGTTGTTTGAGTATGTTTCCGAAAGGATATTCTTCCTGCCACGGGCAGGGAAATACTCATGCCAACCTCCTTATAAACTTTGTGTTGGAGATGTAGGAAAAGCATGGGCCTTCCGCGCGGTGTCCTCACCCCTAGGGAAGGACCGTTTCTGTTTTCCTGCCACACAAGCGAATGGGCGTCCAGCCTTTTGTTGATGCGGGGAAAATCGACCGATGCCGATTCCGTCCGGGTCTCCCTCATGCGGTAGCGGTGTTTCCTGCCCATGCCTCGTCATCCGATGCGAAATAGTCTGTGTGTTCGGAAAAATCAGCGCGGGAGATTCGTTTCCCCTAGCGGACAGCCCAGACAGCGGCCTTTCCTTTGCTCCGCCACGGAAGGGGAAAGTGGAAGCGACCAGACCGGACAGACCGGAATCTGTGATGCGCCTTGCCTACGATCATGGCGACGCTCGCACCTCGACACGCGCGGGTCCGCACGTAGCGCCTCCATCCAGCACGCGCATGGCCACTCGCGATTGTCCGTCCTCGTCCACCTGCTGGTATACGAGCAGGCTTCTCCCCTTGTCCAGAGCAACCAACGCGGGTTTTGTCTGGCTTCCTGGCTCGGCATCGCCTCCTGCCACGAGCACCGGTTCCGACGTCGGCATCATTGTCTCAGGATCCATTCGGCACGCAAAGAGATCGTGATCCACAAGATTCATGCCGTCCAGTTTGGCCCGTACCCAGACCGCCACCCACGATGTTCCATCCCATGTCACGGACGAATAAAGGTGTGGCCAGTACCCATTGGCTGTTGTGCGGAAGCCGCCGGGCCGACCGGCCGGCCAGCCTCTTTGGTCCTTCCACTGCGCCTGATCCAGAAGCCCGGCGAAGCCGCCATCGGCCAATTGGTCATAGTTGAAGCGGAAGCGTTCCGGGGTGCGGCCGTCTCGCATGATGCGGCCCATGTTGAACGCAGACGGGCCGTTCCATCCCCACGGATTCGGCAGGGGGCGGCACGAGGCAGTGACCACAGCTACCTGCCCATTTGCGGCCACCGCAGGAGCATGCGCGAAAACGCCGCCGGGTTTGATCCGTTCGCCCACCGGAGAGCCATCGGAGGATAGCCGCCAGACGTACACCTGGCCGGAGCGTTCAAAGGCAACGACATAGTCGCGGCCGTCGAACGCCACGGCAGGATGTATCCCTCGTGGCTCTACATTGAACGGTTCGCCCTTCGGCTTTCCCATTGTGTCGAGAAGCCGTCCGCGCAGGACGTACGCCGGACCTGTCGGAGCGCATGCGAAAAGTTCACTCCAAACGATGAGATAGCCGTTGCCGTCGGAGGCGACAGCGGGCCGAATCTGATGGGCCGATCCGTTCGCCACCGTATGGGTCGGTCCGTCTACCTCCGTCTTGTCGAAATCACTAGGCCGCACGAGGCGGGCTCGAATATCGGAGTTCAGTTCCTTGTCATTGTGCGCCTGCCAGACCACCAAAAAATCACCGGTCCGCGGATTGGAGGCAACATGAGGGGATTCCCACATTCCGGAGCCGGCGCCTTCGATAGCCTTGACAACCTTTCCGTCCTTGCTCAGGAAGCACAGGACGATCGTTGAGGATTCGCCTCCCAGAGGCGTTTCCTGTTGCCACACAAGGAGGAAGCCGTCGAATCCCGCTGCGACGGCTCCCTGAACTTGGGTGCGGCCGTTGGATACGGGGATGAACGGGGTACCGGAGGCGAGAACCGGGCCATCCGAGACTACGTCAAGTCTGTTTTCGTTCGCTTGTAACGTGCGCCACCTATCTATCTTATGCGTATGCCGGAGGACGAGTTCCAGAGGGTTTGGTTTTTTTGGGGGGCTGATACCAGAGGCGAACACCTCCCGTCGATAGAAACGGCGCACGATTCCGTCCTCGCCGACGTAGACCCGCCCCTGGTGGTCCACACCCAAAACGGTTGTGCCTTTGCCGGTTACCTCGGCCATAGGACCTGCCAGCCTGACGTCCCGGGGAGGCTTCAGGAGGCCGAAAGTCCATACGTGGTCATGGTGAAGAACGCGCGCATACCGTTCGTCTGCGATGTTCATATAAAAAGCGCCGGTGGAAGGGCACCGAACGATGCTGCACGGTCCACCGCCCGAATGGAAATGTGCGACCATGGCGGGGCCGTCAATCGTATGGCCTCCCTGCACGAATCCCGCTTGTCCCCGCGCTGCCCCTCCTGCGATGGTTGAGACGCGTCCAGCCTTGAGATCCACTTTGCGAATGACGTTGTTCCATCGATCAGCGATGTAGAGGTTATCCCCATCGCCGGCCATCCCCTGGGAGGCCCCCATAATCCGGTTGAAAAGCGCTTCGGCAAGGGGGCCATCGCGGAATCCGCTCCCGCGAGGGGCGTTGAGGGTCGTCACGCGTCCTTGACTCATTTTCCGCAGGCGATCCTGGTCAAGCACGTACAGGTTTCCTGCACGGTCAAAGGCCAAACCGTCGGGTCGGGAAAAGAGGGCCTCTCGAGAGGGACCGTCGTGGCAACCGGAGTGACCGGGAACACCGGCGATCGTCGTGACCATCCAGCGAGCGGTTTCGTCACGAAAAACCTTTTTGATGCAGTGATTGCCAGAGTCGCCGACGTAAATGGCTCCATCCGGGCCATACGTGATGGAGCAAATGGAACGAAAAACGGCACGGTCGGAGGGGCCATCCGCGCCACCGGGTATGCCCGGCAGCCCGGCCAGCCGGTGAATCGTGCCACCGATAACCATAGCCATGTAGGTGCCGTGCGCCACGTAGGCATTGCCATATTCGTCAAACACCATCATTCCGGGATGACCGGAGCCGATGAGGGGTCCACGCTCTGTACTGTCGTCCACCGCTCCATAGAATATTTCAACGTGCCATTTGTTCAGGTCGGGGATAGGAAGAATGACGCTGCGGGGGACTTGAGAACGCGCCACGCATATAAGTGTGCAGGTTATGACAACCGATAAGGACCCGAGGCGAGTTGACATAATCTCCTCCTTGCCGAAAAAACAGCGAACCACTCGCCTATGTCGGAACAATGACGCCGTGGTCTTTCAACGCCGTTCTCAGCAGCGTATGCAGAAGGCATTTCATCTACACCGCAACCGTTTTTTACCACAAGCGCGGCTGCTGCGCCAGCGGCTTGGCCCGTTGCCATGCGCGTGGCCTGGGCACGAAAGGCGGAATGGGCTTCCCCATCGCCTGACATGGCGCGGCCGGCAACAATCATGCGCACATTGACTTCGGGGATCATGGCGCACAGAGGAATGGTCGGGACGATACCTTTCTTGAGAGGACGAAAGACAAGGGAATCGGCGCGATGGCTGTCGATGGGGCTAAGGCTCCCTGCACCGGCTGAGAGGCTAATCATGGGATGGGAGGGTTTCGGCTGCGCAATAACAGCGACAGAGGGAAAAAGTCCGAATCATTCTTTGCGTCCCGGGCGCTATTTTACGGCGACGACGCATCCCGTGCGCTTCCATGCACAATGTGGGGTTGAAAACCGGCGCGAACTTTCATCCCATATCCATATGGAAACCGGAGTCTCTATCCGGCGCGGATGGAGTGCCAATTCGACGGAACACTAGAATGCGCCACGCGTTGGATCAACAGCGCTTCCTCCTATGATGCCTACACAAAGGGAGTTCACCAATCGGCTACCCTTCCCGAAGAAACATGCCGATGGCCATACTGAAAACAGTTGTCCTCCTCACTATCTCGAACATCTTTATGACGTTTGCCTGGTACGCGCATGTGAAAAACATCACACACAAGCCATGACACATCGCCGCGTTTGTTAGTTGGGGCATTGCCCTTTTCGAATACCTTGTGCGGGTGCTCGCCAACCGCATCGGCTACGTCGGAGGCGTCACTCTCGCTCAACTGAAAATCCTCCAAAAAGTTATCACTCTTTCCGTTTTTGTCCCTTTTCCTTGACCACATTGGGTCGTTTCTCTTCCTGATCGCCGCCGTATATGAGGAAGTCGGCGTATACCCCGGAACCCTTTCCGATTTTTTCTACGCCGACAGGATGAGTGAACGTTTGACAAACGCCGCGAGGCGGCCTAAAGTAACCAGGATTTGTCTGCCGTGGGAATGAAATCGGGAATGAAACACCATGCCAACCTACGAATACGAATGCGAGCGGTGTAATCATCGCTTTGAGCGCTTTCAACGTATCAGCGAACCACCCCTCCGGCGATGCCCGAAGTGTCGTTCGATGGTGCGTCGGCTGATTGGGCCCGGTGGGGGTATTATCTTCAAAGGGAGCGGGTTTTATCAAACCGATTACCGTACAGCGAGTTATCGAGAGGCGGCTAAAAAGGAAAAGGAAGCGACCGCTTCTTCCTCCGGCACCGAAAAGGCTGCCAAGGGCGACAAACCGTCGGCGTCCACCAAGGATGCCGGAACTAACTGAGCGGGAAAAGCGCAGGATACGGATATGCTGGTCTGCCCGAGATGCGGAAATCAGAATCCCCTGGGCCGCGTGTTTTGCTTGGTTTGCGGCTCAAAGCTTGATCTATCGCGGCTCAGCAGCCAGACGGTGGCAGAGACGCTAAAGCCGAACTGGTTTGCGATCCATTGGCCGAAGTTCGCCTATGGATTTTTGGCTTTTCTGGGTATTTTGGTGGTTACAGCGCTGTGGCCCGTCGTGCAGCCACTCGGCGAAACGGGCGCAGACTTGAAAGGCCAGCAACTTGAGCGGCAACTGGATCGCATTCGGACAACCTTGCGACCCGGCCAGCGTCTTATGCTGGCGGCCACCGAGAAAGAAATTAACGCGTTTCTTGGCATCAAAGCGCGCAAGATAGGTGCCGCAAGTATTTCCGCCGAAATCGGTTCCGATTACGTACGCCTTCATCTTGTCAGGCCCTTCTTTTCCCTTCCCCTTTTGGTAACGAACAAGGTATGGGAGCCCCGGTATTCCTGGACCCTGGCGTGGGTGGTCTCTGGAAACGCTTTGTATCTAAGCCGGGCCAAAATCGGACACCTCAAAGCCGTTGGCCCCTTGCGCTATTTTGTCTACCGCAGGGCATTACGGTTGGCGGCGCAGGAAAAGGAGTGGGACCTGGCCTCAATGGTTCAGGGGATCAAAGCCGAAAAGGGAAAACTGACCGTCACATTCGCCCGGTAGGAAGCGTTACGGGTGGTCTTTCGACTTGTGATACGCGCGGTTTGGAAGGGGCCCCTGTCTGCGATGCGTACGTCGTGGGCCAAACCAGTACAGTCGTGAACCCAGCGGTTTCATGGCGGCCTGCTCGCGCGGATGCGCAGGCGTTTTGGTCTGGTCCGGACACGGAATCGGTCGGTCTGTTCTGGCCGGCTCGAATCGCGAAACACCTTCCCGCGTTTGCGGTTATCCTCGTGTGTGCCGTCCTGGCGTATTCGAGCCACGCCGCTGATTCCGTCACGCTTCCGTCTGTATCCTCCCCCGTCACGTTCCGCGACGCATCCGGGCATTTTTGTGTGGTTGCCGACGAACGGCGCGAAGCGTTTCAGTTGCTTCGATGGATTGTGTCGACTGCCGAACGTGTCGGCCAACTCGTCGGCTCTCCAGTGCCCTTTGGCGACCAGGGGCTTCTCACCCTGGTTGTGCGTCGCATGGGAAACGTGGAGCCGCCGCGCGCGACAGCCATTCGCGAGACAGACGGGCTACGGCTTTTCCAACGACTCGAGGTGCTCACTCGGAGCGAACCCGTGGACGACACGGTGCGGTTGGCGTCGGCACGCCTTCTTCTGGAACGCTATGTGTGGGCTGCGGCCGGCACAAACCGCATCGTCCTTGACGATCACACGATGCCGACATGGCTTGTGGAGGGTGTGACGCAGGCCCTCGATGTGGAGGGGCGTATCCGTAACAGCGATTGGGTGTTCCGGGAATGGAGGCGAGGACGCCTCCCTTCGATCAGTGGATGGCTTCAAAAGGTCGGCCGCTATTCCATCGAAAAATCGCCTTCGGGCTGCCGTGAGGCGTCGACTCCGGCAGCATCTCAGGGCGAGGGGGAGGGTGCCGTCGCAGGCGTCTGCATCGCCTGGCTACGGCGCGGTCCGGAGGGGCCCCGCCGTTTTCAGGCCATCTGGGAGCACCTGGCGCGAGGGGAGGCGTTGATCCCGGAACGGTTAGCCAGAATTCTTCTAGGGTCGGAATCGGCCAGAGACCTCGACGACGCATGGGATGCCTGGATGCTTCGGGAAAAAAGCACGATACGCGCGCCCGGACGGCTTACGGCGCGCGCTGTGGAGGAATTGGGTTCGACATTGTTGCTCCATCCCGGCGAATGTGGTATCCCCCTTCAGAGACCTTTGCATGAGCCGATGCCCTGGTGCGATCTGATTCGGAAGAGGGATGCCCCCTGGATCCCCACATTGGCTCAAAGCATGCGAATCCGTCTGCAGATTTATGCGGCCGGACAAGCTCGGGAAATCCGGGAGGTTGTGGCACGGTACGTGGAGTTTTTAAACGCGTTGGCGGAACACGCTGCGGAACGTCGGCTTTTTGTTCTGCTGCATCAGGCCGAAACAGCGTGGGAAAGGCTAAGGAGCGGAGTCCAGGATGACCCGGGTGGGTGTCAGACGTTCACGGCCGGCGAGACCTCATGCGAGTCGAAGGTGGGGGCATCCCCTTCAGGAGAAGAAACGGAATGAAACCCAAACGCACCCTGGTCGGTGAGGTTGACGCGGATGTGCTCGCTTTTTCGGTCGGCCGCGACCCCGAACTCGATCGCGTGTTGGTTGAAGCCGATTGTCTGGGGACAGCCGCTCATGTGTTTACGCTCTCCCGGCTAAGGCTAAAACCGCCGATTCTTACGGCGACCGACGCCGCGCGCGTCCGCGCAGAACTGTGTCGCATCGTGGCCGCTGCGCGGCGTGGAGCGTTTCGCATTACCACGACCGATCAAGATGTGCACCTGGCCATCGAACGGCATCTCACGCGTGCCCTCGGCGAACTCGGCAAGCGGGTGCATACGGGACGAAGCCGGAACGACCAAATTGCCGTGGATCTGCGGCTTTACGCTAAAAACGAACTGCTGGACCTTTCAGACGAAATCGTGAATCTGGCTGATGCACTGCTGGATGTGGCGCGCCGGCATGTTCAGGTTCCCATGGTCGGCCGCACGCATATGCAACCGGCCATGCCGAGTTCGGTGGGTCTGTGGGCCGCTTCGCATGCGGAAGGCTTGCTGGATGATCACGATGGGGTGCGGGCCGCCTGGGCCTTTAATGACCGTTGCCCGCTCGGATCCGCCGCCGGTTATGGGACCACGCTGCCTTTGAACCGCGCGCGGACGGCACGGCTTTTGGGATTCCGTGAGCCGATGGCAAACGTGCTGTACGCCAGCTCGGCACGCGGGAAATGTGAGTCGGTGATTCTCCAGGCGTGCGCGCAGGTCATGCTGTCCCTGTCGCGGTTAGCCGAAGACCTCATCCTGTATAGCCTGCCGGAATTCGGGTACTTCCGGCTTCCGCGCTCCTGCACCACGGGCAGCAGCATCATGCCGCACAAAAACAATCCGGATCCGCTGGAGCTTGTTCGAGCAAAGGCCGTTCGGGTGATAGCGGCGGCTGCGGAGGCGGCGACCATCGTGTGCCGGCTACCCAGCGGCTATCATCGCGACCTACAAGAAATCAAGGGGCTTTTCCTCGAGGGCCTGGAAACCACACGACGCTCTACGCAGATTCTCGCGCGGCTGGTTCGCGGGCTGGCCATAGACGGCGAACGGCTTCGGGCGGCCTTCCGTCCGGAGGTGTTTGCGGCAGATCGGGCCTTGCACGCCGCGCGGGCGGGCATTCCTTTCCGCGATGCCTACCGTCATGTGAAAGCCCAACCCGAGACCTGGCGCCTGGAGAATCCCGACCGCGTCATCCAGGATCGGGCGGAGCTTCGGAATCCAGGGATTCGAAAATTGACGAGACGTGCGGCGAACGTTAAACAATGGGTGCGCGTGCGCCGGCGGCAACAGGAGGCCGTTCGTCGGCGCCTGCTCGGGCGGTAACGAGGGATCAACACACTATGAATAGGAGACATGCAAGGAGTGGTTGGCGGACAATCCTTCTGTTGACCGGGCATCTGATCCTTCCGGCCGTTGCGGGTGAACCCGGCATCCGAGAGGCCGGGACGGGCGAGCCCCTCGTGCAGGGGATTCCCTGGCGATGGTACTGGGAAAGCGGGGGGTGGATTCTATATGTTTTGCTCGCTTTCAGTATTTTTACAGTGGCGGTGATTTTTTATCTGTTTGCCGTACTGCGGCCGGGGCCTGTCCTGCCAGCAAGCCTTCGGCGAGAGCTGGAGGAAAAAATTCGCGTTGGCGCATGGACGGAGGCCCTGCGCGCCTGCGTCTATCGCCCCTGTCCCCTTGCCGCGGTTTTCCAGGCTGTGCTCCAGCCGCTTGAAAGTTCGCGAACGGTTACCCCCGTTGAACTGCGCGAAGCTCTGGAAAGCGAGGGAAGCCGTCAGGCCGATGCGCTGCAGAGCCCGCCACAATATCTGCTTGACCTTGCCGTGATTGCGCCCATGGTGGGGTTCCTGGGTACGGTCTGGGGAATGATGCAAGCATTCGGAGCCATCAGCCTGAACGTCGAACACGCCCAGCCGGTGGTGCTGGCCAACGGTGTGGCGCAAGCCCTTGTGACGACCGTAGGCGGCCTGATGATCGCCATCCCGGCCATGATGTTCTATGCCTACTTCCGGCGTCGCGCCATGCGCCTGATCGCGCGCCTGGAGACGGTATCCGACGAACTGTTTGCGCTTCTCTTGACCGTGCTGAAAACAACCCCATGAATTTTCGTCGCCACCCGCGGGCAGAATTGCCGACGTTTCCGGTTGCCCCGATGATGGACGTCATGTTTATTCTCCTTTCCTTTTTCATCGCTACGCAGATTTACGCGCGCTGGGAAAAGGAAATAGACATCCGCTTGCCCACCGCCGACACGAGTAAATCGCCGGATCGTCTTCCCGGGCAAATCGTCATCAATGTGCACAGTAACGGCGCCGTGATCGTCAATCGCCAAACGCTGGATGATGCCGCTTTGCACCGCCTGCTGGTACGGCTGGTCAAGCTTTTCCCCGGGGAGCCAGTTGTGATTCGCGCCGACCGGCAGACCGCCTACGAACACGTCGTACGTGTTTTGGACCGCTGCCGCCAGGCGGACATCTGGAATATCTCCTTTGCCACCGCCATTTCGCCGTCATCCGACCAGGCGCCGTCGAGTCCGTAAGCGGCGCGCGTCTGCACGCAGGGAGGTTGGCCGGGAGGAACCGCCATGCATTGTGTCCGCTTTCAAGCGGCCGGGTCTACTCCCGCGGCCCTTTGGGCTACCGCTATAGCTCTGGGATGGTGTGCGATTTTTTCCGGCCGAGCCGCAGACGTGAGGAGCGCGTCCGAACGCCGGGATTTTGCCGACGGTTTGTATGCTCGCGGTCTGCACGATCTGGCCGTTCGCGAGTATGTTGCGCTACTCCAGGATTTTCCTGCTCTCCCGGAAGCCGACGCCGTCCGCTTTCGCCTGGCGGAAAGTCAGGCTCGCCTGGGGCATACCGAGCACGCCATCCTGGAGTTCGAACGGGTGTTCCTCCGTTTCACCAACAGCGCATTCCGATGCAAGGCGGGTTTCCGGCGTGGGGAATTGCTCATCCAAGCCGGTCGGACGCAGGAGGCCATCCACGCCTTTCAGTCTCTGCTGCAGAGTCAACCGCCCGACGACTTGGCTGCCGCCGCCTGGTATAGGCTCGGGGAGCAATGGGCGCAAACCGGTCGAGTGGATGCCGCGGCGGCTGCGTGGAACGAGGTTCGGCAACGGTATCCGCATTCTCCGTTCTACGCCTACGCCGCGCTCCGATTGGGCGAGCTGTATGCCGGGAGTGCCGGCGCTCCCAGCGCCGAGGACGCGCAGCGGGCGATGGCCTACCTTGCGGAGGCGGCGCAAACGGGCGTTGCCCGTGTGGCGGCTGAGGCGGAGTTCCAATTGGCTGAGCTTCTGGCGCGACGCGGCGCGTTCGCGCAAAGCGTGGAGCACTACCGGCGGCTTCTCTCGGCGTGGCCGGAGGATCCGCGAGCACGGGAGACGCCGCTGCGTGCGGCGTGGGCCGAGTATCGGGCCGGTTTTTTCGCTGAGGCGCTCACACTGGCGGAACGCGCTCTGCCCCAGACAGCCGATGCGTTGCGTGCGGAATGGCTGTATCTCAAAGCCAATAGCGAGCGGGAACTCCTTCAGTCGGAGGCGGCTGTCCGAACTTATGCGGCACTTCTCGACCGCCACTCAGACTCTCGCTTTGCCAATGCGGCGCGTTTCGAACGCGCGTTCACCCTGTACCAAATGGGCCGATTGTCGGAAGCGCTGGCTGAAGCGGTGCGGGTCCGGAAGGACCCGGCTCTCACCGCCCGTCTGTACTGGCTGCTGGCGGAATGCCATGCCGCGTTGCACCACTCAGCGGAGGCCATTCAGTACTACCGCCTGATTGTTTCTGAATTTCCCACCCATGCGCTAACCCCCGACGCCCGATATCGGGTGGCGCACCATCTTCAGGAGCACGGACAGTTCCGCCAGGCGGCCGAGCAGTACTATGAACTGGCCACTGTCCATTCGAATCACCCCCTGGCCGCGTCGGCACTGCTGGCGTCGGGGCTTTGCCGTGTGGAAGCCAACGAGGATGCTGAAGCGGTCCGCGATCTGGCCACCCTGATTCGCCAGTATCCGGACGCGCCCGGCGTGGAGACCGCCCTCCACCAAAAGGCGCTTGCCGAAATGAGACTGCATCGGGATGCCGACGCACTCCACAGCTGGGAGCAACTCCTCCAGCGTTTCCCGAAGTCCCCTTTTCTCGCCGACGCCCAGTACGGACGCGGGGTACTCCTCGACGTAACCGGTCGATCCGCGGAAGCCGAACAGGCCTATCGCAGCAGCCTGAAGGCCAATCCGCGGGAAGACCTCCGCGCCGATATCCAACTCCGCCTGGCTTGCCTGCTGAAAAAGCAGGGCAAAGAAGCCGACGCGGCCGAAATTCTTACCGGTCTTCTGGCCGACCCCTCCCGCGCGGCCATCCCCTTTGCTCTTCTCCAATGGCTCGCTGAGTATCACTACCGCCGCCAGAAGTACGACGGATGCGTGGCCGCAGGACGAACCCTGGCCGAACGGGCTAGGGAGCCCGCGCTCATACAAACAGGATGGGCATTGGCCGGCCGTGGCTATTGGGCAAAAGGAGACCGCAAGGCGGCGGTAGAGGCTTTTTCGAACGCTATGGCGGTGCCGGCCAAAACGGAGTTCGGCGCCGAGGCGGCCCTTCGAATTGGGGAAATAGCCCTGGAACTCCAGGATTTTAAAAAGGCCATGGACTGGTTTCGCCAGGCGGCCGAGCTGGCCGCCGACGACGCCCGAATCGGCATTCGCGCCCGGGCCTATGCGGGACTCGGGATGGCGGCCAAACGCGCGGGTCAATGGGACACCGCCGTACGTTTCCTAATGAGCGTGCCCATCCTTTTCGAAACGGCCGACGACGACGCGGAACTCATTCCGCGCTGTCTGTACGAAGCCGCGGAGGTATTTCAAAAGCTCGGGCGTCAAACAGAGGCGGACGAAGTGTTGAAAGAGTTGGCGGCGCGTTTTCCCTCCAGCCCGTTCGCCAAAAAAATAGAGGCGAAATAAACGTGAGCCATTCCTCGGAAACAGAACACGCGAGAAGTCTAAGCCTGATCGTGACCCGTGGAGGTGCCCCACGCGCGGCGTTGCGAAGTCCACGGGCTGCCATCGTGTCGTGTCTGCTCTCCCTTTTCGCGCATGCCGTTCTCCTGGCTCTTTTCAGTCGCGGTCAGGTCCGCCTGCGGTTTTTTCCTATTATTGAGCCTGTTGAACGGTGGGCAGACCCCGTCCGTCTGGTTGAGGTTATCCGCGACGTCATCCCACCGCCCGCGGAAACGCCGAAACGGTCCGAGCCGCCGCCGGAAGTGGCCTTTCGGTCTCTGGACCGGTTTGCTCGGCGTCCCGATACGTCGCTGGCAGCGCCGCCTCCCCTAAAACCTTCCCAGCTTCGTGCGCTGAGCGAAGCGCTTGCTCTACCTCCCCCGCTTGAGCGGGGGGAACCAGGAGGCTGGCCGCCTCACGAGAAGATTCTTCTCATTGAAAAGCCCGTGGTAGCGGATTCCGTGGCCACCCTGCCGCGCCGTCGGATTCCGGCTGTGGCGCGCGTGACTCAAACGCCGGACATCATCCTTCCGGTAGATCGTCGCGGCATGAAGCGCCGAGCCGTGCCAGGGCCAGGGATCGCTCCGTCGCGGTCCGGCGAAGAAGCCGTTCGCGTGATGCAGGTGGAACCCCCGATGCCGACTCAGTCGCCGGGAACGAAGGGTCGCGTGGCTCCGGAAGACGCGTTTGCCGCGCTCAGGCGGACGGGTGAGGCGATCCCTGACCGGCCCCGGGCGATCGAGGACTACCTTAAAGCCACGGTCACCACGTACCACCCGTTCGGGGATACTCGCTACGGGTACTTCCGCATAGATATCGAGCGGCGCAGTCCAGAGGCGCTTCCGATTCTGCCAAAGGATATTGTCTTTGTGCAGGATGCTTCGGCCAGCATGTCGGAGGCCCGTATGTATTTCTGCCGGCAGGCGTTGACCAATGCCCTGACCCGATTGAACCCGGGCGATCGCTTTCAAATCTTGGCGTTTCGAGATCGTGTGGAAGCCTGTTTCGCGAATTGGGTGGATGCGGAGCCTACAGCAATCGCCCAAGGCCAGGCTTTTGTGGCGTCGCTCCGTTCAGAAGGCAACACCGATATTGCCCAGGCGATCGGCCGTCTTCTAGAGATGCCCCGTGTGGCCAGCCGGCCGATGATTGCCCTGGTGATCACCGACGGCCACCCCACCACCGGCCTCATGCGTAGCGTGGACATCATTGGAGAGTTCAGCCGGGCCAATGACGGCCGCCTTTCGGTCTACACCATGGGCACTGTGCAGACAGCCAACGAATACCTCCTGGACCTTCTCAGCTACTGCAATCGGGGCAACACCTACATCGAGACGCGCGGACGTTGGGACATTCCGATTTCCATGACCCGGCTGCTTGACAGCGTGAGCCGGCCTGTCTTGTCCGATGTGCGCTTTCATTTTCTCCAGGGGACTCTCTGTGAGGTCTATCCGGTGCAGACCGCCAACCTCTACGCGGATCGTCCCCTAACGCTTTACGGACGGTACCCCCAGGCCGTCACCCATGTCGTCTTTCAAGCCATAGGCCATGCCGGCGATGTCCGCTGTGACATGCTGTTTGACCTGAGCCTGCAGAAGGGCGTGGGACGCGGCGACCGAACCATCCGCAAAAACTGGGCGCGACAAAAAATCTACCATCTGATGGGGCAATACGCCCGGACGCACGATCCGGCCCTGCCTCGGAAGATGCATGAGACGGCCCGCACCTATCGTGTGGATATTCCCTACAAGAAAAATTTCTGACGGCGACCAACAACACGGGCCATCCCACCAGCCTCACGCTGCGGAGAGTGTCAGCCACTTTCCGTGTGTCCGCAGAGAAAGAAGGCGGTTACACAGCGCCACTGGCTTGGGCCGAGGGTTTCTCCGACTTGTTCCTCTCCGTGGCTTGACTAGAGAGTAAGAGACAACACGATCGGCGCGGGTGCCCGCTTTGCAACCGCGGGAACTCGAGCGGTATGGCAAAAGGTGCTGACCCACACGGCACCCGACGGCCTTCCGGATAATCAACCATGAGCCTAAACGAAGCGGATACGCGCGCGAAACTCATTGATCCAGCCCTTCACGCCAGAGGCTGGACCGAAAACCTCATCCGGCGCGAGGAAACCGCGGGCACCATCGAGATCGTGGACAACAAGCCGCGCAAACGCGCCAAAGGCCGGGTGGATTACCGCCTGCGCGTTGCCGTGAACCGCGAAAGCCAGCCTGTGGCCGTGGCGCTCATCGAGGCAAAGGTGGAAGACCTTCTGCCGGCTCACGGGCTGGAACAAGCCAAGCTGTATGCCTCCTGCAAACGGTTCAATGTTCCCTTTGTTTTCTCGTCAAATGGTCATGTGTTTGTAGAATTCGACCGGTTCACCGGCAAAACCTCTGCAGCCAAACCGCTTTCGGAGTTTCCTACACCGGAAGAGTTGCGCCGCCGATATGAAGAGGCATTAGGCGTCAAACTTGACTCGCCTGCGGCCGAGCCGCTTTTGGTGCGTTACTCGGGCGGCGAAGCTACCCGAAGGTATTATCTCAGGATGCCGCCATCCGCGCCGCGCTGAAAAATTTGGCGCGCGGCGAAAAGCGTGCGCTGCTCTCTCTCGCCACCGGTTCAGGCAAGACCTTCATCGCCGTTCAATTGCTCAAAAAGATTGCTGATGCCGGTCAACTCAAACGCGCGCTGTTTGTGTGCGACCGTGACGAACTGCGCAGCCAGGGGCTGGCCGCATTTCAAAATTTGGATATCCCCTTCGATGGCGTCCCCCCTACCGCTTGGGCCTCTCTCTGCCAGGCACGGATCGGACGATCTGCCGATAGGGGAACGGCTCGATCCGCATGGCATTCTGACGCAAACGGTAGAACCGCTTCCCGCGGGGCGCCGGTTGAAGCGGAAGCTATATTCGTCGAGGAAGTA
>FWPU01003275.1_pt1 | contig 41446 bp, 39 predicted proteins | sample 2228361 | NCBI WGS metagenome assembly FWPU01 (sample SAMEA103939777, study PRJEB20133) | metagenome | reverse complement strand
GTGCAGGGCCTGGAACTTAGGGGTAACTATTCGGTAGAGCTTACGGCTAACGGAGTGTACGACAGCCTGAAAAAAACCATTCCCGCTATCGATGCGCAAATGGCTTTAACAAATGGTTATGTTAAGTCGGCCGATTTCCCCCTGCCGTTGCAGGATATGCAGTTTCAAACATCTATAAAAAATACTTCGGGAAAGATGGCCGAAACCATCATTGACCTGCAAAATTTTTCCGTTGTAATGGACAATGAAAAATTCACTGCCCGGGCATTGATACGAAATCTGGAGGATTACACCTGGAACGTAGCCGCCAATGGCGGCATTGACCTGGCCAAAATAACTAAAGTCTTTCCGGTAGAGGGCATGACCTTAGCCGGAAAAATAAAAGCCGACTTACAAACCGAAGGCCGGATGTCGGATGTGCTGGCGCAGCGATACGATAAACTGCCTACGCGCGGAAATGCCGTGCTCATCGACTTTAACTATGCCTCAAAAGACCTGCCCTATTCCGTTGCCATTGCCGCGGCCGACTTGCAGTTCGATCCAAAAAAAATTGAATTAAAACAACTTAAAGGTACGGTTGGTCGCAGCGACTTCAACGTTTCCGGCTCGGTTGCCAACTACATCGGCTACCTGTTCGGCCAAAATGAATTACTGAAAGGCACCATGACCTTTAACTCCAACCTGTTAGACCTCAATGAATTTATGACCGATACCGGAACAGAAAGTACTGCAGCCGATACGGCTTCTTACGGTGTAATACCGGTTCCGCAAAACATTGACTTTTTGCTGCGCTCGTCCATAGGCACCGTGAAAATGATGGACTTGACCCTTACCCGGGCAGCAGGCGACATTGTAATTCGCGATGGTGTAGCCAACTTAAGCGGCCTATCCTTCAACATGCTGGGCGGAGCCTTTACCATAAACGGCACCTACGATACGCGCGACTTAAAGCATCCCAAATATGATTTTGCACTGAAAATTGAAAACCTCTCTGTAGCACAGGCTGCCTCATCCTTTACCATGGTGCGCACTTATGCCCCTGTGGCCGGCCTGGTAAATGGCAACTTTTCAACCGACTTTAAAATAAGCGGTGAACTGCTGCCCAACCTTATGCCCGACCTTAAAACCGTGAATGGCGAAGGACTGGTTAAAATTGCACAGGCCGCCTTGCGCGAGTCCAAAATTGTGGCGGGCATTACATCGCTTACTAAGCTTAACGATGCTGACGAAGTAACGCTCAAAGACGTTATCATGTCGGCATCCATACGCGACGGGCGCCTGAGCGTAAAGCCATTTGATGTGCGCTTCGGGCAGTACAAAACCACAGTTGCCGGCAGTACCGGCCTGGATGGCTCGCTGGCTTACAACCTGCGCCTGGAAGTACCGGCCGGCAAACTGGGCACCCAGTTCAATTCGTTTATAAACCAATACGCCGGCGGTAAAACCGACCCCAACGCACCCGTTCCGGTTACTATTGCCCTGGGCGGTACCTTTACCAACCCCCAACCCAAACTGGTAATGACCGAGCAAAAGCAACAGTTACAACAGGCTGTTACCGGAGCGGTAAAACAAGAAGCTGAAAAGAAGGCCGGTGAGCTGGTTTCGGGTCTGTTGGGAAGTAAATCAACTGCAGCACCAACCGACTCGGCCAAACGCGACAGCGTGGTTAAACCCGAAGAACTGAAAAAGAAAGCCGTAGAGGAGGGAGTGAAGGCCATACAAAACCTGCTGAAGAAAAAGAAAAATGACTAATACCCAAGCGCCCAGCCGGTTGGCTGTAGCGTTGTCCCGGGCTGTAAACCTTATACAAACGGTACATGTAAGTTGGTGCAGTCATTATAAATTGGGCAGCAAAAAAAACTTATGCGGCACCTTATATTTCTGTTGGCCTGTACCGTTGCCCTTGCCCAGCAAACCGATACTACTCTAGTTCCGAAAATAAAAGACGAGGGCCTGAACCGTTCGCAGGTCATGCAGGTTTTGCACATGCTTACCGATGTGCACGGTCCGCGCCTAACCAACTCGCCGGGTTTTAAAAAGGCAGCCGAATATGCCCGGCAAACTTTTGAAAAATGGGGTTTGGAGAATGTGCATTTCGACTATTGGGGCGAGGAGTTCGGAAGAGGCTGGCAGTTAAAAAAGTTCAGTCTATCGGCACTTGCTCCGGTTTACTTCCCTGTTATTGCCTATCCTAAGGCATGGTCACCTGGTATTAAGGGTACTGTGGCGGCCGAAGCCGTTTATCTGGATTTAAAAACCGAAAGCGATTTGGATAAATACCGCGGAAAGCTGAAGGGGAAAATAGTGTTGTTTAGCTTGCCTACACCGGTAAAGCCCGGCTTTGAGTCGGATGCCCGCCGCCTGGATGAAAAAGATTTGCTGGAGCTGGCCAACTCAGGTCCTACCGAAGCTTTTACCGGCCGCAGGTTTCAGGCACCTGCCGAGCCGCAACGCCTGGCCTGGTTAAAGTGGGAGTTGTGCATGAAAGAAGGAGTATTGGCAATACTTGAAGCTAGTCCGTCCTTCCGGCTGGAAGACGGCACGGTTATGGTAGCAGCGGCTACCGTTCCTTATCCGCCCGAAACTCCGTTTGCCGACCGGCTCTCTTCGCGCAGTGCACAGGCTCCGAAAATTCTGCCACAGGTAGTGGTGGCAGCCGAACACTACAACCGAATGGTCCGGCAAATACAGGACGGCCTTACCGTTCGGCTGGAGTTAACCCTGGAAACCGAGTTCTTTCCGGCCGAACATGGTTTTAATGTGATTGCCGAAATTCCGGGTACCGACCTGAAAGATGAAGTGGTAATGATGGGCGCCCACCTCGACTCTTGGCACAGCGGCACCGGTACGACTGATAATGCCTGTGGCTCTGCCGTAATGATGGAGGCCATGCGCATCCTGAAAAGCCTGGGGCAGCAGCCACGCCGGACTATACGGATTGCCTTGTGGGGTGGTGAAGAACAAGGCTTACTCGGGTCGCGATCGTACGTAAAACGCGTTTTGGGTGAACGCCTGGATAAATCCTTCCCCTACGATTCCGTACGCCTTACACCGGCCGGTGAGAAATTTTGCCTGTACCTGAACATGGACAATGGCACCGGTAAATACCGCGGGGTTTACCTGCAGGGCAACGAAAAGGCCCGACCGGTATTCCGCGAGTGGCTAAAGCCTTTTGAAAAGTGGGGGGCGGCCACTTTAACCCTGCGCAACACCGGAGGCACCGACCACCTGTCATTCGATGCCATAGGCCTGCCGGGTTTTCAGTTCATTCAGGACCCTATTGAGTACGGCACTCGCACGCACCACACCAGTATGGATGTATATGATAAGGCCGTGGAGGAAGACCTGAAGCACAACGCTATTATTACCGCGGCATTTGCATGGATGGCCGCCAATGCTGCGGAGCGATTTCCGCGGAAATAATTCGGGCATGTTATTGTAGCAAGATAGCTGCATCAGGCCATAAGGTGTTGCACTTCCTTGTACCTGAAACAATCCACCAGGTGGTCGTTAACCAGTCCGCAGGCCTGCATGTGGGCGTACATAACCGTGCTGCCAACAAACTTAAACCCACGCTGTTGCAGGTCTTTGCTAAGCGCGTCCGATTCTTTGGATGTGGCCGGAACACGTTGTAAGGTTTTCCATTTGTTAACCTTGGGCTTTCCGTTTACAAATTGCCAGATGTAGTTATCGAAGCTGCTGAATTCCTGCTGAAGTTCTAAAAAACGCCGGGCATTGTTTACAGCAGCCAGCACCTTAAGGCGGTTGCGAATAATACCGGGGTTTTGCAGTAGTTTTTCCAGTTTTTTTTCGGTAAACCGCGCCACTTTTACCGGGTCGAAATAGGCAAAGGCTTTTCGGTAGCCTTCCCGTTTTTTTAATATAAGTTCCCAGCTTAAGCCGGCCTGAGCGCCCTCCAGAATAAGAAATTCAAAATGCCGGCGGTCGTCATGGACCGGCACACCCCATTCGGTATCATGATAACGCATGTAATCGGGTGTTTTTAAACACCAAGGGCACCGGATTTTACCGTTAACGGAAGTCTGAGCTTGTCGTGGCATTTTTAAAGGGTAAGGGAGAGCGATTTGGTATAACTTAAGCGGGTCAAAAGCTTTTTAAACAATGCAGATTAAATTTAGTATTTTTAACCACAACATCTTATTGCTATGCGAGTAGTTATTTGTTTCGTATTGTTGCTCATTGCGGTTGCAGGATGGGCGCAGGACCCGGAAGCCAAACTAAAAGAAATGAAAATAGAACTATTCACTCCGCCTGCACCTATGGCCAACTATGTGCGGACCGTACGTACCGGTAACCTGCTATTTCTGGCCGGGCATGGCCCTACCCGGGCCGATGGTACCAATATCCAAGGTAAAATTGGCAAAGACCTGACAACCGAACAAGGTTACATGGCGGCACGCCAGGTGGGTATTGCTATGTTGAGTACGCTTAAAAATGAGTTGGGCGATTTGAAACGCGTAAAGCGAATAGTAAAAGTATTGGGCATGGTAAACTGTACCGAAGGATTTACCGACCAGCCCAAAGTAATGAACGGATTTTCTGATTTAATGGTAGCCGTTTTCGGTCCGGCCGGTATGCATGCCCGGTCGGCCGTAGGTATGCACGCCCTTCCTTCCAATATAGCCGTTGAAGTGGAGATGATTGTAGAAATAGAATAACCAATGACTGGACGTAGAAAGGCATTAAAATCTCTTGCCGCCTCTTTGCTTTCAATACCCGTAATGAAAGCATGGAGTTTTTCCGGTTCGGATATCCCACAGGCTGACGATCCTGATTACTGGGAGAAAATCCGTGAGTCCTTTATGTTGGCCAACGATAAAGTGTTTTTTAACACCGGTACTGTGGGAGCCATGCCGAAGATAGTTGTAGAGCGTGTAATGGAACATTTCGAGAAGCTGGCAACGGATGTAGCCGACTGGGATTACGCCAATGTCATTGGCTGGATTAGCGGATACCATCATTTGCCTGATCTGCGAAAGAAGATAGCCGAACTGATTCATGCCGATGCAGCCAGTGTGGCATTGACCGATAATGTTACCAGCGCCATGAGTTATATAGCAATGGGGCTTGACCTTAAGCGAGAGGATGAAATACTAACCTCTAATCAGGAGCACGGTGGTGGGAGGAGTTCCTGGATGGTGCGTGCTGCACGCGATGGAGTTGGTTATCGCGAAATAGAATTGCCAAAGCCCATCCGCAATGAGGACGAAGTGCTTTCAAAAGTCCTGCGGGCGTTCAGGCCCCAAACCCGTGTACTCATGCTGTCTCATATCATCACCGGAAGCGGGGCCATTTTACCTGTAAAACAAATATGCGCCGAAGCCAGAAGCAGAGGCATTATTACGATACTGGACGGAGCCCAAACAATAGGGCACATACCTGTTGACGTAGCCGATATAGGGTGCGATGCATACGTAGGCTGCTTTCATAAATGGATGGGAGCCCCGCCCGGCACAGGATTTATGTGGGTACGCCCGGAGTTATTAAAAACCCTTTGGACAAGCGTAAGCAGCTACCAATGGAATAATCATGAGGATGAAGGCTTTAGATTTACACAACGAGGTACAGGCAACTATTCTTTGCTTATTGGTTTAGATGCTGCATTGGATTTTCACATCAACATAGGGCCACAACGGATTTATGACCGCATAAAGTTTCTAGGCAGCTACCTGCGGGAAGGGCTAAAAAAAATGCCCCACGTAAAAATCTCTTCTCCGCTCGATGAAAAAATGTGCGCCGGGATAACAGTGTATAATGTGGCCGGCATGACCGGTGCCCAACTGCAACAGGTATTCTGGGAGCGTGCACGCATGCGGCCCCGATCGCAGGGCGACACCTACGGTGTAAGACATTGTACGCACATTTATAATAACCAAAAACAATTAGATAAGGCTTTAGAAATAGTAAAATCCTTGAAATAACCAATGCTATTTAAAATGAGAGCTAAGGTTTTATTTGTCATGGTCTGCCTTTACCTTAGGCTCTCGGCTCAACAAAACTTCATATCAGGTTACGTAATAACCCATGAAGGAGATACGCTACGGGGTCACATAGATTACCAACAATGGACTAACTCACCTGCCGAGTTCGGGTTTAAACCCTTCGGAAGCGATGAGATTAAGATTTTAAAACCAACTGATCTACAATACTTTTACGTAGAAAAGCCAAATGAATTGTATGGCAGTGTAACTACTACAATAACTTCCCGATCTTCTAAATATGCAACCCTAAGTAGCAGCGAAGTTATATTGTTTTCAGGTTTTGCACGCGTGCTACTTGAGGGACATGTTAGCCTTTATATGATACGGTTCAAAAATTTAACTTATTATATACTAAGATTACCTGATAACAGCTTTAAGGAGTTAACCTTGAAAAGAATTGCGGTAACACAGAATGGCATAACCTCAATACGTGACTTTCATGTTTACCGAAACTACCTTAAAGAATTTGAAAAAGACTGCGAAAGTTTAGCCGGATTATCTGAAAGACTAAAATATTCAGAAAAAGATTTTATCCTATTCGTTTCAAACTATAACAATTGCCACTCTGCTAATTACGTGGTGGTGAGCACTTTACAAAAAAAAATAGTTGCTACTAAGGGCATCATGCTTTCGGTTAATAATTCTCAATACGTAATTAGTGATAGTTATTCGGAGGTGGGTGCAGGTCAAAAAGTTAAGGGATATGGATTTACAGCCGGTGTTTCCTTATTAGCCGGTTATCCGCATGGGCGATGGGGGCTTTCGGTAGATTTTTTATACAAATTTCTGAGATTGGAAAATAACGTAAATTTTTATAAAGTATTTGCACAATATGAAGGCTTTAACAAGTTTAATATGGATTTACTAAAACTCACCGCACAGGTCAGGCACACCAGCGTTTCCGGAAAAGTCCGTCCCTACATAGGTGGAGGAATAACCGCTTCTGTTCCCCTGCGGTCAGAGGCAGTAGCCCATTATAGAAGAATTGACCTGTCTAATCCTGAAACTAAAATATTCAAGGGAAAGGGCGAAATGGGATTTGTATTTGAAGGTGGTTTGAAGGTAAAAAAAGGTGAGTTAGGTTTACGTACGGAAAGATTGTTGTACCAAAAAAACATATTTACGGAAGGGCAGGTCGGTCATATCGTTATAAAATATTATCTAAGCAGGCCGCGCTAACGCAAAGCATTATCCAAATCCCTCATCAGGTCATCTGCCTGTTCAATTCCAACCGACAGCCGCAACAGTTTATTCGTAATGCCGGCGGCTTTTCGTTCGGCCGGTGTTAGCCTGCGGTGCGATGTTTTTACCGGCTGATTAATGGTACTCTCCACACCACCCAGGCTTACGGCCGGTTTAATCAATTCCAGGCGGTCTACGACCCGGTCAGCATCACCCTTGACATCGAACGATACCATTCCGCCAAAACCCTGCATTTGTTTTTTCGCTATTTCGTGGGCTTCGTGTTCTTTCAGTCCGGGGTAGTACACGCGCGCCACTTTTTTATGGCTACTCAACCATTCTGCCAGAATAAGCGCATTTTCGTTTTGCCGCTGCACACGAACAAACAGGGTTTTAAGGCTGCGTTCCACCAGCCAGCAGGTGTAGGCATCGGCATGGCCGCCAAAATGAATGGCGCTTTGGCGGATAAGTTCAATGTATTTTTTTGATGATACCACTATGCCGCACATCAGATCGCTGTGCCCGCCAATGTATTTGGTGCCACTGTGCAACACAATGTCTATGCCCAGCTCAATCGGGTTTTGATTAACGGGCGAGGCAAAGGTGTTATCGATTAGGGTAACCAGTTTATGCTGCCGGGCTATGTTAACTAAAGCGGGCAGGTTAGTGATTTTTAGCAGCGGGTTGGAAGGCGTTTCTACATATAACAACCGGGTGTTTTTACGAATGGCCTTCTTAAAATTTTCGGGGTGGGCAGCATTTACCAATGTATAAGCTATGCCATAGCGGTTCAATTCGTTCAGCACGGCATGGTGTGTACCGCCATACAGGTCTTGTTGAAAAACGGCATGGTCGCCTGCGCGCAACATGGCCATCATGGAGGTAAAGATGGCCGCCATGCCCGAGCTAAAAGTCAGGGCGTCTTCGCCTTTTTCCAAGGCCGCCATCTTTTCGGCTACGGCCCGGTGGTTCGGGGTATTGAAATAACGCGGATACAGGATGATATCCGAGCGGTAGTCGTATGCCGAGGCCGGATACACGGGGGTTACGGTACCTCCAAAACGGGTATCGCCCGTTGAGCCGGCATGAACACTCAAGGTTTGCGGGTGCAGCAAGTGGTTCTTCATGAGCCCAAAATAATCAATATGCGAGGCCTATGTACCGCCCTTTTTAGGGTTGGTGTTATGGGCCTATTACATTATCATTATCAATAAGTTACAATAAACTTTTTTGCACTGACGGCGTTTATATTTACGGTATCAACCACTACGAAACCATGGCATCGGCAATTCAACAGTTGCAGATTCTGGAATCGCTCAGTGCGCTGGATGCTGCACAAACCGAAAAGGTGTTGATGTACATCCACCACCTTAGCCACGCCACCCGCGATGAGGCACGGTACAAGCGATACAAGCGCGAGGCAATGAAAGAAATACGCAGGGCCTTGCGCACCGACCGGTATCTGCGTTCGGGTCAGTAGGTAACTGCCGAAAAGGACCGGCTCACGTTAATCGTGAGCTCCATCGCAGTTTTTCAATGCGATTGAATATATTTTTCCCACTTCTTTAATACCTCTTTAAAATCCTCAGGCAGGTCGCTTTCGAACCGGAGCGTTTCTTCCGTAACCGGATGAACAAAGCCCAGTGTTTTGGCATGCAAAGCCTGACGGGGCATAAGCTTAAAGCAATTCTCTACAAACTGGCGGTATTTAGTAAACACTGTACCTTTTAGTATCCGGTTGCCGCCGTAAGCCGCATCGTTAAACAACGGATGCCCCAGGTATTTCATGTGGGCGCGTATCTGGTGGGTACGGCCTGTTTCCAGCCTGCACTCTACTAGCGAAACGTAACGAAGCGGTTGGATAACGCGATAGTGGGTAACAGCCCTCTTGCCCTGGCTGGCATCCGGAAACGTCATTATGATGCGGCGGTCGCCCGGGCTTCTTCCAATGTGCACATCAATGGTTCCTTGCGGGGGCGATGGCTCGCCCCATACCAAGGCCCAGTAGGTACGCTCAATGGTATGATGAAAAAACTGTTCGGCAAGTCCCTGCATGGCTTCCTCGGTTTTGGCTACCACCATCAGTCCCGACGTATCTTTATCTATCCGGTGTACCAGCCCCGGCTTACCCTCGTTGCCCGGTAACTGGGGCAACTGCTGAAAATGCCAGGCCAGCGCGTTTACCAGCGTGCCCGTCCAGTTTTGGTAGGCCGGATGCACCACCATACCTGCAGGCTTATTCACGACTAACAGGTAGTTATCTTCATACACGATATCCAGCGGTATGTTTTCGGGAATAACCTCGGTAAGGCGCGGAATTTTAGGCAGGTAAAGTACTATGGAATCGTGCGGATGCACCCGGTAGTTCGATCGGGCCGGCTTATCGTTAACCTTTACCAAGCCGGCTTCAATTGCTTTTTGAATTTTTGTACGGGTTACGTTGGGCAGTCGGTCGGTTAAAAATTTGTCCAGCCGTACCAAACTCTGGCCCGCATCGGCTACCAGGCTGTGTTGTTCGTACGATACATCATCCTCATCTTCATCAACAGGGGTAATAAAATCGTCGGCCATGCATGCAAACCTACTAAACGCCAATCAGATTTTTACCGGTGGCAACCCTGCACCCGCAAAAGCCTTATATTCGCGGCGCTATGTGCAGAATGATTTTAACCGTTTTGGTGGTGCTTTTTTATGCCTGTGCCGAACGCAACGGAGAAAAGATCTCAACCGGTTTGTTCGCCCCCGGCATTGGTCTGTCGCCTCTTGCCGACCCGTTTATCCGCGAAGCTTCGGGCATGGCCTGCAGCCACAGGCATCCTAATCTGTTGTGGGTGCATAACGACAGTGGCGACAGTGCACGGTTATTCTTAATCGATACGCTGGCACGCACGCATATGGTTGTTTGGCTTAAAGGTGCACGCAACCGCGACTGGGAAGATATAGCCGTAGGGCCAGGGCCAGAAGCCGGAAAAACGTATGTGTATGTTGCGGATATTGGCGATAACGCGGCCGTGCACGAGGAAAAGGTTATTTACCGGTTTGAAGAGCCCGAACAAACCAAAGGGGAGTTAATTCTTACCGCTTTCGATTCAATAAGATTTACCTACCCCGATGGCCGGCGCGATGCCGAAACCCTTTTACTCGACCCGCTTACACGCGATTTGTTTATTCTTTCCAAACGTGAAGAAACACTGCATTTGTACCGCCTGGCCTGGCCGCAAAACACCAACTCGGTTATTTCTGCCCGGCTTGTGGCTAACGATCTGACATTTCATCGCCTGGGCGAGCCCCGGGGGTATCATCCGCTTTACTACAACCAGGTAACAGGTGGAGATATTTCGCCCGATGGTTTTGAAATACTCATTAAAGACTACAGCACCGTGTACTACTGGAAGCGCGAAGCCGGGCAGCCGGTAGAGGCCGTGTTGCGTGCCCGGCCTTTTCTGCTTCCTTATCTTCCTGAAGCAAGGGGCGAAGCAGTGGCCTTTTCGGCAAACGGAAAAGGGTACTATACGCTTAGCGAAAACACGGGAGAAGGCATACCGACACTTATTTTCTATCCGCGCATCGAAAAGGCTACTCAACCTTAACGGCTGTTCCGCAGGCAGTTACCATTAACATGCCGTTGCCCGAGCCCAGCGTTTCGTAGTCCAGATCAACGCCAATAACGGCGTTTGCTCCCATGGCTTTTGCCTGCTGTACCATTTCGGCAATGGCGCTTTGTTTGGCTTCTTTCAGCACCTGTTCGTAAGCGCCGCTACGGCCACCTACGATGTCGGTAATGCTGGCGAAAAAATCCTTTATCAGGTTGGCGCCAATAATGGTTTCGCCCGAAACCAGACCGTAGTATTGGGTAATGCGTTTGCCCTCAATGGAAGGTGTAGTGGTTACCAGCATAAACTTTTTAACCTGTAAACGAAGGCCCTTTTGTTTGGGTTATAAAAAAACAGGCACCGTTTTCAGCGCATGTTTTTCGGGTTTAAGGCAGGTAAGGTTAAACAACGCCCTGGGCTTTCATGGCCTGGGCCACTTTAAGGAAACCGGCAATGTTGGCTCCGGCCAGGTAATTACCGGGTTTACTGTACTCGTTGGCTACGGCCAGGCAAGTATCGTGAATGTTTTTCATGATTTCCTGCAGTTTGTGATCCACTTCTTCGCGTGTCCAGTTGGCTCCCATGTAATTTTGAGTCATTTCCAGACCTGAAGTAGCCACACCACCTGCATTCGAGGCTTTGCCCGGAGCATACATAATGCCGTTGTCAATCAGGATATTAATTCCGTCAATTGTAACGGGCATGTTAGCACCTTCGCAAACCATTCGAATGCCGTTTTTTACCAGGTTTTCGGCGTCCTTTCCGTTCAATTCGTTTTGGGTAGCACACGGAAAGGCACAATCGGCTTTTATATTCCACATCGGGTTATGGTCGGCTCCCGGTTGTATTTCCTGATACACCACTCCTTTAAAATGTTCGGCATATTCTTTAATTCTTCCTCTGCGGTTATTTTTCAAGTCTTTCAAAAACTCCAGCTTATCGCGTGTAATGCCTGCTTCATCAAGAATAAAGCCGTTGGAGTCGGAAGCGGTAATTACCTTGCCACCCAGTTTGTTGATTTTTTCTATAGCGTATTGAGCCACGTTGCCCGAGCCCGAAACCAGGCAGGTTTTACCTTTAATTGAGTCGCCTTTGGTGTGCAGCATGTTTTCGGCAAAATAAATGAGGCCGTAGCCGGTGGCTTCAGTTCGGATGAGGCTGCCGCCCCAGCCTATGCCTTTGCCGGTAAATACACCTGTAAATTCGTTTTTAATTTTTTTATAAGTGCCAAACATGTAACCTATTTCCCGTCCGCCAACGCCAATGTCGCCGGCCGGCACATCCAGCCTGTGGCCTATATGGCGAGTTAGTTCGCTCATAAAGGCCTGGCAGAATTTCATAATTTCGTTTTCGCTTTTACCTTTCGGGACGAAATCAGAGCCCCCTTTGCCGCCGCCCATGGGTAAGCCCGTAAGGGCATTCTTAAAGATTTGTTCAAAGGCCAGAAATTTAAGTACACTCACGTTTACCGATGGGTGAAAACGAATGCCTCCCTTGTACGGACCAATGGCGCTGTTCATTTGTACACGGTAACCCCGGTTTATCTGCACCTCGCCTCTGTCGTCCAGCCAGGTAACCCTGAAGGATATGAGCCGTTCCGGCTCCAACATGCGTTCCAGGATTTTCAGCTTGCGAAATTCAGGATGTTTATCCAGTACCGGCAGCACCGAAATAATTACCTCTTCGGCTGCCTGCAAAAATTCGGGCTCTTGGGGGTTGCTCTGCTTTACCGCAGCCAGGATATCGTTGTGCATGCAGGGTAAAAATTTGCCCCCAATTTAGAATAAGTTACCGTAATGCAAACGTTTTAACCGGCTTTCCTATATGCTGTGAATCTGCTTTATTTCGGTATGGAAATTACAAAAGATACGTTGGCTGAAGCAGGCTTTTCGCGCATTGTGGCCGGCGTGTGGCGCTGGGGTAAATTACCGGCAGCTGAGTGGGAAAAGCTGATTTTCCGGGCAGTTGACAGCGGCATTACTGCTTTCGATCATGCCGATATTTATGGCGACTACACCTGCGAACAACAGTTTGGCCGGGTGCTAAAAGCCCTGCCTTCTTTACGCAGCCGGTGCCGCGTTATTACAAAATGCGGCATTAAGCTGGTTTCGACCAAACACCCCGAACACCGTGTAAAGCATTACGATACATCGGCCCGGCATATCGTGCAATCGGCCGAAGCTTCGCTGCAACTTCTTGGTGTTGATGTTATTGATTTGCTGTTGCTGCATCGGCCGGATCCGCTCATGAATCCTGAGGAGGTGGCAGCAGCCTTCGATCAGCTGCATCGCGAAGGAAAAGTAAGGCGGTTCGGGGTGTCGAACTTCACGCCCGTTCAAACCGAAATGCTTCAATCGTTCCTGAACATACAGTTGGTTACCAATCAAATTGAATTGTCGCTGTTCCGGCACGAGGCTTTTTTTAACGGCACAATAGATGCGCTGATGAAGCAACGCATGCCGGTTATGGCCTGGTCGCCCTTAGGCGGGGGGAAATTTTTTACCGCACCCGAAACGGTTAAAACCACAGCCGGCATGCTTACGGAGTTAACTGAAAAATACCGGTGTACCGAAAGCCAGTTGTTGCTGGCCTGGTTGCTGGTTCATCCCGTGCGCATTTACCCGGTTATCGGCACCACCCGGCCCGAACGGCTGGAGGAGGCGGCCCGGGCAGTTGCACTTACCCTCGACCGGCAGGATTGGTTTGCCATGTTAAAGGCCGTTACCGGAAAAGATGTACCCTGAACAATGCGGCGCTGTTTTTTTGTACCTGCTAACTCTTTAAGTTAAAATTTGTTCAGGTGGGCAGATGCACTCATTTTTGTGCTGGCCATATCATTACATGCCTGCTGTTGCCAAAAACGCAAAGAAAAGAGAACCCAAGCCGTTTACCGACTCTACCGGCTACGCTCAGGTAGAAATAATCGGGGCGCGCGAGCATAACCTTAAAAATATTTCGGTGTCGTTTCCGCGCAATAAGCTGGTGGTTATTACCGGCATTAGCGGCAGCGGCAAATCGTCGCTGGCGTTCGACACCCTTTATGCCGAAGGCCAGCGCAGGTACCTGGAAAGTTTTTCGGCTTATGCGCGAAACTTTATCGGCAACCTCGAACGGCCCGATGTAGATAAAATAAACGGCTTAAGCCCCGTTATTTCCATTGAACAAAAAACCACCTCGCGCAATCCGCGCTCTACCGTAGGCACGGTAACCGAAATTTACGACTTTCTGCGCCTGCTGTTTGCCCGCACGGCCGAAGCGTACTCTTATCTTACGGGCGAAAAAATGACCCGGCAGTCGGAAGACCAGATAGTAGATTCCATACTTGCTAACCTGGACGGCAAAAATCTCACCTTGCTGGCGCCGGTAGTAAAAGGGCGCAAAGGACATTACCGTGAACTGTTCCAGCAAATCCGCAAGCTGGGCTATACCAAGGTGCGTGTTGACGGCCTCATTCAGGAGCTTGCTCCGAAAATGCAGGTTGACCGGTATAAGGTTCACGACATCGAAATTGTAATCGACCGTATTCTGGCCGACTACAAATACCGATCGCGCATAAGCCAATCGGTAAACCGCGCGCTGAAAGAAGGCAAAGGCATTATCCAGGTGGTGGATGAAGACGGAAAGCTGTACTATTTTTCAAAATTTCTGATGGACCCTCAAACCGGCTTGTCGTATGACGAGCCGGCCCCAAACACCTTTTCGTTTAACTCACCCTACGGTGCATGCCCGGTGTGCAACGGCCTTGGCCAAATACAGGAGATAACCGAAGAATCGGTTATTCCCGACAAGAACCTGAGCATAAGCCGGGGCGGCATTTTGCCTTTGGGCGAGTATCGCGACATCTGGATTTTTAAAAAAATTGAGGCCATACTTAAGCAATACCAATGTTCGTTAACCACCCCCATAAAAAACATTCCGGCCGAAGCCCTGAAAGTATTGTTGTATGGCGATGGTGTTCCCGTGGCAGTTCCTTCGGTTAAATATCCGGGCACGGAATGGAATACCAGCTTTGAAGGCGTTGTAAATTTTTTTGAAAAACAACGCGAAGAGGGCACGGATAACGTGCGGCAATGGGTTGAAGATTTTACCGTTACGCGCGTATGCCCCGAGTGCGGGGGAGCACGCTTAAAAAAAGAATCGTTGCATTTTAAGATTGACGGAAAAAATATTGCCGAGCTGTCGATGCTCGATATGCGGAAGTTAAGCCAATGGCTGGAGCGGCTGGAAGACAGGCTTTCGGAAAAGCAGCGCATTATTGCTGCCGGCGTGCTGAAGGAAATACGCAAGCGAACTGGGTTTTTGTTAGATGTAGGCCTGGATTACCTGCATCTGAACCGCCCGCTGAAAACCCTTAGCGGCGGCGAGGCGCAGCGCATACGGCTGGCTACACAAATAGGCACCCAGTTAACCGGAGTAATGTACATTCTGGATGAACCCAGCATAGGCCTGCACGCCCGCGACAACACCCGCTTAATTCAGGCCCTGAAGTCGCTGCGCGATTTGGGAAACACGGTGTTAGTTGTTGAGCACGACCGTGAAATGATGCTGGAGGCCGATTACCTGCTCGACATCGGACCCGGTGCCGGGCGGCATGGCGGCCAGGTAGTAGCGCAGGGCGAACCCAAAACATTTTTACAATCCTTCAGCCCCACTGCGGCCTACCTGAAAGGTGAGCGGCAGATTCCTTTCCCGGCTAAACGCAGACCAGGAAATGGCAAAAAGCTGGTGTTGGCCGGAGCTTCGGGGCATAACCTTAAAAACGTAACCGCAACCTTTCCGCTGGGCACCTTTATCTGCATAACGGGTGTTTCCGGAAGCGGCAAATCCACTTTAATACACAACACCCTGTATCCTATTTTAATGAAACATTTTTACGGTTCGCGCACCGAACCGCTGCCATATAAGAAAATAGAGGGGCTGGAACATCTTGACAAGGTAATTGAGGTCGACCAGTCGCCCATCGGCCGTACGCCCCGCTCGAACCCGGCAACGTATACCGGCGTGTTTACCGACATCCGCGACCTGTTTGCCCAACTGCCCGAAGCAAAAATTAGAGGATATAAACCCGGCCGGTTTAGTTTTAATGTAAAAGGAGGCCGGTGCGAAACCTGCCAGGGCGGCGGCCTGCGCGTTATTGAAATGGATTTTTTACCCGACGTACAGGTGCTGTGCGAAACCTGTAAGGGCCGGCGCTACAACCGCGAAACACTGGAGGTGCGGTACAAAGGAAAATCTATTGCCGATGTGCTGAACATGACGGTAGAAGAAGCTGTTGAATTTTTTGAAAACCATCCCCGCATTGTTCGCAAAATTAAAACCCTGGCCGAGGTGGGACTGGGCTATATCTCGTTGGGGCAGCACGCCACTACACTTTCTGGAGGGGAGGCGCAGCGCGTAAAACTGGCTACCGAACTGGCCAAGCGCGATACCGGTAATACCCTGTATATATTCGATGAACCCACCACGGGCCTTCACTTTCAGGACATTGAACACCTGTTGGAAGTGCTGCAAAAACTGGTTGACAAAGGCAATACCGTTCTGGTGATAGAACACAATATGGATGTGATACGGGCAGCCGACTACCTGATTGATTTAGGGCCGGAAGGAGGGGAACGGGGTGGCAAAATTATAGCTGCCGGAACTCCCGAACAGGTGGCTGAAAACCCCGGCAGCCATACGGGCCGGTACCTGATGAAAGAATTGCGCTATTAAATTTTTTGCTTACTTGCCAGCCGTGTTTCGTACTGCTCATCAACGCCAATATCTTTTCGGGGCCCTCTTTATCGCCTTTGGCATTTACCGGGCCTGGGCGGGAGATTACCTGGAGTTTTCGCTGTATGCCATGGCCGGCGGAGCTTTTATTGGCAATGCCCTGATAGCCGAACCTGCGTTGGCCCACTGGCGAAAAGTATTGATTATTGCCGATTGGGCCCTGATTATCGCTGCCGCGTTCCTGTTCTTCTTTGTCATCAGGTATCGGTATTTTTAGAATCCGGTCTGCCGCTTACGTAAATCCTCCTTCTGCCATGGCCTTTTGCGTAATTTTGCAGGGAAAGCCATGATTGAATACAAGGAGCGGCTGTATTGGATTCTGCAAATAAGTGTATGGGCGGTGTATGCCCTGTTGCAGAGTGTGGTGTTCAGCATCATGGCCTCAGGCCTGAGCTGGTCCAGAATTGCATTTTTTGTTGCAGAAGCTCTTATCTGCCTTGCAGTAACCCATGTTTACCGCCACTATATAAAAAGGTGGAGGTGGTTAAGCATGCCCTTGCCTGCGCTTATTCCGCGCGTCATGGTTGGGGTCATTTTAATGGGTTTGTTGGTTTACTTTCTTCGCGTGCCGGTTAGCTATGTCTTTTCCATCCGGTCGGTAGAAAGCGAGGCCTTCCGGCTGGATCAGATTGTAGGCTATTCGGCATTTTATATTTTTCTGCTCTTTCTGTGGTCGGTTTTTTACTTCACCTATCACTATATTGAGCGGTACAATAAGTCGTTGCGTTATGAGGCCTCGCGTGTTGAAAGCGAATTAAGCAACCTGAAGGCTCAGCTTAACCCGCACTTTATCTTTAACGCGTTGAATAGCATACGGGCATTGATTGATGAAGACCCCCATAAAGCCAAGCTGGCCATCACGCAACTGTCGAATATTCTGCGCAACTCCCTGTCGTTTGGCAAGAAAGGATTAACTCCTTTTGAAGAAGAACTGAATATTGTTAAAGACTACCTTAGCCTTGAAAGCATACGCTTTGAAGAGCGCCTGAAAACCGAATTCGATATACATCCGGAGTCGGGCCGGTTTTTGGTTCCGCCGTTTATGATACAAACTCTTGTAGAAAACGGAGTGAAGCATGGTGTGTCGCGACTGAAAGAGGGCGGATTGATACAAGTATGCACACGGGTTGATCACGACAAGTTGCGCATTCAAATCCGCAACAGCGGCCACCTGGTTAACGGTATCAAAAAAAGCAAATCGGGTGTGGGCCTGCAGAATACCATTAAGCGCCTGAAGCTGCTCTATGGCGATGAGGCCTCTTTCAGTATCGTAAACGAAAGTCATAATTTTGTACGCACGGAAATAACCATTCCACAAACCATACAACGATGAAAGCTCTGCTGATTGACGATGAGCGCCTGGCGCGCAAGGAACTGCTTAAGTTACTGGAAGCCCATCCGGCTATTGAAGTGGCCGGTGAGGCTGCCAATGCCGAGGAGGCCCTGAAGATGATTAACGAAGTGAATCCTGATTTGTTGTTTCTGGATATCCAGATGCCGGGCAAAACCGGTTTTCAGTTGCTGGAAGAACTCGATTCCGTTCCGATGGTAATTTTTACTACGGCCTATGATGAGTTTGCTTTAAAGGCCTTTGAAGTAAATGCATTAGATTACCTGCTTAAGCCGGTGCAGCCAGAGCGGCTGGCCGATGCTGTAAGTAAGGTTTTGGAAAAGGAGCGTGCACGGCAGGCTGCAGCTCAGGGAGCAGGCCCCAGAAAACTGGGATTGAACGACCAGGTGTTTGTTAAAGATGGTGACCGTTACTGGTTTGTAAGCCTGGCCAACATCCGGCTGTTTGAGTCGGACGGTAACTATATAAAAGTTTACTTTGACGGCAACCGCCCCATGATTCATAAATCTCTCAATGCCCTGGATGAAAAACTGGATGAGCGCGCGTTCTTCCGCGCCAGCCGCAAGCACATTATTAACCTGAGCTGGGTAGAGGGCATTGAACCGTGGTTTAATGGTGGCCTTATGGTTAAGTTGCGCGGAGGCGACAAGGTAGAAGTAAGCCGCAGGCAGGCTGCCCGCTTTAAGGAAATGATGAGCCTGTAGCAGATGCTCAGTTCAGCATCAGTTCTATCAATTCGCGCTCAACATTCCAGTCGCGGGCCAGTTTAAGCATGGCCGTGGCTTCCATTTCGGTAACGTAGCCTTTCAGGTTGTTGGCCTGCCACACCATGTGTATCAACTCAATGCGTTTTTCCCTGGGGTAGTCGGCTACTATTGTGTTCAGGTATGTTCGTGCGCGATCAAATGCGGTAACATAATCCTGAGCAATAAACTCATTCGCCCATAGGTATTCGGCATAAGCATCCAGTTCCTCGGCTGTTTTCTCCAGGTCCTGCCGCTCTTCTTCATTCAGACCGTGGTAATGAAAAATTACGCTTTTTAACAACATGTAAGCGCGCTTCTCTTCAGATGTACGAGTCATAGCGGCCTTGAGGCAAATTGCAAATTAGAAAAGTTTTGGGTACTGCCCTAATAAGGTAAGGAGTTAGTCTTTAACAATAAATAATTCAGCTGCAATCCGGTCGGCCAGCAACATGCCTGTACGCGTAAGCCAGAGCCTGTTATTTAAGGCTTTGGCATAACCCAGTTGTTGGCACTGTTCAATATAACTAAGTTGCCTTGAGTTTAAAGGATACGAAAAAAATCGTTGCAGGTAATCCAGGTCTATGCCGGCAGAGGTTCGCAGGCCGGTAAGGATGTATTCGTTGATGCGATCCGGAAGGGAGAGAGGCTCTACGGTTGCCGGTACAATGCCACGGTTTATGTGTTCAATATAGCGGTACTTATGGGCGACATTGGCCTGCCGGCTTACTCCGTTAAAAGAGTGGGCCGAAGGACCAATACCTAAGTAAGGGATTTGTTTCCAGTAGTTGCTGTTGTGCCGTGATTGAAAAGCGGGTTTGGCATAGTTTGAAATTTCATAATGCGTGTAGCCGGCAGCGGTCAGTGCATCGGCTACCAGCAGAAAAGCCGAGGCTTCTTCTTCTTCGCTGGTCGGAATGAGGCTTCCCTTTTTTAACCACCTTCCAAAGGTGGTACGTTCTTCAATGGTAAGTGCGTAAGCCGACACATGTTCCGGGTTAAGCCGGACGAGTTGATCTACATCGCGTTCAACTTCCTGGAGGCACTGGCCGGGGATGGCAAAAATCAGGTCCAGGTTAATGTTGTTAAAACCGGCAGCGCGGGCATACTCATAGGCAACGATAGCCTGCTGAGCCGAATGGGTACGATTTAAGAAAACAAGCGTGGCGTCATGAAACGACTGTACGCCAATGCTCAACCGGTTAACGCCCAGGCTGGCATAAAAAGAGAGGGCCTGCAGGGTCAGGTCGTCCGGGTTAGCCTCTAAGGTAACTTCGGCATGAGGCGAAACGGAAAAGTTTTTATATAACGCATTGAAAATTTCTGCCAGAAGGGTGTGGTCAATCAATGAGGGTGTGCCCCCGCCTATGTACACAGTTTCAATGATTTTTTCTGGAAGATATGTTTGCTGCAGGTGCATTTCCTGAACCATAGCATGAATTACCTGCGCTTGGTTGTGGCGGTTGGTAGAAAAGTAAAAGTCGCAGTAATGGCAGGCCCGGCGACAAAACGGAATATGGATGTAAATGCCTGCCATAGGAAAACTTATAAGCAAAGCTACGCGATTGTTTATTTTTGAAACCTTTATGTTTAGGGCCGGTATTTTATTCCTGCTGCTGGGATTTTCGCTGCCATGCCGGCCACAGGCCGGTTTTGTTAAGGCAAACCTTACAGATAGCCTGGTACTCATAACCAAACCAGGCATTAAAAACCCCCGAACAGCTCAGGTAACAGTTTCTGCTCAGCTATATAAAGGCGATTTGCTGTGTATGGACAGTCCATCGCCTTTTTATGTATTTGCAGAAGGGGTTCTTATGGGCGATGCCTTTACTCAAGTATGCTGGCCGATAGATAGCCTTCGCAACCTCTTCGGGCAGCCGGAAGTACGGATATTTATTTATCAGCGGCAGGGCATATCCCCCCGTTTTCGGATTTTCATCAAAACGCTGTTGCCGGTTCCGGTTTTGTCCACACCGGCAAGTGCGGTGCCGCGCCCGCACAACGCCTACCCGGATTTTCTGCTGTCGGCAGTGGCCGTTGTAATCCTCCTGTTCCTGTGTATGACCCGAGCCAACCGGCTTCTGGTGTCGGGTTATTTTGAGGTGTCCGCCCTACTTTCTTACCGCGAGAGCGAGGATCATCCCATGTATAACCGGGTGGCCAATACCACAAATATATTGTTAATTATAACGGTAGTGATAATGTATGCCGTGTTGCTGGCCGGTGTCCATTCGGAGGGGGTAACTTTTGGCGCCTTTTGGCAGCGCACACTTCACAAGGCCGGAGCCGTAGGCCTGTGGTTGGTAGCCAAGGGCTTTTGCATCTGGGCCATATCTAATTTATTTGCCATAGGGTATTTAAAGGGCCTTCAATACGTCGGATTTGTACGATACCTGATGTGGGTTACCATAGCGTTGCTCATAACCGAGGTAATTATAACGTACATTACCGGAGGTGCGCCTGTAAAGTTGCTGTACAGTTCCTGGTTTGTTTGGCTTACGGCATTGGTGTGGATGGTGCTTATCTGGCAAAAGTTAATGTTTCAAACCCGCTTCAGTGCTATTCATATATTTTCGTACCTTTGTGCCACAGAAGTCGGCCCTCTTCTGCTGGCAACCGCACCAAACTGGAAAGCTTGAACCTGACAGGAGTTGCTATGAGCGAAAAAATGAATGACCGGATGCGGAAGGTCAAAAGCATACTGGTCTCTCAGGAAGCCCCAACCGATCCGAATTCACCTTACTACAAGTTAGCTGAAAAATACAACCTTCAGATTGATTTCAGGCCGTTTATCCAGGTTGAGCCACTTCCTGTTAAGGAATTCCGGAAACAGAAGGTTGATATCCTGGCCCACTCGGCCATCATATTTACCAGCCGACATGCTGTTGATCATTTTTTCCATATCAGCCGGGAGTTAAAACTCGAAATGCCGCCGGATATGAAATACTTCTGCATATCCGACCAGACTTCCAACTACCTGCAGAAATACATTGTCATCCGGAAACGGAAAATCTTTACCGGCCTGAAAACTGTGGAAGACTTGTTCGAGATATTAAAAAAGCATAAAAACGAAAAATTTCTTTTTCCCTGCTCCGATATCCGCAAGAACGACATACCCGATTTTCTGCAGCAAAACGGGTTTAACTTTACCGAGGCGGTAATGTACCAAACGGTAGCCAGCGACTTGTCGGATTTAAAAAACGTGTACTACGACATCCTGGCCTTTTTCAGCCCTTCGGGCATCACCTCTCTGTTTACCAACTTCCCCGACTTTAAACAAAACCATACCCGCATTGCCGCTTTCGGTCCGGCCACGGCCAAAGCCGTTCGCGATGCCGGACTGATCCTGGACATTGAAGCCCCCCTGCCCAATGCCCCGTCTATGACCGGAGCTATTGAACTGTATATTAAACAAATTAACGGAAATAAATAACCTGCTCATTCTTTGAATTTTAACAACTTATCTTTTTTATTACACTTTAATTACGTAGGCATTGAAAGTGTGAGAAAAAAACCTTTACTTTAAACCTTACTTTTTTATCCGCATGGTACAAAGCGCCTTACGCGTATTTTTTGCCCTGGTAACGTGGCTGTTTGTCGTAACTGCCCTTGCGCAGCAGGATGCGCATTTTACGCAATACATGTTTAACAGCGTATACCTTACCCCGGCAGCTGCTGGAGCCAGCGGAGTAACCGAGGCCACTGCCATTCACCGTAGCCAATGGCTGGGTTATGAGTCGTCTTTCAACGACGGTGGTGCGCCCACCAGCCAACTGGTTTCTTTCAGTGCGCCAATTCACCGCCTTAAAAGCGGCTTTGCCACTTATATATTAAATGATAAACTAGGCCCGCAAAACAACCTGGAGGTCCAGGCCATGTATGCCTACCACCTGGGCATCCGCGAAAACAAACTCAGTTTCGGGCTGAAACTGGGCATCTATTCGCAAACCCTTGACTTTAATAAGTACCGCCTCATTCAACCCAACGACCCCTTGCTAATCGACCCTAATACCGGGCAACTTCGGACAGGCAAGGAATCTCAGATCCGCCCCGATCTGGGCTTGGGGATCCTGTATCGAACTGAAAAATACTATGCCGGCATTGGGTTTAATCATTTGCTGAAATCGGAGTTCGACTTTGGCGTAAGCCAACGCAATGCCCTGGTTAACCATATGAATTTCACCGCGGGCTATTTTTACGATGTGAACTTCGACCTGCAATTAAACCCGACCATCCTGGTAAAAACGGATTTTAACGAATTTTCGGTTGATTTGGGCGTAGTGGCCACCCTTCGCAATACCATGTGGGGAGGTTTGTCGTTTCGTTCTGGAGAAGCGGCCAACCTGTTAATGGGCTATAGCTTTTTAAAAGACAAGTCCCTGCGTTTGGGTTATGCCATTGATGTGGTGGTAAAAGGCAGAGCGGCCAAAGAAAACTTTTCGCACGAATTACTGCTAACTTATCAACTGCCCGTAAGTGTGGGTGTCGGCAAAAAAATCGTTCGAACGCCCCGATACAGGCATTAACGGAATGAAATTTTGGTTTTAACAGGATTTTACAGAATTTGGGAAATATTTCGTATCCGATTTTTCGTAATTAGCGATATTTTCGGGACTTAATATTGAGAACTATAAAGGCAGAATTAACCGATATGAACAAATTATCCGTTCTTTCAAAAATACTGCTGCTTGCAGTTGGCTTAACTTCCGCAGCATGCGGATTGCTTGGACTAGGAGGAGGCAAGGGAGGTGACCAGGGACAACTCATGGGCGTGCCCGGTCGCCACGGATGGGTGATGACCCAGCCCTTTGGTATGGTTCCCATCCCTGCCGGCACCTTCCACATGGGACAGGCCGATGAAGATCCGGCTTCTACTCAAATTAATTATAATAAACAGGTAACCATCGGGTCATTTTTTATGGACGATACCGAAATTACCAACAACGAGTACCGGCAGTTCACCAACTTTTACTTGGTTGATAATGGGAGCATCGAAGGCCTTGAAACCATAGACCCGCAGACTTTCAAGACAAAATACTATCCCGATACCACTGCCTGGGTACGCGACTTTGCCCACCACATGGGCGACCCCATTCAGGACTATTATTATTGGCACCCCGGCTATGACGATTACCCCGTTGTGGGTGTAAACTGGGATGCGGCCATGTTCTTTTGCAAGTGGCGAACCGCCTATTGGAACGACTACCGGAAAAGCATTGGCGAACCCCCTATGCCTAATTTCCGCCTTCCTTCAGAAGCCGAATGGGAGTATGCAGCCCGCGGCGGTCGAGACATAGCCAAATATCCGTGGGGCAACCCCTACATCCGGAACTCCAAAGGATGTATGCTGGCCAACTTTAAACCCGGTCGCGGTAACTTTTACGATGATGGCTTTGCTTACACTTCGCCTGTGATGTCCTATTTCCCGAACGACTACGGCCTGTACGACATGGCCGGCAACGTTTCGGAATGGTGCCTTGACGATTTTAACCCGGCATCGGTGCCCACCGTATGGGACCTGAACCCACAATACATCGACCCAAGAACCAACCCCGAAAGTCCCAGATACGATCCTAAAATCGCGCCAAAAAAAGTAGTTCGCGGAGGTTCTTGGAAAGACGTGTCCTACTACCTGGAAACCGGCACCCGCACTTATGAGTTTAAAGATTCCACGCGGGCTTATATCGGCTTCCGTTGTGCATTAACCCACCTGGGACGCTCCAGTGGAAGGGAATTTTAACCGTAACCCAACTCTGTCTATAATAATTACTAAATTTAAACCAGACTTTCAACCTTAAACCCATACAACAATGAGCAAGAAAAAAGGCGGATTCCGCGAGCTACTGTTTAAAACCATCATGCCCAAAGTTTACGGTATCGGTGCGGCTGTCGTAATCATCGGGGCATTGTTTAAAATCCTTCACCTTACCGGTGCTGACCAGATGCTGATGGTAGGTTTAACCACCGAGGCCATCATCTTCTTTTTAAGTGCCTTCGAACCTCCTGCAAAAGAAGTGGACTGGTCGAAGGTGTATCCGGAACTGGCAGAAGATTATGAAGCACCGGCTACTACTCCTACCGTACGCAGAGCCGGTGGCAAAGAAGAGTCGCCGCTGCAGAAGTTAGATGATATGCTTAAGAATGCTAAAATTGATCAGAACCTGCTGGATAACCTTGGCAAAGGCCTGAATAACCTGGCCGAGTCGGCCAAACAAATGAACAGCCTGGCTAACGCTGCAGTAGCTACCAACGAATATGCCGCTAACGTAAAAACCGCCTCGAAGGCCCTGGCCGATATGAATGCTTCGTACAAAACGGCTATTGAAGCGGTGAGCGCCATGGCCAGCGCATCAAAAGATGCCGGCGAATACCACGCGCAGGTTCAAAAGGTTACCAAAAACCTGGCTGCACTTAATACCGTGTACGAAATGGAGCTGAAAGATGCAGACAGCCACGTAAAACAAATGAACAAATTTTACGAAAGCCTTACCGGTGCCATGCAGGGCCTGAGCAAGGTAGGCGAAAATACCTCGAAATTTACCAGCGAACTGGCTAAGCTAACCGATAACCTTACCGCCCTGAACAAGGTTTATGGCAGCATGCTTACCGCCATGAAAGGCGGAGGACAGTAATTTTGTAAAGTGATTTTAGGGTTTAAGAAAAAGGTGTGTAACCATTAACCAACAAGCCAATGGCAGGCAAAAAAGAAACTCCGCGGCAGAAGATGATTGGCATGATGTACCTGGTGCTCACTGCACTGCTGGCCTTGCAGGTAAGCAATGCGGTACTGGAAAAATTTGCCATTATTAACGGCACGCTGGAGCAACTCATCCGCGAAACCAACGATAACAACCAGCAACAGCTGGCTAAAATTATTGAGGAAGGCGGAAAAAGTCAGGTTGATAAAATCAAAAGCGCTGTAGAACGCGCCAAAAAAGTGCGCGATCTTACCGCAGTTACCGTCCAGGAAATTGAAAAGCTGAAAAAGAAAATGCTGGAAATAAGCGGCTCGGATAAGGTGGATGAAAAAATTATTAACAACCACGGTTCGCAGGTAGCTACCATGATGATCGATCCGGCTTCGCCTTACGGAAAGAATTTTGAAAAAACGTTGAACGATTTTGTAAAGGAACTCAACTCCCTTTCGGGGCTTAACTTTACAACCCTGGCACGCGCACCCAAAGACATTCCGGAGTTTGCCAATGATCCCGACCACGTGCGCAAAGACTTCCTTACGTTTACTTTCGAAAACACGCCCGTAATTGCGGCCCTGGCTTCGGTTACCCAAATACAATCCGAAGTGCTTGAATATGAGTCGCAGGCCTTGCGCAAACTGGCCGAAGAGGCCGGTGCTGCTACCGTACGGTTTGAAACCATCATTCCTATGGTAAGGCCTAAGTCGGCCATTGTGGCGGCAGGTTCAACCTACGAAGCCGATATGTTTATCTCAGCTTCCTCAACCGCATTGAGCCCGGAATTCTACTTGAACGGGAATCCTTTAAACGTAGAAACAGACCCGGCAACTGGCATTAAAATGGGTAAGGTAAAATTTACCGCACGTGGAGGGAACTATGACGCCAAGGGGCAGTCCAAGCAATCGTTCACTGCCGAAATTAAACTGAACGATCAGGTATATAAGCAAACCATTGAGTACATCGTAGCCAAGCCCACCATTCGGGTAACTACGGGTGTGGCGCCTACCCTATACATGGGTTGCGGTAACCTGGTAAACATTGAAGTGCCCGCTCTGGGCAACGATTACAATCCATCTTTTGCGGCTCAGGGGGCAGAAATCATCAGAGGCGACAAAGTAGGCCAGGTTACCATTGTGCCGAGCCAGCGCAAGGTTACGGTATCGGTAAACAATTCGGGTACGTTTATCGGTACGGAAGAATTTATGGTGAAGCCCGTGCCCCGGCCGCGCATTGTTGCCAAGGATAACAACGGCCGCGACATAGACCTGAAAAACGGTATTAAAGCGGGGGGAATTGCAGGTTTGCGCATAAACGCTGAGGCAGACGAGAACTTTAAGAACGAAGTACCCAAAGATGCCAACTACCGCATCCGCAACATGTCGATTATACTGGCGCGCGGAACACAAAGGGTTCAGGAAATGACGGTAAACAGCGAATTGGTTGACTTAGGCGCCTGGCGCGCTTTGATGCGCCCCGGCGACCGGATTATTGTTGAACCCAAAACCGTAGTGCGCATGACCTTTAAAGGCACACAGGAACCGGTAACGGTTACGGCCAGCGATTTGATAAATATTCCTGTTCAATAATTATGAAAAAGTTAACGTGTTTTACAGTTGGTTGGGTGTTGTTCTGGAGCATCGCAGTGTGGGCTCAGGTGGAATTGCCACAGTATAACCCCAATTCCATAAACCCCATACCGCGCTATGAGCAACTGTATAAGTTACGGGTTTGGCGTAAAATAGATTTGCGCGAAAAACAAAACAAAGGGTTCTTTTCCAACAACGGAGAGATTACCAAGTTGATGATCGATGCGGTGCGGTCAGGCGAAATACCCGCTGTTTATAACAGCGATTCGCTTACCAGTGTCATGACCCGCGAACAGTTTGAAGAGAAACTCATTATTACGAAAGGAGCCGTTTTGCCTGCGTGGGACCCGGCAGCTACTTATTACATAGGTGATGCCGTTTCGTTTAATGGTAAAAACTACGAGTCGGCAATTGATAACAACGTAGGCATTAACCCGGCCAGTCCTCCTGCCGGCGAATGGGTGCCTTCGCAACAAGGTAAGGATATTACCGTGTTGCCACGCGATGTGTACATGCTTACGCTGGTTGAAGATGTGATTTTCGACAGAAGGCGTTCGAGGTTGTATTACGATATACAGGCCATAGAAATGCAGGCTTTTGATATGAACACCAGCACGTTTAAATCGCTGGGCTGGTTAAAATACAAAGACCTGGAAAAGGTTTTCCGGAATAACCCGGCCAAGGCGGTGTGGTTTAATCGACAGAATACAGCCGAGAATAAAAACTATGCCGATGCCTTTTTGCTGCGTTTGTTCCGCGGGGTGATTCATAAGATAGAGAACCCGGATGATGAAACCATAGAAGATACCTACCGCAATAACGGCCGCCCCTACTACGAAAGCGTATGGGCAAGGGAATGGGCCGAGATGATGTTGATGGAAAAAGAACATAACCTCTGGGAGTTTTAAAGGACTCATTCCGCGTGCTCAGCTCCCTTAGCAGGGAGCTTTTTTATTTCCTGCCATAGCAAAGCCGCGCGCTTTTTGCCAATCAGGCTGGACAGGGCTTCTTCGCCGGCCTGTTTTATCTGGCTTAAAGTGGCATAGTGTTGCCTGAGTTTTTGCACCGATTTTTTGCCCAAACCGGGAACACCGTCTAACAAGCTCTTCAGCGCTGCTGCTGATCGTTTTTTTCGGTGATGACCGATGGCAAAACGATGGGCTTCATCGCGAATTTGATGAATGAGCTGCAGGGCAGGCGATTTTTTGCTTAGCAGCATAGGGAAGTTATCGCCCGGGCGAAACACCTCTTCCAGCCTTTTGGCAATACCTATAACCGGCACCTGTTGGATGTGAAGTTCCTGCAAGGCCTCTAACGCACTGGATAACTGCCCCTTACCTCCATCAACAATAATCAGGTCGGGCAGGCGCTCCTTTTCGGCAAGCAACCTGGAGTACCGGCGGGTTAACACCTCTTTCATGGAAGCGAAATCGTTCGGCCCCTGAACGGTTTTGATATTAAAATGCCGGTAATTTTGTTTATCGGGCTTGCCGTTCACAAACCTTACCATGGCGGCCACTGCATTGCTGCCCTGCAGGTTGCTGTTATCGAAGCATTCAATAATTACCGGTGGGTGGGCAAGTGCAAGGCTTTCTTTCAAGGCTATAACGCGGGTATTGAGTTTTATTTTGCTTTCGGCCCGGAGCAATTCCCGCTGCTGTTTTAACTCCAATGTGTTTTTTAATGAAAGGTGTACCAGTTTTAGTTTGTCTTCGGCTTTGGGTACGGTGTTTTTTAGGGTCTCATCAGGTAGCCGCAGTTGCAGGTTGGAAACAATTTCCCGGTTGGTGCTTTTCGATTGTTGCCGAAATTCAATCAATGCCAGCAGGGCAATGTCTTCAGCGGCTTCGTCTAACTGTTTGCGTACTTCCAGCGATCGTGAAAAGGTTACCGCCCCCTCTTTAACCATCATGTAGTTTACATACGCATGGGTCTGAGCATCGGTAATAGTAAGTACGTCAATATCAGAAAGGTTTTTGTTCACTACAACCGACTTGCTCTGGAAGCGATCGAGGAGGGCAATTTTTTCTTTGAGCATCTGTGCTTTTTCAAAAGCCAGCAAAGCGGCTGCCGCTTCCATTTGTTGCTGAAAGTATTTTCGAACCGTGCTGAGGTTGCCCTTCAGAATTTGCCGCGCCATTTCTATATCGCGGTTATAGTCTTCCTCGTTTTGTAAACCTTCGCACGGACCTTTGCAGTTGCCTATATGGTATTCGAGACAAACTTTAAATTTCTTTAGCCGGATGTTCTGTTCGGTAAGGGCAAGGCTACAGGTGCGAATAGTATAAAGCCTGCGTGCCAAATCGAGCACCAGTTTCAGTGCTCCGACACTGGAGTACGGGCCGAAATATTCACCCTGTTCGGGATTATAACGGCGTGTGTATAAAATGCGCGGAAAAGGCTCGCGCGTAACGCAAAGAAACGGATAGGTTTTATCGTCTTTAAGCAGAATGTTGTAGCGGGGCTGATGTTCCTTAATGAGGTTGTTTTCCAGCAGCAGGGCATCGAACTCGGTGTTGGAAACAGTAAACTCTATGCGGCTGGTTTCTTTAACCAGTTGCAGGGTTTTGCGGTTTAAAGCCTGGCTCTTGCTAAAGTAGGTAGTAACGCGTTTTTTCAGGCTGCGGGCCTTGCCCACATACAAAAGCCGGCCGGTTTTATCGTAGAACCGGTATACACCGGGTTGATCCGGAAGCAGCCGGGCCTGTAGTAACAGCTCGTCGGCTTTCATGGGGGTTAATGAAAATCATCCCACGGTTTTTCTTCAAGGTGCAGTGTGTCGGAAGGCACTTTATAGCGGTCGCAATCCAGTGTAACGTCCAGGCCCGTAATGGGCTGGCGGAACCTGCCTTTTTTGTATTCCACAGCGGGGTCCAGATAAACTTTTCGCATAAACTTTTCCCAAATCGGGCGGGCCGTGCGGCTTCCCTGGCCCATGTCCCAGCTGCGGAAGTGAATGCTCCGCTCATCTCCGCCCACCCAAACGCCTGTAACCAGGTTGTGGGTTACGCCCACATACCAGCCGTCGGAAGCGTTGTTGGTGGTTCCGGTTTTTCCGCCAATTTCGTTGTCTTCTTTCAGGTCGCGGCCAATGCCGCCCGAGGTGCCTCCCGATTCTTCAACACCACCGCGCAGCATGTACACCATTTTATAAGCGGTTTGCTGGCTGATGGCTTCGCGCGTTTTAGGTACAAAATTTTCGATTACGTTGCCGTTCTTATCTTCTATGCGCGTAATGTAATAGGGCTCGGTGTAAATACCCTGGTTAACAAAAGTGCAGTACGCGCCGGTAAGTTCATAGAGCGATACATCGCTTACCCCCAGGCACAAAGAAGGTACGGGGTCCAATGGACTTTTTATACCTACCCGATGCGCAAATTCTACAACGTTTTTTTCGCCTATGCGCTGTAATACCTGTGCGGTTATGGAGTTAATGGAACGGGCCATAGCCTGCCGCAAGTTCATCTTTTCGCCTGAGCCATACTTGCCATCTGAGTTGGGCGGATACCAGGTGCCTCCGGGTACTTTAAAACTTGGCGAAATATCGTACAGTTCGTAGCAGGGGTGATAGCCATACTCCAGGGCGGCACCGTAAACAAAAGGTTTAAAGGTGGAGCCTGGTTGTCTTTTGCCCTGGCGTACGTGGTCGTATTTAAAATATTTGTGGTTTATGCCGCCTACCCATGCCCGTATGGCACCCGTGCCGGCATCTATGGCAAGGAGGCCGGTATGCAAAAAGCGCTTATAATAATTGAGCGAGTCCAAGGTACTGAACAGCGTGTCGCGTTCGCCGTTCCAGGTAAATATGCGCATGGGCTTTTTCAGATTTAACATGATACGTACCGAGTCCGAATCTTCACCGTAGCGGGCCACCAGATTTTTGTAGGTATCGGTTTGGCGTACGCGCATCTGCAGAAATCCTTTAATTTCCCTGAAGTCGTCATCAATCCACGGGTTTCGGCCCTTCCAGTGTTCGTTAAAAACGGCCTGAAGCTGTTTCATGTGTTCGGTAACGGCTTCTTCAGCATAGCGCTGCATGCGGCTATCGATGGTGGTGTAAATTTTTAATCCCGATTCCCAAAGGTCGTAGCCGTGTTCCTTGCACCATCTCATCAGATCTTCGCGTATAACATTGCGGAAATAAGGGGCCAGACCTTCGTTTTGGTTTTGAACACGGTAGTTCAATTCAATGGGCAACCGGCTTATGGAATCGTACTGGGCGCGTGTAATGTAATCGTGGCGGTAGAGTTTATATAACACCTGGTTACGTTTGCGCAGGGCGTTTTCGGGATTATATACAGGATGAAACCTCGTAATGGCTTGTAGCATACCAACCAGTACGGCCGACTCCTGAATGTTGAGGCTGTCGGGCGATTTGTTGAAGTACGTTTCGGCCGCTACCTGTATGCCATAGGCGTTGCTGCCAAATTCGGCTGTGTTAAGGTATAGGGCAATGATTTCTTCTTTGGTAAAATTTTTTTCAAGGTGAAATGAGATAATCCACTCTTTGGTTTTTTGGATGATGCGCCGTGGATAGCGCCCCAGTCGGGCCAGGCTGCCGTCCAGGTTCAGGTCGGGGTTCATGGTGTACAGGTTTTTGGCAAGCTGCTGGGTAATGGTGCTGCCGCCGCCTTTTGGATTAAGAGTGAGCAACCCCCAGGCAACGCGAAGGTAGGCGATAAAATCCATACCGGCGTGTTGATAGAACCGATGGTCTTCCGAAAATAACAGAGTATTAACCAATTCTTTCGATAACCGGTCGTAGCTAACCTGGCTACGGTTATACCGGAAATAGCGCCCCAGGGAGATGCCATCGGCCGAAATGAGTTCGGATGACAGATCGTTTTCCGGATTTTCAATGGCCTTAAGGCTGGGCTTGCCTCCGTAAAGCCCGAACAGGTCAATGCTAACAGAGTAGATATACAACGGAAGGAGTATCAGAAAGGCCAGAAACAATATCCATACGGCTTTTACCAACGGCCGCAGCCATTGCCACTCCGTAAACAAAAATTTACGGAGAGTCAATCCGATAGACTTGCGCAAAGAACTCCAGGTACTCATTTAGTTGTTGGGTACGATACAATACGTTAAAATTTCCTTTCGAGATAACAAAAGTACTGAATTTACCATTCCGCCATTGGGGCTGTGACGCGAGTTTTTCTGTGAGCAGGCGGTAATATTCCATGGCCGTACTAATGCGGGGCAGGTCGGATACTAAAATCAAAACCGTTTCGGCGTTGAGTTCGGTGCGGCTGACCTTAAGTTGCAGATCGGCAAAGTTACTTTTGTTAAAGTCGTTCAAAAAACGGGTAACAGGGGCTTCCAGGTTTTCTTCATTCGAAAAGGCAAATACAAAATAATGAGGCTCTTCAATTTGTTTGGAATAGCTTGACTTTACCGATAGTCTTGACTGATTGGCCTGGTTAAGTTGCTGCATATTGCGGGCCAGTTCCATCAGTTCATCGGGGGCGCCTTCGTTAATAAATTGCTGAAGTTTAAGTTGAAAGGCCTCTTTATGGCCGTTTCTGCCTGTGATGAGAATGTCCAGCATTTTAAGCCAGGGGGTGAAGGCGGTTTCTTCCATACGTAAGGCTTCCTGTACCTGGTGCAAGGCTTCTTCGAGCCGGTTGGCCAGGTAGAGCTCATAGGCCTGCCGGTAAAGGCTTTTTTGTTTTTCCTGTATGCGTTTGGTTTCTGCCAGATAATCGGGGTTTTGTAACAACTTGTTAAAGGTAGATTCGGGGTGGCGTGCGGCCAGCAGTTGTGCATACTGTGCGGAGGCCCTGGCATCGGTATCTTTTAACATAAGATACAGTTTGTACAGAACTTCAGCCTCGTATGCTGAGCCGGGAAACCGCTGCAGTAATTTTTGATAAGTGCTTATGGCATTTTCAATTTCGCCCAGGCGGAAGTAATAAATGTCGCCTAAGGCAAACAGCGATTCTTCAATGCGTTGGCGTGCTATCTTTTTCAAAGTGTCGGTGTATGGTATTTGGGCTATTAGGTTGCGAAGTGCTTCATTGATTTTTTGACCGGATGACGACCCTTCTTGACGGGCAGGTATGGATTTATCCGGCAAGGAGGTAACATGTTGTTCGTGTGAAGTGAGGCTTCTGGAACTGCTTTTTCGCCAGTTGTCTTCCAGTACAATACGCCCCCAAACCCGTGTAAATTCAGCACGGCCCGTAGTCACCGTAGTGGGGTTGGCAAAATACCAGGTTGCAGCCAATAGGGGAGGATCGCCTGTAGGTTCAAATTGATTGGTTATCGGGGTATTTGTATGATTTGATTTTTTGCGTTTGCCCGATGCGGGTGGGACTTCGGGCTTAAGCCTTTCTTCCACCAGTTTACGCAGTGTAGCGGTGTCAAGACTGGCCAGAAAAAGCAGGCTGTCATTCCACTGAATGATTTTGTAATGCTTAACAAATTCATTCAGCACCTCCTGCCTTTTTTTTATGTCGGCATAACCCGGTCTTGACGGAGGCATGGCGGCTACGGCGCTGTCGTAATACGCTTGTGCCCGTTCGAAATTGCGCAGCGAATCGTAGTAAAGATGGCCCAGCCGATGGTAGGCGTCTGCATCGACCAGGCGGTTATTTCCTTCGCGCAATGCACGGTTGTAGTAAGCTATGGCTTCATTCAGGTTGCCCTGCTTTTCTTCGAACAAACCCATTTCGAAATAAATTTTGTCTTTGAAGTCGCGGTTTTTTGCATCGGTAAGCAGCTTACGAAACGATTTGCGTGCATGGGCAATATCGCGGCTGCGCGATATTTCGGCTACCTGCGCCATGTACAGCCGGGCATAAAAATCAATTTCATATTCCGGATGCGTGCCAATGGCCTTGCGGTAGAAATTGTAGGCCTCTGACTCGAACCCGAGGTGCTGATATACCTGCCCCATAATGAAGTAATAGCGTCCGGGCTTGTCTTTGCGGGTAAAGAAGGGTTCGGCTTCCGAAAGGGCCCGTATCATGCCATCGAAGTTGCCGCGCAACTGGAAATAATAGGCTTTTTCGAGTAGAAAATTTTTTAGGTTGGTGCGGTTTAGTTTTTCCTTCTGCAGGTAATCGATTACCGCCTCGGCATTGTTGTACTCTTTATGAACCGAATATGTACGCAGCAACCAGATGAGTGCCGCATGCCTCATCTTTACATCGGCAGTAACCTTCGGGTTGTTGATGTATTTAAAAGTCTGGATGGCATTTCCCCAGTCGAAACTGTACAGGCGGGCTTTACCCACCAGCAGGTAGGCATCGTCCATCCACTTGCTTCCGGGATGGCGTTGTATGGCGATGGAGGCCATCTTAACGGCTTCCTGTATCTGCTTATCATAGGCTTTTGCCTTGAGCGAGTCGATGGTGGGGAATAGCCATAAAATATCGTTGTAGTCGTTTTGGTGATTTTGCCATATTATTTTTTCAATGCGCTGTATTTCTTCGCGGGCATAGAAATATCCGTTGTAATGGGCGGTGGTATTGTGAAACACTCTGCCGGTAAGGGTATCGGGCGAGCAGCCCTGCAGGAGGGTTAAGGCTGCCCATAGGGCTGGAAAAATGGCAGGACGGAGCATGCGGTTGATGGCGCCTAAGAAACGCAAAAAAAGGCTTTTTCATATCCAATTCCGCAGGAATATCTACCTTTGCCTGATATTTTGTTGCCTTGAAGACGCGCAAAACCCTATCAAACTGGCTTACCAACCGGTATCAGCTGGTTATCCGCAATGAAGAAAACTTTGCCGAAAAAACCAGTTTTAGTTTTACCTATGCCAAGGTAATTGTGGCTTTAAGTGCGGTGTTTATTATGTTGTTTGTGGCCAGTTTATACTTATCGCAAACGCTGCTGGCACAGTGGTTCGACCCGCGTTTCGAGCAGATGATGGTTCGGCAGGAATTGCTTAGCCTGGTTGATAAAGTGGACTCGCTGGCTTTGGAGGTGGACCGCAAGGAGCAATTTATACTGAACCTTCAGCGCGTGCTGCGGGGTGACACCAGTGGTTTTACCGATCCGGTAAAACTGCGCACCGGCCCGGCCGTGGCGGTAAAACCCGAAGAGCTGCAGCTGGCTCCGGCCGACTCGCAGTTTCGCAAAGCTTTTGAAAACTCAGACCTGGCCCTTATCAGCCTCACTTCATCCCGCTATCGCGAGTTGCAGGAAACGTTTTTCTTTACTCCTATTAACGGACTGGTTTCCGACCCCTTCGACCCGAAAAAGGGGCACTACGGTGTGGACATTGTAGCCAAGACCAACGAGCCGGTAAAAAACATAGCCGACGGCACGGTGGTGTTTGCCTCGTGGACGCAGGATGCCGGCTACGTTATGATGATTCAGCATAAAGGCAACCTGATATCGGTGTACAAACACAATGCGGAATTGTATAAAAAAACCGGTACATTTGTTTACGCCGGCGAAATTATAGCTATAGTTGGCAACAGCGGCGAACTTACCAATGGCCCGCACCTTCACTTTGAATTGTGGTACAATGGTAACCCGCTTAATCCTGAAGAGTTTGTTACGTTTTAACGCTTAACAAAAAAGATTATGTTTTCAAGCAAAGAAGAAAAACGCGTAGCCGAGGAGATTACCAACTCCAGCAACACCATCGGAAAGGGAACCTTTCTGGAAGGCAACATCGAAACGTATGGTAACATACGGGTAGAAGGTAAAGTACACGGCAACATCAAATCCAAATCGAAGGTGGCTTTGGGCAATGCCTCGCATGTGCATGGCAATATTACTGCCCAGAATGCCGACATTGAAGGCGAGGTTAAAGGTAAACTCGAAATAAGTGAGTTGCTGGTGCTAAAAGCTACGGCGGTAATAAACGGTGATATCGTTACCGGAAAGTTAGTGGTAGAGCCCGGTGCCGTGTTTAACGGTACTTGTCGCATGGGTGCAGCCGTTAAGGAAATTAAGATTGGCGAACAGAATGGCCAAGCAACCCGCACTTACGGAACCACCGAACAAGCCAAGACCCTCTGAGGCTTATTTAAAATACAGTACCCTGGCTTTTCAGCTGCTGGCTACGCTTGCTTTTTTCGGGTGGCTGGGCTACCGTTTAGATAACCACCTGGCCTTACCTTACCCCTTGTTTATGCTGTTGTTCGGTTTACTGGCCTTTGCGGGCTGGATGTACCAGCTTTACCGCACGCTTAACCGATGAAAACCCGGTTTTTATTTTTTTTAGTTGCCTTACTGGCCGTCACGGCAACGGCCCTGGTGGTGGCAGGCATGGGGTTTACGCAACCCCCGGAACATTATCCGATAATTACAGCCTATTTGTTTTTTATAACAGCAGGACTGATGTTTAAGCTTATGCGCCTGCACCATGCCCGGCCCGATAAATTTGTGGTTTACTTTCTGACGGCTGTGGGCGTTAAGCTTACCGGTCATTTGATTTTTCTGGGGGTGCTGATTGCCTCTTTCCGTTCGGCTGTGGTGCCGGATGTAATTTATTTTATCAGCCTTTATGTGGCATACACCATGATAAGTCTATTTGCCTTATATCGCCAGGTAACGGCCTGATTTTGAAATTTCGGTTTTTTGTATTTGATTTTGACTATGAAACCGCTTTTGTACGTGGGGGTTATTACGGGCATTGTACTTACGGCCTGTACAGGGAAAGAAAAGATACAGGAGCCAGACCCCCAAAGCCTTAGAAAAGAAATACCACCCACAGAAGTAGAGACCGTAATGGTTAGCCGGCGGTCGTTTGAATATCTTATTCAGGCACCTGCCACCATCCAGGCTGCGCACGAGGTACAGGTAAAATTCAGGCGTGCCGGAACAATAAGGGAATTGAAAATCAGCAACGGGCAACAAATAAACAAATGCCAGGTGCTGGCCGTATTGGATTACGACCGCCAGGAACTGCAGTTGCAGAAAGCCCGAATTGCATACGAAGAAAAGTTGCTCGCCTTTCGCGACCAGATGCTGAGCTACCAGGGGGCCGACTCAGTAAGGAAGAAACGGGCCGAAGCCAATCTGCGCATAACCAGCGGGCTGGCCGCGGCCGAAGTGGCTTTGCGAGAGGCGGAGCTGGACTACCAGTACACCTATGTTAAGGCAGAAATGAACGGAGTGGTGTCGGACCTGCAGATAAAACCCGGAAACCCGGTTACCGAAGGGCAGCTGTTGTGCAGGTTGCACAGCCCCAATGAGTTACTGGCTGTGGCCGAAGTGCTGGAAACCGACATAACCTACATCAGGCCCGGCCATGCGGCCGTTATACACCTGGCCGGACAGGAAGAAGCCGGAAAGGTATCTGAAATCAACCCCCGTGTGGATGAGAAGACGGGCTTGGTGAGAGTGGGCATCCGGTTGCCGGCCGGCACCCGCCTGCTGCCGGGCATGCGTGCACAAGTTGTTATAAAAGTACCGGGCGATAAACACCTAATAGTACCTAAACAGGCAGTGGTTATGCGCTCGGGCCGCGCAGTGGTGTTTACGGCTGAGGATGGCCTGGCCAAATGGAACTACGTAACCACGGGCCGCGAAAACGGCAGGGAAGTGGAAATTCTGGATGGCCTTACCGAAGGCAAAGTCGTTATCGTTACCAACAACCTGCAACTGGCCCACGATGCACCGGTGGTAGTAAAAAATTTATAGAAAATATTTGGAAAATTCGGGGAGGGGGGGGTAATATTGAGTGCATTTAAATACCACTTTAATCATGAATAAATCAAATATTCTTAAAACAACTGTCGCCTTACTTTTTTTAATAGGCGCTATTTCATTTGATAGTTTAAAGGCAGATGATGAAGGCCCAAAGGATGGAATTTACTCTACAGTATTTTCTTTCTTGGCAGCAATCCCAACCGTGTTATGCTTTTTGACTCTTCTGGCAAAAAAAGCAGGTTTGGCCTATTCGGTTTAACAAGAAGCATGCGGATTTTGAAGCAACAACGATGGAATATTATTTCCGATTTTATTTTGATCAACACAAAAAGGCGGTTGGGTTTTGGATAGTGCCTCCTGTATCCCCGAGTGAGAAATCCTTTTATGAAAAAGCAAGGGCGGTTGAATATTATCTGAACGATGGAACGTATATTACTTATGGTAAGTACCCTGACAATTACCTGAATACCGATGGAAACTATATGGTTTTACTTTCAATGAATCAATATGAAACTGATTTATATAATGTAGTATACTTTGGTGCATCTGCAAATGTCTATCTGTATCATAAACATGATAAATCACTAAGCCGTACACTTAACGTAAAAGTAAATTTCTGCCAGCCCATTTACCACCCCTTTATACAAGTAATGATCAGAATTATCCAACTATAGAAGAGCGTGAGCGCTATTATTTAACAACCGGTTTTTATGAATACATGTTTACAAACGAAAGCGCTTCATACCATTACCGTATAGTGAAACATCAAAGTGAATTACTGTATCCCGATGAACAAATAAGAGATCGGAATGATTTTCCTTTTTCGATTATGATATTGGATAGTGATTTCCGAGTAATTGATGAGGTTGAGTTTCCCGGCAAGATATTTGATTACAGGCAATCATTCGCATATCAAAACCGATTATACATTAACCTGAATAATCCATTAAACAAAACAGTGAACGAAGACAGGCTGATGTTTGCTGTTTATGAATTGAAAGAACACGACCGGTAAGTTCGGTAGCGGAGCTAGCAACTACGCATTGTAATTAAGTTGTTAATTACAGAAACAGACAGCTTAACTGAAAGGAAAGGCTTCATTATTACCAAAAAAAGCTGCGGTGCACCGGTTAGGATAAAAATTTGTAGAAAATATTTGGAAAATTCGGAGGGGGGGGGTGTTATTTTTGTTAAGATTAATCCCAACTAAAATGAAAAACAAAAAAACTATTATTACTTCTCTTGCTCTTGCAGCGATTGTAGCTGCAATAATTACTTTTTTGCACTTCACCGAGGCTAAGGCAGACCCTTGTTATGGGCCTTGTGTTAGAAAAGTAGTAGAGTGCCCGAAAGGCGGAAGCAAATGCTCTGGTTCAGGGAATCAATGCGGTCAGAATACGGCTTGTCAAGGAGGTATTCGGTAAACTATTGGATTGCAATTGAAAACGTGTTATTCAATCGTGTTAGTATTTACGAGATTAATTGTTTTATTAATAGCACTTGTAAGCTTAAGTTGTTATAAGCAAAATTCAGGATCTGAAAGGAGGGAAAACGTCTATGGACAACAGGTTTACGATCTTCATACTGAAGATACCGTATTCATACCCATAGACTCAACAGTTTCCAGTTTTTATCCTGTTTTTCAATATTATGAGCATCGAGATAGTTGCTGGTTTGTTGTATATAATGATTTAGACCACACCATAAGATTCTTCAATATTCAAACAAGATCTGAAGAACATAGCATACCGTTAGATCCAGATGGTCCCAGGTCTATTCCTGAGCTTCAGGGATTTTTGGTACATAATTTGGATTCAATCTTTCTCTTCTCACTTATTACCAATGATATATTCCTGATTAACAAAAATGGAAGCATCCTTGACATTTTTGTGGTTAATGAAGAAATTCTAGATGGTCCAGATAGTTATGAGATTCAGACGGGTGACTTTTTTAATCCCTCATTTGATTATCCTTTATTAACATTTTGGATTGCGCCATTTATTGAGCGAACTCAACCTGAGTATTACGAGTATCCTTTAGTTGTTGACTTTGATGTGAAAGAAAGAAAGTTCACACGCTATTATGGAAATTATCCTAAGGAATACTCTGAGGGTTTTACTTACTTTTTGCTTGAAGATGTTGGTCGATTGCAAACAGATAATTTTGACATTCATTTTTTTCTGGGTTCTCATAAACTTTTTGTTTATGATAAACGAAATAAAAATTTAGTAAAGGAAGTTTTTGCCAAAAGCGCCCATCTGTCCGACAGGATTAGTGCAAGCATGAAGCGGGGTGGGACAGAGCCTGAAAGGCAGCAACAAGCCAATTATTACATACAAACAGGGCGGTACAGCGTAATACGGTATGATAGGCATAATGGGTTGTACTACCGGTTTGTACGACACCCGCAGGAATTAAAGGACCATTCAGGCTTATTAAATGGTAAAATTGACAGCAAGTATTCGATCATGATACTTGACAGTACGTTCGGGGTTGTGGGAGAATATGTGTTGCCGGCTAAGCGATTTTTGGAGATAACCAGTTTTGTTTCCAAGGGATTATTATGGATAAGCGCTAACCATCCGAAAAATTCAATCAATCACGAAGATCACTTGGTTTTTATTCGTTTCAGACCGGTATTGAAATGAAGTATGTTTTTCAATTTTTGCTATTTGTGTCAATAGGCATTTCTTGTCGGAAAATCTGTAACTACCCACATCTGAATGAATTGCAGAATTACTTAACAAATGAACTTGGCTATTCTTTTCAAAGTAAGGAAACTATCTTAATTATTCTGCCCATTGATGCTTGTAATGCATGCCTTAGAAATACAATAACTTTACTTATAGAGAGTGAAAGAGTTTTGGATGTTATTGTTTGTGGTAGCGAAAAGCAAGACATAATCAAAAATCAACTCACACAAGCTTTGTCAGAAGAAAGTAGAATATTCTTTGATTTATCTGGCCGCTGTCGGATGTACGAACTTGGAGCAAGTGTTCCACTTATATTTCATTTTAAATCTGGAAAGTGTTTGTACTTCTCAGAAACAACTGAGAATAAGCACAATAAAATTAAAGAGTACTTTGATTGGGGAAGAGTCGCGGAAAGTCCATGATCATATCATTTTTGACTTAGGATATCCACTCTTGTTTTTTATGGATACTGCCCAATACAACACCGGCACAAAATACAAAGCTGTAAACGTAGCGGCAATTAGTCCGCCAATGGTGGTAATAGCTACCGGCCGCTGCAGGTCGACCCCCAAGCCGCTGTTAAACAGCAGGGGCGTTACGGCCAGCACATTGGTGCAGGTGTTCATAACAATAGCTTTCAGTCGGTCTTTACCTGCCTGCTTAATGGCCTGATCCAGGGGCAGCGTGGTGCGCAGGCGGTTAATGCGGTCAATCTTCAGAATGGCATCGTTATCTAAAATTCCCAGAACCACCACCAGGCCAATGCCCGACATGATGTTAAGTGTGCCGCCCGTAGCCCACAATAGCAACAGGCTGCCGGTAAAACCCAGCGGAAAGCTAAGCATGACCAGCAGGGGCTGGCTAAACGATTCAAATTCGGCTGTAAGAATAACATACACCAGCACCAGCGACACCAACAGAATGACGGTTAACTGCTTTAAAGCCTGGCGGTTTTCAAACCACTTGCCGGTAAAGTCGGCCGACAAACCCAACGATGTCGCCAGTTTGCCAAAGAATGTCCGGACTTCCGGTTCATGTTGGAGTTGTACTTCAATGGCCTGGTAAATACCCGAAGCATCGGCCGTAACCGCCTTGGGCTGCAGCTGGTAGGTAATGTGCAGAAATTTGGCCAGCGGGTACTGCGTGCCGTTATCTGACCTGACCAACGTGTTGTTCAGCAGGGCATCGAAATCTTTTTCGCCCCCGCTTAAAGTA
>FWPU01003271.1_pt1 | contig 41466 bp, 34 predicted proteins | sample 2228361 | NCBI WGS metagenome assembly FWPU01 (sample SAMEA103939777, study PRJEB20133) | metagenome | reverse complement strand
GCCACGCCGACCCCACAGGTCATTGAGAAGGTCGTAGAAAAGCCGGTGGAGAAGGTGGTAGAGAAGGTCGTCACCCCTACCCCCATACCCACGACCTTGCGGAACGTGAAACTGCAGTTTGCCCAATATGGTGCAGCCGGTTTTGAGGATAAGTTATACGGCCAATTCCTCAAGAAATGGCAAGAACGGCTGAAGCAGGCCTACCCTATGCTGGACTTTGAGCCTGTCGCGGTCAACTACCAGAAGGAAGCCATGGCTATGGCTGCCGGCAACGCGAGCGATGTCGCCATCATCAACGTGCCTGCGGCCTGGCCGCTGATGTACCGCCGGCAGATTACCAACCTGCAGCCTGCCATTGATGCCGACCCCGAATGGAAGGATTGGATGACCAAGTTCGTACCGGCGACGGTGCAGACCTATACCTGGAAAGGTGATCTGTATGTGATCGCCAACTCGGTGGAGACCAGCGGCACCATCTATAACGAGGACTTGCTGGTCAAGCAGGGTGTCCCCAAGTTGCCGCACGAGTATGGCGAAACCGGCTGGGATTGGAATGCCTATATTGAACTCGCCAAGGCTGCTACGAAGGGCGAGGGCGCAGACAAGGTTTGGGGGGCCTGGGTGCATCCCGACGTGCAGTCTGGTCTAGGCGATATGGTCTATTCCAACGGCGGCGGCTGGCTTACAGAGGATGGCCTGGCCTCGCGCGTGGCCGAGGACGTCTTCGTGGAGGCGGCGGAAGTGGCCGTGAACATGGTGCTCAAAGATAAGGTATCACCCTCCACGGCAACCCTCACCAACCAGCAGCTGAATGCCTATTCTGCCTTCATCAATGAGAAGGTCTGCTTCATGGTGAGCGGCGACTGGGCTTTCGGCTGGGTGAAGAACAATCAGCTGCCCGACAAGAAGTTCAAACTGAACTGGTGGACATCGCCCGTGAGCCCTAAGACGAAGAAACCGGTCGGTGTAGGGCATTCCACCGGCATTTATGCTTGGGCCGGCAGCAAGAACCTTCCTGAAGCACTGGCCTTCGTAAAGCATTCGGCCAGCAAGGAGATCCAGGAACTCTGGACCGAGAACTGGACCAATTCTCCCATCTTGGCCCCGCGACGAGATGCCCAGGACTACTTCTGGAAGGAGATAGGGCCCAAACTGATCCCCAATCTGGATGCTATGCGGCGTGCCTTTGAGATCGCAATGCCGTATCCACACACACCTCTGATGAACGCTTCCATCGCCATCGGCTATGTCAATACCGGTCTAGGCCTGGCGATGGATGGCGAGGACACGCGCCCTGTCAAGGAGATCTGCGTTGAGATAGACAAGAAGATCAACGCCGATCTCCAGAAAGCGGCAGCCGGCTAGTTTGCAAGGCTGTGGCGATGTACCTCGCGCGCAAAGCGCGGGGTACATCGCTGGCCTTAGGCAGGAGAAAGGTGATATGGCAACGACAGCCGTGGCAGCGACCCAACGTGTGCGGATACGCTCGCGCCGAGAGTTGATGCGCAATCTGGAAGGCTGGCTATGGATCTCGCCTTGGCTTATCGGCATGTTGATCTTTGTCGTGGGGCCAATGGTGACTTCGTTCTACTGGGCTTTCACTTCCTATGATATAGTGAATCCGGCCAGATGGGTCGGCCTCAAGAACTACGTGAACTTGATTCAAGACCCCTTAGTTATGAGGTCGTTGATCAATACCTTTTATTTTGCCGGAGTCAGTGTGCCTCTGGGGCTCTTTCTGGGGTTGCTCCTGGCGCTTCTGGTCAACCAAAATGTGCGTGGCATTTCCTTCTGGCGAACGATCTACTATCTGCCGGCCATCACGGCGACAGTGGCCTACGCGCAACTATGGCGATTCCTGTTGATGCGCGATTATGGCCTGATCAATAACGTCCTGGCCCTGGTTGGCATCCAAGGCCCCAACTGGTTCTCGCCACGCTGGATTATACCCGCCTTCATCATGATGAGCATTTGGGGTGTGGGCGGCTCCATGATCATCAACCTGGCCGGCTTGCAGAGCATCCCCACGGAGCTGTATGATGCAGCGAAGGTAGATGGGGCGGCAGGCTGGCGGCTATTACGGCATATTACCTTGCCCATGATGAGTCCCGTGATCTTCTACAACTTGGTGATGGGCATCATCGGGGCGATGCAGTCTTTCACGGCATTCTTTATCATCACTAGCGACCCTGGCAACTGGGGAGTACCCAGTGAGATCGGCATGGTTTATATGGTTTATCTGTACCGAAACGCTTTCTTCCTGTTCCGCATGGGTTATGGCTCGGCACTTGCCTGGGTGCTCTTCGTCATCATTCTGGTCCTCACTCTGCTGGTGTTCAGGTCTGCATCCAGGTGGGTGTATTATGCCGGCGAGAGCCGCGCTTAGAAGTGGGGAATGACAATGAACGTAACTGCTCCATATGCTGCGCGTTCGGTGCGCGTGTCCCGCGCCTGGACTTGGCTGCGGGTTCGTAATACTTTGATGAGGATTTTGGCATATATCGTCCTCAGCGTTGGCGCATTTGTGGTCTGTGTGCCTTGGCTCTGGATGGTATTAACCTCGCTGAAAACGCCCGCGGACATTCTGCGAATTCCGCTAACCGTCTTTCCGACCAAATGGATGTGGTCTAATTATCTGGAGGTCTTTACCTGGTCCACAAGCCCCATGTGGCGCTACGTCGTCAACACCCTGAAGATCATCGTGCCCGCCGAGATCGGGACCCTTCTATCTAATGCGATTGTGGCCTTCAGTTTTGCCCGTCTAAAATGGAAATTCAGAGACGCGATGTTTATCGTTGTGCTGGCCACCATGATGCTGCCGGCCCAGGTCACGATGATCCCTATTTTTGCCCTCTTCACGACCAAACTCCATTGGCGCGACACCTACTATCCGTTGTGGGTGCCAACCTTTTTCGCCTCGGCCTGGGCCATCTTCCTGCTGCGGCAGTATATGATGACGATACCGGCAGAATTGGATGATGCAGCGCGGATTGATGGTTGCAACACACTACAACTCTTTGTCCGCATCATCTTGCCCCTCAGTGCGCCTGTGCTGGCAGTGATCGCCATCTTCACCTTCAACAGTACCTGGAACGACTTCTTTGGCCCCCTCCTCTATGTGACCAAGCCTAGGCTTTTCACCGTTGCTCAGTTCCTGGCCAGTATCGGGGCCCCGGCGGCGGTTGGGCAATTGCCTCGCTATGATCTGCTGATGGCAGCGAGTGTACTGGCATCTTTGCCTATGGCGGCTCTTTTCTTTGCTTTCCAGCGCCAATTCATCCAAGGCGTTGTGATCACGGGGGTAAAGGGCTAGAACGACCTCGGGCATGGGGCCCTGCTATCAGGAGCACGAGGCCGTCCAGATCTTCGTGTCTGGCGGTCTTTTGTGCGTATGTGAGGAGATTAACTTCTTAAGAGGTTACCCATGAATTTACACGCTTTGCTCGCTCCTCTCTTTCGCACCGGGATACAGGCCCTTCTGCGTCTGGGGGAAGGACGCGAGATCGTGCTTCCACTGACGCTACAGGATGCACAGGGCACAGCCCGCGCAAGTGCCCCCGATATGGCCCTGGAACTGGCCGCCCACTGGGCCTGGCAAGATGATATGCTGCGTTTGCAGGCACGGGTGCAGAACTCCGGCAGCAAATCGGTGCTGGTGGAAAGCATCCGCTTTGTCTTCACCGGCGCGCAGGAGCAAGGAGATTCCGAGTGGCTCGTCTATCGGGACGCGGGCGAGTGCGCCTGGTGTGGGGTCAAACGGTTGGACGCTCTGGATTGGGACCCATCGCTTGGCGTGATAGAGGAACAGCGGGTACGGGGGACGGAAGAACAGCCCACGCGGTTCCACCGCAGCAGCCTGCAAACGGTGCTCTACGATGCGCGCGGTAAGCGCGCCTGGCTCCTAGGATTCTTGCGCCAGCGACACGGCTTCAACGGCGTTGACGTGCGGCCCGATGCCGGGAAGACGCGAATTGCGCAGGTGGATGCCTGGCAGGAGTTCGGCACGTTGCTTCGGCCCGGCGCGGAAGTGGAGACGGACCCTCTGGTTGTCTTGAGCCATGAAGACCCATTGGCGCTATTGGAAATCTACGCCGGAACGGTACAAGCGCACATCGGTCGCGAGTTCACCGATCCGCCTGAGGTCGGCATGATGACCTGGTATGGCTATGCCACGGCCATTGACCGCGACATCATCCTGCAAAATGCCGATATGGTGGCCGAACTCTTCGCCGATTACCCTCAGCCGATGCGCAACCTGATGCTCCTGGATCACGGTTGGCAAGAAGATGCCAATTGGGGGTATTGGGATGAGGCCGATAAGAAGCGGTTCCCAGAAGGGATGAAGTGGCTGGGCGATGAACTGCGCCGCCGCGGCCTGCAATTGGCCCTCTGGTACACGCCTTTCTGCATCACCGAGAACGCGCCCAACCTGGAACAAATCCGTCCCTTGCAAGCCTTGGATGCCGAGGGAAAGCCTTACACCGGTTATGCCTGCGTGTGGGGGCAACTCCCCGGCCACCCAACCGGCAACTGGCCGATTTATTTCTTTGATGGCGCGCTGGACGCGGTGCAGGCCAAATGGGAACGCGAATTGCGCCACATGGCCCAGGACTGGGGCTGTGTCTATTGGAAGTTGGACTTCTTCAACCTGATTACGAGTGCCGGGCGCGCAGCCCTGTCGCCGGTCGGCGAACTCTACGCCCGCACCTACGACACCTTCCGTCGCGCCGTCGGCCACGAAGGCCACCTGGCTCCCTGCTCCTGCCACACGAACATCCAGTTGGGCTACAACGATTCCGTCCGCATCGCCGCCGACATCGGCATCGCTGGCACTTGGCCCAGCCAGATGGGGCACTATCGGCGCGGTTTCACCACCATTGCCGCTCTCTGGTATAAGCATCGTCGCTTCTGGGTCAACGATCCGGATTCCATCCAGATCGGGCGCGGGTGCGGCTTGAACGAGGCGCGGGTGCGCGCCACGACCGTTGCTTTCAGTGGCGGCCACCTGATGGTCAGCGAAGACCTGCGTTGGATTTCGCCCGACCGCCTGGAGATCATCAGACGGCTCCTGCCCGCATACGGCCTCGCGGCGCGCCCGCTTGACCTCTTTGAGCATGTCTATCCCGACGACCTGCCTCACATCTGGCGGTTGCCGGTGCAGAGCGATTGGGGGGCGCGCGACGCGGTGGCGATCTTCAACCTCACCGACCAGGTGAAGCGCGTGACGGTGCAGCCGGAGTGGTTCGGCCTGACGACAGGCGAGACGTTCGGCGCGGTGGAGTGGTGGCAGCAGCGGTGGCTGGGGCGCTTTGACAATTCCTTTGAGATAGAAATTCCTCCTGCCGATGTCGCCATCATCCATGTCCAGAGTTATAGGCCGTATCCGTGGCTTATCTCCGTGTCGCACCATTTCACGGGTGGTTGGATCGTGGAAAACCTGCGCTTTGACGAGGAGACGCGCCAATTACAAGGTGAGATAGTGACGCGGCCCGGGCTGCGCGTCTCGTTGATGGGCACGCTGCCACCGGGCTGGGGCATGAGCTACACGGCTCATGGCTGCGCGAACGGCGCGGGCGGTTGGACGCACGAGGTCCTCACGACTTCCCCGCGCACGCCGTTTGCCATTCCGTTCACACAAAAGGAGTAGAGGGCCAACCCCTGGCGGCTTCAGAGCAAAGGAGCACGGCAACGATGAAGGTAAGACAAACCTTGAAAGTACCCGCAGGGCTTCTGGTATTAGGGTTGGTCTTGTTCCTCATCGCGCTGGGATTGGGATTCTGGGGGATGGGCATGGTACAGCGAAGGGAAACCGTGAGGACAAAGCTGGACTGGCCCACCTATCGCCACGATGTGCAACTGACCGGCCACAGCCCGGCGCGGATGCAGGTGCATACTCCAAAGGTGCGGTGGCAGATTCCATTGGGCAGCCAGGTTGGCTTTGTGTTGGCTCGTGATGTAACCACCGCACCCGGCTTGGAGATCCTCACCTTAGAGGGCGGCACGGTCGCCTGCCGCACGAGAAGTGGTGAGATCATCTGGCGGAGCGACAACATCGTCGCGCGCGACATCATCGGCGTCTATGATCTGGATGAGGACGGCCGGCAGGAGATCGTGGCGACGGCCCTACCGGCAGACCTGGTGATCCTGGCAGGCGCGGACGGCAACACCTTGTGGCGCTACCAGGTGCCCGGCGCCGGCTCGGCCATCGCCTATTCCGGCATCAAGGTAGGCAAGATCGTTCCGGCGGAGCGCGGCTTGCAGATCATCGTCTGGGCTCCCAAAACGAACCTGGGCCGAGTGCTTACCTTCAGCAAAGGCGCGGCTGCCGGGCGCGAATGGGTGGCGCTGGACGCGACCAACCCCGATAGCGACGACGTGCAATACCCCATCGTGACCTTGGTGGATATAGATGCCGACGGTGTGCCGGAGGTCGCTACACCGGGCTGGGGGCATCTTTTCGTCTTTGACGGTAGCACCGGTCAGCAGAAAAGGGTGGTCAAGTGGCTTTCCGGTGGAGTGCACAAGCGCAACTACGGTCATTTTGCCTGGGCCGACATAGACGGTGACGGCTTTCCGGAAGGTGTGCTTCTGGCCGATGGTGTCGTTAAGCACTTCGCGGTGATAGACAACGACGGCAAGAGCCTGTCGCTCTTGTGGGATCATCTTTACGAGGCCATCTATGAGTTAGGAGGCGACCAGATTGAGCCGCGCCCCGTTACTAACTCGTTGGCCGACCTGGATGGTGACGGCAAGGCCGAGATTGTGGTGGGATTGTTCAACGCCACAGGTGATGGCAGGTGGCATACCCTCGTGCTAGACCCGCGCTCGGGGCCCAAGGCGCCGCTGTGGGACCTTCCGGACAAATATCCCTGGGGTGCTGAGGATGTGGATGGCGACGGACGGCCCGAACTTCTGCTGAGCGAGGAGTCGGCACGGACGGCAGGATCGCTGGCTAGGATTTCCGTGATGGCCCTTGTTGATGGCTCCTGGCAGGAGATCTGGTCGGTACCTTCGGCGCATTTCGTGGAGCAGACGCACCGGGATTTCGCCGACCAGGTGAACTCTATCTCGTATCACGCCAGGGAAGACGTTTGGGTAGTGGATACAGACCGCGATGGTCACACCGAGATCTTCATCCGCCAGGACACCGACGCCGACGGAGCGGCAGATGTCTTTGCGGCCTGGTCGTTTAACGGGCGGGTACCCCATCTCCTATGGCAGAAACCGATCGGCGAGGTCGGCTCTGGCGTGCTGGACATCGCCGACCTGGACGGGGATGGCTCCCTGGAACTTCTGGTCCAGGCGGGCAAAGGTGATGTGGGGGTGTTGAAACCCGGCGGCGATATGCTCACGCGCTTTCCCGCGGGCGGTTTCGGCGGTGTCACGCCGATAGTCAGCGACCTGGACGCGGACGGTCGCCCCGAGGTGATCGTGCAGACGGCCTACGGAACCGTCGCGGCCTTCAACGTGCAGCGTGGCCGGGCCGCGATGCGCTGGCAGGTGCCGGGCTACGGGCGGGCACTCTACGGCTTGAACCGCTCTGTCGTGGCTGCCGACCTGAACGGCGATGGCCGGCGGGAAGTTCTGATCGGCGAAACGGAGAGAGATGAACCGGTGCTCACCGCGCTGAACCCTGATGGCGATCCTCTGTGGCGTCATCCTTTCTCCGGTTTTCCTGCCGGGAACAGCAGCAGCCGCGGGCTTTATGAATGGACGGTCGGGAAATGGGGAACGGATGGCGGATCGGGCGTCTATGTAGCGCTGGCCCGCAACGGCCTGAATACGCAGGAGAGTTTCGCGCTTAATGGCGCGGATGGCAGGGAACTGTGGCATCGGACGAAACTAGGCGGACAGGCCTTTGGCCCTATTGGCTGTGCAGCGGTATATGACGTGCAGAACGATGGCACAGACGAGATCTTCCTCATGGCAAAGGACATCCTAGGTGTGGTGGAAGGGAGCACGGCCAGGCCCTATATTCTGCCGCGCCCGGTGGATGTGGGGCCCGGAAGCGGTTTCGTTGCCTATGGCTCGCCGATCATCGTGGACCCCAGAAACAACGGTCACCCGGCGATCCTCTTGGGGGGCAACTACGGCGGCCAAGGTATGTATGGCTTTGAAGGTTTGGCGCGTTGGTGGGTAGATGCCTACGAGTTTGGGCGGATGCCTGGGGTCGCGGATGTGGATGGTGATGGTGTGGCCGAGATGGCAGTCGGCTTTGCCGACGGCACCTTGAGAGTATATGATAGCGAAAAAGGGGCCCAAGAGTGGGCTCTGCAGGTCGGTTCCGTCACAACCGACATCATCAGTGCCGACGTGAACGGCGATGGCCGGCCCGATTTTCTCTTCGGCACCCAGGATGGCCGCCTGTGCGCGGTGGCGGCTGACGCTAAGAAAGGCGGGCGTTTCTTGTGGCAACTTGACCTCGGCTTTGAATTATCCAGCCCCATCGTGGCCGACGCCGATGGCGATGGGCGCGCCGAGATTCTGCTGGTCGCCGGCAACGGCGCGCTATACGCGGTGCAGTAACTTTAGGCCAGGCGTTGATTGTCCTGCTAGAATGTTATCACACTATCCAGAGGTGTTTGCCATGCCTACCATGACTCCCCGGCAACGAGTGCTGGCAGCCCTGCGTCGTGAAGAGCCCGATCGCGTCCCGCGCGAGTTGAGTTGGGGTTGCTTCACCCCGGCGCTGATGGAAATCTTCCGCGAGAAAACCGGCGCGGAGGACCCGGCTGAATACTGGAACTTTGAGGTACGGCCTGTGGGTTTCCGCTATCCCGATTCTGCGCCGCGGATCTTGGAACTCCTGGGGCCTCTGCCACCGGGCACTGAGGTAGATGCCTGGGGCATCGCCCACGTGCCGGGCACGTACTACCATTTCACACGCCTTGTGCATCCCCTTATCGCGGCGACCACGCCGCGCGAGATCGCGGACTATCCCCTGCCCGACGTGCGCCCCCCGGCCTTTTGGGAACACTTGGCTTCGGAGGTAGCCGCGCTCCATGCGCGAGGCCTGGCCGCGGCGGGCGAATTGGCCGTCACCATCTTTGAGGTCAGTTGGCAGATTCGCGGCATGGAGAACCTTTTTGACGACTTCGTCCACCGTCCGGAAATGGGCGAAATCCTGCTGGACAGGATGACGGAGATTCGCTGCTTCCAGGCCGAGAAGTACGCCGAGGCCGATGTGGATGTGCTGCGTTTGGGCGACGACGTGAGCCAACAACGCGGGATGCTGATGAGCCCGGCCATGTGGCGCAAATGGTTCAAGCCCCGCATGGCGAAGATCATCGCGGCAGCCCGCGCCATCAAGCCGGATATCCTGATCTTTTATCATTCGGACGGTGATTGCCGCGCCATCGTCCCGGAATTGATAGAGATCGGGATCAACATTCTGAATCCGGTACAGCCCGAATGTATGGACCCGGCGGAGATGAAGCGGTTCTATGGCGACCGCCTCGCCTTTTGGGGCACGGTCGGCACCCAAACCACCTTTCCCTTCGGCACGCCCGCGGAGATGAAAGCCGTGGTACGCGAGCGCATCCGAACGGTGGGGCGCGGCGGCGGCCTTCTCCTGGCTCCCACCCACATCCTGGAGCCGGAGGTTCCTTGGGAGAATATCGTCGCCTTCTTTGAGGCGATTGATGAGTTCGGAGTATATGGAAACTGAAAGCAGACCGGAGGCTCAACGATGAAAGCACTGAAGATCGGCTTGGTCGATCTGGACACCTCCCACCCTGGGAGCTGGACGCCCATCTTGCGCGACCTGGGTCATGAGATCGTCGGCGTTTTTGATGGCGGCACCGTCTGGCCTGCCGGCTACGCGGCCCATTTCGCCCAGAAGCGCAACATCCCTCGCGTCTTTGAGAACCTGGACGAGATGGCCGAGGCGGTAGATGTGGCGATCATTCATTCTTGCAATTGGGACCTGCACGTGTCGCGCGCCGAGCCTTTCGTCAAGGCCGGCAAGGGAGTGTTGATTGACAAGCCGATGGTCGGCAACCTGCGCGACCTGAACGTGCTCCTGGATTGGGCAGGGATGGGGAAGCGCGTCTATGGGGGCTCGTCCCTGCGTTGGACGAACGAGGTGCGCGAATACCTGGCCCGGCCCGAAAGCGAGCGGGGGCGCATTCATACCGTCCTGGCAGGCTGCTCGGTGGATGATTACAACTACGGCATCCACGCGCACGCCATGTTGTGCAGCGTCATGGGCCCCGGCGCGGAGCGGGTACGCTACCTGGGCACGGCGGTGCAGAAGCTAATCCAGGTCACCTGGAGAGACGGTAAGATCGGCCTTGTCTCTTTCGGCGCGCAAGCAGGTTATCTGCCGTCCTACGCCACCATCGTTACCGACAAGGAAGTCAAGCACATTGAGCCCGATTTGAATAAGATTTATCGCGCGCTCTTGGAAACCGTGCTACCATACCTGGGCGGCGAGGTGGAGAAGCCGCCGTTGCCGTTGCGGGATCTGCTGGAACCTGAATTGATCGCCCTGGCCGCGCGTTGGTCGTGGATGCACCACGGCGTGGAAGTCTTTCTGACCGATTTGCGGCTGGATGACGAAGGCTATGACGGCCATGCCTTTAACGCCGAGTACCGGCGCATGAAGATGACCGCAACGGAGAATTTCCGCGTGTTTTGACCTGGGGCGAAATTCGTAATGCCTTTGCGATGAGTAACGTAGGATTTCAGGAGGTACTTACCATGCCTCGCCATGTACGCATCAGTGCCATTTCCCTCTATTTGCCCTCGCGCATTGTGACCGTGGAGGAGAACCTGGCGCGGGCTTATGCCGCCGTGCGTCAGGCTTTAGATGAGAAACCGGACTTCATCTTGCTGCCGGAGTTCTTCGCTACTCTGGGCACCGACTCCGAACGATATGCCCAGACGGTTGTGGAGTGCGCCGACCGCTGGATAGAGATCAACGCTCCCTTTCAGGAGATGGCACGCGACGCGAACTGCTACATCATTCCCTGTGGCCCGCTGCGTGAGGGGGATGTCGTGCGCAACGCGGCCACCCTGATCGGGCGGAACGGCGACATCATCGGCCATTACTTCAAGACGCACCTCGCGCCTGGCGAGAGCGGAATCAAGCCGGGCGATGATTATCCCGTGTTTGAGACCGACCGCGGGCGCATCGCCATGATGATCTGCATGGATATTCACTACCCGGAGATCGCGCGCATCTACGCGCTGCGCGGAGCCGAGATCCTCTTCTGGCCTACCATGTCGTGGGGCCCCACCGATCGCTTCCTGACCGTCCTGTTGGCCGCCCGCGCCATGGACAACCAGGTCTATTGTGTCCACTCCAACTTTGCCGGCCTCCCTCACCTACCCGGCAAACCGCGCGGCCGCGCCTGCATCGTGGGGCCGGATGGCGAAATCCGCGCCGATACCGGCCACCGGCCCGGCATCGCCACGGCAACCATAGACCTGGATGAAGGGTATGAGTATTGGGTGAAGGGAGAATTGAAGAAACGACTACCTACGCTGAAGGAATGTATGTTGGGATTGCGGCGGCCCGACACCTACGGCGACCTCGTGCGCGAGGATATTCCCTGGTCGCGCTGGCAGGTGCAGAACCCGATCCTGGTGGACCCCGGCAATGGCAAGGGAGACACTGCCACGGAACCAGCACCTGACTATCTTCTTTCGTTGGGGCACGGCTAGCGCGCCCCTTACCGAAAGACGCAAAAGCCTTATCGTTCCGCATTGCGAGGCGCGAATCGTGAAGAATGGCCGATCAACCTGTTCAACCAACGTGACCGATTGGAGGGCGGCCCTGGCCTCCGGCTGGAAAGTTCAGGGCGATGCCGGGCGCTGGGAAACGCGCGATGGCCTGTTGCACCTTCGGGTGGACGATGGAGACAAGAACCGCTGGCTGGAATTGTCGCTCCTGGGCGACCTGCCCGTGCAGGACGACTTTGCTCTGGAGATCAACCTGCGCTTCTTGGCTATCGGCAACGTGGATGACGACACAAACGAGGCATCTCATTTGATTCTGGAGGTGGGAACCGGTAGCCCGCTCAATGTGGGGATGCAGGTGCTTCTGACCGGTGACCGTTACATGGTGGACGTGGACCGTTCGCCTTTGCAATATATCATCTTTCGTTCGCTGCCGGGCGAGTGGCATCGCTGGCGTCTGGAGGTGCGGGCGGCACGGCAGCAGGTGGCGTTGGTGCGGGATGGCGAATACATTTGCTTACACGCGCTCCATGGTGAACGTCCCGCGGGCCTGCGCTTCCGGCTGCACGGCACGGCGGAAGTTCCTGCCATAGTAGAAGTCGGCTCGCTCTGCCTTGAACCCCTGCCTGCCGAAGCGGAAGAGCCGGACCCTGCGCCGCGTCCTCAGGAGACGATCTTGCCGGGCGAGTGGCCGATGTTCCGTCGCGATCGTGTCAACTCTGCACACTCACCGCTGATAGGCGCGTTTGGGGAGAGGACGCCCGACATCGCCTGGTCCTATCCCTTGGGCGGCTGGGATGGTGACGTTTATGTGGCGGATTGCGGCGGCGATCGTCAGGACGAGATACTTGTTGCCTTTGCCGGCAGCCTATCTGCTTACCGGCCTGATGGCACGCGCCTGTGGAAACGATCTCTGGATTCGCCCATGATCTACGGCCTCTGGGACCTGGGTGACGATGGTCGCCTGGATTTAGTCATCCTTGCCGGCACGCCGCGCCATGTGGAAGTGTTGGACGGCGCAACGGGCGCGACGCGCTACGCCTGCGCTTATGATCCGGACTATGACGTCCATGGCCTGCGGGTCGGCAAGCTAGACCCGGCGCGACGCGGCCTCCAGATGGTGGTCTGGTCGGCCCATGAGATCGGCTATTGCCTGGGATTTGACCAGGGTGTGGAGCGCGGTCGCGTCATCTGGACGTTCAACTACCAGCATTTCAACTTCACCCCCGAGGTCGTGTTCGCCGACATGGATCGCGATGGCCTGCTAGAGGTAGTGCTTGCGACTTATAATTCCTTTTTCGTCTATGACGGGCGCACGGGCGCGGTGAAGATGTCGCTGGATGCGCACCTGGGACGTAACTACGGCCTATTGACGGTGGAGGACATAGACGGTGACGGCTATCCCGACATCGTGATGCTGGCCGAGCAGTTACGAGAGCACGTTTGCGTCGTGCGCAACGAGGAAGGGAAGTCTCTGCGCCTCCTCTGGGAGAAGTTTTACGAGCAAAACTATCCCGTTGACCAAAAAGAACTGCGTACGCTCCCCGGTTCCGTGGGCGATTGGGACGGCGATGGCCGGGTGGAGGTCCTGTACGGCGTTTATGACGAAACCGACGGCGATACCTGGCGCACGTTTCTGGTGGATGCTCTCACCGGCGCGATCAAGGTCTCGCTGGACGGTTATTATCCGGTGACGTTAGACGTGCTAGACGGCATGCGCGTAGCGTATCTAGCGCAGATGCAAGGTCGCGGGAGGCGTATAGAGATTGCAACTCGCGTCACGGCTGCCGATCGGGAGATCGATAAGGGGTTGCATCTTTTCTCTTTCATAGGAGATAGGCCCGATCTTCTGGCGGTGTTGCCGGCTGGCACGCCGCTCCTTGACCGCTCGTGGCGGGCCTATCGCTCCCATGAGTGGGGTTTATACATGGACGCGCGCGCCGTGCGCCACCGCTTAGGGAAGGCCGGGATATACCTGGTCGGTGCTCAGGATGGCGGCCCGACGCTGGTTCGCTATATCCAGGTGAGCGCCGATGGCACTTTCTATGAGACCTGGCATTGCACCCTGCCGCGCGACCTCCCGCCAGGCAGATTGTTGGATGTGCGGGAGGATCACCTTCTTTATGCCGGCTTGGATGCGACCCTCTATCTCCTGAACGAACATGGCCGGGTGCTCCACTCCTTCCCTGCCGGTGGCATCATCGGCTATCCCATCGTGGCCGATCTGGGAGACAGGCCAAGCTTGCGCGTCTTGGTTAACGATAGCCGCGAGCGATTGCTGTGTCTCGTGCCGGGCGATAGCGGCGCGGCTCCGACTCTGGAATGGCAGGCGCCGTCCGTCGGAAGTTCCCCGCCCACGAGCGCCGATCAGGGTTCGGGCGCGCCGCTGGCGGCGGACTTGAATCAGGATGGCGTCAAAGAAATCCTTTTGGGGCAGCCGCCACAGAACCTGACCATCCTGGATAACAGAGGCCATGTCCAATGGACTAGGGCACTTCCTGCCAGACCCACTTACTGGACATACGGAAACTTCACAGGGCGCGCAGGGTTTGACCTCTACGTATCTTACACGACGGGAGCCATCGGCTCGCACAACAGCGTCCTACGCCCCTATAGCGACGACAAGGCTGTGTGGGAGTTCGCCTGCGGCACGTACAATCCTGCCATCTGGGACTTTGACGGTGATGGGCGCGACGACATCGTGACCCGCGACCTCTTCTGGCGACATACGTTGGACGGCGCAAGGGGGCGCGACCTCGTGCCGGTCACACAATGGGCGGGCTATCACCTCCCCACCATCGTTCAAGGTTCCGAGTTCAAGGACGGCGCGATCGTCCTCTGGTTGGGCGGTAACTATTCCCTCGTTGCTGAGACGTTGGACGGCGAACAAATCTGGTGGAGACCCTTCATGAGCCGTTGGCACCCCGGCGCCGTGGCCGACGTGGACGGCGACGGCCACCTGGAAATCGGCGCGCCGACGTGGGGCCAGGTCTATCACTGGCCTGCCCCCTTTGATCCGGTGCCCGGCCTGGGAAGGGTCTTCGCCTGTCTCGCGGCGGCAACCGGCGAAGTCAAATGGACGTATGATCCCGGCGTGGCGATGTCGGGCGCGGTGACGGCGGATGTGGACGGTGATGGCCTGAGCGAGTTCCTCTTTGGCACGGCTGATGGTCGCCTGATCGCGCTGCGCGGTGGCGCAGACGAAAGCCGGAGGGTCGTCTTCTCCGTGCAGTTGCCCGCAGCCTTGGGCACGCCCATCATCTGCGATCCCATCGGCCAAGGCCAGATGCATATCCTGGTCGGTTGTGCCGATGGGAATCTATACGCACTCAAATAGGGCGTAAGGAGTGAACATCATTGATGCGTAATGACATTGTGCTTCTGAGCGACACGGCCAGCCGCGAGAACGCGGCATCCCTTGCGACCTATGGCCGGGCCCTCGGCCTCTGGCGGATTCCCTATCGCGTCGTAGATGCGGCTACTGTGCAGGCCCAAGACCTGGCGACGGCGGCGGTCGTGGTAGCCGAAGACGTGCACCATCTGCCTTCAGGCGCGGCCTCTGCCCTCGTTCATTTCGTGCGGGGGGGCGGCAGCCTGATCCTGGGCGGCTTGATCGGCATAGAGGCGGCGGGCGCGCTGCCGGGGCCCATCGCCACGCTGACGGGGGTAGCAGGTTTGCGGCTGCGCGAGTCTGGGCCTGCTTACCGCGTGCCCGTCGTTGCGGAAAAGGCGGATTGGTTGGCGCCCTGGGATTCCGGCGTTGTCCTCTTCTTCCATAATCCGGCCTACGCAACCGTGGCTCCGGGCAGAGATTTTGATGTGGCCCTTTCGCCCGGCGCGAGGGTGATCGCGCGGTCTTATCTGACCGATCTCATAGATGCAGGCGCGCAAAAGTGGGGCAATTACTGCGATGATGACGCGCCATCCCTGGTTGAGAACCGGCCCTTCCCGGCAGGTGGGCGCGTCATCTATGCGCCGTTGCCCTTCGGTCTGGTGGATGAAGCCCAATGCATGGTCAGCACCCATGGCGTCGTGCGCACCGACATGCCCCAGGAGAATCACGCGACGCTGCTCCTCATCAAAACGGCCATCTGCGCGCTGGCCCAGGCCGCGGGCGGCGTGATCCCGACCTTGGCCCTCTGGCCGGGCGCGGCAAGGGCCATCTTCAGCCTGTCGGGCGATGTGCATGAGTATCCGAACCTCCTGCATGGGAATCTCCGTTGCGAGTTCACCTACATTCCCAAGATGCAGGAGTTGATGGCGAAGAAGGGCCTGGCGCACAAATTCACCTATTATCTGGTGGGGCGGGTGGTGGAATATCATCCTGCCGTCGTGCAGTTGATCGCCGATGAGGACATTCTGGGGCATACCTACGCGGACTACGGCTACTACGGTGAAAACGCGCTCTACGAAGCCCAAGTGCAAGATATGGCCGCGACGCTGGCCGCTTTCCAACGGATGCTGCCCATGTGCAAATCGTTCCGCCTCGGCTGGCGCAATCACGGCGTAACGGGCCCCCAGGATAGCCGCCGCCTCATAGAGGAGTTCGGCTTTCTCTATGCCAGTGACTACCAATGCGGAGCCGACGTAGAGTGGAACTGGAAACTCTACGACCGCCGCATGATCGTTCACGTCAACTACCCGATGCGGACACGCAAGCCCGATGGCGGACGCTACCGCTTCTGGGAACTGCCTTACTGCCCGACCGATATTGACCTGATGCAACGGGCCGAGCGCAAGTACGATCCCGATGAGCGGACGTGGTTTCATTATCCGGGCGAAGCGCGCCGCGTTTGGTGCAGTTTTGTGGATCGGGCGATGCGGGAAGAGTCGGTCGTCCTTCCCATCTGGCATCCGTGGGCGTCGCTACGCAAGCCGGAAGAACAGGCCGAAGTGGAAGCCACCATAGACTATATGTTGAAACAGGAAAGCGCGGCCTTCCTGACCAACTCTGAACTGGCCCTTTGGTGGGACGCGCGCGACCGTGCTCTCGTCCGTTTCACCGCGACGACCACAGGCTGGCAGGTTGTTTTGGAGAACCCGTTGGATCGCGATATAGACGGTGTCGCGGTCGTCGTCAAGGGGGGCGATAGAATCTCCTCGGCGCGTCTGAGCGACCAAACGTTATCTATTCAGCGTCGGGATGGCGACGCCATCATCTGCGTTGACCTGCCGGCGCGGAGCGAGAAAACATTCATGATTGATGTAGCGCCATGAACAAAATGAACTTCAAGCGATTGCCTGTGAAGGTACAATTGCCGGAAGGCGTGCGCTGCGCTGTTGCCCTGAGTTACGATCTGGAGATGTGCGGTGGCTACGCGCCCGACGGCATCAACCACGGTCGCATCATGCCGGCGGTGCAGGAGTACACCCTTCGCCTGTGCGAGACGGCGGAGCGCTTCGGTGTGCGGCTCCATTTCTTCTACGTCTGCAACGGCCTGGAAGAACCCGACATCGGCTATCTGCGGGAGATCGTGCGGCGCGGTCACGTGATCGACAACCACACCTACTCGCACAAGCCGGTGGCTATCCACAGCCCTGAGTTCATGGATCACGAACTGTGGCGTGCCAACCGCCTGCTAAAGGATTGCCTGGGCGTGACCTCAACGGTTTTGCGCGGGCCAGTCGGCTATAGCCACGGCTGGCTTAACCTGCCCCACGCCAACCGCATGGTCATCCTGCGCAACGGCTTCAAATGGGTTTCCGGCGAATACGACGAGGATGCTTTCATCCGCGATCGTGATTACGCCATGCGCGCGGCGGAGAACCACCGGCCCTACGCTTATCCGGAAGGTTTGATTGAGATTCCCATCCAAGGCTGGACCGACCGCATGTGGTTTGATATGCGTCCGGAGGTGAACCAGGCGGTGCTGGACGAGTGGCGCAAGGAACACGGCCATCGACCCGTGCCGAAGGGCTGGCGCGCGCCCTGGACGGACGAACACGCGCTGGATGAGTGGATCGCCCTGAATTTGGATTGCCTGGACCACGCCTACGAGAACCGTTTGCTTTGGGTTCCTTGCTGGCATCCTTATACCCATTATCTCCATGATCCGGACAATCGCATGCTTCCCGCGCTCCTGGAGCGCGCCGCGTCCAAGCGAGAGCGCGTCTGGGTTTGCACCGTCCGTGACGCCGCCAGCATGATGACAATACAAGGGCAAAGCGAGGAGGAAACGCCATGAGGCAGCCTGTAGAAGCCGTTTTAGTCGGTGCCGGGGGGCGCGGGTTTGATCCCTTCGGAGCCTATGCGTTGCAGCACCCGGACGAACTCCGCATCATCGCCGTCGCCGAACCGGTGACGGAGCGACGCGAGAGATTCGCCCGCCTGCACAAAATTGACCCCCAACATCGCTTTCCTTCCCACGAGGAACTATTTGCCCGTGGCCTGCTGGCCCCTGCTCTGATCAACGCGACGATGGATCGCCAGCACGTGGCGGTGAGCGTCCCTGCTTTGGAGATGGGATACCATGTCTTGCAGGAAAAACCGATTGCGACGACCCCCCACGATTGCGTGCGCATCGTGCGGGTTGCCGAGAAAGCCGGGCGCATCCTGCAGATCGGCCATGTTCTCCGTTTTGCTCCCTTCTTCGTCGCCGTCAAAGAGGCCATCGCCTCTGGGCGGGTCGGCGAGATCATGACGGTGGATCACCGGGAGAACGTGGTCTATTGGCACATGGCCCACAGTTTCATCCGCGGGAAGTGGCGCAACCTGGCCGGTTCCAGCCCGATGATTCTGTCCAAGTGCTGCCACGATATGGACTTTCTGCGCTGGGTCATTGACCGGCCTTGTGAGCGCATCACATCTTTTGGCTCATTGACCCACTTCCGGCCCGACTTTGCGGGGCCTGAGATTCCGGAGCGTTGCACCGACGGTTGCCCTCTGGCGGACGAGTGCCCTTACTATGCTCCTCGTTTCTACTTGGGGTTAGAGCCGGGGGGGCCGGTCTGCGACCTGTCCGTAGATCAGCGTAGCGATCCGAGCCCCGAGGAAAGGATGGAAGCGCTCAGGACGGGGCCTTATGGCCGCTGCGTCTATCGTTGCGACAACGACGTGGTAGATCATCAGGTGGCGATCATGGAGTTTGAGGGAGACATCACCGTCACTTTCACCATGCACGGATTCTCCCATGTTCCTGCCCGCACCATGCGCTATGACGGCACACGCGGCACCCTTTTGGCGAGCGAAAGCCCGGAAGACCTGCGGGTATATCATCATCTGGGCGACAGAGAGGAGCCTATCCCCATTCGGCGCGTGGCCGGCGGACATGGCGGCGGCGATACGGGCTTGATGCAGGCTTTTGTGCGCGCCGTCCGCGAGAACGACACAGAGGTATTGACTTCGGCCCGCACATCGTTGGAAAGCCACCTGATGTGCTTCGCCGCGGAGAAATCGCGGCTGGAGGGCCGTGTTGTAGATATGGCGGAATATACGCGGCAGATTGAGGCAGAGGTAGCCGCAGGAGAATCAAAATGACGGAACTGCGGATGCTCAAGTTCACCATTCGCCATACGCAGGTGCGGAACCTGTACGGCCCCGGCATGGGGTACCCTCCCGATTCCTACGAAGGCCCCGTTGATACAGAGTTTGAGGTTCCTGTTGGCGAGGTCGGTGTCGTCTCGGTGCATTGCTGGAACGTCGGCGAGCCGGACGGGCCCTATCTCATCCGCCCCGGCAAGGAGCACGACGGCATCCATGCCGAATGGGTCGTGCGCGCGGGCAAGATCATGCGCGATAAGATCGCGCCGGTGCTGGCCGCGGCGCGCGCGGCAGAGGTCAAGGTCTTTCATTTGGCAGGGGAAACCTATGCCGACAGGTATCCGCAATATCTTGCCATCAAGGACGATCCCGACTTGCAGAAGCCGCCGGAGCCGCCGGCCATGCCTGGTTGCGTTAAGCCGTTAGACTGGAACTTTCATTGGCGCAAAGCATTTGGCCCCGATTGGCCGGGTCCCGTATGGGAGACGCACCGCGATCAGTTTGACATCGCGCAGCCGGTCAAGCCGGTTGACGGCGACCACGTTGTGGTGTATGCCGCCCAACTGAACGGCCTCTGCCGCCGCTACGGCATCCACACGCTGGTCTATATGGGCTTCATGGCCGATATGTGCCTTCTGAATACGTGGGGCGGCGTGAAGGATATGTTCAACCTGGGCTATCGCTGCATCGTGCTGAAGGATTGCACCACCGCGCACGAATTCTCGGAGACGGTGGGCGATTGGGTGATGAACCGGGCCGCGATCCAGAAGTTTGAATATGAATGGGGTTGGACAAGCGATTCTGAGAAGTTCATCAAGGCTTGTCGCCGGTCTATGGAAAGCGAAACGTAAGGAGCAAACGAATGGTTGAATTAGCCTATGCGAATCAGGTTCTGAAACTGGATATACCTGCCAAGAACATCATCTTTGATCTCAGCCCGGCGGAGGCAGAGCCGGCCCCTGATGCCCGCGCCGTCGTGCTGGAGGCCCTGTCGCATCCTCTGGGCACGCCTCCTCTGGGCCAGATGGTGCGGCGCGGGATGAAGGTGGTTATCATTGCCGACGATAATACCCGCGTTACCCCCACAAAGATGCTCGTGCCGATTCTGCTGGATGAACTGAACGCGGCGGGCATCCCCGACAGGGACATCCAGGTCATTGTCGCCTCCGGCACACACCGCCCGATGACGGTGGCGGAGATTGATGCCAAGTATGGGGAGCCGGTCCTCTCGCGCGTGCCGGTGACGTGCCACAACTACAAAGACCCGGCCAATCTGGTGGATTACGGCACGACCAAACGCGGGACGCGCGTCGTCGTGAATCGCCAGGTGGTGGAGGCGGATTTTCGCATCGGCGTCGGCATGGTGATCCCTCACCATCCTACAGGCTGGGCGGCAGGAGCCAAGATCGTCCTACCGGGCGTCGGCGGCGAAGAGACCGTGGCCCACATGCACCTTCTCGGCTCGCGCGACCCTGCCCTCGGCAAGGTTGAGACCGAGATGCGGCGTGAAATGGAGGAGTTCGCCGAGGTCATCGGATTGAACTTCGTTCTTCAGGTGGTGCTCAATCGCCATGAGAAACTGGTCAGCGCCTTCGCCGGTCACTTCATCACGGCTCACAGGGCCGCCGTCAAAAGCGCGGAGAAGGTCTTCGGCGCGCCTTTTGCGGAGATGGCCGACCTGACCCTGAGCAGCACCGCGCCGGTGGACTTTGACTTCTTCCAGGCCGATAAGGGCATCTTCGCCGCCGAACTCTGCACGCGCCGCGGCGGCGAGATCGTCTTGGTTTCCGCTTGCTACGAAGGGATCAGCCCGGCGCATCCGGAACTCGCGGACTATACCAGTATGCCGAGCGCCCGAATCTGGGAGATGCTGGCGCGGCATGAAATCCCCGATCCTCTGACGGCCGCGGAGGCGATCGTCCTGAACGACCTGCGAGAGAAAATGTCCATCACTCTGGCGACGGAAGGGCTCAGCCCGACGTTGGCCGCCCGGCTGGGCTGCAAGCACGTCAGGCCCGGCGACCTGGATTGCTACCTGCGCGAGAGGCTGGCGCAGGAGCCGAATTTGAAGATCGGCCTCCTGCGCCAAAGCGCCGAGGTGTTGCCGGTCTTCCGGCCCGCAGGTAAGTAAGGAGGAAACCACGCGCGTGGCGGCGCTGGCCGCTGAGAGGCGGTAGAATGTAGATGGCGAGCCCTCGCGCGGCGTGAGTAACCTCTCTCCTCCCCCTTTCTCCCCCTCCTCTCCCCGAATCGGGGAGAGGAGGGGGATGGAGGGTGAAGAGAGGTAGACCGGATCAGGGAAATGGAGGAATATCAATGGCAACGCAAAAGAAAGATTACACTATGGACGGCATCGTCCGCGCCAAGTACGGCGCGGCAGCACTGGCAGGGCTGCAAGGTGCGGTACCCAACTCGTTCCCCCGCATCATCGGCCCTAACGCGATGAAGTACCTGCAAGAGGTAGTAGATAGCGGCCTGACCAGCGACATGGTGGAGCGGTTTGAGAGGGCTTTCGCCGAGGCGATGGGCGTGAAGCACTGCATCGCGACGCCGGGCTGTACGCCCGCCTTGGCCGTCCTCGCCGCATCGTTCCCCTTTGAGCCGGGAGACGAGATCATCGTCAGCCCCATCACCGACTTCGGCACGGTGCAGGGGCTTTGCCGCGAGAACTACATCCCCGTCTTTCCGGATACAGAACCGGGCACGGTGAACATGAGCGCGCGCACCATTGAGCCGTGCATCACCGATCGCACGCGCGCCATCCTCGTCGTGCATAAGACCGGCATCATCTGCGACATGGACCCCATCAACGAACTGGCAAAGAAGCACGATCTCATCGTGTATGAAGATGTATGCCAGGCGGTTTTCGGCGAGTATAAGGGGCGCAAAGCGGGCACCCTATCCTACGCCGCAGGTTTCTCCTTTGACTCCGAAAAGACGTTGGGTTCGGATGTCGGCGGCTGCGTCATCACCAACGACGACAACTTGGCCGAGCGGATGCGCTTCATCGGCCAGAGCCGCGGCGCGCAGATGATCCCGCACTTCGGGCGCGCCCACGCCGAGTGTGGCTATGCCCTGCGGATGCCGCAATGCACGGCGGCCATCTGCCTGGCGCAGCTGGAGATCATACAGGATCAGGTAGCTCACCGCGACAAGATGATTCGCCTGTTGTATGCCATGCTCGCCGAGATTCCGGGCATCATCCTGCTTCCTATCCCGGACTATATGAACGTCTTTTCCTGCTGGATGGCGGGCTTCAGCATTGACCCTAAGGCGTTCAAGTGTAATGCAGAGGAGTTTGCCCAGCAGTTATCCGACGCGGGCCTCCCCGGCGCGGGCCTGGGCAAGTACTACCTGATGCCGGAAGCGTTGCTCTTCTTGCAGAGGCAAGCTGCCAACAAGATTTATCCCTTCTCCATGCCACCTGCCTCGCGCGAGTACCACTACAGCGGCGACAACTGCCCCAATGCGAAGGCGTTTTTGGAGAACTTCATTCGCTGGGCCACCTTCAGCGATAAATACCAGCCCGAACACTGCGAGATCGTGGCGCGCATGGTGCGCGAGGTCGCCGACAGAAATCGCAGATAGGCCGTTCATGGGTGGTCACTCCACATTAGAATGTGGGGAAGAACGAGGGATAAATAAAACCGGGCGGGCCTCATGAGGCTCGCCCGGCAGAGGCAAACAAGCGAAGACGTCAGGGCATCGCTTCCGGCATCATCGCCGGGGTAACCATAACGCCTAAAATCCTCTCCATTGCCATCGTGTGGCTGCAAATTCCTCGCTGCGCGAAATAGCCACAGGTGCAACGCCAGGAACCACCTTCGTAGGAGACGATGTAGGAATTGTGATCGCCTTTGAAGTTGGCACGAAAAGTGTCAAAACTGACCCGGTCGCGCTCTTCGGCATAGCGCTTGGCCTTCAGTATCTTGCCGATCATGCCCGAGTCCATCATGTAGTCCCTCCTGACAGTGGAATTTATCCGGCTCCGGGCCGGTTGAACCAATCCAGACGAAAAACACCGGTGCGCGTACGCGCTCCGGTGTTTTAAGTCGCGTGGGTGGTCTCCTCGGACCGTACCTCTCGCATAGAACCAGCCTCTTGTAGTCGACCCAAGCTTGCAGCCGACCTACAATCTCAGTATATGCCAGCGCCATACATTTGTCAAGGTATCTTAACGGACGTTTACCAGACGTCTGCCCTACGCTTAGGGCTATCTTACGCGGTTGTTGGCAATCCCGCGCGGGGGTGGTATAATCGCGTGTGTCTGTAATTGCCTGAACGCGAAGGAGCCTATGGCCGAGAAACTAGGGGCGTTTGTGTTCGTTCTCCATAGTCATCTCCCCTACGTGCGGCGGGCGGGCCGTTGGCCCCACGGCGAGGAGATGCTGCACGAGGCGATGGCCGAGACCTACATCCCCCTCCTCAACGCGCTTCATGAATTGGTGGAAGCAGGCTACCGGCCACGTCTTACCATAGGGCTGACGCCCATCTTGTTGGAACAGATCGCCGATGCTGACGTCTGTGCCCATTTTGAACTTTACCTGCAAGAACGCCTGACGCTCATTGAGGCCGACCTCGCGCGCCATAGTGCTACAACCAACTCGCCTTTCTTCCCTCTGGCCCGGTGGTACTACCGACGATACGAAAACCTCTTGCGCGACTTCCAGGAGAGGTACAATCGCAACTTGGCCAGTGGCTTCCGTCGCCTGCTGGAAATGGGTGTGCTAGACATCCTCACCAGCGCAGCTACCCATGCCTATCTCCCCCTCATGGAGCGAGATTCAACCCTCTACGGCCAGATTCGCACGGGCCTGGACGCAAGTTGCCGCCATCTGGGGCAACTTCCACGAGGTATCTGGTTGCCCGAGTGCGCCTATCGTCCTGCTTACCTCAAAGAGGAAGCAGGACGCAGTTACGTGAAACCGGGCCTTGAATCGTTCCTGGCCGCTCAGGGACTCCACTACTTCTTCACCGATACCCACGTCATTGAAGGGGGACGGCTGGTGGGCAAGGTCGCCGGCGACGTGGTAGGCCCGTATGGGAACATACCCGCGCGCAAATGGGTGGAAGCGGTGGACGAGACCGCGCTACCGCGCCTGCAGCGGGGAACCACCTTCCGGCCTTACTACGTCCATACAGCCGAGGTCGCCGTCTTTGGCCGAGATGAGGGCACCGGCCTCCAGGTCTGGTCTGCCTCCATCGGCTACCCCGGTGATTACTACTATCGCGAGTTCCACCGTAAGGATGACCGCTCCGGCCTGCAATACTGGCGCATCACAGGCGCGGGTGTGGACCTGGGGAATAAAGAGATTTACGACCCCGCCATCGCCGCACAACGGGTGCAAGAGCACGCCAACCACTTCGTCAGCCTGGTGCGAGACCGCCTGGCCGCGTATCGCGCCCAAAGTGGAGGATATGGCTGCATCACCAGCGCGTATGATACAGAACTGTTCGGCCACTGGTGGTACGAGGGGATTGACTGGATGAGAGAAGTGCTGCGGCAACTCAGCGCACATCCCGACGTTGAATTGACCACCGCGCGCGACTATCTGGACACACATCCGCCTACAGAGGTGCTGGACTTGCCGGAGAGCTCCTGGGGTGCAGGCGGCACGCATTGGACATGGTTGAATTCGGATACAGAGTGGGTCTGGCCTCTCATCCATCATGCTGAGCGAAGGATGGAAACGCTGGTAGCACGCTATCCGGATGCGCAGGGCGAATTACGCGAGGTGTTGAACCAGGCGGCACGGGAACTGGTGTTGTTGGAAGCCAGCGATTGGCCTTTCCTCATCACTACCGGCCAGGCTAAGGAGTATGCCGGCGGCCGTTTCCAGCAACATGCCGCGCGCTTTCACCATCTGGCGCAGATGGCCGAGTTCGGCACGCTCTCCGAGGCCGATCGGCGATTCTTGCGGCAAGTGATGGAGTTGGATAATCCCTTCCCCAACATAGATTATCGTAACTTCCGTGCGCGGGAGGGGATGGCGAGTTAGGCCTTATCCAAGACCTCTCTTCTCCCCCCCTTTGTCCCCCTCCTCTCCCCGATTCGGGGAGAGGAGGAGGGTAGGGGGTGGAGAGAGGTTATAGGGGGCACATCCGCTGGGGGCTAGGAGGAGAGAGAGCCGAAAGCATTTACCAGCGAGTCTGCATTTTTGAGGAGAGTTATGAGGATTCTACTGTACACAGGCAAAGGTGGTGTGGGAAAAACCAGCGTGGCGGCGGCAACGGCCCTGCGCTGCGCCGATTTGGGCTATCGCACGATCGTCATCAGCACCGACGCGGCTCACAGTCTGGCCGACAGCTTTGATCTGCCACTGGGCAACGAACCGACACCGATCGTCGCCGGATTGTGGGGGCAGGAGATTGATCTGCTGCATCAAATGGAGAAGTATTGGGGCAAGGTGCAGGAGTACATGGTCGCGCTCTTCTCTTGGCGCGGGATGGACGAACTGCAAGCGGAAGAGACGAGCGTCCTGCCGGGCATGGAGGAGTTGGCAAGCCTCATGCAGATCGTCTATCTCCACGACTCCGGCCAGTACGACGCGATCATTGTGGACTGCGCGCCTACCGGCGCGACGTTACAGCTTCTCGCCTTTCCGGAGGTGTTGCGTTGGTATATACAGAGGATATTCCCGATACAGCGGCAGGTCGCGCGCATGGCGCGCCCCATCGCTAAAGCCATCAGCGACATTCCGCTGCCCGATGACTCTCTCTTCGCTACGGTAGAGGACCTGTACAACCAGCTGGTCCGTATGCATCGTTTGCTGACCGACCCGAAATTGACCTCGGTGCGCCTGGTGTTGAACCCGGAAAAGATGGTCATTAAGGAGGCGCAGCGGGCTTTCACCTACCTGAATCTCTACGGCTATTCCACCGATGCCATCGTTTCCAACCGCATCATCCCCAAAACCGTGGCGGATGGCTACTTCGCCGCCTGGAAGGAGAGCCAGGCTAGGTATAGCCTGATGGTGGACGAAGCCTTTTCACCGCTTCCTATTCTGACCGTGCCGCTCTTTGATCAGGAAGTCGTCGGCTTGGAGATGCTGCGCAAGATGGCTGCGGCCATCTACGGCCCAGAGCTAACGCAAGGTGGTATGGGCGACCCGACGCGCCTTTATTTCGTGGGCGAGGCTCAGAAGGTGGAGAAATCCGACGGAAACTATCGCCTTGTGCTACCGTTGCCGCTGGTGAGCAAGGAACAGATACAGCTGACCCAGGCCTCCGACGAGCTGGTCATCCATATCGGCAATTGGAAACGCAACCTGATCCTGCCGCGCGCTTTGGTCGGTTTGCCGGTGGTGGGAGCCCGTTACGAGGGGAATATGTTGGTCGTGACCTTTGCCGGGGATAAGAAATGACCATCCTGACGAACTGGCGTCACCATCTGACGCCCGCAGGCTATGACGAAGGGCTTGGCCTGGTCTATGAGCGATTTGTCCTCAACGACTTCTTGCTAGAATTGCAACGGCGCTACAATTTCCGATCGGTTCTGGAAGCACCGCTCTTTGGCATGGCAGGTGTCAGCGGCATCAACAGCGTGGTGCTGGCACAGGCGGGATGCAAGGTGACGCTGGTGGACGACAACGAAGAGCGCACGGCGGGCGTGCGACGCATCTGGCAGGAACTTGGACTGCCGGTGCGGGTGATACGGCACGACGATTTCGGCGCGCTCCCCTTTGCCGATGCCTCCTTTGATTTCGTGTGGGAGTGGGCAGGGCTTTGGTTTCTTAAGAATCCGGCAGGTCTCCTGCGCGAGATGGCGCGCGTTAGCCGCCGTCTGGTCTTTGTCGCCATGCCCAATCGCGCGCAGGTCGGCTATTGGCTGCGCAAGTATCTGCTAGATAAAGCGTTTTTCCGCGAGGTGGACGAGGGATGGGCCGACATGGGCCGTATCCGGCGAGTTCTTACCGGCGCGGGGCTGCGCGTTATCGGCCAGGGCGTGCTGGATGTGCCCCCTTGGCCCGATACGGTGATGCCTGCGGCAGAGGTGTTGCGCCGCCTGGGAATCCGCTTCCGATGGATGGAACAACGCTTCACAGGCGACGGCTGGCGTTGGAGCACCATGGCCTACTATCTTGGGCAACAGCCGGAACTGCGGGCGCGAGTGTTGCGCTATGCCTGGCTGGACCGGGCGCGCCTCCCCTGGCAGGTGAAGGCGGTCTGGGCGCACCATCGCTGGCTGCTGGCAGAGCGGTGACCGTTTATGACTGTACAGGAGGATATACTATGACCACCATATCTGCGCAGCCTGATCCCTTGGTCGTTGAGGACCTGGTGCGCCGGATCGTCAACGCTGTACACCCGCTACGGATCATCCTGTTCGGCTCGGCTGCACGAAGCACGTTAGGGCCTGACAGCGATATAGATGTAATGGTTGTGATGCCGGAAGGGACACATCGCCTGAATACAGCACGATACCTTTACCAGCAGATGATGGGGTTGCATTTTCCGGTGGATATCCTGGTCACGACGCCTGCCGACTTGGAAGAGCACAAGGATAATATCGGTTTGATATATCGCACCATCTTGGCCGAAGGAAAAGAAGTCTATGTGTCCTGAGCAAGTCGCGCCGGGGAGTCCCGCCGACTGGCTGCGCCGCGCTCGCAGTGATCTGGCGCTGGCAAGTGCTTCCCCGCCGCAGGATGTGCTCTTTAACGAGTTATGCTTTCATGCGCAACAGGCTGTGGAGAAAAGCATTAAAGCGATATTGATCCAGCGCGGTATTGAGTTTCGTAAAGTTCACGATATTGCTTATTTGCTTGGGCTACTACCGGGCGATGTGAGCCCGCCACCTGAAGCGGTAGAGGCTGTGGGGCTGACGATCTATGCGGTCATATCCAGGTATCCAGGAGATTACGAGGAAATCACAGAAGAAGCGTATAAAGAGGCAGTGCGGATCGCCCAAGCCGTGTTCACCTGGGCCGAGCGACTTGTTCAGGGCGGGTGAAGGCGGCCTAGGCGCACCATCGGTATCTTCTGGCCGAGAAGTGACATTTATTCATGAGAAAGACGTCCTTTGTCCCGCCTCGGCGGCAGTGTTATAATGGACGCAGGAGGCAAGCATGACCCTGAGCCTGGAGGATGTAGAGCATATCGCCGGCCTGGCGAAGTTGTCGCTGACGGCGGAGGAGAAGGAGCGTTTTCGCGAGCAGCTCTCGGCCATATTGGATTACGCCGCCATGCTGAACCGGCTGGATACCTCTGCCATTTTACCTACTGCTACGGTGTTGCCCTTGCGCAACGTGATGCGGGAAGATCGTACGGCCCCCTCCCTTCCCCTGGATGATGTGCTGGCCAATGCGCCCGATCAGGCGGACGGCATGTTTCGCGTCCGTGCCATCCTGGAGTGAGCGTCGTGGACCTGCATACCCTAACCATTCACCAGGCTCGCCCACTGTTGGATAGCCGCCAAATCTCCGCGCTGGAGCTATTGCGAGCGGTGTTGGACCGCATCCTCGCCGTAGATAATGCCATCAAGGCCTACCTGACCCTGACACCGGAAGTGGCGGAGGAGCAGGCAAAAGAGGCGGACAGGCGCATCGCTCAGGGCGAGCGCGCGCCGTTGTTAGGCATCCCCCTGGCGATTAAGGACGTCCTTTGCGTGCAGGGTTTGCCTACAACGTGCGGCTCACGCATCCTGGAAAACTTCATCCCACCTTATAGCGCGACCGCTGTGGAAAAACTGTGCGCGCAGGGCGCAGTCATCCTGGGCAAGACGAATACCGATGAGTTCGCGATGGGATCATCCACCGAGAACTCGGCCTACTTTACTACCCGTAATCCCTGGGATCTCACCCGCGTTCCGGGGGGCTCAAGTGGAGGCAGTGCGGCTGCCGTCGCTGCTGATGAAGCCCTAGGCGCGCTGGGGACCGACACGGGGGGCAGCGTACGCCAACCTGCTGCCTTCTGTGGCGTCGCGGGTATGAAGCCAACCTACGGGCGCGTTTCCCGCTATGGGTTGGTAGCTTTCGCGTCTTCTCTGGACCAGATCGGCCCTTTGGGTAAGGATGTGATCGATGTAGCGATCCTGCTGGGGGCCATCGCGGGCTATGATCCCCGTGACTCCACCTCGGTCGACGTACCTGTGCCCGATTACCGGCAATCGCTTGTCGCCGACCTGAAAGGCCTGCGCGTGGGTGTGCCTAAGGAGTATTTCATCGCCGGTATGCAGCGAGAGGTTGAGGATGCCGTGCGCGCGGCCATCCGAGTCATGGCCGACTTGGGTGCAGAGGTGCACGAGGTCAGCCTCCCGCACACGGAATATGCGCTGCCGGTCTATTACCTCATCGCCCCGGCGGAGGCGTCGGCCAACCTGGCCCGCTACGATGGCGTGAAGTACGGCTATGCCAGCCCCCAGGCGCGCACCATGTGGGAAGGCTATACCCTGACACGTGGGGAAGGCTTTGGGCCGGAGGTCAAGCGGCGCATCATGCTGGGGACCTATGCCCTTTCTGCCGGTTACTATGATGAATATTACCTGCGGGCGCAGAAGGTACGCACCCTGATCAAGCAGGACTTTGAGCGTGCCTTCGCCCAAGTAGATGTGATCGCGTGTCCCACATCGCCTACCGTTGCCTTCCGCATCGGCGAAAAGGTGGCCGATCCTCTCTCCATGTACCTGGCCGACGTCTTCACCCTGGCGCTCAACCTTGCGGGCCTATGCGGTATCTCCATACCTTGCGGTTTCGCCGATGGTCTCCCCATCGGCCTGCAACTCATCGGCAATGCCTTCGCCGAACCCACCATCTTGCGGGCCGCTTATGCCTATGAGCAGGCGACGGAGTGGCACATGCGCAGCCCTGCGCTTCGGGTGGAGGATTCCCTTCGCGCGGTGCAGGATAGCTAGATGACGACGCGCGTGGTCTTCATGGGCACACCAGGGTTCGCCTTGCCGACACTGGCGATGCTGGCGGACCGTTACGATGTGGTTGGCGTCTATACCCGCCGCGACAAGCCGGCAGGCCGGGGGCAAGAGGTTGCGGTGTCGCCGGTGAAGGAATTCGCGCTGGCACGGGGATTGCCTGTTTACCAACCGGGGACGTTGCGCACGCCGGAAGCGGTGGCCGCCTTGCGCGCCCTACACCCCGACCTGATCGTTGTAGCGGCTTTCGGACTCATCCTGCCCCAGGAAGTACTGGATATTCCCCCTTACGGCTGCCTTAACGTCCATGCTTCGCTGCTGCCCCGTTGGCGAGGCGCGGCGCCGGTAGCTGCGGCCATTCTCGCGGGTGATACCGAGACCGGTTGCACCATCATGCGTATGGAGTTGGAAGTCGACGCCGGCCCGATCCTGGCCCAAAAGGCCATACCCATCGCTCCCGACGATACGACAGGAAGCCTGACGCTGCGCCTGGCACAACTGGGAGCGGACCTGTTATCCATGACGTTGCCTCGTTGGCTGGAAGGCGAGATCGTGCCGCAACCTCAGGACGAAGCGCACGCCACCTATGCGCCGATGGTACGCAAAGAGGATGGGAAACTGGATTGGACGCGTCCGGCAAATTATCTGGCCCGGCAGGTGCGGGCATATCAGCCGTGGCCGGGCGCGTATACCACCTGGAGGGGACAACTGCTGAAGGTGTTGCGGGCTCATGCTCTGAACGATGCATCGGCTGAGGTAGGCCGTGTGCTGGCTTGGGAAAATGGGGCCGCAGTGGGCACAGGAGAAGGGGTGCTTGTTTTAGACGAGGTGCAACTGGCCGGGCGACGCCCCACGGCTATGGCTGAGTTCCTGCGAGGCGCGCGCGGTTTTGTGGGGAGTTTCCTGGGCCCATGAAACCCGCGTCTATTTGCCAAACGTCGCGCTCGGTGCTATAATCGCCTTGCCAAGCCAAGCAAGGGCAAGGTCTCGTCGGCGGGGCGTAGCGCAGCCAGGTAGCGCACTTGAATGGGGTTCAAGTGGTCGGAGGTTCAAATCCTCTCGCCCCGACACCCAGACGCAATCCGTGGTGGGCTATCATTCAGCATACCACCACGGATTGCGTTTATATCCCCCTTTTCACCTGCGCGGTCAGACGCACTTACGCTCTACTCTGCGTTAAAACTAATATTGACATCCTGCCTTCCTGATGCGATAATGCCACTAATGGAGGTACAAACTTATGCCTCGCGAATCTCGCTCATCTCGCGGCTCGCCCGGCAACCTGCCGCAAAAGCAGGAGACCTGGCATGTGGTTATCCACCGCTTACGAACCTGGATTGCGCTACCCGACGAAGACCCGTGGCGTCCTTATATCATCTTGGCCCTCAACACGGACACAGGAACCCTCCACGCAGCACAGGTTACACAGAACGACCCTACAGCGACGGAGATAACGGACGCGCTTTTCCAGGGGATGATGAAGCCCCCGAAGGGAACGCGCCAGAAACCTCATCGCCCGACCCAGATTCAGTTTGAGGATGCCGCTCTGGCCGAAGCTCTGGCTCAGCAATTGGAACCCATCGGCATCGCGGTGCAACAGCACCCGCGCCCAGAGGTCTTAGATACCCTCATTCGCGAGTTGGAATCGCACATGCGCGCGGGGCCGGAACTCCCCGGCCTCCTCTCGGTGGAAGGCGTCACGCCGGAACTGGCGGGGGGGCTGTTTGCCGCTGCTGCCGAATTCTATCGGGCGGCGCCATGGGTCCAGTTGAGCGAGGAGAATGTATTGGCGGTGCGCGTTCCACCGGAGAAGGAAGCTCGTTTTGTACAGGTGATGGGCGGCGGAGGCGTGGAATACGGCCTGGCAACATACATGCGTTGGGAGGACGTTGAGCGCATGTATGAAATCGCAGACAGCCCCCTTGAGCTCCTACCGCCAGAAGGTGCGCACTCATTCCTCTTCGGCGATGTGACGGTGCTGCCTTTCGGCGACCTGGAAGCTATGGAGCAGCATGGGTGGGATGTGGCGGGCAAAGAGGCTTATCCCCTACCCCTTGTTTTCACCCGCGAAAAGCAAGTCGTACGCCCCAGTCGTGCCGACCTGGTGTGGTACGAGGCCGCCCTGCGTGCCATTCCCATTTTCGCTCATGACTATCTGCGCCCTGATCGGCAAGGGGACTATATGCCGTCTGAGGCCACGGTCTCCGTCCCTATCCATTCAGGAGAAGCCACAGTCCACATCACCTACCCTGCCGGGTCTCTCCCTAGAGAGACGCGGCCCGTTGAGGCGGGCGATTGGGCCGAGATGGATGAGGAGGAAGAGGACGAAGAAGAGTTCCCGGCCTTTGACTCCCGCGCGATGGAGGGGATGCTGGCAGGTTTGGGAGGTGGCTTCGGCGATTCGGCCCTGGCAGAGGCGCAAGACCTGATGTACAAAGCCTGGGAGGAGCGCAATCCGGCGCGGCGGATTACCCTTGCCCACGAGGCGCTTGCCAAGTCGCCCGATTGCGCCGATGCTTACGTGCTCCTGGCCGAGGAGGAAGCGGATACCCTGGCCCGCGCCCTGGAACTCTATCGGCAAGGGGTGGCAGCAGGGGAACGCGCCTTAGGGCCGGATTATTTTGTGGAAAACGAGGGCCATTTCTGGGGCCTGTTGGAGACGCGACCTTATATGCGCGCCCGCGCGGGCCTGGCCGAATGTTTGTGGCAACTGGGCCGTAGGGAAGAGGCCTTGGCGCACTACCGGGACATGCTGCGCCTGAACCCCAACGATAACCAGGGCATTCGTTACACCCTCCTTAACCTGCTGCTAACCCTGAATCGCGACGCCGACGCGAAGGCGTTGCTCAAGCAATATGAAGAAGATGTGATGGCAGAATGGCTCTACACCCATGCCCTCCTTGCGTTCCGCGAGGGAGGCGCGAGCAAGGAAGCGGGACGCGCCCTCCAGAAGGCTCTGAAACAGAATCCCCACGTCCCCGCCTATCTGACCGGCCGTAAACGAATCCCCCCTCGCACGCCCGATTACATTGGTTGGGGCGACGAGAACGAGGCTGTGGCGTATGCTGCTGCCTATCTTCCTCACTGGCGGCGAACGCAGGGGGCAATGGCCTGGCTGGAAGGCCATCTCAAGCCGGCACAGGCTACCCCCACAAAACGGAAGGCCGGAAAGGGCAAGTAGGGATCACACCGGAACTGATGATCGTCATGACCTCTTTGCGCCTTCATACCTGTCAGGAGAACGTAAAAGCGACATGACCACGATCTTCAAGAACTATATCGGCGGCCAATGGGTTGCCGCGAGCATCGGCAAACTATCTGAAGACCGCAATCCGGCTGATACTGCCGAGGTCTTGGGCCTTTTTCCATGTTCCGGCCAGGAGGACGTAGAGCAGGCGATAGAGGCAGCCGGCGCGGCCTTTCCGGCTTGGGCCGCCATGCCCGCGCCGAGGCGTGGGCAAATCCTCTTTCGCGCCGCGCAAATCATAGAGAGCCGCAGCGAGGAGTTGGCCCGTACCCTGACCCAAGAGGAAGGTAAAACCCTGGCCGAGAGCCGGGGCGAGGTTCTGCGCGCGGTGGAGTTGTTCCGTTATTATGCAGGCGAAGGGCGACGGCTGAACGGCGAGACCTTCCCTTCGGAGGCCCCCAAAACCTTCCTCTACACCTTCCGCGTGCCGTTAGGTGTCGTTGCCATTGTCACCCCATGGAACTTCCCCATCGCCATTCCGGCCTGGAAGATGGCTCCTGCGCTCATCGCAGGCAACACGGTTGTCTTTAAGCCTGCCTCGCTGACGCCCCTCATCGCGCTGCGCCTGGTGGAATGCCTTGTAGAAGCGGGCCTGCCCGCAGGCGTGCTGAACCTGGTGACGGGCCCCGGCGGCGCGGTAGGAGATGCCCTTGTCTCTCATCCCAAAGTTGCTGCGGTCTCCTTCACCGGCTCGTGCGAGATAGGCTTGGCGGTGGGACGGATGGCCGCGAGCCATACCAACCGGATACAGTTAGAGATGGGCGGCAAAAATCCGCTGGTCGTGTTGGACGATGCCGACCTGGAGATGGCTGCCGACATCGCCGCGGTGGGCGGGTTCGGTCTCACAGGCCAGGCATGCACCGCAGGGAGCCGCGTCATCGTCACCGAAAAGGTAGCCGATCGGTTCACCGCGCTCCTGATAGAGCGGGCGAAAAGCATCCGCGTAGGGAACGGGTTGGAGGAAGGCGTGCGCATGGGCCCCGCCGTGAGCGACGGCCAGTTGCAAACCGATCTGGACTACATCCGTATCGGGAAGGAGGAAGGGGCTGAATTGCTATACGGCGGGCGTCGGCTGGAGGGCGGGCCTTACGATCGCGGCTATTTTATAGAGCCTGCGGTTTTCGCCAACGTGCGCCCTTCCATGCGCATCGCGCAGGAAGAGATCTTCGGCCCGGTTATCTCTGTGTTGCGCGCCAGAGATTTTGACGAGGCTGTGGAGATCGCCAACGGCGTGAAGTTTGGCTTGGTGGCAGGGATTTGCACCCGCAGCCTGGACAAAGCTTTCGCCTTCGCCGAGGCCGCGCAGGCCGGCATCATCAAAGTCAACAAGCCGACAACCGGCCTGGAATTGCAGGTGCCTTTCGGCGGCATGAAGAACTCCAGCAGCGGAACGTACAAGGAGCAGGGCAAGGCCGCGATAGATTTCTACACCACGACCAAGACGGTGTACGTCGACTACCGCTAGGTCTAAAGCCTCGCTACTGCGCCGGGGCGCGCTCCACTTCGTTGGCGACGATCTGGCCGTCGCGCAGCTGGTGAATGATCGTCGCCACTTCGCGTACTTTGGGGTCGTGGGTGGCGATCAGGATGGTCACGCCTTCCCGTTCCACGATCTCCTTGAAGAGCGCGAGGATCTGCCGACCGGTGGTCGTATCCAGTTCGCCGGTCGGCTCGTCGGCCAGGACGAGGTGGGGCCGGTTCACCAGCGCGCGGGCAATGGCAAGGCGTTGCTGCTGCCCCCCGGAGAGCTCATAGGGCCGGTGGTTGGCCCAATCGGCCAGCCCCACCGTCTCCAGCCAGAAGCGTACCCGTTGGATACGCTCCTTTCGCCCAACCCCGATCATGCGCAGAGGGAGTTCCACGTTCTCGTAGGCCGAGTAGGTGGGAAGGAGCGCGAAGGATTGGAAGACGAAGCCGAGACGGCGACGACGGAAATCGGCCAACGCGCGGTCGGAAAGGCGGCTGAGCCTCTCGCCGTCCACCAACACCTCGCCGGATGTGGGCCGGTCTAACCCGCCGATGATGTTGAGGAGGGTTGTCTTGCCGGAGCCGGAGCGGCCCATGAGGGCGGTCAGAGTCCCGCGAGGGATCTCAAGGTTGACGCCGCGCAGCGCCTGCACCGGACGCCCTCCAGCCTGATAGATGCGGGTCACGGCGATGGCCTGCACCGCCAGCGTATCGCGGTGGTCGTGACCGTTGTTGAACACCACAAGGGGCTCCGTCATTGGAATTGCTATGCCTTAGCCGAGGTTGGCCTCTTTCTCTACTTTTTCTACTTCTTCTTTAAGCCGGCCCTCAACCTGTTCCACCTTGCCTTTGACCTTGTCCACCTGCTGGCGGACGTCGCTCTTCATTTCTTCTACCTCTTGATTGGCCTTGCGGAACTCGCGCACGGTCTTGCCGAGGGCCGAGCCGATCTCCGGCAGCCGCCCTACGCCGAAGATCATGATCACGATAAACAAGATGATGAGCAGCTCGGGTGTACCGATCCTTGTAGGCATTGGTAATCTCCTTCTCTTCCTCACTCCATAGTTACAAAGAAATTGTACCACGTTGTGGGGTTGGGGGCAAGTGCGTGCGCGCTAATGTAGAAGGTGTCCTTATTGACAAAATCGGCCAGACGTGGTAGATTAAAGATGCCTTAGGCGACATCATGTCCTGTGCCGAAGTGGCGGAATTGGCAGACGCGCTGCGTTCAGGGCGCAGTGGGCAAAGGCCCATCGGGGTTCAAATCCCCGCTTCGGCACCTCTGCTGGCATACATCCCAGGTCGGTTCCGCGATGCTGGGATTTCTTGTCCGGTGATGAGGATGGCAGACATGGCACGAAGTATCCGCCGGACGTTCCGCATACCTCACCCCACGCGCCAACGGCTCCTAAAATTTGTGTTTCTGGCCTTTCTCTTGTGGTTCCTAGGCCATTACGTGCTGGAAATATGGGAATACATGGGGGTACGGGCCGAGGAGGCGCGTTGGCAAGAGGCTGTAAATCAAGAGGCAGCGCGCCACACAGCCCTTGTCCAGCGGTTAGAGCAGGTACGCAGCGACCCTTATGTAGAGAAAGTCGCGCGGGAGAGCTTTGGGATGGCGAGGCCAGGTGAGCACGTGGTGCGCCCCTTCTTATACGATCGCTCAGATGGGATTGCAGATGCCGACAAAGGAGCAGACGCGCGCCCAACCTGGCAACAATGGTGGGATCGCTTCTTCGCTCCTGATGACCGCTGAATCCACAGGCTGCCTTCGGCTGATGGTGTTGCTCCTTATTGCTCCTCATTTTGCTTGAACCGCAGGGCCGACGATGTCACATCGCCGGCCCTGTTCTGTGATGAAGGGTCGGCGGAACAGTTGAGCAAAAGGATATGTGATATAATAGGCGGAGAACTGAGAGAGGATGCTCTGCCATGATTGACGAGTCCTGGTACACTCGCCCCCCCACCACGCCCGAACATACCTCCGCGGGCGGGGTTATCGTGCGTCGGCAGGGTGGCCGTGTCTATGTAGCATTGGTGCGGGAAGGAGAGTTTTCCGACTACATTTTACCCAAGGGGCACGTAGAGGCTGGCGAGAATTTGGAAGAGGCAGCCCGCCGTGAGATCGGCGAAGAATCGGGCCTCACCGACCTGGTGCTTGTCGGCGAATTGGGCGTGCGCGAGCGGTTGGATTTTCTGAAGCGGGCCTGGAAAAAGACCCATTATTACCTTTTCACAACCGGGCAGACCGAAGGAACGCCGACCGACCGCGAACACGATTATCGTCTGGAATGGTTTCCCTTGGATGCGCTGCCGCCCATGTTCTGGCCGGAGCAGAGAGAACTGCTTGAGACGAACCGTGGGCAGATCGAGCGCGTCCTGGTTCAAGAACCGTAAAAGTGGACGATGGGCCAGCCTCTCTGCTGCGCGTAGCGTCGCAGACGCCGATCCGGGTTCACGGCGACGGGATGCCCTACCCTCTCCAAGAGGGGGCGGTCGCTGAAACTATCGGTATAGAAATAAGACCGGTCCAGGCTTATGTCGCGCTCTCTCGCGAACCGTTCTACCCAGATCACCTTGCCGGGGCCGAAGCAGGCCGGTTCCAGTATCCGGCCTGTGAAATGGCCGTTGTTTACCTCTACCTGCGTGGAAAGGAAATTGTCTCCCAGGCCGAGATAGCGCGCCAGCGGCCTCACCGCGTACGAGGTTGCCCCAGATACGATCGCGACAAGGTGGCCTTGGCGCTGATGCTCCCGTATTTGTCTTCGCCCGCCTTCTGTGATGTGGGGCACAACCATCTCGGTGAACCAGGACTCCGTCTGGGCGATGGTGTCGGCCTCGCGACCGCCCTTTACTATGGCCATCAGGCGCGCGACCAGATGCGGAAAATCCATAATTGAGAGTTTGTATTGTATAATCCACCAGGAAACGCGCGCCAAGTCACGCCGGCTCAGGAGATGGTGCCGGCGCAGATAGCGGAAATAGAGCATACCTGAGCTCTGGTCAAGCAGCGTCAGGTCCATGTCAAAAAAGGCAGCCACATGACTCATTATTCTCGTCCTTGCGATGCGTTGGGGCGATTGTAGCATGGCCGCGACGGGCTGTCAACGCCAGGCAGGAGGTGTGGGATGATCCGCGATTGTATGAAACGAGAGGTAGTCGCAGTATCCGCCTCTGCTACCGTACGAGAGGCCGCGCAACTGGTAGTGAAAAAACGCGTCGGCACGCTGCCGGTCGTTGATCGGCAGGGGATACTGGTCGGTGTGGTGCGGATCAAAGACCTGTTGAAAGTCTTCATGCCGGACTTCGTGATCCTGTTAGATAACATTGATTTCGTGCACGACTTCGGCGTGGAGGAGTCTTTGCGACCGAAAGATGTGGCAGAGGCAGCGCGCCTGACCATGCATGACCTGATGCGGCCACCGGTGTCGGTGGAGCAGACCAGTGGCTTGCTGCGCGCCTTCGCGACGATGGACAAGCACGACATCCAGGATTTGCCGGTCGTGGATGATGGCGGGCGGCTGGTCGGCATCGCCTCGCGGGTGGATATTGCCGTCGCCTTTCTCGCCGCCTGGACCGCCGAGGAACCTTCAGCATGAACTTCTCCCAAATCGTTTCCGTCGTCATCTTCGTCGTCACTTTTGCAGTTATTCTCTCGGAGCGCGTCCATCGGACCATTGTAGCTATGGCCGGCGGGGCAGCTATGTTAGCAATCGGCATGATCATGGGCTTCTATAGCCAGGAGCAAGCGTTGAGGTCTGTTGACTTCAACACGTTGGGGCTGCTCTTGGGCATGATGATCCTGGTGCGGCTGTTGGAAGGAACCGGCTTCTTCCGTTACGTGGCGATCCTCACCGGCAAGAGGTCTGGCGGTCATCCCTGGCTCCTGCTCATCGCCCTAGGTGCTGCTACAACGGTCCTGTCCATGTTTCTGGATAACGTGACAACCGTTGTCTTAATCGTGCCGGTGACGATCCTGATCGCAGAAATCACGGGCATCAACCCCGTTCCTTTGCTGGTTGCGGAGGCATTGCTCTCCAATACCGGTGGCGTGGCGACGTTAGTAGGTGACCCGCCCAATGTGTTGATCGGCTCGGCAGCCAACCTTACCTTTAACTCGTTTCTGACACACTTGGCGCCGCTGGCAGCGGTGGCGTGGGTGGTGGCGGTGCTCGTGCTGCGAGTGGTATTTCGCCGCGAGCTCCAGGAACGATCGACGAACATTGACGCGCTGATGCACCTGAATGAAAATGAGGCCCTGCGCGATCGGGCCGGTTTGCAAAAAATCCTCATCACCCTCGCTGTCGTCATCATGTTGTTCTTCTTGGAAGAGCCGTTGCACCTGAAACCGGCCTTCATTGCCCTAGGCGGCGCGGCGGTAGCCTTGCTCTGGGTACGTCCTGACGTAGATGAAGCCTTGCGCCAGGTAGAATGGGGTGTTCTGCTCTTCTTTGCAGCCCTATTTGTCGCCACCGGTGGCCTGGAGGCATCGGGCGTGCTCGGCTTGCTCGCCGGCAATATAGCAGACCTGGCCCGCGCGAATCTGTTGGCGGCAAGCCTGGCCCTTCTCTGGATCGCAGCCATCCTCTCGGCTGTGGTGGATAACATCCCTTTTACCATTGCTCTGATCCCCGTGATCCAACAGTTGGGTTCCTTGGGCATCAACATCGCGCCCCTGTGGTGGGCGTTGGCCTTGGGCGCTGGCCTGGGCGGCAACGGTACGCCCATCGGCTCCACCGCAAGCGTGATCACCGTCGCCCTCAGCGAGAAAACCCACACACCGATCACCTCGCGCATCTGGATGCGTTCCGGCCTGCCGGTCATGCTGGCGACCTGCATCATGACCAGTTTGCTGTTCGCGTTGTTCTTCGGTTGGATGAGCATACCATAAAGAGAGCGGAAATTGCCCATGAACGATACCCTACAACTGTTGCTGGCACTGACCATCTTCATCGTCGCGGCCAAATCCATGGGCCTCATCAGCACAAGGTTAGGGCAACCTGCCGTGTTAGGCGAACTTCTGGCCGGGCTCCTACTGGGGCCTACCCTGCTTAACGTCTTTTCATGGCCGTTTCTCTCTTCCGATTTTGTTCACCACACGATTGAACAAGTGGCGGAACTAGGAGTTATCTTTCTGATGTTTGTCGCCGGCCTGGAGGTGGAGCTGGATGAGATGCATCGCGCGGGGCGGGCAGCTACATTGGTGGGGAGTCTAGGCGTTGTCACCCCCTTGATTTTTGGAACCTTGGCTTCGCTCCTGTTTCATTACCCCCTTCAGGAGAGCATCTTCATTGGATTGATCCTGACCGCCACGAGCGTCAGCATCTCGGCCCAGACGCTCATGGAACTTGGCTTTCTCCGGAGCAAAGAAGGCCTAACCTTGCTCGGCGCGGCGGTGGTGGATGACATTCTTGCTATCTTGCTCCTGTCCCTTTTTGTGGCCCTGTCGGGTGGAGGACAGGGAGGCACGCTGGGGATCGTCTGGCTCATAGTGCGCATCGTGCTTTTCCTGATGTTGGGTGCGCTGGCGGCGTTCCGGCTCTTGCCACGCCTCACGAGCCACATAGAACGGCTGCCGGTAAGCGAAAACTTGATGACCTGGGTTGTCGTGGTCACCTTGTTTTTCGCATGGGCGGCTGAGGCTATAGGCGGCGTGGCTGCCATCACCGGCGCGTTCCTGGCAGGGGTTGCCTTCTCCCGCACTCCTTATCATCAGGCCATCACCGGCCGGATGCACAGCATCGCCTATGCGCTCTTCGTGCCCATCTTCTTCATTCACGTAGGCCTGCAGGCCGACGCGAGCACCTTTGGACTGAGCTCGCTTCCTGTCTTGCTCACCATCATCGTGGTCGCCATTCTCAGCAAAATCATCGGCTGTGGTCTGGGCGCGCTGGCAGGAGGGATGACGCCTTTACAGGCATTGCGGGTGGGCATCGGCATGACCAGCCGGGGCGAGGTAGGGCTCATCATCGCCAACGTGGGCCTGAGTGCCGCCATCATTGATCAGGTTGTTATGTCGGAAGTTGTCATCATGGTATTGGTTACCACCTTAGTTACGCCGCCGCTGCTGCGCGCCGTCTTTGCCAGCGGCAGCCAGGAGGTTGAGATAACAAAATGAACCATCTCATCGTCTTCGTGTTAGATGATACAAGCCTGTTGGAAGACCTGTTGACGGCTTGGGAGAAGGCAGGCGTGACAGGCGTTACCCTGCTGGAAAGCACGGGGATGCACCGGGTGCAGGTGCGCGCCAGTCGCGATGATCTGCCCCTTATGCCCTCGCTGCGCGCGCTCCTCTCCAGCCGCGAAGAGCACCACCGTACCCTTTTCACCGTGGTTGATCGCGAGGAAACGATCGATGCAGTCGTTCGCGCGACAGAGCAGGTGGTGGGCGACCTTTCAGGTCACGGTACCGGCATCCTCTTCGTCTTACCTGTGAGCCGGGCTGTCGGCTTGCACAAGGCTCATCATAAACCGCACGCGTAGGGTTGCGCGGCGGAAGAAAGAGAGTTTGGACACCGCGGCTGACCTGTGCTAAGATTTCAGGCATGGACAGCTACACATATTCGGCCACCATGGCCGAGCAAAAGTTCAGGGATGCCCAGCGGCGCGCCCTGATTGAACGCATCATGTCCCTTATCACAGGGAAATCCGATGCGCTTCTTTCTTTTGATGAAGTGCGGGCGAAATTGGGAGCCTGGCAACAGGTAGGTGAGGAGATCAAGG
>FWPU01003270.1_pt1 | contig 41477 bp, 32 predicted proteins | sample 2228361 | NCBI WGS metagenome assembly FWPU01 (sample SAMEA103939777, study PRJEB20133) | metagenome | reverse complement strand
CGAGTCGAATTCGGTGTCTACAACACCTGAACGAAAGTCTGCGGGAGCAGACTCCTTTTCGGTGAGCCTGCTTTCAGCAGGCTTTTTTTTCAGCCGTCTTAGACGCCGAATTCGATTCGGCGGGATGTTATAGACGCCGAATTCGATTCGGCGGACCTTTTTCCAGCGGGGCGCAGGACGTCAAATTTGCCTCCTGCCTCCTGCCCCACCTCCGTCGGAGCAGCGCGTCCCTACGAGGGTTGCAAGTTTTACGTAATGCACCCCTTAAGTCCTCCAACGATGCTACGAAGTCTTTGACCGCTTTGTCCAACCCGGGTGATACCATCGTCGTTCCCCTGCCTCTGGAATTCTGCCGCACATGCCACAGAGCATTTTACCCCCATAGCGACTTAGGGGCAAGGTCAAACACCGCCATCTGCGTCGGCGGTCCGACTTCTTCATCCACCGCGCCAATCGGCACGAACGTTACAGCGTAACCAAACGCCTGCGCGACGTGATTTGCCCACTCCTGAAATTCAGCGCGCGTCCATTCGAAGCGGTGGTCGCGGTGGCGGAATGAGCCAGCGGGCAGAGATGTAAAACGTACGTTGTATTCGCGGTTGGGCGTGGTGATGATGACGTGACGCGGGCGGGCGTGTTCAAAGACGACGCGCTCCAAAGAACGCAGGCGCGGTGGGTCGAGGTGTTCGATGACTTCAACCAGCGTAGCGGCGTCGAATCCGCGCAGGCGGTCGTCGCGGTAGGTCAACGCGCCGTGCAGCAGCGTCACCCGTTCGTAGTCGGGCACGGAACGTGAGTGGAGTGCCGTCTCAGGAGCACGCCACTCCACTGCGTTGCGTGGCTGACTACCAACGCGCAGGCGTTTGGCGGCTCGTTCGAGAGAACGCGCCGAGATGTCCACGCCAACGATGCGGTCGAACTGCGGGTCTTTGACCAGCGCAGCGAGCAGTTTGCCTTCGCCACAGCCCAAGTCCACGACGCGCTTTGCGCCACTGGACTTTAGCGCGGCAATGACCGCACCGAGTCGCTGGTCGTTGAGGCGCGCGGGGGCTTCGAGTTGGATTTCTTCGACGGTGTGTTCCGTCGCAATGGCGTCTTCATCCACGCTGTCCTCCTGCAATCGCGCTAATGCTTCACGCACCAGACTGCGTTGTCGTCGGAGGTAGCGTTCGGTGATGAGTTTGCGTTCGGGGTGTGAAGACAGCCACCGCTCGCCGTGCCGCAGCAGTTTGGCGATTTCGTCCTCGCCAACCCAGTAGTGCTTGTCGTCATCGAGGACGGGCACGAGGACGTAAAGATGTGACAGCAAATCCTGCAAGCGAGTGGTCGCTTTCAGCGTCACCGTGAAGTAACGCGAATCGCCCCACTGCGGAAATGTTTCGTCCAGCGTGTGCGGCGTCGCTTCGACCTGATACCCCAGCGGTTCAAACAACCGTCGCAGCACCGACTCGCCGCCGCGACACGGCAGCACCGCAAGACGCGCCATGAACTCCATTGACTCATTGACTCGCTGCGGGCGGTCTTTGCAGCGCCCCGCGAGGGCTGTGCCGAACACTTGCGAGAGGGCGACGCTCAGAAACGACGACGCGACGTAGGGGCGGCCGTTCACGTAGGCGTCAATTGTCGCGCCGCCCCCACGCACGAGCGCGATGGGGTCAATTTCCAACAGCAACGCGGCTGTGCAGCGCGTTGCGCTGACCTCGGGATAGAAAACGTGCGCCCTGCCGAAAGTCAAATCGAATGCCTGCGTCTTCGCAGGATGCTTGTGCAGCAGGAAACTCAGGTCGTCGGCTTGCGGCGCTGTGGTTGTAATGGTGAGCAACATAGGCGCATGGGTTCACGGAGTTCATGAGGTTCACGTTATTGCCCCATGAACTTCTCGTCTGTTCGAGACGGGTTTCACGTTTCGCGTGACCCGAAACCCGAAACCTTTGGGTAGGATTATATCACAATGCACAACTCTGCGGATGAGTTTCGCGCGCGCGGCGATGAGATGGAACAGCAAGGGGTATCGGAAACGTTGTATAATGCGAGTAAAAAACGAACATACGAAAGGAGAGTTTTGACATGAGCGCAGGGCGGATTCTGGCTGTGGCAGTGAGTGTGTTGATGGGGATGGCGTCTCTGACAAGGGCGGCGGAGACCTACAAGGTGGACGGGGTTCATTCGTCGGTTCTGTTTCGGGCGAAGCATTTCAACACGGGCTACTTCTACGGTCGGTTCAACGACATATCGGGAACGGTCGTTGTGGACGAATCGAACCCGGCGAAGAGTTCGGTGGAGATTGAGGTGAAGGTTGACAGCATTGACACCCACGATGCCAAGCGCGACCAGCACCTCAAAAGCCCCGACTTCTTCAACGCGAAGCAGTTCCCCACCATCACCTTCAAGAGCAAGCAGGTCAAGAAGTCGGGCAAGGACACCTACGAGGTGACGGGCGACTTGAACCTGCACGGGGTCACGCGCTCCGTGACAGTCAAGGTAACGCGCACCGGCGCAGGCAAGGACCCCTTCGGCGGGTATCGCATCGGGTTTGAAACCGTCTTCACCATCAAGCGCAGCGACTTCGGGATGAAGTTCATGCTGGGACCCGTCAGCGATGAGATTCGGCTGATTGTCAGCATTGAAGGGGTTCGTTAGTCCTACTTTGTTACTTTAGCGCAAGACGGCATAAACCGACAGAGGGAGGGAGGGCGAAACTCCCGTTGAGCCGTTGAGGGGAGGTTCGGCAGGAGCCTCACTCCCCCTCTGAACCAATAAGTGACAAAGTAAGATGAGTAGAAAACATCTCCAAGGGGCGATTGAACCGGGGAGATGAAAGCCTATTGTTCCGTCAAGGTAGAATTGACCGGTGGGAGAGTGAGGCTCCTGCCGAACGCCCTCGGTGCGGCGGAAGCCTTGCCCTCCCTTTTTCAACCCGTCAATCCTATCTTGACAGAACACTATGTTTCTCAGGACATTCCTTCTTGGCATGGCTCTCCCTGCCGTCGTTTCTGGGACGGTGCTTCTGGCGGCTTGGCGACGCCGCACGCCGTTAGTAGGCGGAACGTGGAGCGGGGCGATTGCCCTGTCCATCGGCTATGTGGCTGGTCACATCGGCGTCGCTGGGCTTCCCCCCTTTCCGCCGACGGAGGCAACTCAGTGGCTCGCGTATCTCGCTCTCGCGGGGATGGGGCTGGGACTCGTTGACACCCTCTATCAAAAGAATCCCGCATGGCTGCGCTGGGGTCTACGTCTATTGCTGGCGGGCGCGGTGGTGTGGCTGTTGCTGCGTCCCGTTTTCGAGCACACGTGGGGACCAGCGAAAGGCATTGTGTGGATGGTTGCGCTTGGCGTAACACTTCTCGCTTTCTGGGGGCAACTGGAGGCTCTCGCTGAACGACAGCCCGGCGCAGGCTTGCCCCTGTTGCTTCTCATCGTGACCGCCGCCAGCAGTGCAATTCTTCTCGTCTCCGGCAGCGCGCTGCTCGGTCAATTGTGTGGAGCGTTGACAGCAGTCATCGGCGCGAGTCTGGTTGTGGCTTGGCGTGCGCCGACGTTCTCTCTGTCGCGAGGAGCCCCCCCCGTTGTGTCCGTTCTTCTCGGGGGACTTTGGCTGAACGGCTACTTCTACGCGGAAGCACCGTTGACGAGTCTGTTGCTCATGGCGCTGTCGCCGACGGCAGTGTGGGTTGGACAGACCGAGCGCGTGCAGCGACTCGCACCGTGGCAGGCGAACCTTGTGCGGGTGGGGGCGGTGCTGATTCCCGCCGCGCTGGCGGTCATTGTGGCGGTCCAAGCGTCCCCGCCTCTGACTTACTGAGAGGCGGCATCTCAAGGAGAAAAAACAAAACCATGAGCAACATTGTCCTCGTCACGCAGTTAGAGTTTACCAAAGGCGAAGAAGCGTTTCGCTCTGAAAGCCGCTTTGAACTACTGCCGATTCCGCCCGATGAGCAGATTCTATCTGAAGCCGTTATCGCCCACCACTGCCGCGCCGTCATCGTGGGCGTTGCGCCTTACACTCACCCGTTGTATGAGGCTCTGGGAAAAACCGGCGGCTCACGGGGCGCGCTCATCGCGCGCTTCGGCGTTGGGCACGATAATGTGGACAAGGTTCAAGCCAAGCAGCGCGGCATCATCGTGACCAACACGCCCGGCACGCTCGACCAGAGCGTTGCCGAACACGCAATGTGGCTGATGGGCAGTCTGGCGAAACGCATCGCTGCGGCAGATGCGCGTTTCCGCGCCGGTGAGTTCGTCCCTGAGATGGGCATCGAGTTGCACGGCAAAACGCTGGGTGTCATCGGCTTCGGCGGCATCGGGCAGCGCGTGGCGGCGATGGCGCACTTTGGATTTGGGATGCGAGTGGTGGCGGCGGGGCGGCGTTCGTTGGAAGAGTTGGCAAAAAGCCTCGACCAAATCAAAGCCGAGACGGGCGTAGATGACTACACCGACAACGTTGCGGCGGTGCTGCGTGAGGCAGATGTGGTCAGTATTCATCTGCCCGCGAACGCACAGACGCGCCATTTCTTCAACGCACAGCGACTTGCCCTCCTGAAGCCCACAGCCTTGCTCATCAACACCGCGCGTGGCAGCCTCGTGGACGAGAGCGCGCTTTTCGACGCCCTCTCCTCTGGGCAAATCGCGGGGGCGGCGCTGGACGTTTTTGAGAAAGAACCCTACGAACCCGTTTCGCCCGACAAAGATTTGCGCACGTTGAGCAACGTCGTCCTCACGCCACACATCGGCTCCAACACGCGCACGGCAAACAACAACATGGCGCGGAGTTGTCTGGAGACGGTGGGGAAGTTTTTTGAGAATCGGCTCGATGAGTTGCCGCGTGTGAATTGATGTGAAAACGTCACGCGGATTAGGGCTAACGCGGATGAACGACAATTGAAAAAATTCCATTTCTCTCCTTATTCGCGTTAGCCCTAATCCGCGTGACCTCATGGGAATCGCCCATGCGCCGTTGGCGCACCACGCCGCATGAAAATGACGGCATGGGATGCCGTCGCCCCCGTCCCCCGCTGGCGGGAGACAGCCCCCGTCAACGGGGGCAGGGGGGCGATAGACCAGTTCGGCATCCTATGCCGACGATTTTCGAGGGAGAAGAGGAAATGATTCACCTCCGCCCCGCGCATGAACGCGGGCATACCGACATCGGCTGGCTGGACAGTTACCACTCGTTTTCGTTCGGCGATTACTACGACCCGAACCAGATAGGGTTCCGCGCGCTGCGCGTCATCAACGACGACCGCGTGGCGCCGGACATGGGGTTCGGCACGCACCCGCACCGCGACATGGAAATTATCACCTACGTGCTGGACGGCGCGCTGGAGCATCGGGATAGTCTGGGCAACAGTTCGGTCATCCGCCCCGGCGACGTGCAGCGCATGAGCGCGGGCACTGGGATTTTGCACAGCGAGTTCAACGCCTCGCAAACCGCCCCCGTTCACTTCCTGCAAATCTGGATTTTGCCTGAGCAGAAAGGATTACCGCCGAGTTACGAGCAGCGCACGATTGCGACAGCAGAAAAGCGCGGCAAGTTGCGGCTGATTGCTTCGCATGACGGACGCGAAGGGACGGTAACGGTGCATCAGGACGTTGATTTGTATGCCGCCGTTCTCGCGCCCGGCGAAGAAGTGGCACACGACTTGCAGCCCGGTCGTCAGGGGTGGGTGCAAATTGCCCGAGGCTCGGCGACGTTGAACGGGGTTCGATTGCAAACAGGCGATGGTGCGGCGGTCAGCGAAGAAGAAAGCATCACCTTGCGAGCAAATGAAGAGGCGGAGGTGTTGGTGTTTGATTTGGGGTGAAATTCATCCTTGTCCTCGTCGTCGGTCGTCTAATGTGGGGTAGTATAGCCCCTTGTGATTCTGTAGATTTTCGATTATCCAGCACCTTGACAACTGAAGAGAGAAACTCCATAATCAGTCCATACTCTTGAACGATTTTCGAGTTGATGCGGGGGCACGGGTTGCGCTGGTCTCGCTATCGGGGGATAGGGAAGTTGCGTCTGCAAGCGTATTTTACGGCCGTGGCGGTGAATCTGAAGCGGGTAGTGTTCTGTCAAACCTACTTTGATGGAACAGTAGTCGTCGTAGCGGTCTTTGCCCGGCGGACCGGTGCCGCGTTCGACAATCGCAGCGGGAAACGGAAACCGCGCGACCTCTCGCCCGTGACCGCCAACGAGCGCGGGCGGGTCGAAGCCGCGACTGTAAAGCCCGACGAGGTTCTCGTTCGGGTTGCCCGTCCAGTTGTCCACCACGCACCCGCCCATCCACCAGAAGTTCTCCGTGTTGTGCCACCGCCGTTCGCCCGACATCGTGAACACGCTCACGTCGGAGAATCGGAACGGCTCGCCGGGCTTCTGGTTCAAGCGGTCAATGAAGCAGACCTGCTTGCCCGGTAGGTCGGGGCGAAACTTGCCGATGAGAGCGTGCTGGCAGTGCGTCATCTTTTTGCGAAACAATACCTTGCCCGCGTCGCTCAGAAGCACGACGTCGCCGCTCGTGGCAATCGCGATTTCCGCCCGCCCGTCGCCGTCCATGTCATAGTTCATGGGATAATGACCGGGGTTCACGTTCAACTTCGACCAGAGCAACTGGAAGTCCGCGCCGTAGCCCCAGAAACTCGTGTATCGGTCCTTCACCAGCAACTCCTGCGCGTAGCCGCGCCCGCTGAAGTCCGCAAACAGCAGGCTGTCATGTCCCCCCGCGAACGGTATCTGCAACGCATTGGTCCCCCCCGATTCTCTTTTCCCTCAGTCTTTCTTCCCCCGAACCACCCGCCCGTCAATCGCCCAGATGCCCGCGATGCCGTTGATAATGGTTCCTGAAATCGCCGTCACGGTGTTATCATCTTTGACGAACAAAGAATTCCACAAACCCGGCGTGTCGGGCGCAAGTTTGAACGGCACGGACTTGCTGGCGAAGTTCTTCGCGTTCTCGTCGCCGAGGTAGACGACCATCTGCGGCTGCTGTCGTCCGCCTTCGTTGGTCTGACAGGACAAAACCGTTTCGCCGCTGGGCAATCGGCGAATGTAAGGCGCGCCCGCGTAAACGTCAGCGGGCAATGGCGTCGTCAGCGCGCTCCACCGTCGTGGGCTGTTGCCGTCCACGAGCGGTTCTTTCCAGTTGGCTTTGAGCGAGGTGTGAATGATGGCAGGTTTGAAGTTGCCATTCAAGCCGTTGTCTTCGATGGCGAGGACAATCCCTTTACCGTTGCGCAACACCAGCGGCACGGGCATACCGTCCCGATGCCCCTTCCTGAAACTCACCGTCTCAGGAGGCGTCCACGTCAAGCCATTGTCGTGAGAGCGCACCAGTGTAATCTCCTGCTCGTTGCTTGAACGGTAGGGATTTTCATTGGCGAAGAACAGTTGCACCTCGCCGCTGGGCAGTTGAATCTGCGCAGGCTCCCAGCAGCCGTTCTCAAACAAAACATCCGCCTCGTAAACGAGCGAAGGCGGCGACCACGTGTAGCCGTTATCTTTACTGATACAGGTCTTAATGGTGAAGGGATGAACCTTGTCCATCGGTCGTTCGTTGAACGACAACAGAATCCAGCCGTTTTGCAGTTGCAGAATCTCGGTGTTCGCCGCGCCGCCGAAGGACGCCGCGCACACGAACGTTTCGTCCCCCCACGTTTTGCCGTTGTCCCTGCTGCGGCTGACGTGAATTTTCCCTCCCACGTCGTAGCCGCAGAGAACCTCGCCGTTCTGAAGCCGAATCATGCGGGCGTAAACCCCGCCGCGCCGCACCAGGGTCAGCGTGCTTTCGTCCCACTCAATTCCAATCACGGTGTTATCCATCGGCGACGGTGAAACAGTCAACGCACTCACCACGGAAACAGCGATGCTCAACGAGAAACGGAAAATTTTAGTTGCCATCCTTTTTCTCAACCAAAATCTGCGGGCGCACCCAGTTCGCCCAGTCGTGCTGGATGTTGCCCAAGCCGTCCACGCGCAGAGTCAACTGAATCGCCTTTCCCGCCCACGCGGAAAGTTCTACTTCGCGTTCGATGGGCGCGAGTTCTTTCTGCGTCGTCGTCCACGCCTCTTTACCGTTGACCAGAATGGAGAAGCGCACGCCGTTTGCGGTGGGTCCGGTGAAGGCAGTCCCAAACCGCAGAATGAGCCGGGCGTTCTCTTTGAGGACGGGCAGCAGAACCTCAAAAGTGGCATCTCCAACGCCCTTTTCGGGCGGATGGTGGAAGATGGTCAGCAGCGCGCGCCCGTCTTTTTGCATCGTCTCCGGTCGCCAGTCCAGACAGTTTTCACGCCTCGCCTGACTGAGGTTCAGATAGAGGTCGTAAACGAGGTTGCACGGCACAGCGCCGTATCGCGCTTCCATCGCTGCCAGCCATGCCGCCACGTTCTCTCCGCCCTCGCAGATGTGCGTGACGTGGTTTTTCTCAACGGCGGTTCGGAACTCCATCAACATCTGCGCGGCATCGGCGGGGTTCAAACCGTATCGGTCGGGGTCGCTGAGTTGCATGTACCACAGCGGCAGAAACAGCCGAGTGATGCGGTTGGCGACCTCTTCGCTATTTGCCCGCGTTCGCGCTCGCGTGAGGATTTTGATGGCTTCCGCGACGAACTGCGGCGACACGGTGTCCTTTGGGTCCCATGAGCCGAAGGCGTGGACGTTAGCGTCCTTCGCCGCTTCGTCCGCCAAAGCGAGATACGACAGCACGTCGTTGGCTGCCGCGCCGTAGTAGCCGTTGCAGAACTCAACCCGAATCATTTCGGGGTCGCGGTTTGGGTCCCACATCAACTGCGCCGCGAGATATTGACGCAACTCCGCCAATTCGCCGCCGGGACTCTGATAATTTCCTTGAACCATGAGACCGTTCACGCCGTGCGCCGCGTAATACTGAACGTCTCTCGCCAAGCCGTCGAGATTCTGGTTGGGCGCGAGGTAGTGGGCGAAGTTGGTGGTGTAATGCCATATAAAAACGCGCCGCGTGAGTTTACTCCACTCTTGCAGATACGCCGTCAGGTTCGCGCCCAACCCGCACCGCTCAAAGCCGTGGAAATAACATCCCGCGTGACACAGGCGAATGATGACGTTGTCCCTCGGCTTGGTCAGAGCGGGTGGTTTGGTGGAGTAGGCGTAAGCGAGCGTCTCAATCCATTTACCCGGATGCTCCTTCGCCACCACGTCGGCAATCGCGTTGACAAAGCGAAGGATGGGACCATGCTGCGAACCTTCTTCTTTCACAACCGCTGCGCACTTCTCGCACTCGCACGCGCCATCGCCGTCGTTCTGCGAGACGTCGAAGATAGGCACGTCAGGATGCTCCCGAATCCACCGAAGCACTTGCTCCGTCGCGATCTTGAGCACGTCCGGGTTCGTCAGGCAGAGTTGACCGTGAATCGTCGCGTTCGTACGTTTGCCCCCCACGAGGCTGAAATACTCCGGGCGCTCCTTGAAGTATTTGTCCGGTGGGACGAGTTGAGAGAAACTGTGGACGTAGGGATGAATGGCGATTTTGCCTCCCACTGTTTCGTCACACTGACTGGCGGGTCCGTTGAGCCGTTGACGGGCGGCGATTTCTTTGGGAAAACTGTCGAAGTAAAGAGTCTCACGATACATGAACGGCGGCGCGTGCGAGTAGTCAATCGCAGGCAGCGTGACCGTCTCTCTCTTCGGAACGACCGTGCAGTCCCGCGCCAAAAACCGCACGCCCAAGAACCGTTCCAGTAGAACGTAAACGCTGTAAAGTTGTCCACGCGCGTTGCTTCCAAGCAGCGCGACGTCGCGTCCCGCTGTCTTGATGAACACGCCGTCTTCGCGCAGATTCCTCAACTCCGTCTCAGCGACCAGACTCTTCGTCCGCTTGCTCCATCCGATGAGAAAACCTGGTTTTTTACCCGCCTGCTTCTCGCGCACGATGGGCAGCGTGACGCCCGACATCTCTTTCAAGAAGTGCTGAAGTTCGCGGGCTGCGAACTCTTCCACCGGGCTTGCCTTATCGGGCACAACGATGTGGTAGTCGCTCGCACCTTTCGTGACGATGGCGAGGTGCGGCGTCAGGTCAGCCGTCGTCTCAATCTTCTTCGCTGGAAGCGCATCGTTCCAATCTTTGATTCCGATGAGGGGCTTCGCAAACTCGAATGTTTCTTTCCACTGGTCGGTGTCAGCAAGACGAAAAACTTCGTAGATGAATTTCTTCTTGCCCGGCGCACTGGGCGCGGGGTCGTCTTCCTTCCACGTCCACAGCCCCAATCGCAACCCGAACTCCTGCTTGTGGTCAACGTGGCGGTGAAGGATGAAAGCGTCAATGCCCGGCGTGCGGCTGAGTTTGTAGTAAGCGTAAGCGTAAGCCGCCGCCTGAATCTTTTCGCCGTCCTCCCCGTTCGGCGTGTGGAAGCCCTGCTCTGAAAGAATGATGCGGCGCGGTTTGCCGCCATACAAAAGGTATTTCCGCTCCAGAAATGTCGTGAGAACTTCAATATTCTTGAACGTGACTTTCGGCGCGTCGAAACTCAGCGGGGCTTGCTTGTCGTTCCAAAAGCGCGGCTCAAAGAGGTTTTCGGGGTAGGGATGAAACGCAACGTGCCACGGAAAATCGCCCTCTGATTTTGCCCATCGGTTGAGCGCTATCAGAAAATCATTCCCGCGAAACGCCATGAGCGGGTCGGCGCGGTGGGCTGAGTTCCAGTGATGGTCCATCGAAACGTAGGTGCGTATCTTCGCGTGAAACCGCCGCGCCGCCAAGTCCGCGACGCGCAGGGCAATGCCGTAGTGCTGAACAAAATCGTCCAGCGACATACGCCCGATGTTGTACCATTCCCAATGCGCCTGCACCTCGTTGCCGATGATGTAGCCCGACACCCACCCGTGCGGCGCGTCGGGCTGTGAGTAACGATTTGCCAGATATTCCACAGCGGCGCGGTAGTAACGCAGTCCCCGCTCGTCCGTCACGTTGAACGCGCCCAGATGAAACGGCGCGTTGGCGAGGTCGGTGTTGGGATGAATGAGCGGATTCTTCGGGTCGGGTTGCTTCGGCACGCCGTTGAGCAGAATCGCGGTGACGTTGATGCCCGCGTCCGTCAGTTTCTTGAACTGCGCGTCTAATTGACGCACGTAAGCGACGTTAATCGGAATCTTCTCACCATCCACCTCCCACATCTCTTGCGGCGCGGCGTTCGACCAATTGATGACCGAAGACACCATGACGTTGACCGCCGCATACTTGACGCCTAATGCAATGGCGTCGTCCACGTCCTGCACCTGAAGTCCCTTGATGCTCTGGGGATTTGGAAAGTCAAAGTCACGTGCTCCGAGAGCGGACAGGTCGTCTACGTAATGGGCGTTGCCCATTGCCTCGCGTGTCTTCGCCTCCACGAGTTGAAACTTCGCATACAGCCGGTCTCGCGCGCCGTCGAAGCGGGAAACGTCAATCGTGTGACTGCTGAGTTTTCCTCGCCAGACTGAAGGCAAGTTGGATTTTGGGTCATACGTCTGATAGGGTCGCAGTTCAACCAAGAACAAGTCCTTTCCGCGAGGAGCGGATACAACGACTGAAAGAGCCTTTGACTTGGCGGTGATGCGCAATATGCCTGAGACCTCCCTCTGTGACGCGCTGCCTCCATTCGCAGCGCGAGCGAACGGGGCAAAGAGAATGAGAGCAAAGATGGCGCAAAGTTCGCGCATGAGTCTAACCTCTGTCTGCCCTCACCCCCGCCCCCGCTCCCACGCTGCGGGAGAGGGGTCGGGGGTGAGGGCAGTGACACAGCAAGTTATTCAATCTCGTAAAACAACGTCCTATCCGCCGCTTTGAGCGTCAGCGTGGCTTTGCCTTGTGTGATGGTCAAAGGGATGCCCGCGCCGCGTTTGCCGTCTGCGGCAATGGGATAGGCAGTCAGTGTCTTCGCGTTTGTCGCAAACGTCACCGTGCCCGTCACGGGTTCGGCAAGCACCGGCGGTTTGCCGTTGTTGACGATTTTGGTCATGGACAGATTATACTGCTGGTCCGTCATCTCGGCGCGGGCGACGGCGGTGAGGAGCAACTTGCCGCTCTGCGAAATCGGCTGCGCGGTGAGACTGCTCAACACAACAGTCGCGTAGGGTGTGGCGATGTTGAATACGCAATCGCTCGTCGTCCAGCGTCGTTGGCTTTCGCCCAACCTGCCGATGGCGGCTTGGGTGCGCGGGGTGTTGATGGTGGCAACGCCGACTTTCCAGTCACGCCACAGTTCGCCGGTGTCGCTGCGCAGTTCCGTCGTCGGATGCTGGTAAGCAAACGCGGAGGCTGGCTCCATCGTCATCGCTGCCTTTACGCCCGCTGGCGCTTTGTCCCCCAACACCACGCCAACTTTGTGCGTCTCCAACGCCGCGCGGAACTGCGCGGTTTTCTGGAACATTTTCTCCCCGCCGTTCTGCCAGTGTATCGCGTATTGCTCCTCTTCGCTGAGTCGCATGAGAGCGAGTTGCTTCGCGGGTTGCACGTCGACGCGACGGTAGATGAGCGCGGCGGCGGTGAGCGCGGCGACGCTGGCGGGGTCGCTTTCCATCTCATACGGACTCAACCGCTCGGACGCGCTGCCGCCTTGCGAGAACGCATACGGAGTGATAGCATCCCACCCCTGCAAGCACGCGATGGCTGCCAAGCCCGGATAGTAAGCGGCGCGGTAGGTCTTCGGCGGATTGTTGCCGCACTCGCTAATCGTGAACGGTTTGCCGAAAACGGACAGCGCGGCAAGCGGCGCGAACGGCGAATCGCCGCCGCGAAAGTGCGGGTCTTCGGACGTCCACAACCCGCCCACGCCGTCGCCCGGTCCGACGCGGTTGCCGCCGTAATAGTGATGCGCGTCCATGAAATCTTCATCCGCCTGCGCCACGATGTCCCAGGGCCAGTGCGTCCAGTTGGAGGCGTTGAAGGGCATTTTCAGCCCAAGTTTTTCGCGGTTGTAGCGGCGCATGTCCGCAAAGAACCGCTTCATCGTGTGAATGTAAAATCGCTGATGGTCTTTCGGGTAGTTCTGCGTAATGACCTTCTCGCCCGCGTTCACGTCCGCGCCGTTTTGCGCCGCCCACTGCTTGTAGAGGTTGAGGAAGTTCGTGCGATACGGCTCAAACTGACCGATGCGGTTGTTGTTGAACAGGAACTCGTTGACCAACTCCGTCAGCGCGAAGGCAGGGTCGTCTTTGTAAGCCAAGCCGGTGTATTCGTTGACGTGCGTCCACACCTGCTCTAAAAACTTCTTGTGCAACTCCTGCATCCGCGCGTCGAAGAAGATGAACGGGTGCAGGTTGAAGTTGCCGCTGCCCAGTCTGTCCCACGCCGCCACGCTGTCGTTCTCGCGGAAGCCGCGCCCCACCCATGGGTCAAGGACGACGTAAATGCCGCGTTTTTTCAACTCAAACACCAGTTTGTCCAGCCGCCTCATATCTTCCACGTCGAGATGCTGCGTCGTGCCGTCGGGGTGTTTAATGTCAATGATGCACGGTCCCCACGTGCTGTCCAGATGGTGCAGGCGCACGATGTTCATGCCCAGCCGCGCCACCCGTTCCGCCAGTTGCTCTGCCCGCTCCGGCGACGCAAGCGCAGCGTAGGCAGTGATATTCGTCCCCCAGAACCGCGCGGGTGTGCCGTCCTCAAACACGAAATCGTCGCCCTTCACCTTCACGAACCCGTGCGCGCCTGCCGGAATCCAGTTGCCCTTTGCGTCTTTGTTGAGAAAACTCAAATCCACTGGTGGACCGTATCTGCCCACTGGATAGGGAAACCACTCGGGCGTGATGTGTGTGATGAAACTGTCTTCGTCACGAGCGTAGAACTTCATCGGCGCGGGCAGCGTGAGCGTCAGTGTCGTCTTGACCTTCTCGCCAGCGCGAATCCTGTCGCTGAGAAGCCACACGCGCGCGCCGTCATCGCTGGACACGACACGCGCCGGTTCGATGTCAATCGTCACTTCCTCGCCCGCCGCGTTGCGCAATATCATGCGCTTGAACACGCCGTTCACTTCGCCGCGCGCAAAGGCAGGGGTGAACGTTTTCGGCGTTCCGTTCTCCATCACACCGATGGCTTTGCCGCCCGCGTAGGGCAGCGACTGCGGCGAGATAACGAACGCAACGCCAATCATCGCGGCATCTTCCGGCGCGGTGAACTCGTATTCCGCAACGACGCGATTCGCTCCAACTTGCCGCGCCTGAAATCGCAGGTTCAGCGGCTTGTTGTTGCCGCCGATTTTCGTCGCAACGTGAGCGACGCGATTGCCGTTCTCGTCCACGTCTGCCTTCCCGCCCATCCCAAACCACGCCCAGTTCGGACCCCAACAAGCCAACTCCGTGTTGACGATGATGGCTCCGTCCTTGATGACGGCGAACCCCGTCACCTCATCCGGCGCGACCACCCAATTCGCCTGCGGCACGCCCAACACGACAGCAGCGCAGACAAGAAGCAGAGCGAATCCAATGACGTTGAATTTGCGCATGATTGACTTTGTCGGAGACGTCCCGCACATAACACGATCACGGATGAAATCTTGTTTACGGGCTGCTGACGGGCACGCCCATCGTCAATCGCCCGATCCACATAACACGATCACGGATGAAATCTTGTTTACGGGGTGTTCGTGTCATCCTTGGGACACATTTCGCACGATTCGCTTCCAGAGACAAACACGGTTTTGAACCAAATCAAGCGGTCCATAGAGATCGTCCATGCCCTCTCAACTTCAATGACATCTTACCCGTTGCGGCTGCCTTTGCACCGTTATTTTTCGTGCCGTTCCTCCGGGATTGGGGCATTTTGACGGAGAGCAACGCGAATGGTATAATGCAATCGGTGAACGATGATGCACCCCTCCACAACGGTCCTGACAAGTCGAGACGCGACCATACAACTGGAATCCGTGTCGTCCGAACAAGTCGAATGCGCCCTGCTGTAAGGAGAGCCGCCCGTGACATTGAGAAGCCTCCTGGTTCCTCTTTTCCTTCTGACCGCGCTCTCATGGACTTCAGACGACCTTCTCATCGCCGATTTTGAAGGTGATGATTACGGCGATTGGAAGGCGGAGGGCGAGGCGTTCGGCGCGGGACCGGCGCGGGGGACGCTGCCGAACCAGATGCCGGTGACGGGATTTCTGGGCAAGGGACTGGTCAACTCCTATTTCAAAGGCGATGGCACGATGGGGACGCTGACCTCACCGCCTTTCAAGATTCAGCGGCGATACATCAACTTCCTCATCGGCGGCGGAAAGTATCCGGGTAAGACTTGCATCAACTTGATTGTGGACGGCAAGGTTGTCCGCACTGCGACCGGTCCGAACAGCCAACCCGGCGGCAGCGAACATCTGGACTGGACGTTCTGGGACGTGGGCGACCAAGCGGGCAAAATGGCGGTCATCGAAATCATGGACCACGCGACGGGCGGGTGGGGGCATATCAACGTTGACCACATCGTTCAAAGCGACAAAAAGGCAAACGTGCTGGTGGAGAAGAAAATGGAACTGACACTGACCAAGAAATATCTCAACATTCCCGTGAAGACGGGCGCGCCCAAAGGGCGCATGAGCCTCCTCATTGACGGCAAAACAACGCGGGAGTTTGAAGTCGAACTCGCGCCCGCCCAGCCTGATTTCTATGCGTTTTTAGACATCAGCGCGTTCAAGGGGAAGAGAGCCACGCTGCGGATTGACCGCGCTCCGGAGGATTCGGCGGTGTTGAATGCCGTCGAGCAGAGCGACACCATCAAGGGCACGGAGAATCTCTACAAGGAGAAACTCCGCCCGCAGTTTCATTTCACCTCGCGGCGGGGATGGAACAACGACCCGAACGGACTGGTTTACTACAAGGGCGAGTATCACCTGTTCTACCAGCACAACCCCTACGGCTGGAACTGGGGCAACATGCACTGGGGGCACGCGGTCAGCAAAGGCCTCGTTCACTGGCAGGAGTTGCCCATTGCCCTCTACCCGCGCGCGTTCGGCGATTGAGTGTTCTCCGGCAGCGCGGCGGTGGATACGAAGAACACGGCGGGGTTCAAGTCCGGCGATGAGGATGTTATCGTTGCCGCTTACACCAGCACGGGACGCGGCGAATGCATCGCGTTCAGCAACGACCGAGGGCGGACGTTCACGGATTACGACGGCAACCCTGTTGTGGAGCATCGCGGACGCGACCCGAAAATTATCTGGTTCGAGCCGGGACAGCATTGGGTCATGGCGGTTTATGACGAGGTGGAGGACAAACGCTACATCGCGTTCTACACTTCGCCCGACTTGAAACAGTGGACGTTTCAGAGCCGCCTTGAAGGATATTACGAATGTCCAGAGATTTTCGAGATGTCGGTGGACAGCGACAAAAACAACCGCAAGTGGATTGTCTATGCCGCCGACGGCAGTTACGCCGTCGGACGGTTCGACGGCAAGACCTTCACCCCCGAATCGGGCAAGCACCTCTTCAACTACGGCAACTGCTTCTACGCCTCGCAGACCTTCAACAACATCCCGCCCACCGACGGACGCCGCATTCAAATCGCGTGGGGCACGGTCAGTATGCCGGGGATGCCGTTCAACCAGATGATGAATTTCCCCGTCGAACTCACCTTGCGGACAACCGAAGAAGGACTGCGCCTGTTCGCCAATCCCGTGAAGGAGATAGAGTCTCTGCACGCGAAAAAGCATGAATGGAAAGACCTTGCTTTGAATCCCGGCGACCATCCTCTCTCCGGTGTCAGCGGCGAATTATTCGACATCTCAGCCGAATTCGTCCTCGGCGACGCCGCTGAACTTGGCTTCATCATTCGCGGCGTGCCTGTCGTCTATGACGCGAAGGCGCAGCAACTTGCGTGCGCTGACAAGCGAGCGTCATTGAAACCAACGAACGGCACGATTCGCCTGCGACTCCTCGTTGACCGCACCTCTATCGAAATCTTCGGCAACGACGGGCGCGTTTACATGCCGATGGGAATGCACCCTGCCGACGACAACCCATCGCTCTCCGTGTTCAGCAAAGGCAGCAGTGCGTGGGTGAGGTCGCTAAGGGTGTATGAGTTGAAGTCTATCTGGTAGGGCGAGGCTCGCGAGTCGGCATCACCCCGGCATTGCCCCGACATTGAACTCCTGCCTCAATATAGGCTGCCTGACATTACAATCCATTTGCTCCTTTCCGGGGAAGTGCGGCAAACCACGCTGCCGCACTTGCCGCAGCAAACCTACGTTTTCAACTGCCTGAAGGTGTCTGCATCATTGTTATGCGAGTCTTCACCGACAACAACCCCGCGTTGGGTTCAGGCACGGTCTTCGATGTGTTGACCCTATCAGTTTAGCGCAGTTTGGGAAAGAACGTCATAATGAGATGCCGGTCGCCGCACCCCCTGATGGATTCACGCGCTCAGGCACGGAGCGTGAAGACAATCACAATGCAGATATGCCCCCCCCCATATCCCCCCCGATGGATAATCGTAATAATAGAACGTAGAAACACGCATAGGCAGCGACCCTCACAAGGCTCGCTGCCTTGCCGAGAAAACCAAAATCCGCAAGGAGAGGATTGTGATGAAAAAGAGTAGAGTCAGTTGCATCGCGGCGCTGTTTCTCACAGCGCTGTTGGTGGAGACGCCGTTGTTCAACGCGGCGTTAGTCGCACAGACGGAAGCGACCAACACCATCGGCGTCCGCATGGCGCGGCTGCAAATCGTCGCAGACGAAGAGCAACTGCAAGTCGCGCCGAAATTTGGCGAGGAGCAAGTCGCTGTGCTGCAAATCAACAGTGAGGACAAAAAGCCGGAGGATCGCCCTAAAGTCAAGGCGGGCGACACCGTAAAAGTCCTCAGCGCGGCGGGAGGACTGTTAGGGTTCTTCCTCGTGCAGAAGAAAAAGCCCTCTCCGTCGCAGACCGTTCAGGCAAAGGATGGAGCGCAGACCCTCAACGTCCCCGGCAACTATCGCACGTCCGACATCGCCAACCTCGAAGGCAGAACCGCTTCGGGCAGTGTGCTGCAGCCGCTGGCGAAGACGGACAGCGACGCTGTATTCTGTGGAACACTCAATCCTGAAGACATCCAGAAAGGGACGAGAGTCCAGGCGGTGGACAAAAACACAGGGGAGGTCAAAGGCAAGGCGGACTACCACTTCGTCGCCGTCATCGGCGCGTGGACGAAGCCGATGTTGAGCAAGCCCGGCGTGCTGGTTGACCTGTACGTGGGAGTGGAAGGCAATCAGAACTCGAAGATGCTGGTGAACGTGCCGCTTCCGTCGGGGCTGGTATTTGCCGACGGAACGACCATGAAGAGTTACGTGAAAACCGTCAAAGACCTGAACCGCCCCATAGACAAGATCAAGTCCACCGAACCCGTCGTGCCGGGGCAGCGGCGGACTTACGCCATCCCGATTACGATGCGGCTGATTCAGGAGGAAGACGGCATCAGCAAAGTCGGCGAATGGGCGGAGGGCATCGTGACCGACCCGCGCCCGACGTTGAACGGTTACGTTCCTAACGCGCGCCGCACAACCGACCTCAAGGTGACGATTGACGGTCAGCCGGCGGACACGACGTTCGACCGCACAAGCGGCGCGTTCCGCGTGAAGCCCAAAGAAGACCTTCCGCCGGGCAACCACACGGTGTCGGTAAGCGTGCAGCGTAACAATGAGTGGATTCCGCTAACCATCACGTCATTATTGGTCAAGCGCCCGCCAACCGTCACAACCCCGCCGACCACCACGACCACGCAGATATGCGGATATGTTCCGATTAGCGAGCCGGGGACGAATGAACACGACATCCTTCTCATCTACGCACATGATGGAGAGGACGCCGTCATCGGCAACCCTCACAAAGAAGGGTGGCTCTTCGTCGGCAGCATAGAGAAGGAAAAGACAAGCGACGGCATGGTGAAGATCAAGGTCGAAGCTAGCACCTACTGGTGCTGGAGCGACACGGAATATTGGAACTTCCAGGCTCCCACCGACGGGAACGAGTGGGGTCTCATCAACAAGCGCATGACGGGCTACCAGCACAACCCGCTTGGCAACTGCCTGAGCGGTCACGAGCCATTTATGAAGGTGCAGGTGGACGCCGACGTATCGCTCTCCGGCAGCGTGACGGTGGAGAACCTTGACGGCGTTTCGGAGTGCGACGTTCACGGCAAGGTGCAGGGCGAACTCTGGACGGTGGGCATCGAGGCGGACGAAGCGAAGCGGTCCACTCTGACCTTTGACAAGAAGGACGACAATCGTCCGACGTTCAAGGTGGAGGCTCAGGTCGGCGTCAGCAGCAAAGAAGGCGCCTCAGGGAGCGCAGGAGGCAGCATCGAGATGAAGCCCCCTTACACGCGCGAACTTCAGACGGGCGAGGATAACATCACCATTCACCGACAAGGCGTGCTGCACGAAAAGGGCACGCTGAACTACAAGGGGATGGCGACGCTCAAGTTTTACATCAACGACTATGCGTTGAAGGCGGAACTTAAAGTCGCCCCGACGGAGTTCAAGGTGGAGAAACTGAACGAGTGCAAACACCCGTAAGAGGAGGGATTAAAATGAACGCACGTTACATCGTCATCGCTGCTCTGTTGTTGGTGTGCCCCGTCGCAGGCGCGAACATTCCCAGCCGACAGGACGCGCAGAGATTGGAGACCGAAATTGCCGACGCGCTCGCCCGCAAAATTCCCAAGTTCAGCGAAGCGCAGCGCAAGTCGTTCGCCGCCGCACTGCGGCGGCACATCGAGAATCACCGAGCGACGTTCGATGCGCCGCTGATCAGCAAGTTCGTCGCGGAGTATGCCAAGGCGGACCCGTTTGTTGTCGTGTCGGCGAACCGCCCGCGCACGAACGAGGAATACGCGCTGGAGTTAGCCGTCACCAAAAAGAAGGTTGACCTCTTTTTGGAAAAGACGAGGTTGAGCGAAACCGACAAGCGAGCCGTTACAGGACAAATCAAAACGCTCTCCGACTTCGCAGAGGCGAACCTGAAAAAATGGCTTGCGGGGCTGGACGCTGTGGAGTTTCGCTCGCTGCACGCCGACCTCAGAGCCGAAGGCAAAGACCCGCTGACGGAACTCATCGGTTTCCAGAAATTCGCGCTGGAAAAAACGGCAGCGTCTCCGTTCCACTACGCCTTTCGCCGCCCGCTGACGGCAGAGGAACTTCAGCGCGTCAAGGCAAAATGGCAGAGTCTGGTCGAGAAGCACCTCGCAGAATACAACCTCCCCCAGCGAATCCCACAGTGGAGACAAAGACTGGCTGAGGTCGCCAGAATCTCCGACCGCGCCGAACGACAACAACACCAGCAGCGCATCTTCAACGAGGTTCAAGGCATGACCTCCCCCGCGCGCATCGCCATCGCCGCCGCTGTCAAGGGCGTCATGGAGATGCCGCCGACGGAGGAAGAGAAGCGGGCAAGCGAGGCGTATCGGAAGAGGTTACGGGAAGGGTTGTAGTTGTTGCAGACGCAAAAAAGAGGGGAATCAACAGACGTTGCTTCCCCTCTGTGCCCTCCGTGTCCCGTGGTTCAACTATGCCTTCGTCACAACCATCTCCACCGGCTTGCTCTCGCTGCACACGTTTGGCGTGTAGTATTCGTATGCCGCTGATTTGGGTGTTTTGGCTTTGAGCGGGAACTTCGCACGGAGGCGATACTCAAACGTGAGCGTTTCGCCAGGTTTGATTTTGTCAATGTAGACAATGACCTGCCGACCCGTCAGGCTGAACTTCTCGATTTTTTTGCTGCCGACGAGTTCTTCCAAATCGCCGGGTTGCACTTCAAATCCGGGCGGGTTGCCGAGGTCAACGATGACCATGTTCGCCGTGAGCGGCTTGTGGTTGGTGACACGCACGCGACTGGTCACGATGTCGTTGACGGCGAGTTCGGTGCGGTCGTAGTGAACGTCCACCTCGAGCGGTTCGCGCTCGGCGGGAGCCTCGCGCTCCCATGGCAGGTAGAACTTGCTGCTGATGGCATAGAGCGCGCTGCCTTTGCCGCTGAACTTAATTTCGACGTGGTTCTCGCCTTCCTTGACGTGCGGTTTGAGTTCTATCTGCCGCATGACGTCGGCGTCCTGCGGCGTGATGGCAAACGCGCCCGCCTGCTGCCCGTTGATGCGCACGATGACCTCGCCGTTAGTTTCGCCCATCGCGCCGCTCATCGCCGCAATCAGCGAGCGCAAACACCACACCGTCGCCTGCGTGCTGCCCCACGTCCCCATCGGGTCTTTCTTCTGCACGAGGTAGGTCAGCACCTTGTTCGCTAGCGCGCCGTATCGCCCCGACTTCAGCAGCGCATACACCGCTAATCCCGTCGTTTCCAAATCGGACAACTCGCCCTGCGCGCCCGTGAACGTGGGCGTCTTGCCCTTCCAGTAAGCGACCCGCGCTTCTTCCACGCGCATCTCCACGAGTTTCTCCAGAGCGCGTCCCGCTTCGGCGGAATTTTTGTCCACTGCGACCAGCGCGTTGGCGATGACCGCCATCGCGTAAGCGTCCTGCACGCCGCCCATCTTTGCTGCGACATAGTTTGCCGCCTTCGTGAGTTGCGGACCTTTGTAGCCCGTTTCCGCCAGCGCCCACAGCACGTAAGCCGTCACGCGCAGCACGTCGGTTTGACGGTCAATGATGCCCTCGGCAATGCCGCCCTGGTCCACCGTCCACGAGCCGTCCGCCTGCTGCTGCCCCGCCAGCCATTGTTGCGTGCGGGCAATCACGTTCGGGTCAACGCTGTGGACTTTGCTCATGTCCTTGAACATGATGACGCCGTAGGACGTAAGCACCTTATGCGCGGGGGCTTGTCCAAACCACGAGAACCCGCCGCCTTGCACTTCGTAAGTCAACAACTGCTGATAGCCCGCGTTGGTGTAACCCTCCGCCTTCATCTGGAGTTCGGGCTTAATCTGCTTGGTCTTCTTCAGGTAATCAAGAACGAGAATGTTCGGGTACGTCACCGACGCACTCTGCTCGAATCAGCCAAACGGCATTCGCAGGATTTTATCCAGCCCGTCCACTACCTGACTGAACGCGCCGGGGTAGATGCGAACGAGGACGTTGCTCCCCCCATCAATCGCCTGGGCGGGAATGACCATCGTTTTCGCCACGTCGCCTTCGAGTCGGTCGTTGATCGTCTCCCAGATTTCCTTGCCGTCGGGCATGACCTCAATCGTCCGCTGAATCGCGTCCGAGAGTTTCGTGCCCCGCGCCGTCACCGTCAGTTTGTGGTTGCCAATCTCCTTCACGCGAATCCGATAATAAACCACGCCCACCTGATTCGCGTCCATGTCAACGGACTTTTCTGCGGTATCATTGACCAACTCAAACCATTGACTCATTGACCCATTGACCCGTTGACCCTCCGTTTCCAGTTTCAGCCTGACGGTTTGCTTTTGCGGCAGGTAGTTGTAAACCGCCACCGGAATCGAAACCTCGTCGTTCTGCGTCAAACTCACCGGCAAGTCAATGTCCACGAAGAAATCCTGGAACACACGAATCGGCGAAGTCGTGCTGCCGAGTTCGCCTTGCAGCGAAGAAGCGAGCGCGGTCATGCGCCACGTCGTAATCGAGTCCGCCATGTTGAGGCTGACCGTCGCGTTGCCGCGCTCGTCGGTGATGACGTTCGGGTGGACGAACAGCGTCTCCGGGAAGAACTGCCGCACGCGCACGGGTTCTTCACCGCCCCCGCCGTTCTTGCCAGCAGCAAGCGACTTGCCTTCGCCCTTTGCCAGCATCACCATGTTGTCCGGCACTGCGCCTCTTTCCAAGGGCATGGCAGCCTGGAGACGCACATTGCCGCCAAATCCCCCACCCATTCCCGGAGCAGCCGCCATCGGCGGCGGTATGGCTTCTCTAAACTCAAACTCTTCTGCGCCGCCACGTCCGCGCCGTCTGACCACATTACCCCACACCTGCCCTACGCCGCCGCCGGGATAGCCCGCGAGACGAACGTCATCCTCTGTGTTCATCTTCTTATCAATCCCCGCGCTGATGAACAAAAAGCCGTTGTTGAAGTCCTTCGCGTTGAAGCGCGGGCGGATGTCGTAGGGCGTGCCCAGCGGGTCTTTCAGGTCGTCGCGGGTGATGAGTTTTTCGTCGAGGAGTTCGTTGACCGCTTCCTCAAACGCGGGGAACTTACTGTGCTTTTTGCGGTAAGCGTCCAGCGCCTTGCCGAACTTCTGCGCGTCCTTCGCCACCCGCTCATACCACTTCTGCATGACGGCTTGCTGCTTCGCCCGATACGAGTTGTGGTTGATGCCGAAGTCCATCACCGGCTGCGCGGCAGCGAAGAGAACGCGGGCGACTTTCTGCTTCTCAGGATTCAAGCGCGGTGTTTCATCTGCCAGCGGCACAACACCTTCGGGTGTGAAGCCGTGAACCTCGACCTTCGGCTCCAGCAGTTCCTTTTCCAGCGTGAAGTAAACCTTCTCCATCCCCGGCTGCATTTCCTGCAGGGCAAACACCGACTCGTCCACAATCTGAATGCCTAGTGCCGCGAGAACGGGATGCCCGCGCTCGTCGGTCACTTTCACGTTCAGTTTCGCGGGCGCGCCGGGTTGATAGGTCTCCTTGTCGGCTTTGACCGAAATCTTCAAATCGTTCGCCGGGTTGACGTAAACAATCTTCGTGTCGCGCACGATGTCGCCGCGCGGGGTGATGATGTAGGCGTGCGCCTGAATCGTGCCTGACAACGTTTGGTCGAGGTTGACGCGCAGCGTGCCGCGCCCTTTGCTCATGTCCACTGATTGCGTGAGAATCGTCTGCTTGTCCTTCACGATGTCCACGTAAGCCGTGCCGCTCTGCCGCGTGGAAATCAGTTCCAGCGTCAGCGAATCGCCGACTTTGCCCACGGCTTTGTCGGTGCGCAGCAGCAAACTCTCGTCCGTCACGCGCCGCGCAATCTGCGTTGTGGTTGAGCCTTTGTTGCCCTGCGAATCCTGAGCCGTCACGGTGACTTCCAGCGGTGGACCTTCGGGCATAGGCGACGCGACGGCGACGTCATCACCCATCGGACCCGCAAACCCGCCGCGTATGCGTCTCCCCGCGTCGGGCGGAAGCGGCGCACCGCCTGCGCCCGCAGCATTGGCTTTTTGCGGCTCGGCTTTCGGGGTCAACCTCACTTCGCCGATGCCGATTTTGTCGGTGCTGCCCGACAGGTCAATGCCCTTGCTCTTCAGATTGAAGCGACATTGCGCAGGCGCGCCGTCGGGGTAGTTCGTGAGGACGTAAATCGTGTTCTCCACGCCGGGCACGAGCGCGCCGCTTTCGGGGACGACAGTGATTTTGATGGCATCCTTCGCCACGGGAACGGTGTGCGTCACCTTCTCTCGATGCTCCGCCTTGTCCATCACGCTCACGTCCAACTTGACCAGCGCGTTGCCCTGTTCCAGCGGCAACCCGACGAAGGAGTCCGGCAGATTCGTGTGGAACTTGTAAGTCCCGCTCTCGTCCGTCGTGCCTTTGAGTTCCGCAAACTCGTTAAAGCCAACGTCAAACTTCGCCAGCCTGATGGTGACCTCGCCGCCCGCGACGGGTTTGCCGAAGAAGTAGTCCACCTGCACTGTGCCCTCCAGGATTTGACCGGGCAAGTAATACTTTTTGTCCGTCGTCACGTTCACCTTGAACTTGGGCAGAACGTATTTGTCCACGGTGACTTTCTTCTCGTTGATGACATCGCCCATCACCGTTCGCACGGTGTAGCGCCCCAGGTTGATTTCGTGCCCCAACACAAACTCCGCCGACGCGACGCCGAACTTTGAGGTGGTAACTTCCTTCTTGAAAACCTTGTTGCCCTTGGAGTCTTCGACCTCAAACGTCAGCGGCTTTTCTGCCACTGGCTTCAAATCGGGACGCGCTAACGCGAGGGCGCGAATGTGAATCGTCTGGTTGGGTTGATACAGCGGCTTGTCGGTGGTCAACAACACCTGCGCTTCGTCCGTGACCGTGATGGTTGAACGGAACGAATCTGTGCCGATGGAAGAGGAGGTGTTGATGATGATTTCGTAATTCCCCTTGTCCAACTTCGGCACCTGAAAATTCGCGTCCACCGTGCCGCGCTTGTTCGTGTAACCCTTGAACAGCGTCATCTCCTTGTGACGCAATCTATTAGATTGCGCTACATCGGGCGTGACCAGCGACACGCGCACGCCCGCACCGCGCACCGCTGAACCATCGCGGTGGTCAATCGTCACGATGCGCAAACTCGCCTTGCTGCCCGACAGAATCGTGTTCGCGCCCAGAATTCGCGTCTCCAGTGGGCTGGGCAGAAACTCGTTCTGCGCCCACGCTCTCCGCGTCATCTCCTGACCTCCAATCCCGGTAGCCACCGCCGTTGCTAATGACAACCGAATAAAATCCCGCCGCGTGAACCCGTCCGCGCGGCGAACGTCGTCGTTTTGCAGTAACCAACGTGACATAGAAATGCCTCCTCGTCTCTTGTTCTCTACAACCCCTGATTTTCCAAACCTCCCGTTTTACGATTGGCGTGGGGCTTTTGTTACGCTTTATTGAATTTGCGACCACTCAGCCTGCTTTCGCCGGTTGGGGTGAGCAAAGGGTTGAATCATCTCCGCTTTTTGAGCGCGCGTTGGACGTGCCACCACTGGCGGGCGCGGTGCAGCGCGCTGCGCCAGTCGCGTCCAGTTTCGCGGTGGCGGAAGGGAACGGGCACTTCGCCGACGCGCGCGCCGGCTTTGAGGGCGTCAATCGTGAGAGCGACTTCGACGCCGAAGCCACTTTCAATTCTGCCGATGCGGTTCATGAGGTCGCGGGTCAGAGCGCGTTGACCGGACAACGGCGCGGCGGCTTCAAAACCTGTGGCTTGCTTGATGCCTTCCCGCGCCGCGCGCAGGACGAATCCCACGCCCCCTTTGCGCTGCGCGGGCGGGAGGACGGCGATGGCCATGTCCAGTTCGCCCTTCAAAACCGGTTCCAGCAACGCGCCCGCATGTTGCGCCGTTTCGCCCAGGTCGGCGTCGAGGAACATCAGCACGTCGCCTTGGGCGGCGGCAACGCCCGTAGTCAACGCTTCCCCTTTGCCGCGATTCTGCGGCTGACGAATCACTCGCACTCCGTCCAGCGACGCCGCTTCCGCCGTGTTGTCGGATGAGCCGTCGTCCACGACGATAATCTCATCCACCTGCGAAATCGTCTTCACAGCGCGCACGGTGGCGGCGATACGCTCGGACTCGTTGTAGGCGGGGATGATGACGGAAACCATCCAGCATCAGAAGGTTAGCACGTTGGCAAGTTAGAAAGTTGGAACGTTCAAACCTTCAAACCTACCAATCTGTAACCCTTGAAGAAAGGGATTGGCAAATCTGCGCACATCGTGCTTCATCGCTGATGGGCCAACCGTGATGGCTGTCGGGCACAACGCTGGCGCGTCGGCACCACGCCGCAGGGAAATACCGTGATACCACGGATCGAATAGACGAGCGCGGATGCCGGCTCCCCGTCCCTAGCCGCGTCCGTCCATTAAATCCGCGGTATTCTCATAGGAATCGCCCATGCCGACGGGTCGGCACCACGCCGCATGAAAATGACGGCATGGGATGCCGTCGTGGTCGGCGTGATAGACCAGTTCGGCATCCTATGCCGACGATTTTCGAAGGAGAAATACTATCACTTCACCGCCGGCAATAACGCCTCCGCCGTCGCTTTCACGCCAAAATGACCGCGGTAACCCGAAAGCGCGAGAACGAGCGCGGCTTGTCCCATCGGCGTATTCACGTTGTCCACCGTCGAAATCTCGGCGCGTTGATAATCTTCGATAAACGAGCGCGTCACGTCCGTCGTTTCGCAGCCGACGCAGAGCACATTAAGTCCGTTCAATGTTTTGATGAGAGGAACATCAATCCGCTGCGCCACGTCGGAATTCTCCTCCTCGTTCCCACCGACAATAATCACAGCGTTGACCGGCTGTGCGTAATCGCCGCTGGACTGGAGGAATCCCACCTTGTGAAGATAGTTCATCGTGCCCAGCGTGTCGCCGCCCGTTAATGTGTGAGCAACCACTTGCGACAGAATCGTTTGCGCGTTCGTTTCCGGTATTTGATACCGCTGTGCCAAACGCTGCACCACGTCGCTGGGAACCGCCATGCTGTCACGATTGATGAGCGTGACCGATGCAACGGTGGCGCCCGCTTGCTCCAGCACCTTCGTCAACTCGTCGCGCAGCGTGGGGAAATCATCGCGACCTGTGGTGTGAACGATAGCGATGCGCCTTCCCAACAGCCGCTCATGAATCAGGTGGGGGAAACTGGCGTTGAAATATCTCTCGTAAATGTCAATCTGCCTCTTGAGACTTTCCTCGGTGACTTTCTTCTTCTCAAGTTCCTGACGGTAGCGTTCAAACTCGCTTTTGAATCCCTTCTCAATGCGTTGGCTTAACGCCTCCACCGATGGCTGACTGGTCATCCCCGCGCCTGCGAGAACACCGATGCCCAAAGCGATGAAGACCGCTACCACCGTTACAACGAGGTATCGAACGTCAATGCCCATTTCACAATCCCCGCAGCGAGCGCACGAACAGTTCCAACTGCGTGCCCCAGATTTTGATGAGATGCCGCGCTTGGGGGGAGGATATCAGCACGATGACCGTGCTGATGAGACCCGCGCAAAGCAGCAGCAGTAGGTAAAGCGGACGCACCCCCTGACCGTAAAGTTTGCTGACGCCCTTCGCATCAATCAAGTGCGTGCCGACTTTGAGGCGCGTGAGGAACGTGCTTGCCATGCCGCGCCGCCCTTTGTCCAAAAAGTCGACGAGGTTGGAGTGCATACCGACGCCGACGATGAGTTCCGCGCCTTTTTCGTGGGCGAGCAGCAGGGCGACGTCTTCGCTCGTCCCCGTCGCTTTGATGACTTTTGCAGGAAGTCCGAGCCGCTCCAATTGTTCCAAGCCGGGAGCGCGTCCGTCCGTGTAGGCATGAACGATAAGTTCCGCGCCGCATTTGAGCGCAGCATCGCTCACGCTGTCCATGTCGCCCAAAATGATGTCTGGTTTGAGCCGCTGCACCCCGAACCAGCCGACGCGCTGTTCCAACACCGCGTCCGCGCCGCCGTCCACCGCGATGATGACGGGGCGCATTTCTTCGATGTAGCCGCGAATCGCGTGCAGGTCTTCGCGGTATCCCTCGCCGCGCACCACGACGAGCGCGTGCCGCCCGGCGAATTTCGTGCTGAGTTCGGGCAGTTCCAGCGCTTCAATCAGAACGTGCTCTTCCTGCGTCACATAACTCATTGTATTCTGCACGAACTGGCGCAGTTCCAGACGCTCGTTCTCTTTCGCGTCCGCGAGTTTTCGTTCGATGAGTTCGGGCGTAAGCAGCGTCCCGCGCAAAGATGTCCCATTGCAGCGCACCTCCGCCGTCCCCGCGTCAATCTCCGCTGTCTCCCCTTCGTGCAGCGCCATCATCGCCTCCGCGCCGACGTTGTCAATCAGCACGATGCCCGCTCGCGCTAAAATTGTCGGTCCGCGATTGGGGTAGCGACCGGAGATGAACTCCGACGCATTGACCACCGCGCTCACGCCGCTCTCGACCAGACTCATCGCCGCGACGCTATCCAAATCGCGGTGGTCAATCACCGCAATCTCCCCTCGGCGCAATCGCTTCACGAGGTTCTTCGTGCGGCGGTCAATCCGAATTGTGCCTTTCACGATGGATGACATGGTTCTTTGTGTTAAGTTGGCAGACCCTTTTGTGCCAACAGGTCATACAACTCTCGCACGGACAATCCTAACTCAGCCGCCATTGTGCGAAAGGTCATTTCGCCTCGCTGGTAGCGGGCGTGAAGTTGGCGGACGACTTGTTCGTAACCGCCTTCGACAAGTTCACGCACGACGGCAACTTCTGTGGCGTGACGCTCCTCTTTCAGGTGGTCTACGTATTTAGCGATGCGCTCGTCCAGCACGGTTTGCACGGCAACAGCCATCTAAATCACTCCTTCCAATCGGCGTAGTGAGTGTTCGACAAATCCAATCGGCAAGCGAGAGCGAACTGCCAACAGTAATTTCTTCCCGGTGTCCCGCGTGCGGGGAGGGGTGAGAACCCCTTCTTGTGTGCTCAACTGCGTAACTCTTGAACTATTCGCTCAAAACTTCTCCACCAACTCCTGTGCATGTCTCAGCGTCGCTTCCGTGACCTTCGCGCCGCCCAACATGCGGGCGAGTTCGTGGACGCGCTCTTGTTCGCTGAGACGAGTGACGGTGATGGTGGTTCGTTCTTCTGTAACCTCCTTGCGCACGCTGAAGTGTGCGTCGGCGTAGCGGGCGATTTGCGGGAGGTGCGTGACGCAGAACACCTGCGCATACTGCGCGAGTTCCTTGAGTTTGACGCCGACAGCTTCCGCCGCCGCGCCGCCGATGCCCACGTCAATTTCGTCGAAGATGAGGACGGGAATTTCGTGACGACGACTCAGCGCGGTTTTGAGCGCGAGCATCACACGGGACAGTTCGCCCCCTGACGCAATCCGCGCCAGCGGACGCAGCGGTTGACCGGGGTTGGGCGACATCAGAAATTCGATTTGGTCAATGCCGCGCTCGGTGAAGTGGAAGTCCGCTCCGTCACCGTCGCGGCTCGGATTGTCGCGGCTCGGCACCGGTTCAATCTGAACGGCAAACTTCACGTTCTCCATCGCCAGTGATTTCAGGTGAGTGACCACTGCCTTCTCAAAATTCTTCGCCGCCTTGCGCCGCGCGTCGGACAACTTCTGTCCCAACGCGGCTAACTTCTGGCGCAGCGCGGCTCGCCGCTGCGTCAACTCCGCGACCTGTTCGTCGCTGTGCGTGAGGCTTTGAAATTCCTCTTCAACTTGGGCGCGGTGCTGCAAAATCTGCTCAATCGTGTCGCCGTATTTGCGCTTGAGCCGCGTGATGAGGTGCAGCCGCTCCTCGATTTCCTCCAACCGCGCCGGGTCGGCTTCCAATTTGTCCAGATAATTCCGCAGTTCGCTGGCGACGTCCTGCAACTGATAGAGCGCAGTTTGCAAGTTGTCCGTCCATGCCGCCGCGCTTTCGGCAGATTGCATGTCGCGGAGGAAAACAACGGCTCGCCCCACCGCGTCAATTGCGCCCGCGCCCTCGTCGCCAGACAACAACGCGAGACACACCTGCGCCGCCTCGCGCAGTTTCTCGGCGTTGGCAAGACGCGAGCGTTCCTCTGTCAAGCGCGTATCTTCGTCCGCCTCCAACTTCGCCGCGTCAATCTCCTGCATCTGAAATTGCAGCATGTCCACCCGCTGCGCTCGCTGCTTTTCATCGAAGAGAAGGGCGCGCAGTCGCTCCTCTGCATCTTTGAGTTCGTGGTAAACTTTGCGGTATTGCTCGCGCAAACTCTGGCAGGCGTCGCCCGCGAACACATCCAAAAAATCAAGGTGCGTCTCCACGCGCAGCAAACTCTGATGCTCGTGCTGACCGTGCAAGTCCACGAGGCTGCGCCCGATGTCGCGCAGCATGGTCACTGTCGCCACGCGCCCATTGATGCGGCAGCGACTGCGCCCATCCGCCGTGATTTCGCGCCGCGACAGCACGACCATGCCATCCTCTTCAACGGGAATCCCTAACTCGCGCAGCGCGTCCTGTGACAGCGGATTGCCGCTGATGTCAAACAGCCCCTCCACCGTCGCCGCGTTCTTGCCTAACCCCACTTCCTCTGCCGCGCCGCGCTCGCCCAACAGCAACCCGATGGCGTGAATGAGAATAGACTTTCCCGCCCCCGTCTCGCCCGTGAGGACGTTCAAGCCGGGCTGGAAGGTCAGTTCCACTTGGTCAATGAGAGCCAAATTGGAGACGCGAAGTTCGAGGAGCACGTCAATAGCGCTGTTCACGGATGGCACGGATTACACGGATGACTCTGCGTTGCTGCTTGACTTAATCCGTGTGATCTGTGCAGTCCGTGAATAGTTCACTTCGGCATCAACCTCAGGGCTTTGTTGATGTATTCTTCTTCAACGGGTGCGAATTCTGCAAGCGACTTTTCAATCTTTTGACGGTCTTGGGGTGATAGTTTCTCTAAAGGTTGCTCAAATCTCTTATCGTCCAAGCCTTTTACGCGGCTATAAGCAGCAGATTTATTCATCATTTCCGAGGCGAGAGATTTGACTTGTTCAGCCCATTTTCTATAAGTCACCGCCGAGTGGCGCGCTTCTTTCAAGGCTTGGCTATCTTGGTCTCCCTCGTAAAGTCTCACTAATCCTTTACTTGCAACATTGCAAATAGCGGCTCCGACCAACACAGCAATCATCTCACGCGGATAAGCGTGAGAGACGTGCCTTCCCATCTGACACGCCGCTTTGAGAGCGTCTGCATGTTCAGAGGTTGGGAACCCCTTCGCTTGTTCAGCAAGCATTTTGGCAGCGGCGCGTATATAGGGGAGATGCAAGCGAAGACGATGTCTCTGGCTCATGCCCGTCTCTGTCAGATACTCATAACACTCCTTACATCTGTTCCCCGCCTTGATTTGAGCAACGGCTTGTTTCCAATCCTTCTTTTGCGTGTAAGCCGAAGACATCAGGTAATAGAGCAAACCGTTCTGCTTGTCCTTCTGCAACGCCTGCTGAAGCAGCGAAATCGCTTTGTCAGGCTGTTTGTCCTTGAGCGCAGCGCAGGCGTCGTTGAAGGGTTTTTTAAGCGCCGCTTTCTGGGGGTGCTTCACGTTGCCGTCCGCCCACTGGCGACCTGTGAGGTTGGCGGGTTCTGCGCCCCCCCATGGCGCAGCCGCAAGGAGCATCAAAGCGCAGCCAATCCATCGCATTGGTATCACGCCCCTCTCGGAAGGAGACCTTCGATCAACTGTTTCGGCGCGGTCAGAGACCGCTGCCAATCACCGTTCCCTGCTCACTGTTTACTGCTCACTGAAGTTCCCCACCCCACCGCAACTTCTCCCGCAACCTTTCATAGAACGTATCCCGCCCCAACTTCACCAGCCGCGCCGGGTGGTCGGCTTTGCGCACGATGACTTCATCGCCGGGGCGCAGCCAGATGCCCACCTGTCCGTCCACGGTCAGCATGACCTCTTCACCTCCGGCGTGCTGCTGATGCCAGTGGGCGACGATGCGCACCTCTTCGGATGCGGAGATGATAAGCGGACGGGTGAACAGGGTGTGTGGGCAGATGGGCGTGAGGATGAGAACGTTGACGGACGGATGAATGATAGGTCCGCCCGCTGAGAGGGAGTAAGCCGTCGAACCCGTCGGGGTGGAGACGATGATGCCGTCGGCGGGGTAGAGGGCGACGTATTGCCCGTTGATGAAGGCTTGCAGCCGAATCAGCCGCGACAGCGCGCCGCGCGTGATGACGGCGTCGTTCAATCCAATCGAAGTCGAAACTTCCTTCCCGCCGCGCACGATGGTCGCCTTGAGCGTATGCCGCTCTTCCAAGCGAAACTCACCGCGCAGGATGCGCTCCATCGCGGGGTGCAGGTTTTCGGCTTTGACCTCGCTCAGAAATCCGAACGTTCCCAAGTCCACCGTCAGCACCGGCGTTCCGTGCGGGGCGGCATCGCGCGCTGCCCCCAGCACCGTGCCGTCGCCTCCCAGAACGACGACCAAATCCATCGCCGCCAGCCTCACCTGTTCCTCCCCTAAATCGGGACGCCGCAACTGCTCTGCACATTCGCGGTCGGTTTTGACGGCGATTTTGCGGGCTTCTAAAAACGCAACCAACTCCCGCGCCGCTTCCAGCGCGTTCTGCCGATGCAAAGCCGTGATGATGCCGACGGAATGAAACGACATGACCACTGACCACTGACCACTGACCACTGACCACTGACCGTCAAGATATTAACATAGTCAGTGGTCCCGTAGTCAGTTGTCCTGTGGTCTTATTATCCTTGCTGCGTGCCGCCTTTAATCCGCTTGAGGTTGTCCTGCGCGTCCTTGTAGTCGGGCTTGAGTTGCAGAGCCTTTTTGTAGAGCTGTTCGGCTTCGGCACGTTTGCCCTGTTGCTCGCGGACGACGCCGAGGTTGTTGTAGGCAATCGGGTTGTTCGGGTTCAGGCGGATGACCTGCTCAAAGTAGTCGGAGGCGGCTTTCAAGTCGGGCGGATTTTGGCGGAAGCAGAGAAGCCCCAAGTTCGACAGAGCCGGGACGTTCTTGGGGTCTATTCGGAGCAACTGCTGATAGGTCAACTTGGCTTCGTCCACTTTGTCCTGCGCCATCTGCGTGTCCGCGAGCGCGCCGAGCACCGTGACGTTGTTGCGGTCCAGGTCGCGCAGCCGCAGCCAGATTTTTTCGGCTTGCCCGAACGTTTGTCGCGCTTCCTCCGTGCTGCCCTGCTCCTGCTGTTCGGAGGCTTTGCGATGGTAGGACAGCGCGAGGTTGTTGAGCGCGGGACGGAAGTCCTTGCTGACCTGCAACGCCTTGTTGAACTGCTCAATCGCCTCGTCCCATTTCGTCTGCTTGAAGTAAACGCGCCCGATGTTGTTCAGGTAGCCCGCGTAAATTGCCATGTCATCAGGCTTCGCCTGTGGGTTGCCTTCGACGACTTTCTGCTTGATTTCAGCGGCTTTCTGGTAGGCTTTCAAAGCGTCTTCATATCTGGCTTCCTGGTCGCAGGCATAGCCCCAGCGGAACCAGCCGTCCGCGTCGTCAGGGACGAGTTTGGTATAAGCCTCAAACTCCTTCTGCGCGGCGCGATAGTTTCTCGTCTTCAGGTAGCACATGCCTAACGCGAGGTGCGCGGAGGCGAGATTGCTGTTGAGACGCAAGGCTTCCTGCAGAGGGGCAATGGCGTCTTTGAACCGCGCCTCGCGGTAGAGCGCGAGACCGAACGCTAATTGATAATTCTCGTCATGGGCGTTGATGTCGCGGGCTTTGCTATACGCGCCGATGGCTTCCGCCATGTGGTTCTGGTCAATGGATTCGTACGCCTGCCCCAACCCGTAGTAGGCTTGCGCGAGGCTGTCGCGCAGCGACTGGTCGGTGGGCTTGGCTTGTGACAACTGTCTGCGCAGTTGGTCGACGACGCGGATGAAGTGCTGAATCGCGTCCTTGTGTTTGCCCATCTCCAGATACGCGCTGGCGAGGTTGAAGCGGGCTTCGGCGTAGTCGGGTTTGAGCGCGACGGCTTGCTCGTAGGACGCCACCGCTTTGTTGAACTCCTCGGCGGCTTTGTCCTTTTGACCGCTCGCTTGCAGCGTTTTACCGACCTCCCAATACGCCGTGCCGAGGTTGTTGTGCGCCAGTTCATACTGGGGGTTCAGTTGCAAGGCGCGGGTGAAGTTCGGGATGGCTTCCGTCGTCTGCCCTTTCTTCATGTAGGCGAAGCCCAACCAGCAGAACGCCATAGCGTCTGTCTTGTTGAGTTCCGTCGCCTGCTGAAACTCCTGAATCGCTTTGTCCAGATTGCCGTTCTTGAAGGCGGTGATGCCCTCGTTGTAATGTTTGTCCGCCTCCTCTTTCTGCCCCGCGCCTGCCCACGCCGCGCCGCAAAAAACGACGAACGAAATCGTCCATAAAGTAACGTGCTTTTGCATAAGACCTCCTGCTTAACTGGTCAATGAGTCAATGAGTCAATTGGTTCATTGGTTCATTGACTCATTAACTCGTTGACTTATCACATCGTACGGTTGACCACAAACCACGCAAACTGCCGCAGCGCGTCGGCTTCGTCGCCGAAGACGGCGAGTTGTTCCACCGCCTTCGCCGCGGTTTGCCGCGCGAACGCCCGCGCTGCTTCGACGCCCAACACGGCGGGGAAAGTTAATTTCCCTCTCGCCGCGTCCCCGGTTGTTTTCCCCAAAGATTGTTCCGTTCCTTCCACGTCCAGCAAGTCGTCCGCCACCTGAAACGCCAGCCCGACGTGCTTGCCGTAATCGCGCAGGGCGCGCTGCTTTGCCAGCGGCGCATCGGCAATCAAACCGCCCGCTTCGAGGGAGGCTTGAATCAGCCGACCGGTTTTCATGGTGTGCATCGGATAGAGTTGCTCCAACGTCAGGGCATCATTTTGCTCTGACGCTGCCAGAATGTCAAGAGTCTGCCCGCCTACCATGCCCAGCGAGCCGACGGCTTGGGCGATGGTCTGCGTGACCTGCAAGGCAATCGTTGGGTCAACGTCGTTCGCGGGCAACTCGGCGAGGACTTCAAACGCGAGCGTCAGCAGCGCATCGCCCGCCAGCACGGCGACGGCTTCGCCGAACGCTTTGTGACAGGTCGGCTTCCCTCGTCGCGTGTCGGCATCATCCATGCAAGGCAAGTCGTCGTGAATAAGCGAGTAGGTGTGAATGAGTTCCACCGCGCACGCTGCCGGCGACGCCTGCACCGGGTTGCCGCCGACCGCCGCGCACGCTTCTAACAACAGCGCCGGACGCACCCGCTTCCCGCCTGCGAACACGCTGTAACGCATGGCGCGATGAAGTGCCGTCGGCTCCTCCTCCTCCGCTGGCAAGTATCGCTCCAACGCCTGCTCTACCAACTCGCGCCATACTTCCAGCCGCTCACCGAGTTCCATCGCTGCTGGCTCCTTCCTCCCACCACGACGCCTCGCGCACCGTCGGCGTGCCGTCCTCGCTCATCGTGAGTTCCTGAATCTTCGTCGCCGCCCGGTTCAGTTTCTCCTCACACAATTTGGCTAACGCCGTGCCCTGCTCGAACAACGCGATAGACTCCTCCAGACTCGCCTCGCCGCTTTCCAATTTCTCCACGATGGCTTCGAGTTGTTGAAGGGCGACTTCAAAAGAGAGTTCGTTGTTGGTTTGTTGCGCCATTGCATTTTGAGCCACGGAATCACACGGAAGATTCTATCCAAGAGTTACGCGGTTGCTTCCACCGCTTTTAACCCCACCCCCAGCCCCTCGCCGCGTGCGGGGAGGGGTGAGAACCCCTTCTTGTGTGCTCAACTGCGTAACTCTTGCTATCTACATCTGTGCCTTCCGTGTGGTTCAGTGGCTAATTCACTCTCTCCACCCGCACACCGACTGCGCCGTCTTGCAGCACGACCTCGGCTGCCTGCCCAGATTGCGCCTGCGCGACGCTCGTGATCGTTCGCTTCGTTTTCGCATCGCGAAATATGGCATAGCCGCGAGCGAGCACGGCGCATGGGTCGAGGGCTTGCAACTTTGCCGTCAGCGTTTGCAACCGCGCCGCTCGCAAGCGGTGGGATTGTTTGATTGCCAGCGACGCCCGGTCGCATAAATCATCCACCATCTGCCGCCGATAGTCGACGAACTCCTGCGGGTGCGTCATCACGCGGCGGCGCAGGAGACCTTGCAGGGCTTGTTGCCCGACTTCCACCTTTTGCGATAGCGCGCGAGTCAGTCGTTCTTGGAAGTTCGCAATCGTCCCCAGCCACTCGCGCACGTCTACCGTCACTAATTCCGCCGCTGCGGAGGGCGTGGGGGCGCGCAGGTCCGCAACGAAATCGCTGATGGTAAAATCCGTCTCATGTCCCACCGCGCTGACGACGGGAATCCGCGAGTGGAACACCGCCCGCGCTACCGCCTCATCGTTGAATGCCCACAAGTCCTCTAGACTTCCCCCGCCGCGTCCGACAATCAGCACGTCAATGTCGGAGCAGCGGTTCGCCCACTCAATCGCCCGCACGATGTCGGGCGGCGCGTCCGCGCCCTGCACCAGACAAGGAATGACGAGGATGCGCGTGCTGGGCGAGCGGCGGCGGATAATCGTTATCAGGTCGCGCAACGCCGCCCCCGTCGGGGAGGTGATGAGGCCCACGCACTTGGCAAATCGCGGCAGGGGACGCTTGCGTTCAACGTCAAACAGCCCTTCCTCTTCCAGCCGCTTCTTCAGTCGCTCAAACGCTTCAAACAGCGCGCCCACGCCATCGAACGTCATCGCGCTGACGTAAAGTTGATAATCCCCCCGCGCCTCATAGACGCTGACGTATCCCCGCGCCACCACCCGCGCTCCGTCTTCCGGCTTGAAGAGCAGCGCGGCGTTGTCGCGGCGGAACATCACGCATCGCAGTTGACTTCCTGCGTCTTTGAGCGTGAAATACATGTGCCCCGACGTGTGCCGCTTGAAGTTCGAAATCTCCCCCCGCACCCGCACATCCGTCAGCGTCGCATCTTCGTCAAACAGCCGCTTGATGTAGCGCGTCACATCGCTGACGGACAGAATCCGCCCGGCGGCAGGTTCAGCAAGTTGGGCAAAGAGACCAGTGAAAACGGGGTCGTTCACAGCAGTTCTACCTCGGTGACTTGAAGAAAAACGTCCAGTTGTTGAAATCGCTCTTTCAGAGTTTCTTTGTAGGCTTGGAAGAAAGTTTTACATTCGACTGCGTGCGGTGTAACGTAAAACTCAGGGCGGTATGCCAGCCTCATCCCTCCCCAACGGTCGCCCTCTGCGGAGCAACGCTGGCAGGGGCAGTTACCGCAACAGTTCCGTTCATGGAACTCACCTGCACCACAGGTTCAGCGCCTACGCTCATGACCTGACAACTAATACCAAGTTGCTGATGGGTGTTCAGCAGATAACGCACCGCAATCGCCGGGTCACTGACAACTTCAAACTCCATGCCTGCCTCATGCAGCGCCTTCAGATGTTTTGTCCCACCCCCGTAGCGGTCATCGCTCAGGCAGCGCACGGAACCCGTGAGACGCAAAACCTCAAAGCCTCTCATGTCGTCTTCGGGTTTGAACTTGATGGTCACCCTCCGTCTCACCTCCTACCCGCTGCGCTTCGCCGCCTCCAGCGTGTTGTGCAGCAGCATTGCAATCGTCATCGGTCCGACGCCGCCGGGGACGGGCGTGAGGGCTCCGGCGACTTCCTTCACTTCGTCAAAAGCCACGTCGCCGACGAGACGGTAGCCGGACTCTCGCGTCGCGTCTTCCACGCGATTCACACCCACGTCAATCACAAACGCCCCCGGTTTGACCCAATCGCCCCGCACCATTTCCGCGCGCCCGACGGCAGCGACGAGAATGTCGGCGGAACGGCAAACGGCGGGCAGATTTTCGGTGCGCGAGTGGCATATCGTCACGGTGCAATCGCGGTGCAGCAGCAGCATCGCGGTCGGAAGCCCCACGATGTTCGATCGCCCCAGCACCACGGCGTTCGCGCCTTTGAACGGAGCGCCCGCTTTTTCCAGCAGCCGCATGACCCCCGATGGCGTGCAGGGAATGAAGAGCGGCTCGCGCCCTTTCATGCACAGCCGCCCGATGTTGACGGGATGAAAGCCGTCCACGTCTTTTGCCAAACTGACGGTATCCAACACGCGCTCTTCATTCAAGCCTTTGGGCAGCGGCAACTGCACGAGGATGCCGTGAACTTTGGGATTCGCGTTGAGACGTGCCACCAACTCTTCGACTTCCTGCTGCGTTGCCGTCGCCGGCAACTCGTGGGCGAAAGACTCAATGCCGACCTCCGCACAGGCTTTGCGCTTGCTGCGCACGTAAGTGTGCGAGGCGGGGTCGTCGCCCACCAGCACGGTGGCGAGACCCGGCGTCATCCCCCGTGTGGCTCCAAGTCGTTCGACCTCTTCTTTAATTCTCGCGCGGGTGTCGGCGGCGAGGGCTTTGCCGTCCAGGATATTCGCGGGCATCGGCTCTGTCCTCCTCTCCCTTCGTAAAACCTCGGGCGCGGGCGAAGTTGCCTAAGATGCCGTTGACAAACTTGCCCGATTCCGCTGTGCTGTAAATTTTGGCGAGTTCGACCGCCTCGTTGATGGACACGCTGTAAGGAATGTCGTCCATCTCCAGCAGTTCGTACAACGCCATGCGCAGCAGGTTGCGGTCCACGTTTGCCATGCGCTCCAGCGTCCACCCTGCCGCGTAGTGCATGATGATGTCGTCCAACTGCACGCGTTTCTGCATGACACCGCGCGCCAATGCCTCCGCAAAACTCCACACGTCCGGCGGAGCCTGCCACAACGCTTGCGACGTGACAATCACTTCGTCGAGCGGCAACCGTCCGACGTCTATCTGAAACAGAATTTTTAACGCTAACTCGCGCGCCGTGCGTCGCTTGCCCATAACAAGTCAATGGTGCAACGGGTCAATGGGTCAATGGACATAGGAACCCATTGACTCATTGACTCATTGACTCATTGTTCGTCCAGTCGCCTCTGAATAAAGTTCGTGCTAATTTCGCCCCGGCGGAAGAAGGCGTTCGCCATGATGCGCTGGTGATAGGAGAGCGTCGTTTTGACGCCTTCCACCGTCATCTCCGCCAACACGCGCTCCATGCGAAGAATGGCTTCCTGACGGTCCCGTCCGTGTACGATGACTTTCGCCAACAGCGAATCGTAGTAGGGCGGCATGACGTAGCCCGCATAAAGATGGGAATCCACGCGCACGCCCGGACCGCCGGGCGGGATGAACTGTGTGATCTCGCCCGCCGACGGCGTGAACTGCTTGCCGGGGTCTTCCGCCGTGATGCGACACTCAATCGCGTGCCCCTGAAATTTCACCTCGTTCTGCCGTAGATTCAGGGGTTCGCCCGACGCGATGCGTATCTGCTCTTTCACGAGGTCCGTGCCTGTGACCATCTCCGTGACGGGATGCTCCACCTGCAAGCGTGTGTTCATCTCCAAAAAGTAGAACTCGTTCCGGCGGCTGACCAGAAACTCCATCGTGCCCGCATTCGTGTAACCGACGGCTTTCGCGCCGCGCACGGCGGCTTCGCCGATGCGAGAACGCAGCGTGTGGCTAATGGTGGAACAGGGCGATTCCTCCACCATCTTCTTGTGCCGCGCCGTCTGCACCGAGCAGTCGCGCTCGCCGAGATGAATCACGTTGCCATGTTCGTCGCCCAGAATCTGAAATTCCACGTGGCGCGGCTCTTCCACGTATTTTTCGATGTAGATGTCGCCGTTGCCGAACGCTGCTTCCGCCTCCGCCCGCGCCATCGCTAAAGCGTGCTGCAACTGCGATTCGTTGTGAACGATGCGGATGCCCGTGCCGCCGCCCCCCGCGGCCGCCTTAATCATGAGCGGATACCCCAACTCGTTTGCCACGTGAAACGCCTCGCGGTCGCTGTTCAACACGCCTTCCGTGCCGGGAATGAGCGGCACGCCCGCTTCCTTCATGCGCCGCTTTGCCTCGGCTTTGTCGCCCATCGCCGCGATGACCTCCGAGCGCGGACCGATGAACTTGATGTTGCACTGCTCGCAAATCTCGGCGAAACTGGGGTTCTCCGACAGCAACCCGTAGCCGGGATGAATCGCCTCCGCTCCCGTGTTCAGCGCGGCTTGAATGATGTTGGGGATGTTCAGGTAACTGTCCTTCGCGGGCGGTGGACCGATGCACACCGACTGGTCCGCTAACTTCACGTGCAAAGACTCCTTATCCGCCTGCGAGTAGACCGCAACGGCCTCAATCCCCAACTCATGGCACGCCCGAATCACACGCACCGCAATCTCGCCCCGGTTGGCAATCAGAACCTTACGAAACATAAACCTACGGGAATGAGGCAGAGATGGACTCTTGGAGGGCTGGTCTTGCTGTCCAACCCTCCACTACTCCATCACTCCATGGACTCTCACAGTCGTTGATGTCCCGGATGCGGGCACCGCACCTCGCCGGTCTGCGGGTTGTAGACGTAAGGCTCGCCGCCAACGGCGCATTTGAGCATTTCGGCGGACAGTTTCAGTTCCGCCAAATTCGCAGGCTTCGTTTCCTCCGTCGTCACTCGCATCTGAATCGCCGCCCGAATCTGCTGCAAATTGTTGATGCAGACGACCTCTTTGCCCTTGTCCATCGCCTGCCCCGGCAAACTCTTCTGCTGCCCCCCGCCCAACAGTTTCCCGCCTTGCAGGAATACCAGAGCCAGAATGACAATGATGACGATCACCACGAGGAGAGCCACAAGGGTTTGTCCCCAACGAACACTGCGCGACAGTTGCCGCATAACGACCTCTCCTTTCAAATTACGCATCACATTTCACGTTTCACGTTTCACGCATCACGCCTCTTCTTCTTCCGCCTCCGGCGCAACGTCCGCCGTCTGCGGTGTGGTGTCAATCTCCATGAGCACCTGCCCATATTCCACCGGCTCATCTTCCTTCACCCACACGTTGACAATGCGCCCGGCGGCGGGTGCGTGAACTTCGTTCGGAATGCGCATGGACTCCACGATGCACACCACCTCCCCACTGGGCACCCAATCCCCCTCGTTCCACCGCGGCTCACGGCTGCGGTCTTTAACGTGATGGAAGAGACCCACGACCGGCGCGGTCACGGGAACGAGAGACGTTGTGGGAGCGAGAGGAGGTGCAACATGCGTCGGGGGGGGTGAAGGAACGACGTAAGTCGGCGTTTCCGCAATGGACGCTGATGCCGCTGGCGCCACCGTGACCGTCGGTGCAGGCGTGTCCCTGCGCAGCGTCACACTGCGCCCATTGGAGCGCAGCGTCAACTCCCTCACGTTGCACTCGCGCAACAGAGCCACCAATTCACGAATCTGCTCCATGTTCACGTCCAAGCCGCTTCACCGCAGTAGAGTATAGCACAAACGCGGGGGAGAGGCAATTGCATCGCATCAGGCGGGTGCATTTCAAACTTGTTGGTAGTGAGGCGATTTATCGCCGTCCATGACGCGCAATGAATTGCGCTACTAAGAATGCCTCACAAAACCTGTTTCGCTCCCTTTTGTCCCACGATTG
>FWPU01003269.1_pt1 | contig 41489 bp, 28 predicted proteins | sample 2228361 | NCBI WGS metagenome assembly FWPU01 (sample SAMEA103939777, study PRJEB20133) | metagenome | reverse complement strand
CGAGAAACCTGTCAATGGTTGCTTGTGGGGGGCGGTGTCAGGCACGGGGTGCCTGACCTACGGGGGCTGGCCGCTTTCTTACGGTCGCGGGTCGGTTTTGGTCACACTGCGCGCTGAGGTGAGAGGCGGTCGGGCACGAGTCCACCCAGGTCGCCCAGCTTGCCTAAAGGCCGCCTCAGGCCGCGGTCGGCAGAGTTTTGACAAAACTTAAGTTCGTCACAATCGCTACCGATACTACGGAGCGCTGGTCCGGAAGTACCCATAGGGTGCCTGAGGATTCGGGCGGCCTATAGCCCCTCTTCCTGAGGAAAAAACCATGCAGATCGAGCAACATTCGGCTGCTGTAGCGGGACGGCAGGAGCCGGCCCCCAACCTGCGCGGACCCGTTTCGCGCGGCCCAACGGGCGAGTCTGGCGATTTGGACAATATGCCGCACGTGCTGGCCCGCATCCCCAGTCTGGCCAGCGAGCCCCTCGACGACGAGACCGAGGGGGCCAGCCCCTCGCGGCTGTGGAGTTCCCGGGCCTCGTTAAAGATCCTGGCAGCGGTGGGCGGGGCGCTATTTCTTTTGGCTTTGTGGGGATTTGTGTTCGACCGCAACAAGTCGAAAGACGAGGCGGACGCACCGATTGCCGGTAAGGAACCGTTCCGGCCGGAGGTGCCGGCACCCAACGCCCCGGAAGCGCCGCGATGGGCCGGTCTGCCGAGCGGCAGCGAGCCACGTCCTGGCGAGGCGAAGGGGCCGATTTCGGCCGAGGCTCGGCCAGGGCCGGTCGAGATGTCGGCCGCTGGCGGCGGGCCGTGGATGGGGCCCGGCCAGCCCACCGCCGACCGCTCGCCCGTGCCATGGACATTAAGCGAGCAATCCACGAGTCCAGCCAGCCCGGCGTGGAGCGCCCAGGCCATGGGGCGCTCGGAGCCGGTGCCCGACTGGACCACGCAGCCTTATCCGTCCACCGCCGACCGCAGCAAGCCACCGGTGTGGGATATGGCGGCAGGCCCAGGCCAGCTTTCGGCGCCCGACGAGTCGGGGCGTGGCGTGGGGGCCAGCGATGCGCCGCCCAGCGCGCGGGCGGCTGTGAATCCCATTTACCGCGACGATCGCGACCCATCGGGGACGGCGCCCGCGGCATATACCGGCCCGGCTTCGGCTGGTCAGCGCGAGACGGCCGGGTACGTGTCGCCCCCGGACCCGGGGCAAGGGTTGCCTGGGGCCAGCAATCGGCCTGTGTCGCTTGCCCAACGGCCCCCACTGGATCGGCAACTGCCCGCGGCGGCTGCCCCCTCGCAGGATTTCCGAAACCCGGGCGAAGCGAACTGGAACCGGCCGGCCGATCCTCGCAGTGCCCCCACGCCGGCTGCACGAATCCAGGGGCCGTCGGACCTGCGCGAGGGCCCTGGGGGTGGGCAAGAAACCTTCTCGCCATTCCGCAGCCCAAGCCCCAGCGATTACCGGTCGCCCAGTTTCGGCAATGCTCCCGGCACGCAGGCCGGCGGCGCGGCCGGCACGTATGGCGCCAGCCCCCACGGTTACCTGGCGCCAAGCTATCCGGGCGCCGGAACCGCCTACGGGCCGAGGCCCGGCGCAACCTCCCAACCGACTATGCCGTACGGCGTCGCGCCGGGGTCCAGCAACAGCGCGGCCGGGGTGGGATCGGGCACGGGTTCCGCACCGGCTGGAGGCGTGCCATTGGGAGCCTCCGGGACGTTGAATGACCCCCGATACGGTGCCATGCCATCTGCACCAGTGGCTTCGCCGACGCCGCGATCGAATCCCTATCATAACTTGCTGCCCATGTATCAAGCCCCGGCTGGAAACCAGCCAGCCTCTTTGCCCGCACAACCTGCGGGAGGTTATCGCTATGGTTCGCCCCAGGCCTCTGGTTACGCAGGCGGGCTGGGGCCTTCGACGGCCGGCCCGGGCGGGCCAGGCGCGAACTATAGCCCATGGAGCCCCGCTTCGGCTGGGCAGGGCGGAGGCAGCTACGGCCCCGCCAGCCTACCGCCACGCGGCAGCGTTCCGGCAACAGGCGGTGTGGCGTACCCGCCGAGCTATTCGCTTCCCATAACCCGATAGCCACCCGCCGCGGCGATTGCGGCCCGCGGCAGAGTCGCCGGGTGGCATCCCGCGGTGCTGGCCGGTGTCTCGGTGCCCATAAGCGGTGGCCGACGGAGATGACCCATGTCGGTGCGAGGATCAACCCTGCCATGAGCGTGCTGGATCAAGCGTTTTTCAAGGCGTATGGGGTGGTCGAACCGCCGGATGAGGCGGAGGCGTCCGAGGCCGTTCACGCCGCGGAGGGTCCCACCGACCTTTGTGCAGGGGGGGAACCTGAAGCTATTCGTGCGGCAAAGACCACAGCCTCGGCCTTGGAGGACCGGTCAACGAACTTGGGGAGCGGCCCGGCCTGGCCCCGCTTTTCCGCGAGCATTCTGGCCGGCGCCGAGTGGCCTTGCGAAAAGCCGGCCGAGGCGGTCGGTCCATCCAGGGGTTCGAATCTGCCGGACCGCGCTGCGTCCAGGGGCACCCAAGGCCATATTGGCAAGCAGGCGGAACCGTCGGCACCTGCGGACGAGCAACCGGAAAGCCCTCTCGCGATGGTGCCTGGAAGCGCAACACCCAGGGCCGCAGAGCCTGTGGGTGTGGTGGCCGTCACCGAGCCGCCCCTGGCCGCACTGACCGATGCCGCGCGGGCTGGAGAGGCGGCGGCCGTCACCACGCCGCTTGCGGCTGCGGCGGCCGAGCCGCCAATGCAGACCGCAGAGGCACAGCAATCGGCAAACGGTTTTTCGCCCCAGCTTCAAGTGGACCGCTATTTCTGGCCGGCGGGGGTCGTTCGCCTTTGCCAGGTGGCCCAAGGCCCGCTGGACGCCGTGATCGACAGCGTGGCCCTTGAGGCGGCCCAGGGAAAGAACGTGGTGGGTGTAGGGCATTGCCGCTCGGGCGACGGAGCCACAACCTTGCTGTTGCGCTTGGCGCGGCGCCTGGCCGAACACGGGGTGAAGGTGGCTCTGGTCGATGCCGACTTGCGATCGCCCCGTCTGGCCCGGCGCCTCGGGGTGCTGGCCGAACAAGGCTGGGACGACGTGTGGGCCGGCCGCATCTCGCTGGCCGAGGCGGTCGTCGAGTCGCTGCACGATCGGCTGGCACTGCTTCCCTTGGCCGACGGGGGAGCCGCCCACCCGCTTAAAGAGAACAAGTCCCAAGCTCCGCGCGGCGAAGTTGGAAGTGCGGCGGTCCCGTCGCCGGCATCCGCCGTGGCCGAACTCCGGAAGCATTACGACGTCGTGCTCGTGGACCTGGGCTTTTGCAGCCAGGCGGCCGCGATGCTGGCCCCGGGTGGCGGACACCCGTGGGTCGATCGGACGATCATCGTGCGCAACCAGCGGCGGCCCCGGCCCGCCGAGTTCGCGGCGGCCGTTCGGCGCTTGCAATCGTTGGGGATCGATACCGCCGTGGTCGATAATTTCGTCTAGACCGGCAAAGGCCCTGGAAACCTGGGGAGCCGGAGGCCCAAGGTCCCGTCTCCGCCCCGGGGAAGCGGCTCGCACAAGGGAGACCTGGCCGGAGCCTCCCGGCGCCGGCTTGTCGCGGGCATGCCCCGCGGAGGGGTCTTTGCGGATCGGAAAACAGCCCACTTGCGGCGGGCGAAGCCACATGTACACCGCGTATTGGGGATTGCACCAGCGCCCATTCGACAACGGCTGCGACCTGGCCTTCTACTATCCGGGCGAGTCGCATCAGGCCGCGCTGTTGAAGCTCCGCTATGTGATCGAGACCCGGCAGGGCGGGGCGGTGCTGGCCGGTCCGGCCGGGTCGGGCAAGACCTTGCTGGTGGCCATGCTCCGCGCCATGCTCCCCCAGCAAATGGACCCGTGGCTCCACCTGGTGTATCCGCAAATCTCCAGCGACGAGTTGCTGGCCTGGCTGGCGGGCCAGCTTTCGGGGCGCTGGCCGGCCGGAGGCTTGTCCGTGGCCCAAAGCCTGCGGGCCATCGAAGACACGCTGCGCGAGAACGCCCGCCAGGGGCGGCACGCCGTGCTGGTCATCGACGAAGCCCATCTGCTGGACGACCCCGAGACGCTGGAAGCCTTGCGCCTGCTCATGAATTTCCAGCACGAGGGGCAGGGATGCCTGACGCTTCTGCTGGCCGGTCAGGTGCGGCTGCTGCCGTTGGTGGACCGTGCCCCGCCGCTGGAAGAGCGGCTGGCCGTGCGCTGCCTGTTGCGGCCATTCAACGAGGCCGAGACGGCGGCCTACGTGGCGCACCGGCTGCGGGTGGCGGGCTGCGATCGGCCCGTGTTCCAAACCGAGGCCCTGGGCACGCTGCACCGGCTGTCCGAGGGGATCGCCCGGCGCATCAACCGCCTGGCGGACCTGGCACTGTTGATTGGCTTTGCCGAAGAGGAGCAGGCGATCACGCCGGCCCACCTGGAGGCCATCGCCCAGGAATTGGCCGCCGTCGCGCCCGAGTAGGGCCTTGGCCGGGCCCTTGCAGGGGGCAAGCCGGGGCCCACGCACGGTTTCGCGCCCACCCGCGCCGCAGGCGCACCCTTTGCAAGGCTTGCCTGGCCGCGCTGGTCCGGCCGGCCCAGCGCCCCCCGCACCCGCCGCCCACGCCTGGAGCATCTGGAACTGCCGGCCAAAATCCTGCTCCGAAACCCCGTAAGGGCTCTTGAAGAAACTGGCCAGGAAGGTCATCCGCCCCGTGTGGCCGCGGCGCCACGCCAGTTCGGTAAAGCGGACCAGATCGAGGACCAAAGGGGCGGCCAACAGCGAATCGCATCCCTGCCAGATGAACTGCAACGTCATGGGCGTGCCCAGGAAGCCCTGGAAGTGGACGTGGTCCCAGGCGGTCTTCCAGTCGCCCAGGCTTTCGATGTACTCGATGGAGACGAGGGTCTGCGGCGCGTAGCCCAGGATTTCGCGGAGGAGATGGTCTTTGCTGGCGATCTTGGCCTGCTTGTTGGCCGGGTCGCTGAGCACCACGCCATCCAGATTGCCGAAGATGTTGTGTCCCACCCAACTCATCACGCGCAGGTTCCGGTTGCGGAACATGGGGGCCAGGGTGCTTTTGAGCAGCGTCTCGCCGGTCTTCCCGTCGCAGCCCATGTGGCGGGTGTCGCGGCGGCGGGCCAGGTCGTCGATCGCCGCCGGTGCCGAGCCGAGCGACGGGGTGAAATTGATGTACGAATACCCCAGGTCCAGCGCCGCAATGGCATACAGGGTGCTGGCCGGCAGAATGGCAGCCAGGGGACCATCCAGGGCGTCCTGCAAGGCGTCCCAGGTGTCGGGCAGGCCCGAGGCATCGACCGGCGGCTCGGTCGAGGCCACATTGACCACGATGGTATGCTCCAGGCCGTGCTGGGCGGTGAACCGCTGCAGGTCCTCCTGCAACCGGGCGATGGCCTGGCGCGGGCTTTCGTGGGTGGGAATTTCGGGGCCGGCCAGGCGGTGGATGGCCGGCCCGGTGCCCACGATCGTCCCCGGCCGCACACGGGCGTCGATGGCCTCCAGGTCCTCGCGGCAGGCCGCCACCAATTCCGGGGCGAGGGCGTGGCTTTGCGAGACCAGTCGGGCCGCTTCGTCCACCAAGCGCACGGAGCGGATCTCGTGCCCGGCCACCAGGAAGTCGCCCCAGCCGGCCAGGGGGAGGTGGCGGAACTCGGGCAGGCTGCTGACCAGGCCCACATCGCCCGCCAAGCCGCGTGCCAAGGCCGATAGCCCCACGATCGCCGTGGATGCCACGCCCCCCCGGGCGCCGATCAACCATAATCCGATTCGGGGTGCGGGCATGGTCATCGCTCCGCCGACAGCACCTGCCGCAATAGCGCCGACAGGTCGTCGTATCCAACGTCCGAAGGGGGCCCCGGGGCATAGTGGAACACAGCGTGGTGCGACTTTTTCGGCAAGGCCAACAGGACCGACGACACCGTGCCGTACTCCCCCCCGCAAATAATCGCCCCGCGCCGGCCCTGGGAATCGGGCTTGCGGGCAAACGTCCGGCTGGCCACCGCCAGGAAAGCCACGGCCGAATCCAGTCGCTGCAACGTCAGCAACCGGCGCACGTACTCCTGGCGCTCATCGCTGGCGTCGTTGACCCGGCTGTTGGAAAGGATATGCAGGCCCGGCCCCAATTCCACCGTCTCCAGGCTGTCGCCCCCGTGGACCACCAGGGCATTGCGGGCATCGACGCAAATGAAATTGGCCCCGGCATACTGCCCGGTGCGAAGCTGACAAGCGCAATACTCGGCCGCCTTCACGGCCGTCTCGCAGTTCAACAATTCGCGGCATAACAAACCTCGCGAGCGGGGCTCCGGCGGCACCGCCACCTTGGGCCGATTGGCCACCGCCACAAACAATCCGAACTGGTTCACCCCCAGCCAGGTGCCTCCCGCCTTGCGGTCGATGCCGCAGATGACCCGCGGCCGGCCTGGCTGGATTCGCGGCGGCTGGCTGGGACGGTCGTAAAACTCCTCGCGATTCTGAGCGACCAGGATGGGGGCATCGCGCGCCACCTTGTATTGCAACGCAAGCAAACACATAGACCTTGACCGCCAAATGCAATCCAATCGCACGCCAAACCCGTAACTTAGTCTTGCTGGAAGCAAGATGGCACCCCCCTAAAGTACGGTTATCCGTATTCCCGGGCGCCCTCCCGGGAGGATTCTCCCGTTTGCGAAACCTTGAGGGACGCTCCCACCACCGGACCGGACCCGTGCGTCGTCCCAGGGCCAAGGCCGGCCGCAGCACTTGTTGCGAGCCACGCCGCGCAATGGCCCAAAGGAAGGCCATGTTGCTCCCGTGACGTTTATGCAGGGCCAGGCCGCTTCGTGCGGCTTTTGGCGGGCCGCTGGCCGGCGTGGCCTGGCGAGGCTTTTTCCAGGCGTGGCTTGGCGTTTTTCCGGGTTCCATGCCGATTCCGCACAGCGCGTGGCTCCCAGGCACGCTCGGCTTGATCCCCGCGGATCCGTTCTTGCGGGGCCGGCCCGGCCCCGGGGCCCATAAGCTACGCTTGTAGTGAGCCAGGTGGTCCGCGGGCCGGCCCGCCTGCCCAGGAAACCCCGCCCCGCGGTCGTCGGCCTGCTGGCCGGGGCGAAACGGCCGCCGGCAAGCCGCCAAGGTGGTTGTCGTTCCGGATGTTCAATGAGTGATCTCCCGGACTCCCTCCAGTCGCTCTTGGGGCGAGCCCAACAACTTTACTCGCTCCCCGCAGTGGCTATGCGCGTGCTGGAACTGGCCAGCAACCCCCAGATCGACACCCGCGCCCTGAAGGAATGCATCGAGAATGACCCGGCACTGACCGCCAAGATCCTCCGCGTGGTGAATAGTTCGTTGTTCGGCCTGAGCCGGCAGGTGTCCGACCTGAACCAGGCCCTGGCCCTGTTGGGCATCAAGCCGCTGAAGTTGCTGGTCTTGGGCTTCAGCTTGCCGCCGGGCCTGTTCCAGGACATCGCCGCCGAGACCCTGGCGTGGTACTGGCGCCGGGCGTTGACGCGCGCGGTGGCGGCTCGCGAAATCAGCCAGACCGCGTGGCGCCAACCGGGTGACGAGGCCTTCCTGGCCGGCCTGCTCCGCGATCTGGGCCTGTTGGTTTTGATCCAGGAATTGGGGCCGCCGTACCACGCGTTTCTGGACCGCGCCCGGCGAACCGGAGGCGATCTGGCCGCGCTGGAAACCCAGGCGCTGGGGTTCGACCACCGGACGCTCACCGCCGCCTTGCTTCGCCAGTGGCATCTGCCCGAAAACCTGTGCGCCGCCGTCCAGCCCCCCGGCCCGCAGGACACTGCCTCGCCGGCAGCCCGGCGCCTCGCGGAAATTGTGGACCTGGCCGAGTTGGTGGCCAGCGTTCTCGTCGAGGCCCGCCCGGAACCGCTCCAACAACTGCTGGGCCGGGCGCTGGAAGAGCATGGCCTGTTACCCGAGCAACTGGCCGCTCTGGCGGCAGAACTGGAGCTGAAGGTGGAGCAACTGGCCGAGGTGCTCTCGGTAGGCTTGTCGCCGGGGATGACGTACACCGAGGCATTGGCCCGGGCGCACGCGGGACTGGCCACGGCGGCCTCTTCGGCGGCCGAGGACCTCCTTCGCCATGAGCTGGAAGAATTGCAGCAGGAAGTTCAAGGCCTTTCGGCGATGGCTGGCCGGGCGCTGCACCGAGAAGTGTCCCCCGGCCCTGCAGGTAGCCCCAGCCCGCTGCGCGAGCCGCCACCGCGCCGGCGTGCCAAAGGGGCCGAACGGCGAACCGCCGTGGACGAGGCAACCGCTTGCCCGCGGCAGCGGGCGGCCGAAGTGCAGCCAGATCCGCTGGTGCTGGAGCGGCTGTCGATGGGGGTGGCGGCCTGCCGCCAGGCCCGGCTCCCCCTGAGCTTGCTGTTGCTCGAGATGGTGGACGCGGATCAATGGGTCGTGCACGCAGGCCCCGGAGCCTTCGGCCGCGTGGTGAACCTCCTGGAGTCCGTCTGCGGAGGGCTGGAACATCCGAACAGCACGATTGTTCCGTGGGGCGACGCCGGATTCGCTGTGATCTTGCCCGATTGCGACCGGCGTTTGGCCGTTGAACTCGGGCATCAGGTGCTCGATGCGATGCGCCGCGCAATGGCCAAATGGGCAGTGCCCGGGGGCATGATGCCTGCAATAGCCGCGGGCGTGGCCAGCGTGGCCATGCCCCCCAAGAACTTCCCCGCCCACGACCTGTGGAGCGCAGCCTACCGGTGCCTGAACGGCTCGCAGGCGTCGGGAGGCGGCGTCGTCAAGAGCATTGAGATTTATTGACGGCAGCACGGCGGGAAGATGCCGGCGTGCAAAGACCGCCTTCGGCGGTGCGCGGCGCGGTACCACCGGGGGCGTGAGCCGCGCGGCTCGATGTCGGGTGGGGGCTCCGCACCCACGCCTCACCATTTGCGCTATCGCAGGGTGGGTGCTCGGCACCCACGCCTCACCATATGCGCTATCGTAGGGTGGGTGCTCGGCACCCACGCCTCACCATATGCGCTATCGTAGGGTGGGTGCTCGGCACCCACGCGTCACCATTTGGGCGTGGGTGGAAGCACCTAGCCTACAATTGCGCGTGGGTGCAAGCACCCACCCTACTTTTTGTCCAACCGCTGGCAAGCTGGGCTGGCTGCGGACTACAATTGGAGAGTTTGGAGCGTGCAGCGCGTCCCGGGGGCCCCTCGTGGGTGTGGAAATTTTTATTTCCGTGGTGGGAACGTGGACCCCATCCTTTTCTCCATTACCTGTCCCACGTGCCAGCGGATGTTGGCAGTCCGCGAGGAGTCGGCCATCGGGGCCATCCTCCCGTGCGGCCGGTGTGGAAGCATGGTCCACGTGGTCCCCCCCGCCGGTTGGGTCTCCCAAGCCTGCCGCGCAGTCCAGGGGACCGTGCCCTCGGAGGCCCAGCCGGGCCAGGCGTCGCCTACCGGACCGGATCAGCCCCCCGCCCAGCCCGCGCCGCGTGCCGACATTCCAGTGGCAGCCGCGGCGGTCCCTGCAAGCCCTCCGCAGCCTGGTTCCCCTTTGGGTGTCGAAAAGCCACTGGCAGCCACGGGGGCGGCCGCGGCGTCGTCTGAGGTTCAGGCTGCCGCTGCCACCGTGCCTTGGTTCGGCGCGAAGGCTCTGGCTTTGACCCTTGGCGCCATGGTGCTGCTGGCTTGCGGCGCGGCGGTGGTCGTTTGGCGCACTTCCTGGCCTCGTGCGAGCGACCCCTCGGGCGAAATGTCGGCTGCCTCTGTCGAGCCGGCCGGTACCCAAGAACCGGCTGCGCCTGCGGTTTCGCCCGAGCAGCCGAGCGAGCCGTTCCAACCGCGTCGTTGGTTTCCGCCTCAAACGCGGTGCGTGGTGGGGGTGCGAGTTGCCGAGCTTTGGCAGTGCGCCTGGGCCGACCGGCTGCTTCAAGCCGCCGAACCTGCTTGGAGGCCCACCGCAGGCCGGCTGATGGAGGCGTTCGGGCTAAGACCCGGCGAGGTGCGGCAGCTTATCTGGGCCGCGCCAGAATTGGATACCTGGCAGACCCAAGCCGTTGTGTTCATCGAACTGGAGGCCGAGGACGGGGCCGCGCGCTGGCGTGACGCCGGGCAACCGGTTGCCCTGGAGGCCGGCGGGTTGGCATGGCGGCAGTTTGGCAGCGGGGCGTGGCTTGCGCCGTTTGCCGTGCTTGACGGGCGGACGTTGGTTACCGGCCCGCCCGAACTCCTTGCCGAGTTCTCCCGCGCCGAGCCGCCCCCCTTGGTTAGCAAGCCCATCGAGCGGCTGTTGCAGGTGGGGGCCTGGGATGGGCATTTCGTGCTTTTGGATTTGGAAGCTGCGCGGCAGGCGGGCTGGACGCAGGTGGCCCGATGGTTGGACGTCTGGCCAGCCGGTCGCGAGGCCTGGCACACCTTGTGGAACGTGCCCCAGGGGATCGGCGTGAGGGTGCAGGTGGCGCAAGCGCCCGCAGGCACGGCGGTGGTCGTGTGCCAGGGCTTGTCTGCGGCCGAAAAAGTCCGCCAGGCGGTGGAGCAGCTCTTGCCGGCTGCTGCCTCGGCGCTGAACGGCCTGGCGGGGGGCATCCCGGCCCGCGTTCGCACCGGCCGACTTCCGGCCGCCCTGGCCGACCGTTACGAGACACTGCTCAAACAGAGCGAGGCCGCGCTGCGCGCAGCCCAGTGCGAGGTGGTCGAGGGCGACGTTTTCGTGCGGCTCGACGGGGCGCCGCAGGTTTCCGAATGGGTCGGGGCGGCCCTGGATTGTCCGGCCGCGGTGCTGGCGGACTGGCTTGCGGCCGGCCTGGCCATCGACGAGGCCAACCAGGCGCGCCTGGTGGGGGGCCTGCGGGCCTATGCCAGGGCCGAAGGGCGTTTCCCCCCAGGTGCCGGCGGCGGCACCCTGTTGCCCCCTGCCACCCGATTGAGCTGGATTGCCCTGGCCCTGCCGTATCTCGACCGGCGCGATTGGCGGCGCGAACTCGACCCCGCGTATTCCTGGAACAGCCCGCATAACCGGCCGGTCAGCCAGCGGCGCCTGGAGATCGTCATCAACCCGCTCATTAGCGAGCAGACCACCGAGGCCGGCTTTCCGGTGACGCACTATGTGGGTGTGGCGGGAGTAGGGGCCGACGCGGGCGATTTGCCGGCCAGCGATCCCCGCGCCGGGATGTTCGGCTATGCCCGCAGCATCCGGCCCGAGGACCTGCCGCGCGGTGCCTCGAACACCCTGGCGACCCTCGGGGTAGTCCGCGACCTGGGCCCCTGGGCCGCTGGCGGCCATGCTACGGTCCGTCCCCTGACGCGGCGACCTTATGTGAACGGCCCAGACGGCTTTGGCAGCGGCCAGCCCCACGGGATGTTGGCCGGCATGGCCGACGGCTCGGTGCGGTTTATTTCCAAAGACACGGACCCGGCCGTATTGGAACAACTGGCCGTTTTGCAACGTCTCGGCCCGGGCCCGATGGGCGACAGCGGCGGCCTGGCGGCCGGGCCCGCCGGCACGAGCGCGGCCGGCACAGAAGCAGATTCGGGCTTGGCACCCGGCCCGCGGCTCCCCTCCCTGCCGCCCCTGGAGGGGACGGCGCTTTCTTCCCAGCCGCCCGCCCAGCCGCGACCGGCCGCTGGGCCGCATCCCAGCCCCTCGGCCGAGCCAGCCACCCTCCGCGCAGGCCAGCCTGAGACTGGCGCGGCCGCGCCCGCCGAAGTCCCCTCCCACGCCGAGGAGCAGCCGTCTGTGGATATCGAGGCCCGCCTGGCCGACATGGTGCCCGGCATTCGCTTCGATTCGACCCCGCTCATCGCGGCCGTGCGGCTTTTGAGCCACATGTCGACCATCCCCATCGCCATGGACTTCGAGGCGTTGAACCTGGCAGGCGTAACCCTCCAGGATCCGGTAACCGTGGAACTCGCCGACGCCCCGCTAGGCGAAGTGCTCAAAGCGGTGCTGGCCGCTCGCCGCTTGGATTTCGCCGTGCAGAAGGACTGTATCCTGGTCACCGGACCGGCCGCGGATCGTACGAAACTGCGGACGGAGAGCTACTCGGCCAGCGACCTGGCCGTGGGGCCGGCCGGTCTGCGTGAGCTGGCCGAGCGCATCGGCCGCCTCGTTGCGCCGGAGACGTGGCGCGAGGCGGGCGGTAGCGGGAGCCTCGTCATCCGGCAAGGCGCCATCGAGGTGACGCAGAGTGCGGCCGTGCACCATCAGATTCGCACGTTTCTGGCCAAACTGCGGGCGGCCCGAACCCGCCCCCCCGCGGCTGCCCGCCAGGTGCTGGCCAGCCGCTACGATCTGGCACGTTCCCGGCTCCGTCGGCTGGTAACGTCCAATTTCATCCAACCCGAGCCTTGGCCGCGCATCCTGGCCGACCTCGAGGCGGTCAGCCACACAACGATTGTGGTCGATTGGGGCGCTGTGGGGGCCGCGGGAGTGCGGCCGGACGCGCCGGCCACCCTGCGGGTCCACGAGCAGCCGCTGTCCGAAGCCCTGGTCTCGCTCCTTCAGCCACTGGGCCTGACCTACCGCATCGCGGCCCCCGAGGTGCTGGAGGTGACGACGCCCAGCGCGGTAGCAGCCCGGCTGGAGCTGGAGTTCTACCCGGTCAGGGACCTCATTGGTCCGGGCGAAGACGGAGAAGCCCTCGCCGAGCGGGTGAAGGCCCAGATCGCTCCCCAGTCGTGGAGCGAGGCCGGTGGTGCCGGCGTCCTGGTGTTTGACGCGCCCTCGGCGTGCCTGATCGCGCTGCAATCGCAGCACACCCAGGTGAGGATTCAACTGCTACTGGCCAAATGGGCCGCCGAGGCCCGCCAACCGTCTCCCCAGGCGGCCGGTACCGCTGCGGCAGGCCCCCAGCAGTAACCGATTCCCGTGCGTAAGCGCTGCCGGCTGGGTGTGCGATTGCTTGAATGCGCCCGGCACGGAGCTTGTTCGGCCCCGGGGCACTCTTCTGCGGTCGCATTCGAGCAGCGCGTTTTGGAGGACAAACTGCACTGCTTGCCGGCATCTGGCCAGCAAGCGGGCACCCGGCAAGCAGCAAGACACATGCCGCCGCGATCTTCAGCATTTTGCCCGCAAGAGTTCGCGGACTCGCTTTTCGATGGCCGCCAGGATGGCCTCGTCGCTGGGGTTGGGCGACTCCAAGGCTGGGCGCAAGGGGATCGGCACATCGTCCATCCGGTACACCGTGCCGCCGGTGTGGATGCCATACACGGCCGGGGCAAAGGCCACGGTGGCCTGGCGCGTGGTAGGCGTCTGGTTGGGGTCCAGGGCAATGTACGGGATGCGGGCGAGGTGTTCGCGGGCCGGCTGGCTAAAATTGCTCATCGGGTCGGCCGAAATGATGAGCGCCGCGTCGGCCTCGCCCCGGGCCAGGATGTCGGCTGCCGTGTATTCGCCCGGGTTAAACCGCGGATAACCCCGGCTGAAGTTTACACCAAACGGGTAGCCGGTGGTCCAAGCCAATACGTTATCGGCCCCGGTGACATTGCCGTGCCCGCGCACCGGCTTGGCCACGAAGCGGGTCCACTGGTTCAAGTCGCGTGCCAAGGCCAAAAGGGCCTCGCTATTGAGATGTTTGCCGCGGGTCATGGTCAGGCCCATGCCGAAAAACAGCACCCCGAAGCGGGCCTTTTTCATGCGCTCGGCCAGTTGCTGCCATACGTCCAGGGGGACGCCGGTGTCAGCCTCGACGCGATGGGCATCCAGCGCAACCCCTTTGACCAGGGCCCGCAGGGTCCATAGGGCCTCGAAATCGCGCCGCGGTGCGATGGGGATGAACAGGTCGGCGGCTGCCGCGCTCTTGGTCCGCCGCACGTCCACCACCACGCAAAAACGGTCCTTGCGCCCCCGCGGCACAAACAGTCCTGCGGGCATCAAGGTGTACCGGGTGAAGTGGCGGGGGTGGCTCTCGGCTGGGTTGCCTCCCCAATAGATCACCAAATCGGCCCGGTGGCGAATCTCGCCCAGCGTGGCGGTCACCTCGCCTACCGACTGAAAGGCCATGCCCGACGGCCCGTGGCACACGCTGGTGGTGGTATCCACCGTGCCGCCAATCCAGTCGGCGATAGCCACGGCCCGCCGCTGGGCCTCGCAGGTGGTATCGCTCAAGCCGTAGACCAGGGGATAGCGGGCTTGGACGAGGATTTGGGCCGCCCGCTCGATCCCCTCTGCAAGCGGCGCCGGTCGGCCTTCGATCAAACACGCCGGACGGTGCTCGTCCCCGTGGTTCAGAAACCACGCCTTGCCCAGGACGCAGGCGTGGCGGGCCTCGACGATGCGATCGCCCTGGACCACCAGCTCGATATCGTCGCACACACAGCCGCAAAACGTGCAGGCCACATCGGCGACCACCTTGCGCTGGCCGGCCGGCGCCTGCACCGGGCCACCCGTTGTCACGCCAGTTTCTCCACGGTTACGTCCAGCCCCTTGCTGTCGGGCATGCCCGAGCCGTGCGTATCGGCCCCCATCAAGCGGCTGGACACGTCGCCATACGCGATAAACAGGACACCGGGGGGAAGTTCGCCGGGGCGGGCGGCGGCCACCACCGCCTCGGCCTGGCCGGCCAGGCTGGTCAGCCGCACCCGTTGGCCCGGGCGGAGTCCCAGCCGCGCCAAATCCTCCGGGGCCATCTGAACCCGCGTGGTTTCCGCCGTGTAACTCTCGCCGGCCTTCCCTTCGCTAATCCCGCATCCCTGGGCCGCGGTGCGGCCGGCAATGAGCACGAACTTCGGCCCACGCCAAGCGTCGGCCGATTCAGGACTCGTCTCCATCGTGCCGCCAAACCTCGTTACTAATACGCAGGTGCGGCCCACCGGCGCCAGCTCCTCGAAAAGCACAGATCGCTTGCAAGCGGGTCGGCTGGGGCAGACCCCTGGGCCTGCGGCCCCTGGAACCGATGGGCCTTCGGCCGACATTGTTCGCCGCACGCCCCTGCCAGGCAAGATCGGTACCCCAGCGGCACGTCGGATCCCCCACAGCCGCCAGAGCGAAAATGCCGCTGCGCAGGGGGGGCCCCCGCTGCTTGCGTCACCCGATCAGCACGACCAGCAGCCGTTTGGGCCCGTGGACGCCAAGGATCAGGATTTTCTCGATATCGGCCGTGCGGCTGGGACCAGTGATCACCACCGTTTCGCCGCGGGCATCCGGGTCGGCCAGGGTCGCGGCCATTTCCGGCCAGGCTGCCGGCAGGTGTTCGCGGAGCCGGTCCACCGGCGACACCATCACGCAGGCAGGCGGCAGATAGCACAGCAGCCGTTCCTGCGCAGTGCGGCAGGTGAGCACGCAGGAGCCGGTGTCGGCCAGGAGCCATTCGGCTTCCAGCAGCGAGACAGGCAGTTCAGCCATGGAGGTGGGGGTCCACTCGGGCTGGGGCCACACGATGCGGTCCGGGCCGAGCGCCTCGGCCAGTTGCCGGCACACAGGCCGGTCCAGCACGGCCACGGGTTGCCATCCCTGGCTGCTACACAGTTCCGCCAACTGCCGGCCTGCCTCCTCGATGTTCCCCACGCGCAGCACCTGGCCATGCACCGCCTCGAGTTCTTCCTGAAAGCGGCTGGCCATTGCGGCCCAATCGGGGTTCTGCCGCGGCCAGACCTCCGGCACCGGCGGCGGCTCGATAACAGGCTGGCCAGCCAGCGCCGAACGGATGCGGTGCAAGATGGCGTCTCGGCTATTCATGACCGCCTCCCCGCGCAGGATGGGGGCATTGTATCTGCACAACGTGCCACAAAACGGCGTGCGCCATCGTCTTCCGCCCGAGTTTGCCTGCGGCGAGCCCGGCAGCGGCCAGAGGCCTAAACCCCGCCATCCTCTGCGCGGTCGGACCGCCGGGCTTCGTTGGGAACTCGAGGCTTGTCATTCGGCGTTTCGCTCCCTGGAAGGGGCCGATGCCGTGGCCGCGCCTGCGTCCTGGCGAGGCTGCTCCTGCACGTGGTTGCCCGCAACCACCCTGCCGGCCACCCCTGTAACCTCGGGCTGGTGGGCACCTTGCCGGCGCCACCACATGCGGAAGGTCGGGCCGCGGGGCACCTCGGGCAAATCGCGGCCGCGGGTCCAGGCCCCCAGTTTTCCCGGTTGCCACGGCAGCCAGCGGGCGATCCGCAGACCGGCACGCACGGCGAACATCGCAAGGCGGTAGCGGAGGGGCCCGCTCATGGCCAGGGCCCAGGCCCTCCACATCCATCGCTCCAGGGGCGAGCGCATTGGAGACGGCTCGTTGACCGCCCGATGTCGCAGGTGGACCAACTGGTGGGGGATGTCGATCTTTACCGGGCACACTTCGCCGCAGGCCCCGCAGAGCGAAGAGGCGAAAGGCAGCGTACCCGCCTGCCGGAGCCCCACCAAATGCGGCGTGAGGATCGAACCGATCGGCCCCGGGTAGACCCATCCGTAAGACCACGGCGTGGCGCGGCGGTACACCGGACAAGCATTCAGGCACGCCCCGCAGCGAATGCAGGCCAGGCTCATCCGCGCCGCCCGATCGGCCAGTACCTGCGTCCGCCCGTTGTCCAGAATCAACACGTACAGCTTTCGCCCCGGTGCCGGACCGTGGATCAGATGCGTGTAGGTCGTGAGCTTCTGGCCCGTGCCGCTGCGCGCCAGCAGGTTCAGGAACACCGGCAGGTGTTCCAGCCGCGGGATGAGTTTTTCGATCCCCATCAGGGCCACATGCACCCGGGGGGCGGCGGTCGAAAGCCCGCCATTGCCCTCGTTTTCCACGATGCACAGCGTGCCCGTCTCGGCAATGGCGAAGTTCACCCCCGAGGTGCCCAGATCGGCGCTGATAAAGTCGTGCCGCAGGTGACGCCGGGCAATGGCGGTCAATGCCTGGTGTTCGGCCGTGTAGGGCTCGCCGAGCTTGTCGGCAAACAGCCGGCCCACATCGCCGGCCGACATGTGCAGCGCCGGCGTCACGATGTGTACCGGCCGCTGCCCCGCAAGCTGCACCAGGTACTCGCCCAAATCGGTCTCGACGGCCCGCACACCGGCCTCGGCCAGCACGTAATTCAGCTCCATCTCCTCGCTGACCATCGACTTGGCCTTGACCACCGTGCGGACCTGGTTTTCGCGGGCAATGCGGAGGAGGAGTTCGTTGGCCTCGGCCACGGTCTGGGCATAAACGACCGTCGCCCCCCGGGCCGTAATCTTCTGCTCGAATTGCACCAGCAGCTTGTCGAGATTGGCCAGGGCGTATGCCTTGATCCGGTGGGCCGACTCCCGCCACCGTTCCCACTGCGGGATCGCAGCGGCGATCTGGCGATTCTGGCGCGTGGAGCGTTCGGCCGACATGGCCAGCGCCGAGCAGGGCTGCGGCTCGGAGAGCCCCACGGTCAATTGCTTCAAAAAGGCGGCACCAGCGTGCGAATGCAAATGGCTATCGATCATGGCGGCTTGCGCCCGGCAAAATGGACCGCCCCCAGGCATGGTTGAAGTATCGCACCCGGCCCCCGGCCGAACAAGGGGGCAAGGCCCGTTCCCCAGCACACCCCGCGCTCGCCTTGGTGTTTAAGGCCGGCTTCTTTCTGCCCGACCCGGCCAGGGAGGGGCAAAGCGCCCGGCTTGCACAATCCAAGCCGGGCCTCGAAGCGGCCGCCGGCTGAGGGCTACCGGACTTTCAAGCGAGAGCCGACCTCGCAGGCACCAGCCCGCTGGTCAAGAGGCGCGTGCCCACAGTGCGCAAGAAGCCGTTACGCGGCAGAAAGCCGCACGCCGCCGGCGCCTTGCTCCGGCCCGCCCGTCCCCCGGCCGTACAAGTACGGGTTCAAGGTGGGATCGTTGTACATCTTGAACTGCCGGTACACCTTCAGGCGCTTTCTGCCGGCAAAGATGTCGTTCAGCAGTTGCTGGAGGGCTTGGGCCAGATCGGCAAGCTGGACGCGGAGAATAGCCAGGCGCTGCTCGGCCTTGGCGCGGTGCTCGGCATCGGCATCGGTCCGCCGGGCCTGCTCCTCCATGTGGTAAATCCGTAATGCCAATACGGAGAGGCGGTCGATGGCGCTGCCGGGAGTCTCTGTGTTGAGCCTGGCCCGGGGCCGCGGCACCGTCCCCCATGCTTTGAGCTGGGCCAGCAGAAACTCGTCAATCCGTTCGATGCAGTCGTTCCTCTGCTGGTTCAGGCGGTCGATGGTCCGCTTGACCTCCGCGATGACCGAATCCCCCACATTGGGGCTGCGGGCGATATCTTCCTGATGCCACAAGAGGAAGTTCTTCTGATGCTCCTGGCACACCAAGTCCAGGAGGCCTTGCCCTTCCAGGGGGTTGTCCACCTCCTGGGTGTGCCACCGCTCGACCATGCTGCGGTGCAAGTCCGTTATCGCGCGAACGTCGATCATCTTCGGGTTCCATCCCTTCGAGCAACGGCCGATACGGGCCCGACAAGGCCCCAACAATAGCCAAAGTTCCGCAGCCGGGCAACGGCAATCCCCTGGTAACCTGGAAAGCGCTCCGATTTTGGGGACTCTGGCCAAACCGGGCCAAGCGGCCATCCTGGGCTCCTCCACAGGCCACGGCTGGTTCCAATGGCCTCAACTTTTCCGGCGCAAGCCCGACGCGGGTCAGCAGAGCGGCTGGCCGGTCCGGCCGGAGGGTCCAAACGGGTCCAGCGCCTCGGGCGCGAGCCCGCCAGCGCAAACAAAAACCCCCAGGCCGCAGCCTGGGGGTCTTCGACAGTCCGACCCGATCGCGGTGGCTTAGACCACCCGCACGCGCTCGGCCCGCGGCCCCTTGGGACCACGGCCTTCTTCGTACTGCACGCGCTGGCCCTGACGCAGGTCCTCGATCTCCGCCCCCTCCAAGGCCGAGTGGTGGAAGAACAGGTCGCCCCGTTCTCCCTGGATGAATCCGAACCCCTTGTCAGTCACCAGCTTCTTGATGGTACCTTGCGGCATCTCCATCACTCCTCGAAAAACAGACGTACTTTGACCGGCCCAATCGCTCGCGGCCCCACGATACAGGAGCAACCAGCCGGCCCCGCCACCAAAGGAGGAAACTCAACCGCAATCAGACAGAGATACCGCGTGCGGCTCGTCGTCGGACCACAGTGGGAACAGAACACATCCACTCGAAGGAGTGCGGGGCAATTCGCTCCCCTCCTTTGGTTCAGTGAACTATACGACCTTTTTCGGGACCAACAAGGGCAATTCTGGAAGATTTATGCAAAATACCTCAAAAGCAGGAGCCCTGAACCGCCTCTAGGGCTGCACGGCGGTCGAGGCCGATTGCCCCAAACGGGAACCCTCGATTCACTGATTCAATGTAGCAAGGTGTGGCTACTAGCGGCCGCGCGAACCGACACGAGGGTCCCAGCCGGGAGAGTCATTTCACTTCCAGCATCCGCTCCAGGGCCACCAGGGCCTCGGCAGCGGTTGCGTCGTCCACCTGGATCACGTTGACCGGCGTGCCCGCCGCCAGGTTCTCCACCGCCCAGCACAGGTGCGGCAGGTCGATGCGGAACATGGTCGAGCACATGCACACCAACGGCGAAAGGAAATAGATTTCCTGCTCGGGGTGCTCGTGCTTCAGGCGGTTGACCAGATGCAATTCGGTGCCAATCGCCCAGCGCGTGCCCGGGGGCGCTTCTTCCACCAGGCGGATGATCCGACTCGTCGAGCCGATGGCGTCGGCCTTGGCCACCACCTCCCTCATGCATTCCGGATGCACGAGGATCTTGATATCCGGGAAGCGGGCCCGAAACTGGTCGACGTGTTCCGGCCGGAACATCTGGTGCACGCTGCAATGTCCCTTCCAAAGGATGACGCGGCTGCGGCGGATGGTCTCGGCCGAGTTGCCGCCCAGCTCGTCGGCGTGCGGGTCCCACACCGGCATTTCTTCCAGGGGAATGCCCATCGCCAGGGCCGTGTTGCGCCCCAGATGCTGGTCGGGGAAGAACAGCACCCGGCCCCGCCGCGCAAAGGCCCACCGCAGCACTGCCGCGGCATTGGCCGAGGTGCACACAATCCCGCCGTGCCGCCCGCAAAACGCCTTCAAACTGGCCGCCGAGTTCACATACGTGACCGGCATCACGTCGTCCAGGTCGAGGACTTCGCCCAATTGGGCCCAGCAATCTTCGACTTGATCGATTTCGGCCATATCGGCCATTGAGCAGCCGGCCGCCAGGTCCGGCAGGATTACTGGGATCCGCGCGCCCCCCCGCTCGGCGATGCGCTCGGGCCGGTTGGCCAGGATATCGGCGGTCTCGGCCATGAAGTGCACCCCGCAAAACACGATCGCCCGGCATTGGCGATTGCCTGCGGCCAACTCGCTCAGGCGGTAGCTGTCGCCCCGGAGGTCCGCCAGGGCCACCACCTCGTCCTGCTGGTAATGGTGCCCCAGAATCAAGAGCCGCTCCCCCATCTGCTTGCGCACGGCTTGGATGCGGGCGGTGAGCGTCGCGCTATCCAGTTCCTGGTAGGCTGCAAGGGGAAACGTGGCCCCCTGGGCCGCCTGCCACCCCGTTTCACCAAGGGAGATCGTATGCAGGTTCATAACCATCAACGTGCTGTCGGCCGGCTCGGACCGATTGCCCAAACAATGCCCGCTGCGGAGACACATCTTGCCCCTGTTGCTTGCCTTCCGGTAGCCACCGCGGGGGACTCAGCGCCGCCTTGCCGTCCACCTGACACCCCGCGGCGGGTTGGCAAGCGCCCTTGCACCTCGTCTGGTCCAGCGGGTTCCGCTATGCGGCGGGCAATCCACAACCCCAAGGTGCCTAAGATGCCTGGGAGGCTGCCACTGGTAGGCGCGTCGTATCTCCATGGCGGGCCTCGCTTACGGAAGTATATGCGAGTCCAGCGTCCAGGGCACCCCTCTGGGGACCGCTGAGGCACATCCCGTTTTGCCACCTTTCGTAAAGCGCGGCCTGCTCTGCGGGGCGACCCGTTCGACGGAGGTGCTTGTCCTTCCATTTCCCGCGTCTATCCTCCGGGGCCGCCTTTCGGTTGAGCGGATGTGAGGCGAGAGGAGTTCGCTGGCGCCGTACCGCTACATTGGTCCAGTGGTGTTCCACCCGAGAGTGCTGTTTCTAACGATTTTCTAACGGACATTTTGCGCTTTGCTAACCATGGCCCGGCTCGCGCCGGACGGGCCGCCGCTACAATCGCGAGAGTATGAGGGATGACGCAACCCCCGCTGGCGATGGATGGCGGACGGTTTGGGAGCCGAGTGTGTGGCGGCAGATGGCATTGTGGGGCTGGATCCTTTGCGTGGCTGGGCTGTTGGGTGCCGGTTGCGCGGGGGCTCGGGGTTCGGCACACCGGGTGATCCGCGTCGAAGGGTCGGACACGATGGTCAACATCGCCCAGGCGTGGGCCGAGCAGTACCACCTCCGTCATCCCGAGGTGAGCATCCAGGTGCTAGGCGGCGGTTCGGGGGTGGGCATTGCCAGCCTCATTGCGGGCAACTGCGATCTGGCCAATTCGAGCCGCAAGATGAGCGAGAAGGAACTGGCGGCTGCCCGCGCCAAGCAACATGCCGAGCCCATCGAGCACATCGTGGGTTACGACGCCCTGGGGGTGTATGTCCATCCGAGCAATCCGTTGGACGAGATTACCATCGAGGAGCTTGCGGAGATTTACGGCGAAGGGGGCACCATCACCCGCTGGTCGCAGCTCGTCCCCTGGCCGAAGGGCCGCAACGATCATATCGTGCGTATCGGCCGGCAGAACAGCTCCGGGACCTATGAGTTTTTCCGGAGCGTCATTTTGGGCAAGAACCGAGATTTCGCCTTGGGCTCAGTAGATGCCAACGGTTCGAAGGACGTGGTGGCCCTGGTGGCCCGCACCCCCCTGGCCATCGGTTACAGCGGCATGGGCTACCAGACCCCGGAGGTGAAGATGCTTCGCGTGTCGCCGGGCAAGGGGAAGCCGGCGGTGGCCCCCACGGCGGCCAACGCCCTGGCCGGTTTGTACCCGATCACCCGGCCGTTGCAAATCTACACGCTGGGCCAGCCGCAGGGCGTCGTGCACCACTATCTCCAGTGGATCTTCTCGGACGAAGGGCAGCGTGTCGTGGAGGCGTTGGGCTATGTCCCCCTACGCTGAGCCATCCGGGGCGATCTTGAAGCAGTGCGGCGGAGCTTGAGCGTATGGTGGAGCAAATGCCGGAAGCAATGCCGGAAGCAATGCCCGGTCCGCGGGCCAGCGCCCGCCGCTTCGGACCGTGGTTCGACCGCCTGTGGGATGTAACCGAGCGGCCCGTGGAGTGGCTGGTGCGGCTGTGCGGGTACAGCGCGATCCTGTTCGTGCTGGGCATTTTCGTGTTCGTGTTTCTGGAGGCCGCCCCCGTCCTTCCCAAACTGGACTGGGCCGAGTTCTTCACCAGCACCCAGTGGCGCCCCACCTCGCAGGTGCGGGTGCAGTACGGGATTCTGGCGCTGGTGGTGGGGACGGTTTCGGTCACTGCGCTGGCCATGCTGATGGCAGTCCCGCTGGGGTTGGGGGCCGCGGTCTATCTTTCGGAGTTCTGCCCGGCCGGCCTCAAAGAGGCGCTGAAGGTGGTCATCGAGCTTTTGGCGGCCATTCCCTCGGTGGTTTGGGGATTCATCGGCTATATGGTCCTGGGCCCGATCCTGATGGAAACCGCCGGGGCCGAGATCGGCGTGAACCTGCTCAACGGGGCGATCATTCTGGCCTTGATGAGCGTGCCGATCATCGTCAGCGTGGGCGAAGATGCGTTGCAAGCCGTGCCGGATTCCTATCGCGAAGCGGCCTTGGCTCTGGGGGCCAGCCGCTGGGAGACGGTGCATCGGGTCCTGTTTCCCGCCGCCCGCAACGGTTTGCTGGCTGCGGTGCTGCTGGGAGTTGGCCGGGCCATCGGCGAGACCATGGCGGTGCTCATGGCCACCGGGCACGCCGTGCGCATCCCCCAGAGCCTGCTCGATCCCATCCGGACGCTCACCGCCACCATCGCGGCCGAACTGGGCGAGGCCGTGGAACGGGGCGAGCACTACCGCGTCTTGTTCGTCATTGGTTTGGTGCTGTTTGGGGTGACGTTTGTCGTCAACCTGCTTGCCGACCTGGTGGTCAAGGGGATCCGCGGGGAGCGCGGCAGCTAGCGCGAGGCCCGGGCCATGGCTATGCCGGAAGAACGCTACCGCATCGAGCCTTACCCTCCGCGGCCGGACGGTTCGCCGCCGGACGACTGGCCCTACGCCAGCCTGCGGGACGCGATGGAGGCCTTGGGCCAGTTCGCCGCGGTGCTGCCTGCCGGGGGCACACGCGCCTGCGCGCTGGACATCGTTCGCCGGCCGCTCGGTGGGGCAAGGCCTCGCCAACGGCCCACGTATCGGTTCTTCGTCCACCTTGGCGCAGCCGGCGAGGGAGGCGACGGCAGCGAGACGGCGCCCTGGTGGGGCCTTGGCGCCGCCGTGGCGGGCCTGGCGGAACTGGCCGAACTGGGCGAAATCGAACTCGCCCCCGGCGGCCGCCTCCGCCTCAGCCATGTCGAGATGTTCGGCGCCTCGGGGCTCCAACGGGCCAAGCGGCTCAAAGAAACGCTCGCCCAACTGGTGTTTCTGCTCATGACCCTGGCCTTGGTGCTGCCGCTGGTGGCCGTGCTGGCATACCTCTTGATCCGCGCCTGGCCCGCACTGAGCTGGGACTTCGTGTGGCAGAACCCCAAGGACTACATGACCGCCGGCGGCATCTGGGCCCCCTTGGTGGGGACCTTTTTCCTGGTGTTGGGATCGCTGGCCGTCGCCGCCCCGATCGGGGTGCTGGCCGGCGTCTATCTGAACGAGTATGCGCCCGATAACTGGTGGACGCGGCTGATCAATCTGGCGGTGATGAACCTGGCAGGGGTCCCCAGCATCGTCCACGCCCTGTTCGGGGTGGGAGCGTTTGTGTTTTTTCTGGGAATGGGCAAATCGCTCGTGGCCGCCTCCTGTACCGTGGCGGTGATGACGCTGCCGGTAATCATCACCAGCACGCGCGAGGCGCTGGCGGCGGTCCCGATGGCCTTCCGCGAGGCGTGCTGGAACCTGGGCGCCACCCGCTGGCAAACCATCCGCACGATTGTGCTGCCCAATTCCGTCAGCGGCATTTTGACCGGTGTGATCCTCCAGGTATCGCGGGCGGCCGGCGAGACCGCCCCGATCCTCTTCACCGGGGCCGTGTTTTTCGTCCCGGTGGCCGATCACGGCCTGGCTTCGCTGGTCCCCTACGGGCCGGGCGACCGTTTCATGGCCCTGTCGATGCATTTGTTTACCCTGGCCACCCAGGTCCGCGGCGTGCCCGAGTCGATGCAGTACGCTACCGCCGTGGTGCTCATTGCCCTGGTGCTGGGGGTCAATAGCCTGTCGATCGGCCTGCGAATGTATCTCCGCACGCGAAAAAGATGGTAGCCCAGCCATGGAGATCGCCATCCGCGTCGAGAAGCTTTCGGTGTGGTACGGCCGGACGGCCGCCTTGAGCGACGTGTCCCTTGCCATCCCCCGCAACCAGATCTTCGGGATCATCGGGCCGGCCAAATCGGGGAAAACGACGCTCCTGAAATGCTTGAATCGCACGATCGAGTTTGTCCCAGGCGCGCGCGTTGCGGGAAAAGTGATGGTCGGCGACGAAGACGTGTTCCGCATCCGCGACGTGTTCACGCTGCGGCGCCGGATTGGCATGGTCTTCCCCTTGCCGGTCGGCCTCCCCCTTTCGGTCTACGAGAACGTCGCCTACGCCCCGCGGCGCGCCGGCCTCCACGACCCGCAAACCCTGGACCGCCTGGTCGAAACGTGCCTGCGCCAGGCCATGCTCTGGGACGAAGTCAAGGACCGGCTGGACCTCCTCGGGACCCAACTTTCCGGCGGCCAGCAGCAGCGCCTGACCCTGGCCCGCGCGCTTTCCCATCGCCCGGAAATCCTCTGCCTGGACGAGTTCTCGATCGCCATCGACCCCGTGACCACCATGAAAATCGAGGACATCCTCCGCGATCTCAAGCAGAGCACCACGATCGTCCTCGTCACCAATCTGGTGCAACAGGCCCGCCGCCTGGCCGACCGCACCGCGTTTTTCCATGCCGGCCGGCTGATCGAAGTCGATGAGACGGAGAAGCTTTTTACTGCTCCGGCCCAGCGGCTGACGCTCCGCTATGTCAATGGCGAGTTCGGCTGAGATGCAGCTTGCGATCGAAACCGACAACCTGAACCTCTGGTACGGCCGCTTCCAGGCCCTCAAAGATGTAACGCTGCGCATCAAACCGGGCCTGATCACGGCCCTGATCGGCCCCTCGGGCTGCGGCAAAACCACTCTCCTGCGGTCCTTCAACCGCGTCAACGAACGCTACGGCAACGTGACCACCACCGGTCAGATCCGCATCCTCGGCAAAAACATCTACGACCCCGACGTTTCGCTGGCCGAGCTGCGCAAGTCGGTGGGCATGGTGTTCCAAAGGCCCAACCCTCTGCCCATCTCGATTTACGAAAACGTGCTTTTCGGCCTGCGCCTGCACGTCCGCCGCGGTGCCTTCAGCCGCCGCCAGCGCGACGAAATGGTCGAATCGGCCCTTCGCGATGTGCACCTCTGGGATGATGTCAAAGACCACCTCCACCGCCGCGCAACCCGCCTGACCCTCGAACAACAACAGAAGCTGTGCATCGCACGCCTCCTCCCCCTCAAACCCCGTGTGATCCTCATGGATGAGCCCTGCTCGGCCCTGGACGCCGAAGGCACCGAACGCATCGAAGAACTTATCGACGGATTGCGCCACAACTACACGATCGTCATGGTCACCCACAATATGGGCCAGGCCCGCCGCGCTAGCCAGGAATGCATCTTCATGCTCATGGGCCAGATCATCGAACACGCCTCGACCCTCGATATCTTCCTCAACCCCCGCAAACCGCAGACCGAAAGCTACATCCGCGGCCATTACGGATAACGGCTGTCGTAGCCGCTCGCCCCACGGGGGCCCCGGGCTGGCCGGAAACGGGCACCGGGCGCGCAAGCGTGCACCCCAGGATTTCTCTGGGTGGTTACGCCCTGCCCAGGTTTGGATCGCCGCGGACGACCGGCCCCCGCCATGGAAAACGATACGACCCAGGCACCGCATCACCGTGCCGTTTCTCCGGCCGACGCGGTTGGGGCCCGCCGCCGAACGACCGATCTCGCCTGCCCGCAGGCCCAATGCCCTGGCATGTCTCGCACCAACGCTCGGTGCCGCCGCCTCACGTGGAGCGCCAAGAGCGACGGCGCGCCGTTTGGGCACGGGTTATGGCCGTTTTTGCTCGGGGGGCCGTATGCGCACGCGACCAGCCTCGACGGTGACGACGGCTCCCCCCGTCAGTTCATCCCCATACCGCGACAAGACCTGTTGGCAGATGGCGCCCTGCTGGAGCGCGCTGATATTCACGAGCCGCACAATACCATAGTGCGGCAGACTTCGCCGGATCGCCAGTTCGCCGAAATCTTTGTCCAGCGTTACAAGCACACGCTGTTCGCGGTGCGCCTGCGCCAGGATGTCTTCGTCGCCCGGGTTTTCCTCCAGGTCACCCGTCCCCAGCACGTCATGGCCGGCTGCCGTAAGCTCAGCCTTCGCACCACCCCAAACACAAGTATCAAGCAACAGCTTCATGCGGCCGGGTCAATTTTCAGAGGCTCAATCCGCTCATGGGCGACCATCCGACGCGCATACACCAGACAGGCCTGGATATCCTCGTTTTCGAGCCAGGGATAGCCCTGCAGGAGGACTTCCGGCGTATCGCCAGCGGCGAGCATGCCGAGCACGTGCTCAACCGCCAGGCGTCGCCCTCGAATGATGGGCTTGCCGCCGAAAATGTTCGGATTGACAGTAATCCGTTCCAGAAGTTTCTGTTCGTCCATTGCTCGTCCTCCGCCCAGAAAGTGCCAGGGAACTACCGGTCGTACTGGAACCGTGCATGCTTTCTGGCGCCTGCGCGGCTATCGCGTGCGGGGCGTCCATTATAAAAGGTATCTTTATTTGTATTCGAGTCCTCAATTGCTCCAAACCGGCGCTGCAAAAACTGACCATACGCCCACCATGTTTGCGCCCTCTGCACCGCGATGCCCCGCCCGAAGTAGTAATAACAGCGATCACTGACCGCACGCTTGCACGAAATGCCGTGTTTTGAGTGGGTGTGCCTCCCACTAGATATACCGCATCAACTCGGCAACGGGGTTGATTTGCCCTATCAAGTATTCTTCGCAAAATCCACGGTACGCCCCGGGAGGCCCGGGGCACGGATTGGCTGCCGCCGCAGCTCGCCCAAGCAGTTCGCCAGGTTGTCCCGAAAGGGGCAACTGCCGCACGAGCGTGCAAGCCAGTGCCTCGCTGGCTGGTTGCGACCTGCCCAGGTTTGGATCGCTGCGGACAACCTGCCGCGGCCATCGGTGACCATGCTACCAACGCGCCGCATCGACCGTCAACTTTCCTCGGCCTGTCGCTACCGGCCTGACTCCCATGGGCGGTCGAGTTCAGCGGCGCTGCCGGACCAAGCGGAGCGCCGTGGGCTTGCCGCCCATCGTTCGCGCTGGCTCCAGAGACCTGGCTGGCCCGCGTCGATATGTTCTCAGGCGTGTGTGCGGCTGCTTTGCGATCGCCGTCAGGCCGGGGCGCATGGCCGCGGAGCACCCCTTGAATGCGGCTGAATGGGCCGGTTGGGTTTCGACACACGTTTCAGTGGGCGCATTCAAGCAATCGCATGCCGGGCCCCTCGGGCGTGCAAAGGGCGCACGCCGGTTCTGGGGAGGGCAGCTTCACGGGGCGTCGCCAGAACCGGTTTCGGAAGAGCCGGGGTGATAGACGCCCACGTCGTCGCTTCCGTCGCCGTTCCAGTCGCCCACCACCGGGATATCGCCCGCTTGGCCCAGGCGCAGCACGGTGTCCTGGGCATCGAGGACGCGGTTGCCGTTGGTATCGAGGATCCATTGGCCCTGGCGATAGACGCCCAGCTTGCTGGTCCCCTCTCCGTTCCAGTCGCCGACGGCGGGGAGATCGCCAGGCCGGCCATACTGGACCACCTCGTCCGAGGCGCTAAAGCGGCCGTCCCCATCCGTATCAAGATACCACGTGCCTTGGCGGAATACACCGATGTTGGAGATTCCATCGCCGTTCCAGTCGCCGGCCACAGGGAGGTCCCCCTCGGACCCGTACTGGAAGACATGGTCGATGAGGTCTTTGCGGAGTTTGCCGGCCACGGTGCGTTTGGCGGTCCGCACGCCGGAGGTGGCCTCGCCCGGATCTGGGGGCATGTTCTTGGGGCGGGGGTGCAGGGAAGGCGGCCGGCGGTTGGCCGCGTCGGGCAATCCGGGGTCCAACGCGATGGCGCGGGCATCGCCGGGCCATTGGGGTCCGAAAGTGCCCAGATCGGCTTTACCATCGCCATCCCAGTCGCCCACGACGGGGCGGTCGGCTGGCCGGCCCAATTGGACCCACAGGTCCTCGTCATCCCAGCGGCCGTTGCCGTTGAGGTCCAGCCACCAGGTGCCGTGGCGGTAGAGGCCGATTTCGCTGCGTCCATCGCCGTTGAAGTCGCCGGCCACCGGCAGGCCGTCGCCAAGGCCGAACACGGCCGTCCCCAGGGGTCGCCCCTGGACGTCGGCCAGGGACCATGTGCCCTGGCGGAGGTCTTCAGCAGCCCATGCCAGTGCCGCGTCGTAAAGCGCGGCCGGCAAGAGCGACGCCGCAGGCGAGGCGTCTTGCTCTTGGCGTGGCCGGCCAGCGTTCAGCACGCTCAGATGCCACGCATACGCCGCCGGCAACATCATGCCCCCTCCGTACACCGGTAGGGCAATCACCATCTCCGGCCCCGGCCCGAAGAGCCCCACCGCCAGTCCCGGTCCTGCCGTCAAGGGTGGCGGCACGCCGTGTGGCAAGGGTGCCGGCCAGGGGATCGGCTCTGGCGGCAGGAACGGGGGCACAGGTTCGGGCGGCGGCTCGGGCGGCTTGGGCTGCACCTGGATCAGCACCTCGCTGAAATTGTACTCGGTCGCCTGGTCGCCCGGCCCCAAGGGAATGAGCACGATGGCATCGTTGGCCGTCTTGATGGAAACGATGTCCAGAATCCGCTGCCGCTCCTCGGCCGCCAGGCTGGGATTCAAGGCAATCCCGCCCCGCGTGCCGGCAGTATCGTTGCCATCGTGATACCCTTCGGGCTGGAACTCCAGCAGGGTGTACGTGCCCGGCCGGAGGTTGGCGAACTCGTAGTATCCGTTGGCATCGGTCACCGCCAGGAGGGGCTGGCCGTCGTCGTCCAGCACCGGCAGGCCGAACTCGTCGCCCAGTTGGAGCCAAACGCCCGAAAGAGGCCGGTCATCTTCGCGGTACAAGATCGCCAGTCCGTCCTGGAAGACGTAACCGGAAAGCCTGGCGGGTGGCACCTCGCCGAAGTCGTAGTCGGTGCCCGACTGGCCGCTGGCCAGCCGGATTGCCTCGATGGCGTCGCCGGGATTCTCGGCCTGGCCGCCGGCTGTGCCTGCGCGGTCTTTGCCGTCGAAGTAGCCGGCCGGCTGCGTCTGGTGAAGCTCGTACACCCCCGGCCCAAGGTCGTAAAACCGGTAGCGTCCGCTGGAGTCGGTGGTTGTGCTGGCCACTGGCCGGCCCGTGCTGCCATCGACTAGCGCGATCGTGACGCCGGGAATCGGCGTCTCGCCTGGATCGGGGATGCCGTTTTCGTTGGTATCGGCGTAGACCATTCCCGCGAGGCCGGCGGGACGCAGCTCGCCAAAGTTGTATTCCACGGCATCTTGGTGCGGGTCCAGCCGGATGCCGGTGATCGAATCGCCGGGATTCTCGGCCTGGCCGCCGGCGGTGCCCGGCGAATCCAGACCGTCGAGGTAGCCTTGGGGCTGGACCTCCGCCAGGCCGTAGGTGGCGGGGGCCAGATTGGCGAACTGGTAGGCCCCGTCGGCATCCGTAAGTGCCCAAAGACCCGTGGGGCCGCCCACGGCGTCCAGCAGCATGACTCGGACGCCCGGAATACCCCGCTCGCCGGGATCGCGCAGCCCGTTGTTGTTGTCGTCTTCGTACACCACGCCGGAGAGGCTGGCCGGTTCCCACTCGGCGAAATCGTAATCCGTGGCGTTGGTTCCGGAAACTAACGGGATCTTGCCGACGGCATCTGGCGGTACGAGGGTTCCCCCAGCGGTGCCGATGCGGTCCGGCCCATCGAAGTAGCCGGGGGGCTGCAACTCGCTGACTGCATAGAGGCCCGGAGCCAGGCCGGTAAACTCGTACCGGCCTGCCGCATCGGTGTGAGTGACGGCCACCAGGGTGCCTTCCGCATCGTGGAGTTCCAGGGACACGCCGGCAAGCAGGGGCTCGTCGGGGTCGAAGACGCTGTTGCCATTCCGGTCGGCAAACACCCGCCCGCTGATGCGGCTGGGCACCAGCTCGCCGAAGTCGTAATCGGTGCCCGACTGGCCGCTGGCCAGCCGGATTGCCTCGATGGCGTCGCCGGGATTCTCGGCCTGGCCGCCGGCGGTGCCTGGCGAATCCAGCCCGTCGAGGTAGCCTGGGGGCTGGACCTCGGTGACGCGGTACTCGCCGGGCATCAGGCCTGTGGCCGACCAGGAGCCGTCGGCAGAGGTTGCGACCTCGATCAGCTCGCTGGCCGAGGCCAGCGGCCCCAGGTACTGGATGTGCAAGGTGGCCTGTCCGATGCCTTCTTCGCCGGGATCGCGGAGCCCGTTGTGGTTGGCATCGTGGTACACATGGCCGGAAAGGCCCGCCGGGCGTACCTCGGCGAAGTCGTTGCCGAGGCTGGTTTCGCCTCCCAGGAGTTGGATTTCGGTGAGGGCATCGGGGCCATCGCTTTGGCCGCGGGCCTGCCCCGCCACCTGGCCTGCGGTGGAGCCGACACTAAGCCACCCGCCGGGCTGGACCTCGACCAAACGGTACGTATCGGGCAGGAGGTTCTCGAACCGATACTGGCCGGCGGCATCGGTGCGGGCCGCCAAGCCGGTGGGGACATACCCGTCGCCCTGGCGGCGCCAAAGCTGGAGTTCCACACCCGGCAATCCCGGCTCGCCCGCATCGTGCTGGTTATCCAGGTCGAGGTCCTCGAAGACCGAGCCGGCCACCGTCACCGGCAGCGGCGTCTGCTGGAGACGGACGAACGCCCCGGCGGTGTACACCGGGTGCGGCACCTCGCCAGGCGGAACATAATCGTCGCGGGGCAGCGCAAGGTCGGAAGCCAGCAACTTGGCGTCGTAGAAGTCGAGGAACATGTCGCTGCCCGATGCCTCGTAGTAGTGGTCGGCCGCAAACTGCACAGAAAGCCGCGAGCCTTCGAGTTCGTTCCCCTCGGCCACGGCGTTGGGGCCTAAGAAACCCATCTCGTCCACATCCACGGTCAGCACCAGGGTTTCGCCGGGATCGAAGCCCACGAAGTCGAGGACCAACCGCGTCCCGCCATCCTCGACCGAAGTGTGCACGGCGTCGATGTCCGCCTGGCCGACGATCACCAAGGGGGCCGACTGGAACGCGCCCAGCCCGCCCGGCGCGGTATCGAAGAACACGTCGCCGATGTCCAGCCCGTCGCTTTGCTTGTCGGTGTCGATGACCAGCCGGGTCAATTGGGTGCCTGGGGCGCCGCCGGCCCAGGTGATCTCGAACCGGTCGCCACCGGCCTGGTCCTCGCCGGAGTTGTCCTCGAAGTACACCGCGCCCACGTGGATCGGGGCGATGGACAACAGTTGGCGCCGCTCCATTTCCTCGAAGCGGCAGATGCGCAGGGCCGAAGCGGGCCGCGGGGCCCGGCTTCGGCCGCGGGGCCCGGCATGCCGCCATCGGCGGACCACTCCGGCGATTCGTTCCAGCAAGCTCACGGCGAACCTCCTTGAACGCCTTGGAAGACGAAGGGCCTTGCGAGCAGGGGGCGGCCCCTGCCGGCGGCCTCCCGGGGCGGTGACCGGCGCGGGGCTGGCTGGCCGGGTCGAATTGGTCGCACACCAAACACCGCGTGCTTCGCGATTGCCGGCAGCATGGGGGGCATCCGTTACGGTCGGGCGGCCATGGGCCCCGCAGGCGGGTTCAGCGACCAGCCGCGCAAGGTCGTGTCGTATCCGGCGCTCCATAGCGTCTCGGCGGCTTCGTCCCAGGCCAAAGCCGCCACCGTGCCGGTGTGTCCCACCAATCGCCCCACTTGCCGGCCCGAAGGCAACTCCCAGATGCGGATCTCATCGTCGCTGCCGCCCGCTGCCAGGCGTCTGGCACCGCAGAACACCAGGCTGGCAATCTTGGCCTCCACGGGCAGCGTGACCACAGGCTGGCCCGTGCCGACATCCCACACCATGACCGTGCGCTCCTGCCCGCCAGAGGCTAGAAGCTTGCTGTCGGGGGACCAGGCCAGGGCGGCCACCCGGCGACGGTGGCCCAGCAAGTCGCGGGCAAGCCAGCCGCTTTGCACGTCGAAAAGCCGCACTTTTCCGCCCCGGCCAGCGGCTGCCAGCCACCGACCGTCCGGGGAGAATGCCAGCGCCCGGACATCCTCGGCCGGGGCATCGAGCACTTCCCGCCGCCGGGCGCTAGGAACCTCGTAGAGCCGGACGCGGGGCTCGAAGCCGCCAGCCGCCAGGAGCCGGCCATCGGGACAAAACGCCAGGGCGAAGATGGCTGAAGCGGCGTCGTTCAGCGCGGCCAGCGGCCGCTCCTGGCCGGTCCGCCACAACTGGATCACCCCGTCGTTGGCGGCGGTGGCCAGGTACTGGCCGTCGCCCGATAGCACCACTGCCCGCACCCAGTCGCGATGCCCAATCAGCGCGCGGAGGTGCTGGCGTTTGCCGAGGTCCCACAGCCGGGCCACATGGTCGTCGCCCGCTGCCAGCAGCATCTGGCCGCCGGAACCCAATGCAATGCTGGTAATCACCGGGGGCTTGTTTGGCCGATCGGGGGCCGTCAGGTCGATGGTTTGCCTCGGGCGGAGTTCCACCGGAGTTTGCCCGAACAGCCGATGGCTGCCGAGAGCCGCCGCAACCAGCGCCCCGAGGCACGAAAGGGTCCACACCCAGTAGCGCGACATCCGTTACCCTTGAAAAGCGAACACGGACCAAGCCGCCCGGCATCCAGGGCCGCGTGGCTATAACCGCCGTTGGTGCCGCCGGCCTGCCGCGGTCCCTTGGGAGTCGTATCGGCCGGGAGACGAAGCCGACTTTGCACCGGCCCTTGCTTAGAGGCAAACCTTGCCGCCTGCGCAAGGCAGGGGAAAGGAGCAGGAAAGAGGTGTCAGGGGGCAGGTGCCGGCGACAGGTGGCACAGGACTCGTGACAGGTACCAGATGGCAGCGGACAGGCATCGGGAGACTGCTGTCAGGGGATCTCGCGCCACGACAAACGCTGTGTTTGGAACGCACCTGGCGTTTAGAGTAAAATCGCTCAGCAAGGCCGGCCAGGCAGGAAAAGCAGAAGGGCGCGGAGCCGGCGGCCAACACGCAGAGGGGTGCAAGGCAAGAAGCAAGAACCAGAAGTCGAGCATTCGTCGAACCCGACAGGCTGCGAGCATCGGTCCCGGGCATCGAGTTGCCGAGATGGTTTCCGGGCCGTGAGTCGTGTCGCTTGCTCGCTGGCCCGGAGCACACCGCTGCGGAGATGTCACAAAGGAGAGACCGCTATGCACGGCACAGCTCGTCGATTGTCACGGCGCCAGTGGCTGCGAGGCATGGTCGGCACGTCGGCAACCATCGCCGCCCCGGAGGTGATTCCTGCTACGGCCGTGGGGGGCGCTGGCCGGCCGCCGGCCAGCCAGCGCATCGCCATCGGTTTTTTGGGCGTGGGGGGCCACGGGCTGCATCGCAATCTGGGCATGTTCCTCCAGCAGCCCGATGCCCAGCCGGTGGCCTTATGCGACGCCGATGGCCGCCAACTGCCCGTCGCCTTGCGCATGGTGCAGCAGAAGTTGGGAGCCGGCTACCGCTGCCAGCTCACGCGCGACTGGCGCGAGGTCATTGCCCGCAACGACGTCGATGCGGTGATGATCTCCACGCCCGACCACTGGCATGTCCCGATGTCGGTGGCGGCGATCCGGGCGGGCAAAGACGTGATCTGCGAGAAACCAACCCTGACCATCGCCGAGGGGCGTCTTTTGGTCGAGACCGTAAAGCGCTACGGTGCCGTGTTCCAACTTTCGACCGAAGACCGCAGCCTGGCCGTGTACCACCGCATGGCCGAGCTGGTCCGCAACGAGCGGATTGGCAAGCTGCAAAGGATCGTCGTAGGGCTGCCGACCGGCCCCAGCCAGGTGGCCGACCCAACCCCCCAACCGATTCCCAAGGAGCTGGACTACGAGATGTGGCTGGGGCCGGCCCCCTGGGCCCCGTATTGCCCGGCCCGATTGCCGTTCAACTGGCGGTGGGTGAGCGACTATTCCGGCGGAATGCTGACCGACTGGGGCGCGCACCTGTTAGACACGGCCCAGTGGGCGAACAACACCGAGCGCACCGGGCCCATCGAGGTCTGGGGCACCGGCAAACGACCCCCCGGCGGTTTGTATGACACCTTTTACGAATTCCACCTGCATTACACCTACGCCAACGGCGTCCAGATGGAAGTGCATAGCGGCGGGGTGCGCCTGCGCCTGGAGGGGACCGACGGCTGGATCGAAAGCACCGGGTGGATCGGCCCCCTGACGGCCAGCTCGCCCGAGATCCTCCGCGCCACCCTCGGCCCCCACGACGTCCGCCTTTTCACCTGTCCGGAGGGCGAGCACCGCAATTTCCTGGATTGCGTCAAGACGCGGCGCGACCCGTATTTTCCTGCCGAGGTGGGCCACCGCTGCTGCTCGGTGGCGCATCTGGGCAATATCGCGCTGGCGTTGGGGCGCAAACTCCGCTGGGACCCCCAGTCCGAGTGCTTCCCCGACGACCTGGAGGCCAACCGCTTGCTTTCGCGGGCCATGCGCCAGCCGTGGACGTTGTAAAAGTTCGCGGGCCATGCGCCAGCCGTGGACGTTGTAAAAGGCGGGAGACGCCGGAGGCATTCAGGCTTCTGGATTCGCAACCAGGTGGCCCCTCCTGCCGGGGCCCAGCCCTGACCCTGCGCCTGCCCAATCCTGTTTTCGGCCGAAACAAAGTGCGCCGCTCCCCGGAAGCCAAGAGGCCAGCCTGCACGGAGCATTCCCGCGATGGAGCCGCTGGGTCCGCCGGGTTCTTTGCGGCCTTGAGTCCAGCGGGCCCACCGGCGTTTTCTTATCTTTTGGGAGCTGGCTTCTTGTTGGCCTGGAGGGCGGCGCGGAACACATGCAGTTCCTTGACCAAAAGCCCGGAATGGGGCTGGAGTTGCACGGCCTTGGTCTGCACACGGACCGCCTCTTCGAGTTCGCCGCGGGCGAAGTGGACGTGGGCCAGGGTGTCCAAATAGGCCGCATTGTTGGGGCTGAGTTCCAACGACATGCGAGAGAACCTCAGAGCCTCGTTGAGGTTCCCCTCCGTGTTGCCCACCAGCCAGGCGTACTGGTTATAGGCGTTGGCATCGCTGGGGTCATCGGCAATTTGCTCTTTGATGCGTGCAGCCGCCTTCTGCACCAGGCGCGTGGCCTGCTGGCGCTGCTCCGGCGTGGCCTCGGGGAAACGGTAAAAGGCGATCAGCGCATCGACCTCGGTGGGGTCGGCCCGCAACGCCTCCTCCAGGTGCCGGAGTTCGGCGGCCCGGTCCCCCTGCTCTTTCGCATGGCACGCCCGAAAGTAAAGCATCCGAGCCATCATTTCGTAGCGGCGCCGGCCCGCCAACTCCTGCTGCCGAAGGTTCCACTGGCTGAAGACCTCCAGGGCGCTTTGCAGGGCGTTGGCCGCCGCCTGATGATTCCCTTGATCGTGGAACATTTCGGCCAGACCACTTAGGCCGATTACCCGGGCCACGGGCAGCCCGGCGTCGGCCACCTGGCGAAACTCGGCTTCGGCCCATCGGAATTGCCCGCGCCGCCAAAGCGAACGCGCCGTGTGCAGATGGGCGTCCAAGCGCGTGGGATCCGTGCTGGGGCTGAGCTGGCGCGCTCGTTGAGCCGTCTGCTCGGCCAACTCCGATTGCCCCGTGCGGGCATGGGCCTCGGCCAGGTGATAGAGCAGCGAGGCCACGATAGCCGGATGCGATTGGTGCGGGTCGCGGAAATAGGCCGCCCGCTCGGCCTCGACGCACCTGGCCCAGTCCGCCAACCGCCCTCGGGGATCCTCGCAGAGTTCCACATAAAGCAAAAGCCATTGGGCCGCCCGCCGCCGGCTCCCGGAAAGTTCCCTGCGAAGGATCTCGGCCTGCCGTGCGCGGCCGGCCGGGTCCAGCGGCCCCTGGTCGACGATCTCCAAGGCCGCCCAATTCGACAACTGCGCGCTCCGCTCGTATTTCACCAGGCGGCACAGCGCAGGCACCCCCGAGCCGTCCGGCTGCCGAGCCAGCTCGCGAATCCGCTGCAACCGTTCTCGGGTGGAAAGCGCGTCGTACCCCGTCAGGAGGTTCTTGACAGCGGGCGGGTCGTCCGGCTGCTCATAGTGCTGCCTAAGTTCCCGCAAGAGCATTTGCGCCCGGCGGGCCACTTCCAGGTCGGGGCTTTCGGCAGCCTCTTCCAGCACCTCGAAGGCCCGGAAACCCAATCGCCCCAACTCCTCTTCGGCGTGCTGCCGGATCGCATATTCGGGATGCCCCAAGCGCTGGACCAACTGCCGCAGTTGCTCAGGGCTGGCCGAAGGCGCCTCGCCTGCCGGCGCAGACGGTATCCCCAAAACAACGATCAAGATCGCGCCACATGCCAACTGGCCGGCCATGCTGTTTGCTCCATTGTTTCCCCCTTCTTTTAGAATACGCCGTCACCCGGCCGCGCGGAAGCACATCCCGGTTTCTTTGCCGCCCCCCGGCCAGCATCGCCGCGCTTGCAATGCCTGGCGATCGTTCTGGCCTTGGGGTCGAGGCCTGGCCGCAAAACGAAAGACCCGCAAAGTTGAAACGCCTGGCGCCCGGGGCTGCGCAGGCTGCGTGGAGTCGTTTGCCCCGACCGGCGACACCTGAAGCTGACCCTTGGCGCCTGGGGGCCGGACCCCTGAGCCAGCGGATTGTCCAGGGTGCGCGATGTGTGGGTACGCCCCTCTTGGCCGTTGGCCCCGCATAAGGCAAAAGAAAAGGCGCCCGGCCGTTGCCGCGCCTTACCCCTCGACCACCACCTCGACCCGCTGGATGCCGTTGGCCCCCGATTTGGGGAACGGCCGCGGCATCGGCTGGGCAATGCCCCGGCCGTCGATGGTCCGGCAGCGGAGATCGTATCGCCCCGGCGCGGCGACCTTCAGCACGAACGCCCAATGAGCCAGGGTATAGCGGAGCGGCCACTGCCGAGGCCTGCCCGCCGGATCGAGTTGCTCGGGAACCGGTGGCAGTTTGCCTTCCTCGAAGTGGCCGCCCCACCGCTGGGGTGGTCCCAAAAGCACGGCGTCCTGCCATTTGCCGGCAGCCAAGTAGGGGTCGTCGGGCGGTAGCGGCTCGGTCTGGGGGTGCAACCAGCACTGCACCTTCGCGAGGCCCGAAGGCCCCACCTGCGCCACCCCGGTGACCACTGCCGGTTGCCCCACCTTGAGCTGCCGCGGAAACTGCACAAACCGGGCATAGGTCTTCAACGGGCTTTCGACATCGTTGTTCCACTGCGCGTATGTGTCGTTAGCCTGGTACGAGTTCGTCAGGACCACGCGCTGGAGCCACTTGACCGATTTGTTGCCGTAGGCATCGGGCACCACCAGCCGCACGGGGCCGCCGGCCTTGGGGCTCAACCACTGGCCATTGAGCTTGTAGCAAAGGATGACCGGCAGCTCGCCGGGGGGGTCTTCCAGGACCCTGCCGATGGGCAACGAACTCTGGAACCGCTGCTTGGGGTCGTCGTTGTGATAGCCGTAGTAAAACACGCGCCGGACATTCGCCACCGGCCTGGCCAGCCAGATGACTTCCCTCAGGGGCACGCCTTCCCACAGGCCCATGCCGCAGGGGTCCGGCCCGTTGGTGCAGGTCATGACCTTGAGGAAGCGTACGGCGTGTTTTTCGGCCAGTCGCATCAGGCCCGGCCAGTCCAGGGCGGTGCCGTGCTCCCGCCAGAGCGGTGACTGGAGCTTGCAATCGCTTTCGGGGTCGGCCAGCACTTCCAGGAACCAGGTCTCACGATCCAGCCCCACGGCGCGGCGTTTTTCCGGCGGAAGCTCGTGGGGAGGCGGGCTCCCCCGGCCGAACATGCGGAATCGGTCCAAGGGTGTCAGATACTCGGTCTCGGCGAGTACTTGGTCGAGCATCTGGCGCTCCTGGGGCGAGAGCTCTGTCGCCGTACCCGAGGGGCCCCAGGCGGTCAACCCCGCCACCCCCGCGGCGCCCAGCCCCAGAAAATCCCGGCGAGTCCACTGCATCTCCTCTTCCTGCCAGGGTGGAATCGGCGGCATGGCCAGCTCACTCTCCTCGCTTGGCGCGACCGGTGCCCGGCCAGGACACTTTGGCAAACCAGGCACGCCGGTCGCCGGTCCGCACGTGGCTCCATCATAGCCGAACCGGCCGCTTGCCGGAAGCACCCCTGCAAGCGAGGCGCAGCCGGGGCTCCTCGGAGGTGGCGGGGCGTTTGGGCGACAGGCCGCGTTTACACCGGAGCACCGCGATCTGGATCACCCCGCGGGCGCGGACTTGGGGACGATGTCGATCTGCAGGGCCGGGTCGGCCGCCGGCACGTAGGTCGTGGGCAACCCCAGCTCGCGGCGCACGATGTTGGCCCCCTGGGCGATAGCCGCCGTCTTGTAGAAAGCGATCTCGCGATTGCACCCCTGCCGGCCGAAGCCGCAATCGCTGGACACAATCAGCCGTTCGGGCGGGATGTATTTCAGAGCGTGGCGGATGGCGTCGGCAACCTCCTCTGGCCGGTCTGCCTGAAGGGTGCGATGGCTGACCACCCCCACCGCCACTTTCTTCTTCAGATCGTGCTTGAAGCGCTCGAAGAGTTCGATATCGCGGAAGTTGCGGTCCTTCATCTCCACGGTCCAGACATCCCCCTTGGCGTGCTCCAGGTACAGCTCGATCGAGGCCGCGTAGCTGGTATCCTCCCGCACCCGCTGCATGTTGGGGTTGCCCCAGCAGGTGTGGATCCAGATTTCCACGTCCTCCAGCCCCTGGACCTCCCGGTTGTAGGCCTCGATCATGAACTTGGTCGTCTCGTGGTCCTTGCCGAACGTGTTGGCCATGAAATGAAAACACGGCTCTTCGACCTGGATGCATTTGCAGCCCGCATCGCGCAGGGCCAGGAGTTCCTTATTCATGGCCACGGCCAGGTCCCAGATGACCTCCCGCTTGTCCTTGTACTTGGGCGTGTGGATATCGAGGAACAGGCTCATGACCTGCGAGCAGCACGTGCCGAACTTGACCGGCTTATGGGCCTTGGCCTGCGTCATCCGCCAGACTTTGGGGTAATCGAGGGGGCGATGCTCGATCTTGTCCACCACCCGGGGCCAGCGCCAACCGGTGTAAATCTCGTGCAGGAGCGTGCCAGCGGGATACTTGAGCCATTCGGACCGGGTTTCTTCGGCCTGAAGGTAATCGCCTTCCAAGCCGGTCCAGCGCTGCAAGGGGTAATGGTGCCAGGAGCGGCCGGCGAAGTCCTCGTCGCAGTGGTAGTCGCCGTGGGTGAGGATATCCAGGCCGGCCCGCTCCTGATCGCTCACCACCACCGCCAGGGCGTCCTGGAACTTCTCGCGAAAGCGGATGTCCATCATGCAGGTATCCAGCGGCCGGCCCCACATGCTGACATCGAACCATCGCGGCCGGGGCCACGAACCGGTGATCGTGGCCGGCAATACCTTGTCGGCAGTGACCGTGTACATCGCGCAACCTCTCTCCTGCAAATCCCCAAAAAAGTGTGAACGCGCCCTGCCGGCCCGGGTGCCCCCCAACCCAAGCCCGAAAATGCTAGAAACCTGCCCCCCTGCGGTCAACCGCCAAGGGACAGAAGCCGGGCCTGAACGGCCCAGCGCCCGGCCAACAGTTCGCCGGCAGCCAGCCAATCTCGTGCAGAATGGCAACGAGTGCTCTGCTTGGCGCAAGCGCAGGCCGCGGGGTTGCGATTGGCCAGCATCAAACGAACTTTGCCCGCCAGGTGCGACCAGGCCTGCGACGGCCCTGGCAAGCCTCGCCCCCATAAGGCCGGCGAACCGCCGTTCCCCCGCTTGAGGCGCCAGGACCGATCCCCTATTCTGAAAAAACGTTCAGCACCCGGCTTTGGCCAGGGGACGATCGCAGAACACAAGCCTGCGATTGCCGGGGCGGGGGGTAGGTGCCGCCAGGCCAAGGGCCGTTTCCAAATAACCAGCGATCCGATGGCGGGAGGTTTTGCCATGGCACGCCCCGAGGTGAGTTATCTGGTGTTCGATACCGAAAGCGTGGCCGATGCCACCCTGGTGGCCCGGCTGCGATACGCCGGCCAATCGCTGGCCCCCCAGGAAGCTGTTCGCCGCTATCGGCAGGAAATGCGCGAGCGCTATGAAAGCGACTTCATCCCATATACCTATCAGATTCCGGTGGCGGTGGCCGTGGCCAAAGTTGGCCCCGACTTCCGCCTCCACGACCTGGTGGTACTTGATGAGCCGGCCTTCCGCCCCCATGTGATTACCGAGAACTTCTGGCGCGGGTGGGAGCGGTACAACCGGCCCACGCTGGTAAGTTTCAACGGCCGGAGCTTCGATATCCCCCTGCTGGAATTGGCCGCCTTCCGGTTCGGCATCAGTGTGCCCGGTTGGTTCGGGACGGGGGCCAAGAGCTACGACCAACCCCGCGGCCGGTACAACGTGCAGGGACACCTCGATTTGTGCGAGCTGTTGACCAACTTCGGCTCGACCCGCTTTACCGGCGGCCTGAACCTGGCGGCAAACCTTTTGGGCAAGCCGGGCAAAATGGACGTCCAAGGGCATATGGTCCAGGAGATGTACGAAGCGGGCCGGCTGGCCGAAATCAACGATTATTGCCGCTGCGATGTGCTGGACACGTACTTCGTATTCCTCCGCTCCCGGGTGCTGGTGGGCCAACTCAGCCTGGAGGCCGAACAGCAACTCATCGCCGAGACCAAACAGTGGCTGGAGAGCAACGCCGGCCAGGTGGCCGCCTACCGCCGCTACCTGGACCACTGGGGCGACTGGCCCAACCCCTGGCAAGACGCCCCAGTGGCCACGGCAAGGCGGGCCTGAGTGGCGCGGCCAGTGGCCGCAGCGCCGCCCGTTCTTCTGGATGCCCAAGACCCCCCGAATGGGCTAAACGGATTGGGCGTTGACACATCAAAGAGAGCCTCCTACCATGAGTGCTTTGATCTTGCCGCGTGTTCCGCCATTTCGGGGGGCCACTGAGTCGTCCGATGGCAGTACCCAAACGTCGTCAAAGCAACGCCCGAACCGGCGCCCGCCGAGCGCATGATGCCAAGAAGCCCAAGCAGTTGACGGTCTGCCCCAAATGCAGTACCCCCGTTCCGACCCATGTAATCTGCCCGACATGCGGCTATTACATGGGCCGAAAGATCGTCGAACCCAAGGCCTCTTGATTTTGCCGTCTGGGGTGAGCCGGCCTTGAGCAGAATCGCCTTCCTCTTTCCTGGGCAGGGTGCCCAGATGGTC
>FWPU01003268.1_pt1 | contig 41498 bp, 32 predicted proteins | sample 2228361 | NCBI WGS metagenome assembly FWPU01 (sample SAMEA103939777, study PRJEB20133) | metagenome | reverse complement strand
TTTGCTGGCAGCTGCAGCTGCCATTCCTTTGCGGTTGGGTTTGGTGAATTTTTCAACCAGCAGCCCCCTGCCGGGCTTTTTTCCAACACCTTACCAGTTTTTACTGGAATTTATCTTCATCAACCTTATTTTGATGTTGTTCAACCTGATTCCTCTCGCGCCGCTGGATGGGGATAAAATTGTGGAGTATTTTGCACCACCAGCGCTGGCACGCGCCATGAGTGTGATTCGTCCGTATGGCTCGCTGATTTTAATCGGTTTATTGATCATCCCCTCGCGTTTGGGTGTGGACGTATTCTCATTGATCATGAACCCCGCCCTACCCAATCTCCTCTATCTACTGCTAGGAGGAAATTAATGGCTTTACGCATCAGTCTTATCGGTCTGAATCAAACTGCGGTTTCGATTGGGCTGGCACTCCAAAAAAACTCTGCTCAATTAGAGCGGATCGGCTCTGATGCCGATTTGATCGCTGAGCAGAAAGCGCTCCACCTCAAAGCCATTGACCGCATCATCCACAACCTGCATTCCGCCGTAGAAAAAGCGGATGTGATCGTCCTGTGCCTGCCCGTGGATGAAATTCATCCCACCCTGGAAGCGATTGCACCTTCTCTAAAAGCCGGTGCAGTGGTACTGGATACTTCGCCTCTTTCCAACACCGTTTTCAGCTGGGCAAAATCCCTCTTGCCAGAAGAACGCTACCTTGTCTCATTCACGCCTGCGCTGAATCCGTCTTATATCACGGATACGGATGAATCACTCGACAAAGCCAGCGCCGATTACTTCCAGCGCGGGCTGATCGTCATCACCGCTCCACCCGATACTCATGCGGATGCCCTCAAACTGGCCGGGGATCTGGCTGAGATGATCGGCGGAAAGCCCTTTTATGCCGACCCCTTTGAAGCAGATGGTTTGATGGCAATGGTAGATTTGCTGCCCAAACTGACAGCCGCTGGTTTAATGCGGGCTGCAATGAACCAACCCGGCTGGCGCGAGGGCAGAAAACTGGCTGGTCGCTCGTTTTTAGGCGCAACAGAGCCCCTCCTTCACCTCAATGAACAAAAATTGCTCGGCCAAACGGCCATCTTCAACAGCGATAATGCCATTCGTCTGCTGGACGCCCTGATTGGCGAGTTGGAAGACTTCCGCGAAATGTTGCTCAACCAGGATGACCAAGCCCTCCATCAGGCATTGAACAGCGCACAGCAACAGCGCATTCAATGGTGGAAAGACCGCCAGGAAGCTTTATGGGATATACCGGCATCGCCCTCAATTCTGCCCACCAGCGGTCAGGTAATTGGCAGGTTATTTGGACTGGGAAGGCGTCCTCGCGAACAGGGTAAGGGAAACAAGCCACCTAAATAGTTTTATGAGATATTACTGCTATATTCTGGAATGCAGTGATGGCAGTTTTTACACCGGTTGGAGCACCGACCCGCACCGCCGTGAGCGTCAACATAATTCCGGCCGGGGAGCGCGCTACACCCGTCTGCATTTGCCGGTTCATCTGGTATATATAGAGGAATTGCCCAGCAGGCAGGCGGCAATGCGCCGGGAAGCTCAATTGAAAAAACTCAATCACCAGCGTAAAAAAGAATTGATCGAAAACGGCACTCCGCTATGATCGAACCGATTTCTGCTCAACTCCCCACCCCACAATTCGATATCCACGCTCCCGGCCGGGTCAACCTGCTGGGAGAGCATGTGGATTATAACGAGGGCATTGTTTTACCCGCTGCCATTGACCGTTATGTTCACTTACAGGCTACACCGCGTTCAGATACGCTGGTGGAGTTAACGGCTCTTGACCTTGCCCAGCAAATTTCCTTTGACTTAAGAAATTTTCAGACCCAACAATTACCGGATTGGGCGCGCTACCCTGCCGGCGTCGCCTGGGCTGCCATGCAGCGCGGTTTTAGCGTCAGCGGCATCCGGGCAGTATTCACATCCACAGTGCCAATTGGAGCGGGCCTCAGCTCCTCGGCTGCGGTTGAAGTGGCTTTTGGGGCTTTATGGAACGAATTAAACGGCTGGGGACTGAACCGTCTGGAACTGGCCCAATTGTGTCAGAAAGCCGAAAATCAATTTGTCGGCGTCAATTGCGGGTTGATGGATCAATTTGCCTCAGCATGTGGGGTGAAAGATCACGCACTGATGTTTGATACCCGCTCGCTGGAGTATCAAACTGTCCCTCTTCCACCAGGCAGCGCCCTGGTGATTGCCGATTCCGGGGTACGCCGCACGCTGGCAGGTTCAGCTTATAACCAGCGCCGTGCCGATTGCGAAGAGGCTGTCCGGCTCTTACAACAGCACCTGCCTTCCATCCGTAGCCTCCGGGATGTCAGCCCCGAGGACTTTAACCGGTTGGCATCGCACCTGCCAGAGACGGTTCGTCAACATGCCCGCCATGTAGTCGAGGAGATCCATCGCGTCCAAAAAGCCGTAAACTTTCTCAAACAAGGGGACAGTCGTTCGTTTGGGGAGTTGATGTTGGAGGGTCACGCTTCGCTGCGCGATCTGTATCAGGTCAGCACACCGGAGCTGGATGCGTTGGTGGAGATTGCCAGCCGCTTACCCGGTTGCCTGGGGGCACGCCTTACCGGAGCCGGTTTTGGGGGCTGCACGGTTAATCTGGTATTGGAAGAAGCAACCCCGACTTTTTCTCAATTACTGGCTGAAGAATATCGCGCCCGTACCGGTAAACCGGTCGAAATTTACATCTGTCACGCCAGTGAGGGTGTACACCTTCAAAAGGTGTGAATTAAGTGGACATTTTCGGACAAAAATCAGGAAGAATATCACCCTGAAAATCGAACAATTTGAACGGAAAATCAATATAATGAGAATATCCCCCTCTTTCAACTGACTTTATTAAGACCAGGTAGCCATCTCTCCCTTTTCTACCCCCATCTTTCAGGAGGATATTCTAAAATGAAGGTGTTTGTTGACCCGGATACCTGCATGGGCTGTGGTGTATGCGAAACGATTGCACCCGAAATCTTTCAATTGGGTGACGCCATTCATGCCATCGTGATCATGGACCCTGTCCCCGAATCGTATCGGGACCTCGTCCAGCAAGCCGTGGATGAATGCCCTGAAGAAGCCATTTCCTTCGAAGATTGACAACCTGTTGATTTTTTGGTCAAACTGGCGAGATGCCATGGGGTAAGCTGGATGGCAGACCCCACCAGGACCAATTGGATCGGACTACGGCAGAGTTTCATTCGTTTTCGAGCATAAACTGTCCGGCGAAAGGCTACCAGCATATTTGATTCCCCAACACTTTTGAAGAATAAAAAATCACCCCGAGATGCAACCGCCTGTGGGGTGATTTTTGTTTCAAGGAATTTAATCCGTTTATCCCTCAAACAAAGGCAGGTGCGCCAGTGCCACAATCCCATTCCAGCGCGCTGCTTCACCTTCGGTGCAAATAGCGGCTTCTACTGTAACCGTTGCTCCAGCCTGCTCCATCAGCGAGCGCATTCCTTCCAGCGTCGAACCGGTGCTGATCACATCGTCCAAAATCATCACCTTTTTCCCGCGCAGCAAGCGGTGATCCTTCTCGTCGAGATACAGCGTTTGCGGCTCACCGGTCGTAATCGAGAGTGTTTGGGCTTTCAGCGCCTCACCCATGTAGAATTTGTAGACCTTGCGCAGCACCACATACGGCTTGTTCAAACGCACCGACATGGCATACGCTAACGGAATGCTCTTCGATTCGGCTGTTACGATCACATCAAAATCCCGATCACGGGATTTATCTGCCAGCGCCCCGGCACAGGCTTCAACCAACGGCGTATCCCCCAGAATATTCAAGATGGCAATCTTCAAGCCCGGTTTAACCTCAAACAGAGGCAATTCGCGGCGCAGCCCCGCCAATTCAACTGCGTACGTTTCGCGCTCCACCATTTTCCCAACTCCTCAACAATTTTTCTGCCGGTGTGTCCCCAAAGTTGACAGAAGTCAAGTTTACCATAAATTCGTATGTTTTCATTAAGACAATCCGGAAAAATTGAAATGCTAACGGCTGCCCAAACGGGCGATGATGTTCAAAATCACCGTGAGAAGGATACTGAGCAAAATAGAAGCCGCCAATGGAAAGACACAGGTAAAGCCCTCCCGTTCGATTTTGATAGTTCCGGGCAGGTTTTGTAAAGCCGGCAGCCGTCCCATCAGCCAGAAGATGCCGCCAACCACCACCAGGCCAAGACCCAGAAATATCAGCCAGCGTCCGATCACTTCAAAACTTTGCATTTTTCCGTACCTCCTTCCAGTTTTGTCCAAAATATAATCCATTGATGGGCGGAAGGGTAGGTTTCGCGATAAAGGGATTTTCAGGACATTGTGACTGAGTTCAATTCATATCTGGAATACCTGAGCGACCAAAACTTAAAATTCCTTGACTTTGTATCAATTTGGGTTTATATTTAGTGTATAAATTACACCAACTATCTTCCCTGGAGTTACCCCATGAGTATCTTTGATGGAAAGCGCCTGACCAATGAGACTTTCAAACTGGATGTCGAACGGATGCGGCGCGGCTGGTACACGGATAAATACTTTGTCAACATCACCACCATGCTTACCGTACTTTCCAAACAGGGTTATCGCTACCAGGGCAAGGACCACCGCCTGCCACCGGGCATTGACCCCTACCAGATTGCTTGCGGTGACATCGAAGTCGAAATGCAATGGTTCACCCGCCGCCCCGGAAAGACGATTGTGGTTGGCGTAGACAAAGCCCTCACCATGCTGCGTCATTGTACGGGGTATTTTGAGGGAGATACCTTTATCAACACAGCTGACCAGTTGGAAGTTTGGGCAGTTCACGATGGTTGTACAGTCACCTCGGATGGAAATCCTCTGCATGTTCAACCGGTGATGCGGGTACGCGGACGCTACCGCGATTTCGCCATTCTGGAAACCCCTACCCTCGGCATTCTCACCCGCGCCAGCCGGGTGGCAACCAATGTCTATAATGCCCTCGTGGCCGCACGCGGCAAACCAATGCTTTTCTTTCCCGCTCGTTTTGACCTGCATGAAGTGCAGGCTGCCGACGGCTACGCTTATCAAATTGCCGTTCAACGGTACAACCACGATCATGCCAGTACGTTAGGCCCCTTTGTTTCCACCGATGCACAGGGGGACTGGTGGGGCGGGGCTGGCGGTGGTACAGTTGCTCATGCTGCCATTGCTTCCTTTTTAGGGGATACTGCTGAAGCCATGCTGGCCTTTGCAAAGGTACTTTCTCCCACCATTCCACGCATTGCACTGGTAGATTTCAACAATGATTGCGTGCGCGATTCACTGGCGGTTTGCAAAGCCATGTTCGAACGCTACCGCGCCTTGATCGAAACCGGTCAAGCGGAAGAAGCCCAACGCTACAAACTCTATGGGGTTCGATTGGATACCAGCGGCAGTTTAAGAGATGTCAGCGTCCCCCCGCTGGGGGATCCGGCCCTCGATTTGGGCGTCAATCCGCGGCTGGTCTTTCTGGTACGACAGGCATTGGATACAGCGTGGGAAAACTGGGATTTACCCCCCGAATGGCGTGAACCTGCCCGCCGTTACTGTCAGGAGGTCAAAATCGTCGTTTCCGGCGGCTTTACCCCTGAAAAGATCACCCGTTTTGAAAAATTGAATGTGCCGGTAGATATTTACGCGGTTGGCTCGGCCCTGTTCGATAACCACAACGATACCGTCACCGATTACACCGCCGATGTGGTGCGCATCAAAGTGGACGGCCAGTGGGTTGATATGGCGAAAGTTGGCCGTAAAGCGCTGGATAACGCCGATTTAGAACGGGTTTGGTAAATCAGGGCTTTTGATATACCAGTCCGATCCAGTCATTCTGAATCAGTCGCTCAACAAACTTTAAACCGTACATTTCGGCTTCAGCCTCTACCGCAGGGGATTGTTCATCCAGAATGCCAGAAAGGATGATTTTACCGCCTTTGGTAAGGGTATCTGCCAGACCTTCTCCAAACATGCGGATGATCACAGGGGCAAGAATATTCGCCAGCACCAGGGGCGCACGGCGAAGAGAGTAATAACCCCGTAAAATTTCCCCCAATGAACCAACACCGCTTTCAATCTGCTCTGCCACACCGTTCAATGCCGCATTTTCGCGCGTCGAGCGGATAGCCGCCTGATCAATATCCACAGCCACTACCCGGCCAGCGCCTAATTTGACCGCCGCAATGGATAAAATTCCCGATCCACACCCGATGTCAATCACCGCATCCCCTGCTTTCAAGTGCTTTTCCAGCAACGCCAGACATAATTGAGTAGTAGGGTGTGTTCCAGTACCAAAGGCCATACTGGGATCAATTTTGATGGGGATACGCTGGTCATCAGCCGGGTTCAGCCACGCCGGCAAAATCATCAATTTTTCCCCAATTGGTATCGGGCGGTAATGCTCCCGCCAGGCTGCCATCCAATCCTGATCTTCGATCTCGCGATATTCGGGTGAGGGAAGCGGTTGAATCTGACTGAGATGCCACAGAGCCTCTTCCAGTTTCATGCGGCGCTGTTCAAGGGTACTATCCACCACCATGTAACCGAACACTTTGACCGGTCCGTAGGGAACGCCCTCACTCTCTTCGTCGTTATAACGGACGGCTTGTTCCATTACCACGCCTTGAGAGGTATAACGGCCGATGACATCAGCCACCGCTTCGGCCAATTCGCCATCCACCGTCAAAGAAACTTCCAGCCAGCGTGCTTCAGCCACCCAGAACCTCTTTGAGTAAATCCAGAAAACTTTTTTCCTGCGGGCGCACCTCGCTGCCCAGCGTTTTTGCCAGTTTCTCGAACAGTTCTCGCTGTTCGTTCGTCAGGCGGGTGGGAACTTCGACATTGACGATCACCAATTGATCGCCCCGTCCGTTTCCACGTACATTCGGCACACCTTTGCCCTTAAGCCGAAAGATTTTTCCGGGCTGCGTGCCCGCCGGAATGTTGAGTTTGGTTTTACCGTCAATGGTCGGCACTTCAATTTCCGCGCCCAGCGCTGCCTGAGCCACATTGATATTCAAATCCAGCAGAATATCATCGTTCTTGCGCCGGAAGAAGGGATGATCTTTAACGCGGATTTCAATATACAGGTTGCCATGTGGGCCGCCGTTACTACCCGGTTGACCTTCACCCGCCAGCCGAATCTGCGTACCATTATCCACACCAGCCGGAATCGGTACGGTCTTTTTGACAGTTTTACGCTCCAATCCGCGCCCCTTACAGGTGTGGCAGGGGGTACTGATGACTTCTCCGCTGCCGCCGCAAGCCGGGCAGGTTGTAACCTGTACCATCGCACCAAGGAAGGTCTGGCGGGTTTGGCGAACCTCACCCCGTCCGCCGCAGGTCTGGCAGCGCACGGGTGCTGTACCCGGTTCCGCTCCGCTGCCACGGCAGGTGGAACACACCTCGTCACGAGTGACTTCAATTTCTTTCTCGACACCAAAAACGGCTTCTTCAAAGGTCAATGTAACGGTTGTGCTGAGATCGGCTCCGCGGCGGGGCGCATTGCGTCGCCGGGAACTGCCGCCCATACCGAAGCCGAAAAACTCTTCGAAGATGTCCGAAAAGTCAATGGTCGTGAAATCCGGCATACCGCCCATGCCGTTGACACCGGCATGACCATACCGGTCATAGGCTGCCCTTTTTTCCGGATCAGAAAGGACTCCGTACGCTTCGTTAATTTCCTTGAAGCGTTGTTCGGCATCCGGTTCTTTGTTGACATCCGGATGATACTTGCGAGCCAGTGTCCGAAATGCCGATTTAATTTCATCCGTACTGGCATTTCGACTGACCCCTAATACCTCGTAATAATCACGTTGCGCCATTCGACTTCCAATCATTCAACCAGGTAAGCCGTTAATTGCTTTGCGGGTGGGGGCAGATGGCTTGCATCTGCCCCGGTTCGCAAAGTTAAATCTTACTGCTCTTTGAATTCGCCGTCAACCACATCCTCATCACCACCGGCTGGCGGAGGCGGAGGTGTACTGCCGCCCGGCGCGGATGCACCCGGTTCTGCCTGGTACATACCGGCGCCCACTTTCTGCAAAGCCTGTCCCAGATCCTCCGTGGCAGCGCGGATGCGCTCCGGTTCCTGCTCTTGCATCACATCCTTGAGACGCTGCATGGCTTGCTCCACCTGCTGTTTGACCTCAGCGGGGATTTTATCACCGTAGTCTTTCAACGTTTTTTCGGCAGCATAGAGGGTATTGTCGGCGTAATTGCGGGCTTCCACCAGTTCCTTGCGGCGGCGGTCCTCCTCAGCGTGCATTTCGGCTTCGCGCTGCATCCGTTCGATCTCGGCTTCGGTCAGACCGGAAGAAGCGGTAATGGTGATATGCTGGCTGCGACCGGTGGCTTTATCCTTAGCGGTCACCGTAAGAATGCCATTGGCATCAATGTCAAAAGTCACTTCAATTTGAGGTACTCCACGAGGGGCTGGCGGAATGCCATCCAGGATGAAACGACCGAGGGATTTATTATCGGCTGCCATCGGGCGTTCACCTTGTACCACATGAATTTCAACCTGAGTTTGACCATCCACCGCAGTGGAAAAAATCTGGGTCTTGCTGGTGGGGATGGCCGAATTGCGCTCAACCAGCGGAGTAGCCACTCCGCCCAGTGTTTCCACCGAGAGCGTCAAGGGGGTGACATCCACCAGAATTACATCCTTGACCTCGCCACCCAATACAGCCGCCTGAATGGCGGCTCCAATCGCCACCACCTCATCGGGGTTTACGCCCTTGTGTGGTTCTTTACCAAATTCACGGCGTACGGCGTCTTGCACAGCCGGCATACGGGTCATTCCGCCCACCAAAACCACCTCGTTGACATCGGAAGGCTTCAGACCGGCATCGGAGAGAGCGCGGCGAACCGGTCCCAACGAGCGTTCGATCAGGTCTGCGGTCAACTGCTCCAGTTTTGCGCGGGTTATGGATTTGACCAGGTGCTTGGGGCCGGTGGCATCAGCGGTAATGTAAGGCAGGTTGATTTCGGTCTGCATGACCGTCGAAAGTTCAATTTTGGCTTTTTCCGCGGCTTCCTTCAACCGCTGCAAAGCCTGGCGATCCTGACGCAGGTCAATACCGGTTTCTTTCTTGAATTCTTCAATCAGGTAATCCATCAGGCGCAAATCAAAGTCGTCTCCGCCCAGGAATGTATCGCCGCTGGTGGACTTAACCTGGAAGACACCCTCCCCAACATCCAGAATGGAAATATCAAAAGTGCCACCACCCAGGTCGTAAACGGCAATCACTTCGTTCTTGCGTTTATCCAGTCCGTAAGCCAGTGAGGAAGCAGTCGGCTCATTGATGATACGCAAAACCTCCAAACCGGCAATTTTTCCGGCATCCTTGGTGGCGTTGCGCTGGGCATCATTGAAATAGGCCGGCACAGTGATCACCGCCTGGGTGACCGGCTCGCCCAAAAAGGCCTCGGCATCGGCTTTAAGTTTAGCCAGAATCATCGCCGAAATTTCCGGTGGCGAATATTCACGGCCGCCCATTACCACCCGTGCATCACCATTGGGGGCTTTGGTGACCTTGTACGGCACCCGGCTGATCGTCCGCTGGACTTCGGGGTCATCGTATTTGCGCCCCATCAAGCGTTTGATCGAAAAGATTGTATTTTCAGGATTGACAATTGCCTGATTCCGGGCAGCCCGCCCGACGAGGCGTTCGCCATTTTTGTTGATGGCAACCACCGATGGCACCAGCCGTTCACCTTCTGCCGAGGGGATTACGGTTGGCTCACCGCCCACCATGACCGCCACCACCGAGTTTGTGGTACCAAGGTCAATGCCGACTATTTTGCCCATAGAATCCTCCAAAAAAATATCAAAGTATGATGATGGGTTGCAACCTGCCTGCCAACTGGCGTCTGCTACTGCGCCACGCGCACCAGCGCCGGACGCACAACGCGGTCGCCAAGGCGGTAGCCCTGTTGTACAACTTCAATGATATGACCGCTCTGCACTTCACTGTTTTCCTCATGGGAGATTGCTTCGTGCAGATTCGGGTCGAACAGATCCCCGGCAGCGGCAATTGGCTGAATCCCCTCAGCCTCCAGAATGGATTGAAGTTTTCGGTAAATCAAATCCACACCGTTCCACCACTCCTGCTGTTCCGCATCGGCTGGCCGGTTTTTGATGGCACGTTCCATATCATCCAGCACCACCAGAAATTTCTTGATGATGTTGGCAGTGATGACCTGATGAAGCTGCGCCTGATCGCGTTCGACGCGCTTTTTGTAATTCATGAAGTCAGCACGTTCTCGCTGCCAGCCTTCAAAGTATTCTTTGCACTGATTCTGTGCATTTTGTAATTCTTGTTGTAATCCGGTTATGGTATCCTCCATCAATGACACCGCATCATTTTGGGCAGCTGTTTCCTGTTCTGTCGCCTCCGCCGCAGAGGGTGGGGTTTGAGCAGTTTCTTCTGCCGATGAATGATCATGCCGTGTCCGTTTTTTCTTTTCTTCGGTCATGAGAGGTTCTCTCCTTTGTGGGGGGTTGGTTCATCCAAGAGTGTTTCAGCAACCAGGTCACTCAACAAACCGGAAAGAAAGCGTACAGTCGAAATCGCACGACCGTAGGACATGCGCAGCGGGCCTAAAACGCCCAATGTACCGGTCGCTAAACCGGGAGCGCCGTAACTCCCCAGCACAATAGACCAGGGGCGCAATTCATCCCACGTTCCCTCGCCGCCGATTAACACCTGAATACCGCCGACGGTATTGCTCATCACCGTGCGGGCTGCCAGGTCCTGCAGCAGCGAGCGTTCCTCCAAAATACGCAAAGCGCGCCGGGCTTCTTCCGAACCGGTGAACTCCGGTTCAGCCAGCACATTGGTCAAGCCGTCCAGGTACACCTCTCCAGCCACCTCCGAGTCGGCTTCAATCATATCTTCGATCACCCAGTTGATTACATCCGCATCCAACCCACTGAGTTGTGCGGTGCGGGTGCGAATGCCATCCACATCCTGGCCCTGAAACAATTGGGTTAAGCGGTCAGCCGATTGGGAAAGCAATTCCTGCGCTACCGGTTCATTCAAGGTGAGAATGCGCTGGCGTACTTCGCCGCCGACCATTACCAATACCATCAACACCTGACGGCCGCGGGTTGCAATTAATTCCAGATGTTTGAGGCGGGCTTTTTCAGGATGAGGCGGAGTCACCAATGAGGCTGCTCGCGATTGATGAGCCAGCACAGATGCTGCCAGACGCACCCACTGCTCGACATCGTGGCGCATCTGATAAAACTGGTGACTGATGGTTCGGCGGGTTGTATCCGGCAGCTCGGTGGCACGAATCAGGCGCGAGACAAAGTAGCGGTAACCTTCCTCGGTGGGCACCCGCCCGGCCGAGGTATGCGGCTGACGCAGCAAGCCGTACTCGGTCAGCGCTGCCATTTCGTTGCGCACAGTTGCCGAACTGATGGTGAGGTTGTAACGGGCAACCAGCGCCTGCGATCCAACCGGCTGGGCTGTCCGAATGTACTCGTGAATCACCAGCGTCAGGATGAACTTCTGTCTTTCGCTCAGCTCAATCATTTTCAACCCTGCGTTTTAGCACTCTCACTCTTTGAGTGCTAAACCCGACCATTACATCATCTTACCATGCCCAATCTTCAACGTCAAGAATTCATACCAACTTCATATAGAATTCTTATATGCCAAATGGGGTTGATTGACCTGACCCTTTTTTATTCGTAAAATAGAAGGGATGATTCAACCTGTGATTTCTTCATATTGCGGCGGTTTTTACCGCACCGATCACGATCCCCCTATTCCCCCTATCTTTCTTTTGCCGAATGTGAATCGGCCGCCCACCTTTTGACCTTATTGCAGAGGAGATCGAATATGAGCCAAAACCCCTTCCCTTCCAAACGCGCCCCGGTGTTTGCGGATGTTCCCGACGAAAAATGGAACGACTGGCGCTGGCAGTTGAGCAACCGCCTCAATACCGTTGAAGATTTTGAAAAGCTCTTCCAATTGACCGACAGCGAAATCAAAGCCCTCAATACGCAGGGCTTGTTCCGTGTGGATATTACTCCCTATTTTGCTTCATTAATCAACCCGGATGATCCCAATGACCCGATCCGCTTGCAGGTCATTCCCAAAGCCGAAGAAATTGTGCCATTTACCGGCATGATGGAAGACTCACTCGCCGAAGACCGCCACTCCCCTGTGCCGGGGCTGGTACACCGCTACCCCGACCGGGTGTTGATGCTGGTCACGACCCAATGTGCCTCTTATTGCCGTTACTGCACCCGTTCGCGCATCGTTGGCGACCCCAGCGCCACTTTCTCGCGTGCCGAGTTTGAGATGCAGATCGAGTACCTTAAAAACACCCCACAAGTGCGCGATGTGCTGCTCTCCGGCGGAGATCCGCTGACGCTGGCGCCCAAATTGCTCGATGAACTCCTCCGCCGGCTGCGCGAAATCCCCCATATCGAAATCATCCGCATTGGCAGCCGTGTGCCGGTTTTCTTGCCACAACGCATCACCGACGATTTTTGCGAAACGCTCGCCAAATACCATCCAATATGGATGAACATTCATGTCAACCACCCTAACGAAATCACACAGGAACTGGCAGATGCCTGCGACCGTCTCAGCCGGGCTGGCATTCCTCTGGGCAACCAATCCGTTCTGTTGGCAGGAGTCAACGATTGTGTCCACATCCAGCGCAAACTGGTACAGGATCTGGTACGCATCCGCGTGCGACCCTATTACCTTTACCAATGCGATCTGGTAGACGGCGCCGGTCACTTCCGCACACCGGTAGGCAAGGGTATTGAGATCATTGAGGGCTTGCGCGGGCACACCTCTGGTTATGCCGTTCCCACCTACGTGGTAGATGCACCGGGCGGTGGCGGCAAAATTCCGGTTATGCCCAACTACCTGATCAGCATGTCCGATCACAAGATCATCCTGCGCAATTACGAGGGCTATATCACCACCTACGAAGAACCCATTGAGTACAAACCGCACGACCCCAAAACCTGTTATTACTGCCAGCACAAACGGATGGAACCGGGCCAGACCGGTATCACCGGTTTACTGGACGGGGAAGAGATGTTCATTAAACCCGAAGGCTTCGATCAACTTCACAATCGCGGCGGAGGATCACACCGTTTGCGTGCCAACGAAGAAAAATGGAAACCGCTCGGCATTGGAGGGGAAGCAAAACCGCTCGGCAGTGGTAAGATTCACGATATGGAATAATGGATCAACAACCGCCGTCAGAAGGCGGCGGTTCATCTCAAAATCTCAGGAGGACAAAGCAATGCACTACCGTAGATTAGGACGAACAGGCTTGAAAGTCAGCGAAATCTCATTGGGAGCCTGGCTCACCTTTGGCAACCAGATTGATGAACAAACCGCCATTGATTTAGTCCATGCCGCCTATGAGCATGGTGTTAATTTTTTCGACAATGCCGATGTGTACGCCAACGGTCAGGCGGAAATCGTCATGGGCAAAGCCATCAAAACCCTACAACGCGAAACGCTGGTCATCTCCAGCAAGGTCTTCTGGCCGACTTTTCCGGGCCCGAACGGGCGTGGTCTCTCCCGCAAGCACATCTTCGAGTCAATCCATGCCTCTTTGCGCCGTTTGGGAACCGATTACGTGGACCTGTACTTTTGCCATCGCTACGACCCGGATACCCCCTTTGAAGAAGTTGCCCGTGCCATGGACGATCTCGTCCATCAGGGTAAAGTCCTCTACTGGGGCACCTCCGAGTGGGAAGCCTACCAGATCGCCGAGGTGTACAGCGCCTGCCGTGAGTTTGGGCTTGTGCCTCCCAGCATGGAACAGCCGCAGTACAACCTCTTCCACCGCAAACGGGTTGAGGATCACATCATGCCCCTGGCGCGTGATTTGGGCATGGGGCTTACCACCTTCTCGCCGTTGTACTTTGGCATCCTGACCGGCAAGTACAATGACGGCATCCCCGCGGGTAGCCGTGCATCCCACGAGGATATGGCCTGGTTGCGTGAACGGATCACACCGGAGCGGATCGCCATTGTGCGGCAGTTGACCGCCCTGGCGCAGGAACTCGGTCTGACCACTTCGCAACTGGCAATTGCGTGGGTGCTGCGCCGCAAGGAGGTATCCAGCGTCATTACCGGTGCCAGCCGACTGGAGCAGCTGGATGAAAACCTGGGCGCCGCCGAAGCAGTCGAAAAATTGACCAATGACATCCTGGAAAGGATTGACTCCATGTTTGGCGAAAATCACTTTGAATAATCGCTCGAAAGGAAAATCTTAATGACCAACCCATCCCTCCCTGAGCCAGAAGTAGTTTACCCCCCTTTGCCGAATGACACGAAACAAGGTGTTGCCATTGCAGCATTGGTGCTGGGTATACTCAATCTGGCAGCGTGGTGTCTGCCGATTTGCGGTTTTCCCATGTCGGTTGCTGGCATCATCACCGGCATTATCGGGCTCAAATCCAGCAGCCGCGGTATGGCCATTGCCGGGCTGGTGCTCTCGGCCATCGGGTTGATCCTTTCAGCCGTCAACGCACTTGTTGGCATCTACCTTTTTTCCCAGGGTATGTTTGACGGGCAAAACTTTAACTTTGAAAATTTTATGCCCTGAAAATCACAACCAATTCAGCCAGCCGATGCGGGGAGGAAATGATGAAAACCCTCCCCGCATACCCTTCTCCCGCGGTCAAGTCTTGGGCGGTTGAAAATATTGTTTGAAAGAACTGACCCCTGTGTCAGCTAATTGGTTTTGTTCCAGGAAGACAGCCCTCAATTGGACAACCAGCGCGCCGGTTCAATAGCGCACTGCACACAGGAATACCTGCTGGAACCGCTTAATTAACCCCTGGGGGAGTTTTGATGATCGCCCTGCTCCAACAGCAATGACTTTTTGAGAGCCGCCAGATTAAGCAGGAACATATACCAATCGGATCACAGACTCGTCAATTCGATCATGCGCGATGAGACGGAGGGGTGGCCGGGGTCCGGCAAAATACGGGTTACCGTGGCCAAGGACAAAAGGATGCAGGTATATTCGATATTCATCAATCAGGCCAAGTTTGGTCAGGCTGTGTGCCAGGTTTGGTCCAGCAACTTCAATCTCTCCGACATGGCTCGACTTTATTTCATGGATTGCAGCCTCAAGATTTTTTTCAATCAGCGAGGTATTCGGACCGACCACCTTCAATGAGCGGGAAACAACCCATTTCGGCTGGTTGCGCCAAGCTGCTGCAAAAGCTTTCTCGTCCACACCCCATTCTGGATAATCATCATCCCAGTAACGCATGATTTCATACATCCGGCGGCCATACACACTGCCTGCCTGCCCCTGAGCTTCCTCAACAAAATGGCGAAACAGAACCGGGCTTGGCGCAAACGCTGTATGATCAACATACCCGTCGAGGGACTGATTCATACTGAATACAAGCTTAGCCATCCTCTTCTCCTATTTGAGCGCGGAACATCTACTCCAGCACTCCAAATAATTTATAAGGGTTTTCGGATACACGTTTTTTCCCATATCCAACCTTCAAAGGGTTTATATCCTGCCATCCCGCTGGATTATTCGAATATTTCAAAAAGCGATAAACATTGTAACAATTATAAACCCCGAATTGTGAAATTCAACCGCCTTCGTCCTGATCGGTCTTCTCCAAAAATGTCACGCAACCCATCAGGCCGGGATAAAATCACCCATCCGAAAAAGCCCCGATTTCCCCACCTCCCTATAAACTACCGAGTGCGCCTGGTGTCCGGTTTGACTTGTTTGTAATGACCATGATAATGCGTCTAGTGTGGCTGTAAACTACCGAGTGCGCCTGGTGTCCGGTTTGACAGCCGCGTCTGAAACCGCTATAATAATCAAAACACATTCCGGAGTGCCGGGAGGAGTAGGTTGACCGGTCACTGACAGAGACGGAGCGCCAAGGGCTGAAAGCCTCCCCAGTGAACACTGACCGAAGGTCGCCCGGTGATCACGCCGAAGAAATCCCGTAAGACGGGAAAGTAGAACGGCGCGGGGTTGCCCGTTAGCGCAAAGCCCAAAGATTCAGTTGGGTTTGAGTGCATTGCCCTTTGGCAATGAAATGAGGTGGTACCGCGGAAGCAGCCCTTTCGTCCTCAAAACGAAAGGCTGTTTTTTTAATTGATCTCAAAATTGAGGAGCGAGCATGAACCAACCCCTGACCCTACCGAAGACATATGACTTTTCCTCTGTGGAAGAAAAAATCTACGCCCACTGGGAAGCCAGCGGCTACTTCAAGCCGTCCAACGATCCTCGTTCACCCGATCACGACCCCTCCCGCCGTCCATTTGTCATCTCCATCCCGCCTCCCAATGTGACCGGCGAACTGCACCTCGGCCATGCCATGTTCGTGGCGATGGAAGACCTGATGATCCGCTACCATCGCATGAAGGGCATTCCCACCTTGTGGGTGCCGGGTACTGACCATGCCGGAATTGCCACCCAATTGCAGGTGGAAAAAGCCCTTGCTAAGGAGGGCCTTTCGCGCGAGCAATTGGGACGCGAGGAATTCCTCCGCCGCACCTGGGCATGGAAGGAAAAATACGGAGGCATCATCACCCGTCAGATCCGCCGGCTTGGCGCTTCCTGCGACTGGTCGCGCGAACGTTTCACGCTGGACGAGGGTCTTTCACGTGCTGTGCGCGAGGCATTCGTTCGCCTGTACGAGAAAGGTCTGATCTACCGCGGCCCGCGCATGATTAACTGGTCACCCGGTCTTAAAACCGCTGTTTCCGATCTGGAAGTGGAATACAGCGAAGAACCCGGCACACTCTACTTTTTCAAGTACGTACTGGCTGATAACCCGCAGGAGTACATCCCGGTTGCCACCACCCGTCCGGAGACGATTCTGGGCGATACAGCAGTAGCCGTCCACCCGGAAGATGAGCGTTATCGCGCTTATGTTGGGCGGAAGGTACTCGTCCCCATTCTCAACCGTCCCATCCCGGTCATAGCCGATGAATATGTGGATCGTGAATTCGGTACCGGTGCGCTTAAAATCACCCCGGCGCACGATCCCAACGACTATCAAATTGCTCTGCGCCACAATCTGGAGATGATTAACATCCTCACACCCGAAGCCGCCATCAACGAAAACGGCGGGCCGTATGCCGGCCTGGATCGCTTTGAGTGCCGTAAACGGATGTGGGAAGACATGCGCGCTGCCGGACTGGTGATCAAGGAACAGCCCTACACCCTCAATGTTCCCCGCTCCCAGCGCGGTGGTGAGATTGTCGAGCCGATGATTTCAACTCAGTGGTTTGTGCGTATCCAGCCACTTGCTCAGGCTGCTTTGCAGGCCGTCCGCGAGGGGCGCATCAAAATTGTCCCTGAACGTTTCACCAAAGTCTATTACAACTGGCTGGAAAATATTGAAGACTGGTGCATCAGTCGTCAGTTGTGGTGGGGCCACCGCATCCCGGTGTGGTACTGCGATGATTGCGGCGAGATCACCGTCAGCCGCAAAGACCCGACCCACTGCGCCCATTGCCAGAGCAGCCACATCCATCAGGATGAAGATGTGCTGGATACCTGGTTCTCCTCCGGACTGTGGCCGTTTTCCACCCTTGGTTGGCCGGAAGACACCCCCGACTTGCGCTACTTTTACCCCACCAGCGTACTGGAAACCGGTTACGACATTCTGTTCTTCTGGGTGGCGCGCATGATCATGTTTGGGCTGGAATTTACCGGTCAACCGCCCTTTCATACGGTCTATCTGCACGGCCTGATCCGCGACGAACACGGTCAGAAGATGAGCAAGACCAAAGGCAATGTGATTGACCCGCTGGAAGTGATGGACGAAATGGGCACGGATGCCCTGCGCTTCACCCTGCTGGTGGGTTCCACGCCCGGCAACGACATGAACCTGAGCCTGAAGAAAGTGGAAGCCAACCGCAATTTTGCCAACAAGGTTTGGAATGCCGGGCGATTTGTGCTTGGCGCGCTGGCGCAAGCCCCCGCTCAGGCGCAAGCCGCCCCGCAGTGGACGCTGGCCGACTCGTGGATTTGGGCTCGCCTGCAACAATTGCTGCGCGATGTGGAGCGACTGTTCACCAACTACCAGTATGGCGAAGCCGGTCGCCAGATTTATGACTTCTTCTGGTCGGAATTTGCCGATTGGTATGTCGAAATAGCCAAACTGCAGCTCGCCGAAGGCGGCGACCGCGCCTTCTACACCGCCCAAACCCTGCTGCGCGTTCTGGATGCCTGCCTGCGCCTGTTGCACCCCTTCACTCCCTTCGTGACCGAAGAACTTTGGGGACATTTGAAGCGCGCCGCTCAGGAAAAAGGCAGCGCCTTCAGCCCCAAGTGCGGCTGGGAAGAGGCTTTAATTATCGCCCGCTGGCCAGAAGCACAGCCCACCGAAGGGTGGGAGGAGGAGAAAATTGCCGATTTCAACCTGATTCAGGAAGTGATTCGCGCCATTCGCAACCTGCGTACCGAAAAGAAAGTGACACCCGGCAAGCGCATACCAGCAACCATCGTCGCCGGTGAAAAATTAGCCGTTTTCCAGCAGCAAGCCGCCGCCATTGCCGCACTGGCGTACCTTCAACCCGATCACCTGGCATTACTGGCGGACTTACCGCAAAAACCCGAAAATCAGATTGCGCTGGTCGTCGCTGGTGTGGAAATTTACCTGCCGTTGGCCGATCTGGTGGACGTGGAGGCTGAACGCGCCCGCCTGCAAACTGAATTAGCCGAAGCGGAAAAGCAGATTGAACGCCTGCGCGGCTTGCTGGCTTCCCCCTTTGCGGAAAAAGCACCCCCGGCGGTGGTTGAAAAAGAACGCCAGAAACTGGTTACCTTCGAGGAAACGGCCGCCCGTTTGCGGGAACAAATCCAAAACCTGTAAAAACCTCCATTTTTTAAGAGCCAGGAAGCGGGTGGGAAAATTAACCACACCCGCTTCCTGACTTAAAAGTGGAAACAACGCTGGCGTACAAATCTGGTACAATTTGTACCGTTTGGAACGGAGGAACGCTTGAGACGAAGCAGCGTAATCATATTTCGCTGGGTTTCCATTCTGTTTATTTTCTTAGGGGTTTTATTACTGGTTTTACAACTGGTGCAATACAGCCGATTGAGGGCCGCTTTTCCACCCGGCACGGTCATTGCCGGCGTACCAGTAGCCGGTCTCAACCGGCAGCAAGCCGCCGAAAGGCTGACACAGGCTTACAGCGTGCCGGTAGAAATCCGCTATGCAGATGCCGTCATTCAGATGCGCCCCTCGGCAGCTGGCTTTCAGCTGGACCTGGAAGCCATGCTGGCAGCAGCCGATCAGCAGCGGGTTGCCCGGCCGTTTTGGGCTGCCTTTTGGGACTACCTCTGGAATCAGTTCCCTACCCCGGCTGAAATTCCCCTGCGCGCAACAATTTCCGAAGAACGGCTGCGTGCCTACCTCCGCGATGAAATTGCTGCCCGCTACGATCGTCCACCTACGCCGGCCTCCCCTGTGCCGGGTACAACCACCTTTGAGCCAGGCCAACCCGGCACCGTACTGGACATTGATCGCGCCGTGATTCTCATCTCGGACGCCCTGCGCAACCCGGCAAATCGGGTTGTCAACCTTTCGTTCAACCGGGTCAGCCCAACTCGCCCTGCCTTTCAAAACGTGCAGGTATTGCTTCAACAAGTGTTGACCACTCGTGGTTACGACGGACTGGCCGAAATCTACCTGCTCGACCTGCAAACCGGCCAGGAGATCAACTTTGCCTACAACGACGGGCAGGTCATCGCCCCGGGAATTGCTTTCACAGCGGCTTCAACCATGAAAATCCCCATCATGGTATCCGTCTTTCGCCGCCTGGAAGAACCGCTTTCAGCCGAAGTGACTGGCTTGCTCGAGGCGATGATTGAGCTTTCGGAAAATGACCCCGCCGACCGCCTGATGCAGGTGGTTTTGGATCCGCGTCTTGGCCCACTGGAAGTAACCGCCGATTTACAATCCCTTGGCCTCAGAAACACCTTTCTGGCCGGGTACTTTTACCCCGGTGCGCCCCTCTTGCGAACCTACACCACCCCCGCCAACCAGAGAACCGATGTCAATACCGACCCCGATCGGTATAATCAAACCACCCCGATGGAAATTGGCGTTTTACTAAGCGACATTTACCAGTGCGCTCTCAACGGCGGCGGCACGTTTGCAGCAGTCTTCCCCGGTGAGATCACCCAAAGCGAATGTCGCCTGATGATCAGTTTGCTTTCTAAAAACCGTATTGGGGTTCTCTTTCAAGCCGGGCTGCCGGAGGGGGTGCAAATTGCACACAAACACGGCTGGATCACCGATCCGCGCGACGGGTTGATTCACACGATGAGCGACGCCGGCATCATTTACACCAACGGCGGTAATTTCGTGCTGGTTGTACACCTTTATCACCCTACTCAATTGTTATTCAACCCCGCCAACGAATTGATGGCCTTCCTCGCCCAAGGGGTCTATAACTACTACACGCTGGGCAGCCCTTAATTCCCTTTCCAAAAAGATTGCTGCAAACGATCCACCATTTCCTCAATCGTCCAGCCCAACGGGGCGGTTAACTCCTCTTCCAGGAGAGGAATGGCCTCGGCCAGTTGTTCAATCAAACCAGCATCCATGGCATAACGCTGACGCAAGCCGTCCATTCGTTGACTGAACGGCACAACCTGGCCGTTTTCCACCAGTTTATCGGCATAATAGACAATTTTCTCTTCCCATGTAGCGGGGCGTTTTTCGTCTTCAATCAGGTTAAACAGCATGTGCGTTGCAGCAATCCCGGCCAGTTCGGTCTCTCCGCGCGCCCGCAGCCATTCGGCTGCCAAATCGCCGTGCAGGGTTTTCGTACCGCGTGCCGAAATTTTACATAAATCATGCAGCAAACCACCGCGCTGAGCCAGCAGCGGGTTCACTGGAATTCCGCTGTTTCTTAACCACACGCCCATTTGATAAGCCAGCGCCGCCACCATTTCAACATGCACCAGTAAATTGGCGGTTGCCCGCTGTTCCAGCAGCCATAAACGCGCCTGTTCCACCGTTGGAAAGCGGTGACTGCCGAGAACTGCCGGCAGTTCCGTCAGGTGCATCACCTCGGCGTCGCCCAACGGCAGCAACGCCGGTGCGGGTTTACCGGTCGGGTTGAACCATACCGCCCGCCATCCGGCTAGAACCGCCCCTCCAATATCTACCAACGGATCATCGCCCACCATCAAAACTTCATCTCTGCTCACCCTCAGCGCCGCCTCAACCCTGCGAAAAAACTCCTCCTCCGGTTTGCGGGCGTTTTCCAGCTCTTTTGGCGTAAAAATGGTCTCCACAAAACTGGCTAAATCAACCCTATTCAGCGCAGCACGCACCTGTTCAGCGGTCGAAATTTCCGCATTGGTGCAAACGACCAACCGAAATCGGCTGGAAAGGGCTTTTAATGCTTCCACTGCGCCCGAAACAGCCTCAACATCAGGCCATTCTGCCATTGGGCGGTCGTGCGGGCCGCTGCCTTTCATCAGCGTGCCGCCCCAATCGAAGGCAATTACTTTTACTCCATCAGACAGGTTCATTTATATGGACTCTTTGTAAACCAAGGATATGACACCATTTTTACCATACTTAATGACTGCTTTCAAATCGGCGGTTCAAACAAAGCAGAATGGTATAATCCGAGACATGCCCTCATTGATTGCCCTGGATATAGAGACCACCGGTCTCGACCCGCAAAAAGACGCCGTCATTGAAATAGCAGCAGTACGCTTTAATGGCAGTCGTATCGAGGCTGAGTGGGACACTCTCATTAATCCTCAACGACCAATTCCCCCCGCCATTACCGCCCTGACCGGTATTAACAATGACATGATCCGCAACGCACCGCCACTACGAGCTGTGTTGCACGAACTGGCCGATTTTATTGGCGATGCACCCGTCGTCGGCCATAATATCCGCTTCGACCTGGGCTTCTTGCAACGCCAGGGGATTTTGCCGTTTGTGGAAGCAATTGACACCTACGAGATGGCGGCAGTTCTGCTTCCGACCGCCAGCCGCTATAATTTAGGCTCTCTCGGACAAATTCTTGGCATCCTCATCCCCAATTCCCACCGCGCCCTGGATGATGCCCGGCTTGCTCACGCGGTTTTCTGGCAGTTATACCAGCGGGCCCTGGAATTGCCCATCGAACTGCTTGCCGAAATCGTCCGTCATAGTGAACCCCTCGAATGGGACGGCAGCTGGATTTTTCGACAAATTCTACGGGCACGCTCCCGCCAGCCGATTGAAGCCCGCCAAACCCGCCACCAGGATTATGAAGGACTGTTTGCCAAAGAGTACCGCCTGGCGCCCCCTCTGACACTGGTTGAAACTCCGCAACCACTCGACGAAGATGAAGTTGCCTCAATTCTCGAACCGGGGGGGTTGTTTGCACGTTACTTTGATCATTTTGAGTACCGCAGCCAACAGGTGGAGATGCTGCGGGCAGTCACACGTGCCTTATCCCACGGAGAACACCTGATGGTCGAAGCCGGTACCGGTACCGGCAAATCGTTTGCTTACCTGGTTCCAGCAGCTCTTTGGGCAATCCAGAACAATACTCGCGTGGTTATCTCCACCAACACCATCACGTTGCAAGAGCAATTAATCCAAAAAGACATTCCGGACCTGCGCGATGCACTCAAACTGGACCTGCGCGCCACCGTACTGAAAGGGCGCAGTAATTATCTCTGTCCACGCCGGTTGGAAGCCCTGCGCCATAAAGGCCCCGAAACGCAGGAAGAAATGCGTGTGCTTGCCAAGGTACTGGTCTGGCTGCACGAGGGCGGCCGGGGCGACCGTTCGGAGATCAACCTCAATGGCCCGGCCGAGCGTGAAGTGTGGATGCGCCTTTCTGCGGAGGATGAAGGCTGCAAAGCAGAAGTTTGCGTCAGCCGCATGGGCGGGGCATGCCCGTTTTACCAGTCCCGTCAGCAAGCCCTCAGTTCCCATTTGATCATCGTCAACCATGCTTTGCTGCTGTCCGATGTCGTCAGCGGCAGCCGGGTTCTGCCGGAATACCAGTACCTGATTGTGGATGAGGGGCACCATATCGAATCAGCCTCGACCAGTGCGCTCAGTTACCGCGTTAACCAGAACGATCTGACCCGCCTGTTACAGGAACTGGGAGGGCTGAGCAGCGGCGTGCTGGGTCGTTTGACAACCTTAATGAAAGAAATCCTGCGCCCGTCCGAATTTGCAATGCTCAATCAAACCGTACAACGGGCAACCGACCTTGCTGCCCGTCTCGATTTTGACCTCAAACAATTTTTGAAGAGTATCGAAATCTTCATGGAAAATGCCCGTGAAGGCAAACCGGTCAGCCCATATGGACAGCAGGTACGCATTCTGCCTTCTACCCGCAAACTTCCCGATTGGACAGAAGTTGAGATTGAATGGGACAACGCTAACGAAACTCTTTCCTTGCTCCTCAACCTGATTGCCGAATTGCACAAAGGAATTAGCGAAGGGTTGGAGCGGCTGGGGGAAGAGATTGAAGACACCCTGGCGAATCTGGCCAGTATTCACCGCCGTCTGAGCGAGGCACAGGCGTACATTCAAGGTCTGGTTAGCCAACCCGATCCATCCGCCATTTACTGGGTAGAAATCAGCCCCAATAACAATCGCCTGTCCTTACAGGTTGCCCCGCTCCACATTGGTCCGCTGATGGAAAAGTATCTCTGGCACGAAAAAAACAGCATTATTCTTACCTCTGCCACCTTAACAGCCGAAGGCGAATTCAATTACCTGCGTTCACGCCTGAATGCCGATGAGGCTGACGAATTGATTCTCGGCTCACCGTTTGATTACGAAAACGCAGCGCTCCTCTTCATCGCCAAAGATATTCCCGAACCAGCAGATGCCAATGGTTATCAGCGCGCCGTGGAACAGAGCCTGATTCGGTTGGCACGTGCAACCGGCGGTCGGATGCTGGTGCTGTTCACCTCTTACGCCCAACTAAGGCGCACTTCCCAAACAATCACACCTGCCCTGCTTGAAGCAGGTATTCAGGTTTATGAACAGGGTGAAGGCGCTTCGGCAAACATACTCCTGGAAACGTTTCGGGGAAGCGAAAGGGCTGTTTTGCTGGGAACTCGCGCTTTCTGGGAAGGGGTTGATATTCCCGGCGAGGCGCTTTCCGTGCTGGTCATCGTCAAACTGCCTTTCGATGTGCCTTCCGACCCGATCATTGCTGCGAGATCAGAAACGGTTGACGACCCTTTCAATGAGTACCAATTGCCGGAAGCCATTTTGCGATTCCGACAGGGGTTTGGCAGGCTGATACGCACGCAGTACGACCGTGGCGTGGTGGTGATCCTCGACCGGCGTATCCTCTCCAAGCAATATGGGAAAGCATTTATCGAATCCCTGCCTCCGTGCAAAGTGCATGTCGGCACGCTCAACGAACTGCCTTCAATTACAACTCGCTGGCTGAATTTATAAGCGCTCAGACAAAATTTTATTGCGAAAGCGACGCAATAAACAGTTGATTGCCAAAAGCCAGAATGAGATTACGCGCCATCGTGACGCGGAAAGCCGTCGCCGGGCGGGACGGTATGGGCGTTGCACCATCTTGCAGCGGACGAATTTCCTGCACAAAAGTCATCCCAAGGCTGAACTGGAAAACCGCCGCTGACGAGGGATTCAAGAGATACAAGGAAGGTTCAGGCGGTTGTGTGGCTTGAATCTGGGTCAGGTTGACGCCTAGATTGTCCACCTCCTCCGGTGGTTCGCCGGCACGGCTGATACGATAAGGATAAGGGTCATTACAGCGCGTTGGAATGGAACTGACACTGCTATACGTACATAGCGCCATGCCCCCATCTTCTCGAATGATGAAGAGATCGTTCTGGTAAATGGCAATGTCCATTGCCTTGGAGAGATCTGGGATAAAGTCGCTGAAGAAAAGGCGCGGCCCTGCCTGCGGGTCGCTGAAATCCACCCCCTGCCCATCGAATCGCCATACGGCATTGGAACGCGGATCAAGCAGGAGCAGCAGACCGGGTGAGTAAACCATCGCCCTTATCTCGCCCCACCCGGCGTCCGGCGACCGCAAGGGGATTGCACTGGTCTTATTGGCATCCAATGAGCAGTACAACAAATTGCCGAAGGCATCAATTCCCATCACTACCGCATCCAGCGAGTTAGGGATGGGGGCTGGGGCAATATCCACCAGGGGGCCAATGATTAAACCGCCCACGAGATTTGGCCCGCAGAAAAAGCGGCTGTCCACTTCATAACCCGGGCGAGTATACACCAGGCGAATCACCCGGCCGCTGGCTTGATCAAGCAGGTATAAATCCTCGGAAGGCGTGGAAACAATCCGGGTAATGTTGACTTTTCCATCAAAGGGTCCGGGCAGTAAGGCTGAAAATTCCAGCCGGCGAATCCCCTCCAGTTGATCCAGGGAAGTCAAAATCTGCCGGCGCAGGTCGCGCATACGTTCGGAGTTGCCAAATTCAGCCGCCTGATCCAGATAACCAAGCGCAGCCTCGTAATTTACTCGTTTCATCAGGACATCAGTTTGGGCATCGGCCTGTGCCACCATTTGCTCAGCCTGAGAAAGGAAAAGTCGGTGCTGTTCACCGCGCCCTTGCTGCCAGTAAGCCGTCATGGCAACAGCCACAACAATCAAAGGCACTACCACCGCAATAAACAACATGGCACTATTAGAAAGCGCCGGTAAACGTTCAGCCTTACCGGGCAGCATTCTGGCCGTCCAGCGTGAAAGCGCCGCTCCGCTGCGCTGTTTGAAAGCCTGCCAGCCATGCAAAAAGCGGCTCACCCATCCCCCAGCCTTGCGCGCCGCTGGTGAAATTCCTTTAATGAGGGGAGAGACTGCTGGTTGAGATACTTCCCCCGTTGCTTTTTGCCGGCTCTCTCCAACAGGCGGATTCGCGATCTCTGCCGCTGACTGCACATCAGAGGAAGTTTTATTCCGGGCCGCCTTTACCCGCATTGTTCCCAACCGATCCCGCAGGCGTTGCACCACCCCACCTGTTGGAGCCGCTTCTTGTTCTTTCTCACCGGTGAGGTACGTTGCCCGTTTGCTTTCCTGCGGCTGTTCCGCAGGTGCCGTCATTTGTGTCACAGGTGGGGCTGCCGGCAGCGTTTCGGGCTTCTCACCCTGGGCAGGTAGTAATTCATCGGTTCTCAACAGTGAAGAAAATTCCGGTTCTCCCGACCGAAGATTGCGAACCAGAATTTCTCCCGCGCCTTTTCGTGTTCGCAGCATGACAAAGCTAAAATTTTCGTCTGGCTGGACCAGCAGTCGGCGACGAAGATTATCCAGCGATAATTGGGCGCTGCCTAAAAGGGTTTGCCGAGACCAGTTCTGGGGGGGCTTTACACATAACAAAGCCAGATCACCGGGCTGAAATGGACAACGATAAAAACGCACGGAAGTCGTCCGACTGATTCCCAAACCGCGTCCGGCCCCTTGCGGGTCATGGTAATGTTCAACGGTTTGGGCATGGATGACATACGAATGGACCGGACCGCAATGAGCCAGATAGAGCATTTCTTCGTGAAAAACCGCTACCGACAATAAACCCAGCAGCGGATTGGCTTCTTTTGCCTGCCGAAGATTACGCGCCAACAAGCGCTCGTTGACTTGGTCGGCAACGGCTTTCATTGCGCTGGTTACCGGACCACGCGTGGCATAATACACGCGGCTCATCTTTTCCAGCAGATCCTGCGGTGCGCCTTGCAGCGGGGTATTCCGCTCCGCCAGCTGCAAAAAGATCACCAGCCGGTCTTTTTCTCGCCCGCGCGCAGGGCGTTTAGGCGGCAGGCTGGTGAACAGCCCCGGCAATTCGCTTTCTTCCTTCCCCTGCAAACGGTTGTACTTGAAAACGGTTAGATCAAACACAGGCACGCCTTTAGCACAGAGTCAAGCACAATGAGTTTATTATACCCTCCCGTTTAATTTGCAACTTTTATGCCAGACTATTAAGAAAGGGAGTACCCTCTCACACCACACCCAGTATTCTTTCAACAACCTGGGAATCACTCCGCATTAAACCGGCTGGCGGCAGACGTTTTACCATCACCTTCCAGAGCGGATTCCGCCGAAAAACATCCTGAAAGATTGGCACAGCCTCCTCCAAACGTCCTAAATCAGCCAGCGTAACCGCCTGCCAGAAGAGAATTTCCTCGTTTTCGGGAAGCAAAGCCGCCGCACGGCGATAGGCCTGCATCGCCGCTTCGGTGTCACCAATCCCCAACAGTGCATCGCCGCGATTCATCCAGTCATAAGCACGGTGAACCGTCAACAGGCGGCGTAATTCTTCAAGTGGCTTGGGATGATCATCCACGCGCAGATTGACTCGAACCCCCTCCCAGGGTTGATCGGTGCGCTCACCGGCTACCACCAGCAAGCAGGCGCTCTGCTGACCCCGCAAATCCCCACCCTCTGCCTGCCCGGCTTCCAATGCGGCCATCAGTCGTTCTGCCAGATCACCCTGTGTACGCCGGTACGCCTCAGCCATTGCCCCCCACACCATGGGAGAGACCATCATGTTCGCCTGAGCAGAAAAACCATCCCCCATTACATGACCCGCATCAGCAACACAGCGTGAACCGGTATGCACCGCACCACGCCCCTGGGAATCGAGCATGGCAACCTGACGCACCTCTCGTTCCTCATCTGCAGCCAGCAAAGCCTGTAAGGCAGCCGGCGCCGGCACACCTGACCGCATCAATGCCAGCCCCTGCGGCCCGTAAGCAACCCGCACCAACGCCTGAGTTGCCACCACTCCAACACCGGCTTCGCCCCATGCCACAATGGAACCGACCGAGAACCAGTGCGATTGTACCGCCACACCCATTTCACCACTCTGTGGATCACGGGCGATTATCGAATAAGTATGTGCAAAAGGTGCTAACCGGGCAAAACGAGCAGATTCCATCATTTGTACTTACTCCCCAGCAGCCGGAAGGCGGATGATCATCCCCTTTGTCTTACGGCGAGCCGCCAATCCTTCCAGACCAACCACCAATCCAAACCCGAGAAGAGCAACTACACCAACCAGCAATGTTTCCACGCTCCACGCTGGCAGCACATTTATCAATGAGTCGCTAATTTCTGGAGCAAGCATTTCCCCCGGAGCAGATGACTCACCTTTCCATGGCCATAATTTTCGCAGCGATCCAAGCATCAGCCCGATCATCAAGGCGATGGTGGCATCATGAAAGCGGCGAAATAACCACCCCAAAACTCGCGAAAAAAGTGATATTCCCACCACCGCACCCAGTAAAAAGACGATTAAGCGGGGAATATCCAGGTTGGTCACAGCCGCCAGCACATCCTGATACTTGCCCAGCAACACCAGAATAAACGCGCCGGAAATACCGGGTAAAATCATGGCGCAAATGGCAATCATGCCGCTCAGGAAAAAGGCAAGAGAGGTATCGGGGGTGTCCATCGGCACGAGACCAACGACCAGATAGGTGATCACCGCTCCGGCAATCAGCAACAAAACATTTACGACCCCCCAGACCCGAATCCGGCGGGCGACCACCACTGCCGAAGCCGCCACCAGCCCAAAAAAGAACGCCCAAACAAACAGGGGCTGGGTTTCCAGCAGGTTTTCCAGCAAATGCGCCAATGTGATTGCACCGGCAAAAATCCCCAGCACCAGCGCCAGCAGAAACTTCCACGGCAGTTCGTCCAATAAGGCTTTGAATTGCAGGCGAAATACGCGCTGCAGGTGACGCAAATCCGCCACCGCCCGGATGGACTGGATCAATTCCTCGTAAATTCCTACCAGCAATGCCACCGTTCCCCCGGAAACCCCCGGCACAGCATCTGCTGTCCCCATCAGAAAGCCACGCATGGTGATCGTTAAATAATCCCATAATGAACGGCGAGGTGATTTCACAATCTCATTTTCCATAAGTAAGTACTTCTCTCACCTTTCTCAAGCATCCAGTTGATAAGTTGAAAACACACTACTGCAAGGGTTACCCCAACAGGCGTGCATCTGGCGGTTGGTCAGATCAATCGTCAGAGCTGTGATGGTTTTCTCACGATCCAGTGGATCGCCCACCATGGCGTGATTACAAATCGAGTCGGGATGATTGACATGATCTTTTTGAATAGCCTGTAACGAACGGATGGTGTGTTTTTCCTGTTGGGCAAGCAGACGCTTTGCCCGCAGGTAACGTACACGGGTACTGATCAATTCATCCGGTTCGCTCTCAATGGTTCGCATGTGCGCATCCAGATAATGATTGGTGTGCACCATCACCCCGTTTTCGGGTTCCAGAATTGCAAACTGGCGAGCAGAAACCTCCACCGAGTAAATTTCGCCGCTTTCGTGTGCCAGCAGGTGATTGTAACCAGCGGCTCGGTGAGGTGCCAGCATGTGACGGATGGCTTCGCTGGGTGTACGAGCCGCCAGGACCGCCCGGGATACGATAATGCGGGGAATGCCGATGCGGCTGTCGGTTGGATATACTGAATCGCAGCATTGGGCAATTCCATACGCATTAAACCCGATGTTGGGCAGCAATCCTCCGTAGGTCATTGCCAGAAATGGCGGTTCATCATCCGGTTTGGCGTGAATTAAGAAGACATCGGCCTCGTCTTCGGGCAGCCAATCCTCGTTATGGGCAATCAAAACCCGGTCATTGGTTGTGCGCTCCGGACTGACCGCCATGCTGGTACATTTGGTAAGGTGAAGAGCATCCATCGTCACGGCTTCCATGGCGTTCAGCATCCCAAGATCGTCGAGGGTAACATTCGCACCTTCTGCCATGCCGCGCAATTCTTCAACATACTGGGGATAACGTTCCTCGGCGAACGGCATGTATTTACGCGCCTGAATCAGGGCTCCCTCCCAATCCAGTTGAAGAGTATCGTAAGCATCGGCAAGCAGTTTACGGGCATTTTCGATGCTATGCTGAATCTGCTGGCGGCATTCTTCACCAATTTGTCGTCCCATCTCGCGGTGCGACCCGGCTACACGCACCAATTTCAACAGCCGGGGTTCGCCGTTGACTTTTTCAACTTTTTCTGCCTGTTTGCTCATGCGAAGGATTTTACCATACCCCATCTTTCACTGGGAATGAGCCCCTTTGAAACTTGCTATTTTTGAGATTCCTGTCTACAATAACCCTTAGAGTTGTTTCCACAATTTCATGCTGCCAGAATTCAGGCGGGGCATTTGCGCAGCGGGAGGATATTTGAATGTCCAGCACAAAAACAGGCCGCAAATTGAAAATACTCCTGGTGGATGATGACGCCGATACCCGGCAACTGGTCACGATGATCATCGAAAAAGCCGGACACCAAATCCAAACTGTCCAGCACGGTCAGGCTGCTCTGGACTTGCTGGAACACAATTCTTTCGACATCATCCTGCTGGATATTATGATGCCCGAAGTAGATGGGCTGAATGTGCTGGAATCAATCCGGCGGGTATCCTCCGCTCCGGTTATTATGTTGACTGCTCTTTCCGATGCCGGCATTATGGAACAGAGTTACTTCATGGGTGCAGACGATTACATCGTCAAACCATTTGCCATGTCCAAATTACTGGAACGGATTGACCGCGTTGCCCGCACCTTGCCCCCACAGCCAACAAACGAACCATCGGATTGGAGTTCCAATTACCAGTTAAACCTGCACAACAATACCCTCGTCCGAGGCGGCATTGTGATTGATCTTAACCCCACCGAAGCCCGTCTGCTCTCCTGCTTGATGGACAATGTTTACTCTGAAGTCCCCATTGCCACCCTGTATGAGGCTGGCTGGGGCGGAGAGGTACTGCCTCAGCGCACGGTGCAGGCACTGGTTGAAAATACCATCCGCAGCCTGCAAAACAAACTGGAAGAAGATCCCCAAAACCCGCAATTAATCAGTCGCACCGAAAACGGCTTTTGCTTCGTTCCTCAGGGCTAATCTCAATCCGCGACGAAAAAAAGTCGTTCCATCCATTATCGGTTTAATTCATGGTCATTAGTCCGCCTTCAACAACCAATCCCTCAGCCCGCTGGCTGGCATTAGCGGGAGTTGGCATGGGCGTGCTGATGGCAACCCTCGATTCCAGCATCGTCAACATCTCTCTCCCCGCCTTTGTGGAGATTTTTGACACCAGCTTTGCAACCGTCCAGTGGGTTATTCTGGCCTATATCCTGGTGATCACCTCTTTGCTGCTTGGGGCTGCCCGACTGGGCGACATGTTCAACAAAAAATACCTCTACATAGCGGGGCTGGCGTTCTTCACTCTGGGATCGGTACTCTGTGCGCTTTCGCAAAATATCTACTGGCTGATTGTTTGCCGCGCCATCCAGGGTTTGGGCGCCGTTTTCACACAGGCGCTTGGTATTGCGATGATCACACAGATTTTTCCTGCCAGCCAGCGCGGCCGTGCCCTTGGAATCATGGGCAGTATTGTTTCGGTCGGAATCGCCCTTGGTCCACCGCTGGGCGGTTTGATTTTGAGCATTGCATCCTGGCACTGGATTTTTCTGGTAAATTTGCCAATTGGCATTGCGGCTTTGTGGATTATCTACCGCTTCATTCCCAGTCTGCCGCCCGCCCGGGCAAACCAGCAATTTGACCTTTGGGGTGGCTTATTGCTTTTCCTTACTCTCGCCTCATATGCTTTCGGCATGACGAACGGTCAGCAAGCCGGTTTTAACCAACCACTGGTCACCTTGAGTCTGAGCGCAGCTGGAGTCGGTATACTGGCTTTCGTCTGGCTGGAATCCCGCATCGCCCAACCGATGGTGGATTTGCGCCTTTTCCGCAATGTTTTATTCAGCATGAACTTAATGATGGCTTTTCTGGTCTTCATTGTCATGGCAGGCATGTTCATTCTGCCTTTTTACCTGCAGCTGGTGCTTAAGTTGCCCTCCAGCCTGATTGGTCTGTTGATGATGGTTCACCCGATTGGAATGGGCGTGGTTGCACCGCTCGCCGGTTACCTTTCCGACCGGTTCGGCTCGCGCGTAATCAGCCTTTTCGGCTTAATCTCCATTGCAGCCGGTTGCCTTGCGCTTTCCACAGTCCAGGAAGGAATGACCCCATTGCAATTCTTCCCGCGTACTCTTCTGTTTGGGATCGGTATGGGGATGTTTCAAGCGCCCAATAATAGCGCCGTAATGAGTACGGTGCCGCCTGAAAGGTTGGGTATCGGCTCCGGCTTGCTGGTGCTTTCTCGGACATTGGGACAAACAACCGGTCTGCCCTTGATGGGCAGCCTGTTCACCGCCAGCGTGCTGAGTGCAGGTGGCTTAGCCGCTGGTACAGACATTACCACAGCCGGCACAGCAGCTCTGGTCGGCGGGCTGCAGCGCACATATCACCTGGCTGCTGCGTTCATTTTGACCTCAACGCTAATTGCCGTGCTGGCTTTGTGGGTAGATCAACGGAGAAAAAGATCCCAAACCTTAACTGAACCGCTGGCACGGCTTGATTGAAAATTACTTTACGATTAAGATTGACCTGTTCCGAATCCTGCTTTGCCAAAGGAGGTCAAAACAAAATGGAAGATACCAGCCGCAACGACATCCGCCGATTGCTGAAAGTTTTTGGTGTTCAGGCGGACGAAAAGATTTTACGTCACCTGATCGAAAACCCTCATGCTCCCGCCTTAAAATTACGCATCAAAATCGAAGACCTGACCGATTACGGCAATCATCCCCCTGCCCGTCCGCTCTCATTTGAGGTAGAAGGCGAGATTCGCCGCCAATCATAAACCGCCACCTTCACAACCCCATCGAGGCACATCTTGAATCCACCCTCTCATACCGAACTCTCCGCCCCGCCAGTCAGTGCTACCACTATCGAAGAGTCAACTTTCCACACCGGCAAGGTCAGTGCGGTTGCAGCCGCTCACGGGGTGCATGATACCTATCAGGCATTCTTACCGCCGCTTTTGCCGTTGTTGATCGAAAAATTCTCCCTGATCAAAACCGAAGCCGGTCTGCTTTCGGTTTTAATGACTGCTCCCTCCCTGCTGCAACCGTTCATTGGCTATCTGGCCGACCGGCGATCATTGCGCATATTTGTCATCCTCACCCCCACCATCACCGCGCTGGCAATGAGCCTGCTGGGAATTGCCCCCTATTACGGGCTGGCTGCCATGCTGTTGGTCATCGCCGGTTTGAGTTCTGCCAGCCTGCACGCCACCGGCCCGGTACTGGCCGGGCGGCTTTCGGCTAACCGGCTGGGTTTGGGCATGAGTTTTTGGATGGTTGGTGGTGAATTGGGACGCACCCTGGGCCCGCTGATCATCGTCTCAGCGGTCTCCACCTTTGGCATTCAGCGAACCCCATGGCTGGCTGTGGGGGGTGTTCTGGTTTCATTGTGGATGGCCTATCAACTGCGCCACCTGCCTGCCCGCCACCCGGAAAGTCACAAAGCTTTGCCGTGGAAAAAAGCTCTCATCACCATGCGCCCGGTCTTGATCCCTCTTTCAGTCATCCTCGTGACCCGCGCTCTGGCATTTGTCAGCGTTTCCACTTATTTACCCACCTTCCTCACCGAGGAGGGTGCCAATTTGATGTTAGCCGGAGCATCGCTTTCGGTGCTGGAGGCAGCCGGCGTAGTTGGTGCACTGCTTGCCGGTTCGCTTTCTGACCGGATTGGCAGACGACCGGTGATGATGTTTTCCTTGATCAGTACATCGTTGTTTATCATCCTATTGCTCAACCTGCGCGGGTGGCTGCAATTCCCCGCCTTATTGGGATTGGGTTTTGGTTTGCTCTCGATGACTCCGGTGGTGATGGCCATCGTGCAGGAAAGTTTCCCCGAAAACCGAGCCTTAGCCAACGGCATTTACATGGCCGTTTCTTTCGTAAGCAGTTCGTTTGCAACACTGGCAATCGGTGCAATCGGGGATTTGTTCGACCTGCGCACCGCCTATCTGCTCAGTGCAGTACTTGTGCTGGTCGGTCTGCCTTTTTTATTCCGCCTGCCTGCCAGCCGGAAGACTTTATGACCCTGAAAAGAGGTGAACATGACAGAGTTACACGGTTTTGTGTTGTTGGAAGAGCGCTTTATCCGAGAATATAACACCCGCGCCCGCCTGTGGGAACACCGCCAAAGTGGAGCGCAATTACTTTCTCTTGAAAACGACGATGAGAATAAAGTGTTCGGAATCGCCTTTCGCACCCCACCACCCGATTCCTCCGGTGTGCCTCACATCCTGGAGCATTCGGTGTTATGCGGCTCACGGAAGTACCCCGTCAAAGAGCCGTTCGTGGAGTTGATGAAAGGCTCGCTCAACACCTTCTTGAACGCCATGACCTACCCGGATAAGACCATCTATCCGGTTGCCAGCACCAATCTCAAGGATTTTTACAATTTGATTGATGTGTATCTGGATGCCGTCTTTCATCCACTGATTTCCCCTTTTACCCTCTACCAGGAAGGCTGGCACTACGAACTGGAAGAGCCTCAGGGAGAGATGACTTTCAAAGGGGTTGTCTTTAATGAAATGAAGGGGGCTTATTCCTCACCCGATTCGGTGATGGCAGAAGAAGCCCAGCACGCCGTATTTCCAAATACAAACTACCGCTACGACAGCGGCGGTGAACCAGAGGCAATCCTTTCCTTGACCTATGAAAAATTCCGCTCCTTTTATGAAACCTATTACCATCCCAGTAATGCCCTGATCTACTTCTACGGCGATGATGACCCCGAACAGCGCTTGAAATACATGGCCGAAGCGCTCAAAGATTACACCCGCCGTGAGATTCCCGCCGAAATCCCCCTGCAGCCACGCTTTAGCACCCCGCAACGGAAAGAAGTTGCGTATGACAGCGGTGATGATCCTAACGCAAAGGCTCAGATCACCCTCAACTGGCTGCTGGTTGAAAGTGGTAACCTGGAAGAGATTCTGGCACTACACATTCTGGATCATGCCCTGATTGGCACGCCAGCCTCACCGTTGCGGAAGGCTCTGATTGATTCGGGATTGGGTGAGGACCTGACCGGCGGCGGATTTCAAACCGGCTACCGCCAGACAATGTACTCGGTAGGTCTGAAAGGCGTAGCCGAGCAGGATACTGCTAAAGTCGAGCAGTTAATTCTGGACACGTTGAACGAGATTGCCGAAAAAGGATTTGACCCGGAAACATTACGCGCCTCCCTCAACACCGTAGAATTCAGCCTGCGAGAGAATAACACTGGTTCTTATCCGCGCGGCCTGGTCATGATGCTCAATGCGGTGGAAAACTGGGTGTATGGTCACAACCCGATTGACGCACTGGCGTTTGAAGCTCCCCTGAATGCGATTAAGCAACGCTTTCAGGCTGGTGAACGCTTCTTTGAAAATCTGATCCGCCAGCATTTTTTGGAAAATCCTCACCGGGTCAGCCTGATTCTGCGCCCCGACCCGCAATTGGGGCAGCAACGCGCCGCCGCCGAACAACAACGTTTGCAGGAAGCCCGCGCTCGAATGGCGCCAGAGCAAATCGAAGAAATCGTCCAGATCACCCGTGAACTCAAACGTCGGCAGGAAACCCCCGACAGCCCGGAAGCACTGGCCACCATTCCAATGCTCACCCGCACCGACCTTGAACCAAAAATAAAAACCATACCCAGCGAGGAAATTCGCCTTGCAGAGGGCAAAATCCTCTACCATGACCTGTTCACCAACGGCATCCTTTATCTGGATTTGGGGTTTGACCTGCATACTCTGCCGCAGGAATGGCTGCCCTACCTGCCCATATTCAGCCGCGCCTTGCTGGAAACCGGTACGCGCGATCTGACCTTCGTCCAGCTGCTCCAGCAGATTGGGCAGCGCACTGGCGGCATTTACCCGACGACGCTCTTTTCCATCTCTCGCCACACTCGCCAAACGGCCGCGTGGTTGTTCCTGCGCGGCAAAGCCATGACCGATCAGGCTGCCGACCTGCTCACCATTCTCAAAGATGTGCTGACCAGTGCCCGCCTGCATGATCGTGAGCGCATCCGGCAGATGGCGCTGGAAAATAAAGCCAGCATGGAATCGGGGATTGTTCACGCCGGGCATCGGGTAGTGAACTCCCGCTTGAAAGCACGCTTTAATGAAGCCGATTGGGCCGCGGAGCAGACCAGCGGGGTCAGTCAATTGTTCTTTCTGCGTGAGTTGCTGACAAAAATTGACACCGATTGGGAAAGTGTCCACCAGACTTTCGAATCGATCCGCAGGGTACTCATTCAACAAGCCGTGGCAGTTTGCAACATTACCCTCGATTCGGCCAACTGGCAGAAGATTCGTCCGATGGTAGAAGACTTTCTTCAAAGCCTCCCGCAAGGACAAAGTCACCGTCATTTCTGGTCAACCGGCCAACTGCCAGATATGGAGGGGCTATCCATGCCGTTACAGGTCAACTTTGTCGGCAAAGGCGCCAACTTATACCTGCACGGCTACACCTTCCACGGTTCCGCCCTGGTGATCGTTCCCTACTTACGTGGCAGTTACCTGTGGGAAAAAGTGCGGGTACAGGGTGGCGCCTATGGTGGTTTCGCCGTGTTCGATCAACAATCCGGTAATTTCAATTTCCTTTCTTACCGCGACCCCAATCTGGATCAGACCCTGCAAGCCTTTGATCAGACGGCTGATTACCTGCAAAAACTGGAATTAAGCGAAAGCGAATTGACCAAAGCCATCATCGGTGCCATCGGCGAGGTAGATGCTTATCAGCTGCCGGATGCAAAAGGTTATACGGCTCTCATCCGCTATCTGTTGGGCATCACCGATGAAGAACGCCAGCGCATTCGCGATCAGATCCTAAACACAACTCAGGATGATTTCCGCCGGTTTGGAGAAACACTGGAATGTGTGCGTCAGCACGGTGCAGTGGTAGCACTGGCTGCCCCACAAGTACTTCAAAGCAGTCGTTTAGCCGGAGAGTTTTCAATAGTGAAGATTTTATAGGCCGCTGCAATCCCATACCGATCAATTCCATACTAAATACAAGACTGCCGGATAAACCTTCTCCGGCAGTCTTGCATGTCTCCATTTGATATCCGTTTCAGCTGGCACCTGCCATTTGCAGCAAAAACTGAGGAACCCAAAACTTGCCGATTCCCAAGAGCGAAAGGGCAATACTAATCAGCAGCATTGCCACCCCAAAGCCAATCAGCACCCGGTCGCGGGTGCGGTAATGCAGTTCCTCCAGCCAGGTGCGCGGCCCTACACCAAAGGCCCGCAAATCCATCGCATCAATGATATCCTCACTGGAAACAATGGCATGAATGGTAACCGGAACGATGAGCGGAGCCAGTTTACGAACCTGCGCCACCAATCCACCGCTCAGCTTTTCCAACTCGTAGCCACGCGCCCGCTGTGCATCCCTGGTGAGCATAAAATCCCGTCCGAAGGATGGGATAAAGCGCATGGTCAGGTCCATGCCGTAAGCCACCTTATCCGGTAATCCCAACCCCTTGAAGATGATTCCATAATGGGCCGGGTTGAGCGAATACGGAATCAAAATGGTCATGCTGGCCAGACTGAAAACCCTGACCAGCATGGATATAGCGTACATGGTTTTTTCGGCGGTCACCGTCAAGGTTGGTTGCCAACCCAGCAGTGTAAAACCGGCTTCCCAGCGGGTAATCAGGTGTTCTTCGCTGTACAGTTCAATACCGCCCCGGCCGGTTAAGAAGGTCAGAAAGGAAAAAAACACCACAAAGCCCCCAATGAACAGCCACGCCCGCCGCATTTCTGAAAACTTGATCCCCGAAGTAACGACCACCACCATTGCCATGCCAAACAGCACCAGCAGGTAGCGCAAATCCCAGAACAGAACCGTACAGGCGATGTAGCAGCCAAAAAAGATGATCCAGGCACGCGGATCGAAGGATTGAATCAGAGACTTGCGGGGTTTATAACGCCATGTAACCAGCATGGGGGGCTATATCCTTTCCTTTCGGCAGGCTACCGTCCGGTTTGACGTTGGACAGAAGAATACGCTGCAACCAACAGCGGAACCAGAATGGCGGCAAAGATCGAATTGGGACCGGCTGCCGGTAAAAACTCACCCACAATAGCTACCGCCGGCGGATACCCATTAATCCAGATATCTGAAATGGCCGCGAAACCGATCCCGATGAAGTTCCCCAGCAGGCTCCACGCCACTGCAGCCGTCACTTCCGGGTTTTTGTTAAACACCGCTGTGAATCGAATGCCAGCCACCAGCAAAAATCCCACAATCGCCGAGAGACCGGCAAACCACGAAATGGTTGCATCCCCAAAGATGCCTGCTTCAGGATCGAAGAACATCATGTTCGGAACATTGCGGTTGAGGAAGAACACCAGCGTTGCCAGCAGCGCCAGAATGAAACTGACCACCAAAACCGTGTTGATGCCCTTCTGGCGGTCCTTGAAAAGTAACGCCACCATCCCGATCAGACCGTTGCCTACCGACCACTGCGGTGACAGACCGAAACCGGTCAAGGCATCACCGAACATGTTGCCCACTGCCCCTGTGAAAAAACCCACCGAAGGCCCGAATGCAAAGCCAAAGAACATGGGGATGGCCACCGCCGGGCGCAGCGCCACCTGACTGACCGACGGCACGGCAAAGACGGTACCATTGAAGAGAAAGGAAAGCACGGCATATAACGCCGCACCGATGGCCATGTAGACCACCTCGCGAGTGCCCACTTCCCAAATCTGGCTCTGGCGAGTCAGCAAATACACAATAAAAACAATTAAGAGACCAATCCCCACAAATGCAAAGCGGAGTACGCCGGTTTCATCCAGCTGCAAGTCGGGGTTGATCATACCGCCGATCCACACAATCAGCAGGAAAAAAACCAGCACAGCTACCAGCGAAACGATGACGGAAATTAATTTGCGATCCATCTCAATCTCTCCTTGGGCGAAAAATGATGCAAATGAATTAATTGCCCGATGCAAGTACATGCGTCAGGGCTTCGGCGCGGAAAAATTGTTGGGTTTTCGGATAGTATTTGAGATTGGTTTCCAGCAGAGAAGTCGGCAGCAGCCGGCATTGACGCAGCCGTTCAAGATCGCTCAACACTTCAGCCGGTTTGCCATCTGCCACCACCTGACCATCGTTGACCAGCAAAACACGGTTTGCGTAAATCACCGCCATATCAAGGTCATGAGTAATAAACAGAATTGCCTCAAAACCGGGCATCCCCAAAATCGAGTTCATAAAATTCATGTAATTTTTGTAATCTTGCCCGGCGGTTGGCTCATCCATCACCAGAATGCGAGAACGCATGGCCAGAATGGCAGCAATGCTCACCCGTTTCTGCTGTCCAAACGACATGGAAAGCGGCGGCGTTTTTTCGTACCCCTGCAGGTTGACAATCTCGATAGCCTGACTCACCTCCTTTCGTATCTCCTCTTCAGGGTGTTTTAGATTGGTGGGTCCGAAAGCCAGTTCGTCATAAACAGTTGGTGCAAATAACATGTGGCTCGGACTTTGAAACACGTAACCCAGTGTTGAGGCAATCTCGGCCACACTCAACTGATGGGTATCCCGGCCATGGATCAATACTTGCCCGCGTTTGGGTTTGAGCAACCCAATGGCATGTTTGACAAGGGTTGTTTTGCCGGCACCGTTCGGCCCCAGCACGGCAATCACATCACCCCGCCGGATTTGCAGGTTGATTCCATGCAACACCTCTGGTCCGCTCTCATAGCCAAAGACCACGTCTTTGAACTCGACCAATGGCACACCGTCGCCATTCACACCCGGCAGGAGATTCAACGGCTGTGGAGGGGGATCTTGAATGGCCAGTTCCATGATCATCGGTGCAGGTAATTTCACCTCGCGGTAATCCACCCGTTCCACCAGATGCTGCGGGTCACCATCGTACTGAATTTCACCTTCTTTCATGAACAAGACCCGTTCTGGTCGGATACGCAGCACATCCTCTACGCGGTGTTCGACCATCAGCACGGTCATCCCCTCGTCAGCAAGCCCACGGATGACCTCCAGCGCTTCCTGCGCACTGGCCGGATCGAGGCTGGCAAGCGGTTCATCCAGCAGGAGCACGGAGGGTTTCATCGCCAAAACCCCGGCCAGGGCTACTTTTTGTTTCTCCCCACCGGAAAGGTAGTGCGTTTGCCGGTCACGCAAGTGAGAAATTTTCAGCCGTTCCAGCGCTTCATCCACACGGCGGCGAATTTCATCTCGACTCAAGCCGAGATTTTCCAACCCAAAGGCCACCTCGTTCATTACAATCGAACCGAGAATTTGCCGCTCCGGGTCCTGCAACACCGTGCCAACCAGTTGTGAAATGCGCGCCAGTGGTAAACCGGCTATATCCTGACCTTGCAGATAAATTTTTCCACTCAGTTCACCTTTATAACTGCGGGGGATCAGGCCATTGATGCAACGTGCCAGTGTGGTCTTCCCGCAACCACTTGCACCGGCAATCAGCACAATTTGCGGTTCATCAACCCTCAGGTTGATATTGCGAATGGCAAAGTCTGTCCGACTGCGGTAACGGAAAGACAAATTTTCAATCATGACCGGAGGAGGTGCAGCCATATTCCCTCAGCGATGCATTAAGCAAAAGTGCGATAAAGTAAAAATTCTTCTCTTCCCGAAGTGCCATTACTATAGCATGAGCGCATCCGTTCGTCAATTCTTTATTCCAGCAGAACCCGTTTGAACGGTTTTCAGAAAGAGGCATGATTCAAAATGATTTCAGCAGGATTTTAAGAATTGAGGGATTGAAATTGAACCAAGAACATGGTATGATGAGGTTGTCAAACGTTCGGGTGCCCCCCTCACCCGGGCGTTTGACTTTTTAACCATCCTGCATTGAGGACGCAACTTTCATAAAGAATGTGCGTATATAAATCAAACCTGGCCCTTCAACAGAAAGCAGGAACAAATTAATGGATACCTCTTCTTCAAACAATCCAAAAAACGAGGCTCTTTCACCCCGCCGCAATAGCGCATGGTTCGGCATAATCCTCATTCTGGCGGGTCTCATCATCTTTGCTCAACAGGCTGGCTGGCTGGGCCCGCGTTTCAACTGGTGGGCGTTATTCATCCTCATTCCCGCCTTTGGCTCCTTGACCGGCGCGTTTTACGCTTTTCAAGCCAGTGGCCGCTTCAATGCAGCTGTGCGCAGCAGTCTGGGGAGTGCCTTAATTCTATTCACCCTGACTTTCATGTTCCTGCTGGGATTGGACTGGTCCGTTTACTGGCCACTCATGATCATTGCACCCGCTCTCAGTGTACTGCTGAATGGTTTTGGCGGGAAAGAAGGCCTGAACATGGCGTTCTGGATTGGTCTGGGTGCCGTTTATTTGGGAGTTGGTTTTTTGGGAATCAACACCGGCCGGATGGATTTAGCCCAACGTTTCGATCCGTACAACTGGTGGGGTATTGCCATTCTCATCCCCGCCTTGGGCGCCTTTGTGAGCGCTTTGCTGGGCTTTTTACGCCAGGAAAAATTTGGCAACATCTTGGGATTGATCATTTTTGGCCTGCTAACGACTGCTACCGGTTTGATTGCCTTTTTCTCCGCCAATTGGGCTTTAATTGG